>Ga0209253_10000544_pt1 | contig 32645 bp, 25 predicted proteins | sample FrelakmetBRP12BR_FD_187145 | JGI IMG/M metagenome (GOLD analysis project Ga0209253, IMG submission 187145) | Freshwater lake sediment microbial communities from the University of Notre Dame, USA, for methane emissions studies - BRP12 BR (SPAdes)... | ecosystem: Environmental > Aquatic >... | reverse complement strand
AGGTTGACGGTTTCGTAAGGAGTCGGAAAAGTTTCTTTTCCGTCATTCCGGCGAAAGCCGGAATCCAGGCTTTTCAAATCGTTATGAATTCTCTGGACTCCGGTTTTCACCGGAGTGACGGCTTTGGGGATTTAGTATGAAGTCGGCAAGGTTGGCCATAAAACTGGAACAGGGGAAAGAGAAATGGGAGTAAGGATGAATTCAAGATGGATGCAATGGTTTCTGGTGCTCCTGCTGGCAGCCACCCTCAACCTGAGCCCGAGCCTTTCCGGAGCAGCGACTCCGGAGAAGAAACCGGCCAAGGGAGAGGAGTATGGCACGAGCCACTTCAAGAATTTCACGGCAGATCACTCCAAGTTCGACGCTCTCAAGCAGGAGTTCAAGAGCGGGCCTGAGGTGACCAAGGCTTGCCTGAGCTGCCACACAGAGGCAGGGCAGCAATTCCAGAAAACGCTTCACTGGCGATGGAAAAGCCCGGCTGATCCGGATGGAAAGATCGGCAAAGCGGGGCTCGTGGTCAACAACTACTGCATTTCCATACTTTCCAATGAGCCTCGCTGCACCTCATGTCATACCGGGTATGGGTGGAAAGACAAAACCTTCGATTTTGCCGCACAGGAAAAGATCGATTGCCTCGTCTGTCATGAGCAGACCGGGACCTATGAGAAGTTCCCGACGGCTGCGGGAAATCCGGTATCCGAGCCGACCCTGTTCCCGATGGAAAACAAGACCTACAACCCGCCGGAGTGGAACAAGGTGGCCCAGAGCGTCGGACTTCCGACGAGGAAGAATTGCGGCACCTGCCACTTCTTCGGTGGTGGTGGGGAAGGCGTGAAGCATGGAGACCTCGATTCTTCCATGTTCAAACCGAACCGGGCCCTGGATGTGCACATGGCCATGGAGGGAGAGAATTTCAATTGCACCCGCTGCCATACGACCGAAAAGCACATGGTTTCCGGCAGGCATTACAATGTTTCGGCTACTGAAGATCGCCGAAGCCTTCTGGAGTCAGATATCATAAAAAGAATCACCTGTGTTTCCTGTCACACCGAGAAGCCACACAAGCCGGGGGTCAAGGCCAATGATCATACCGACAAGGTGGCCTGCCAGACCTGCCACATCCCCGAGTTCGCAAGGGTCAATTCCACTAAAATGAGTTGGGACTGGTCCAAGGCCGGTGAGCGTCAGGATGGCAAACCGATCAAGAAGATGCAGGACGGCCGGCCTGTCTACGACGGGATGAAGGGTGTGTTCCGGTGGGAAAAGAACGTTAAGCCCGAGTATTACTGGTACAACGGGGTCATGAGAAACGTCCTGCTCACGGACAAGATCGATCCGGGCAAGGTGACCAAACTGAACTACCCGGAAGGGAATGTGCAGGACCCCAAGTCACGGATTTATCCTTTTAAAGTCCACAACGGGAAGGGCCCGTATGACAAGGTTCACAAGACCATGGTCGTTCCGAAGATCTTCGGCCCCAAAGGCTCGGGGGCTTACTGGGGGGATTACGACTGGAAGACGGCCATCACCAAGGGAATGGAGTACGCCGGCCTGCCTTTCAGCGGGGAGTTTGACTTTACGGAAACACAGTACATGTTCCAGACGACCCACATGGTCGCACCTAAAGAAAAATCCGTATCCTGTACGGAGTGCCACACCGCGAACGGTAGACTCGCCAATCTTGCTGGTTTCTATATGCCTGGGCGTGACAGCAACAGGGCGCTGAACGTGATTGGCTGGGGAAGCGTGATTGTGGCGCTGATCGTGGTCTTAGGCCATGGGGCAGGTCGTTTCGTGAGCCGCAGAAGGAGGGAGAAGAAAAATGAGCAACGCGATGACGAATGAGGAATGCGCCCTTGAGAGTATTTACCTCTACACGAGGTTTGAGCGTTTCTGGCACTGGGTCCAGGCCGCCTTTGTGGTTCTGCTCGGCCTCACCGGATACGAGATCCACGCTGGCTTCACGCTCTTTGGGTTCAAGAGAGCCGTGGAGTGGCACAACATTCTGGGGATCTCCTGGTTGGTGCTCTATGCGTTCATTGTCTTCTGGCACCTGACGACCGGTCAGTGGAAGTACTACATTCCGACCACGAAAATGCTTTTCAGGGTGATCCTCTACTACGCCGTCGGCATATTCAGAGGGGAGCCCCATCCGGTTCCAAAAAGCGAAAGGGTCAAGCACAATCCTCTCCAGAGACTGACGTACCTTGCCATTTCCGTGTTCCTGATTCCCTATCAGATGGTGACAGGGTTGCTCTACTACATGTACAACTCCTGGCCCGAGATGGGTATCACAGCGCTGAGCCTCAGCACGATCGCCTTTTTGCATATGGCAGGAGCCTTTGCCCTGCTTGTTTTCCTGGTGGTCCACGTATACATGACCACCACCGGGCATTCCCTGACCGCTCACATCAAGGCCATGTGTTCCGGCTATGAAGAAGTGCCGGTGCAGCAAAAGTAAGAGCGGAATACAGGAGACAGAAGACAGCAGACAGAATAAAGTCAGTGGTCAGTCATCAATGACCAGTGATCAGTAAAAGCAAAATCCAAGAGCCATCACAAAAGCACGAAAGGGTAACCTCTCTTTCGTGCTTTTTCTTTCTTGTGTCCTCGGGACTGTTTTGTTGCCCTTCTGGTTTTATGCTTTCTTCTGTCTTCTGTATTCTTCTTTTGATTACTTGATCGGTAATATCACGAAGATGAAGGGATCCCAGAGCATGTGAGAGACAAGCACAGGGACAAGACTTCCTGTGGCCCAGTAGAAGCCTCCCCAGAAAAGGCCGCAGGTGAGAGCTGCAAGGATGAGCACCGGATTCCCTGTGGGAAAATGGATCGCGGTGTAAAGAAGGGCAGTGAGGACGAAAGCGGACCTGGCGCTCCATCTCTCTCTGAAGCGGCGCTGCACAAAACCTCGCCAGAAGATTTCCTCTCCGAACCCTATGGGGAAAAAGAGCAGAAAGGCGACAAGGCCAGGGGAGAGCCCTCCCAGGTTCGCGTAAACAGAAGCGATGTTTCCTGCAGGGTCGGGAAGGAGAGCAGGAAAAAGCCGGGATACAAGCACGAGAAACTGGTTTCCCACGTAGAAAATGGCGTACAAAAGAGCAGCCAGGAGAATTCCAAGGAGAAGATTCTTCGCGGTGAACTCTCGGCTCGGAATGAGAGGCCGGCCGATGGCAAAGGCGATGGCTGCCAGAAGAGAAGTGCTGAAGGTAAGCAGGATCCAGAAATTGAGGGGCCGAAAGACAAAGATGATGATCCAGAGCACAAAAGCCAGCACGATGCTCGGCCACAGGCCTCTCTGCGATGCAGGCTTTGTTTCCTGTCTGATCATTCTCCCCACCCGGTTGTTGTCTCTTTCAGGCGCACTGTCTTTGTCTCTCACCCGCTTCCCTTCGACAGGCTCAGGGTCGCTAGAGCCACGGAGAAAGAAGAGGGTGGTTTTTGTTTATGAATAACCAAAATGCTTTCTTTCTCTGCATTCTCTGTGAGAGATAAGGCTTTTCTTCTGTCTCCTGTCTTCTGTCTCCTCTACGTAAGGAAACATCGAATGACCAGGCCAATGACCATGAGCAATCCAAAGACCAGGTGAAGCTGGGCGGTGGCAGCATCAATCATGGCAAATCTTTCCGCGGGTACGCTTTCTTTGCGGTGAACCGTGTTCGCGAGTTTGATGGCCAGGGGAAGGGAAAGAAAGACGATGAGGGCAAAGGCGGTCAGGCCGACGAACAGAACCAGGAGCAGGGTGATGAGGTAGGCTCCAAAGACAAGAGCCTGGTACATAAGCTTGGCCCACTTTTCTCCGATGAGGATGGGCACTGTTTTGATTTTCACCACTCCATCGTTTACAATGTCGCGGAGGTTGTTGCTGTGAAGAATGGCATCCACGAGAAACCCAATAGGGATGGAGTAGAGGACCGGTTTCCAGGAGAAATGATGAGCCTGGACAAAATAGGCTCCGAGAACCATGGCCGGCCCAAAGGCAACAAAGACAGCAAGATCTCCGAAGGCATGGTACTTGAACTCTAGGGGTTTCGCCGTGTAGAAAACTCCCAACAAGCCGCCAATCAGGATCAACCAGATGAGAAACATGCCGTTCGGAGTGACAAAGACAAGGTAAGCGCCGATAACCCCGGCAAGGACCAGGGCGATCCAGCCCCCGCGGAGAATTTGGTCAGGCGCCATGATCCCGCCGACCAGGAGGCCGCTTGAGCCAAAAGTCCCTTCCCGGTCTACCCGGGTCTTGAAGTCGTAATAGTCCGAGAGAAGATTAGCGCCTGCGTGGGCGGTCATGCATCCGATGCCGGCCAGAATAAAACGGAAAAGGTTGAATTTGAGCCCCGCGTTTTCTACCAGTGCGATAAGGCCGCCCATGATGGGTGGGATCAGGCTGACGGTGAATGCAAAAGGCCGAACCGCTCTCCACCACAAGGCAATCTGGGACATGACTGCAACCTCCCGAAGCGGGTTGGAAGTATATGGAAAAGATCCTCCTCGGTCAAGATGATTTGGGCAGCAACTTTGAACCTTGAGTGAAAACCGCGGAAAGACACCCCTAAAGACCGTCACGAAAACACGAAAGGGAGAAAACACATGATAGCTTTTTTTCGTGGCTTCCAAATTTCGTGCTTTCGTGATTGAATCTGCTTTTGGCTTTGGCCTTTGGATTTGATTTGTCCGCCTAGGCGGAGGAACTTTGTCATTTGACATTGTAGCAGCCAGCACCCACTTCAAATTTGATGATATAACTCAAGGAGCAGGGGGTCAGGAGATGAGCCTAAAGGGAAAAGTGGCTTTTATAACCGGCGGCGGCCGGGGCCTTGGGCGATCCATCGCCCTGGCCCTGGCTCGTGAGGGTGCGCGGGTGGTGATCATGAGCCGGTCCTCAAAAGAGCTCCAGGAGGTGGTCTCGCAAATTAAAGCGTCTGGTGGAGAGGGACATTACTGTGGGGGGGATGTTTCCAATCCAGAGGACGTTTCGCGGGGCGTTGAACAGGCCGTCAAGGAGTACGGAGGGCTGGACATCCTGGTGAACAATGCGGGTGTTATCGGTCCGGCGAGATTCCTTGAAGATACCGATGAGGCCGCCTGGCAAAAGACCGTCAACACCAACCTTTACGGGGCCTTTTTGTGCTGCCGGGCTGCCGGCCTCGTTATGAAAGAGCGCGGATCAGGGAAAATCATCAATATCTCCTCCGGCCTTGGTCAGATGGCTTTCCCAAGATTCTGTGCTTATGCCGTATCCAAGGCAGGGGAGATCCAGATGACCCGTTCTCTGGCAGAGGAGTGGACGCCGATGAACATACAGGTGAATGCGATTGATCCGGGCGTGATGGATACGGGGATGCAGGAGGGCGTGAGAGGCCTGGGTCCGGCTGTTCTGGGACAGGAGCTTCATGATCACTTTGTGGAGTTCAAAGAAAAAGGCCTTTTGAAGGACCCTGAGAGGGTGGCGACGCTTGCGGTGCACCTTGCCTCGCCATCGAGTAACCATTTGAGCGGCCATTTCGGCACGCTGGACTACTACAGGCGCCTGGGCTGGACCGGTTGAAGAGTCTCTCGCAGAGGCGCAGAGAGCGCTGAGGAGGAAAAGAATATTGGGACACAGATGAACACGGATTTATTGGATTGAAAAACATAAAGACTCATCAGTGTAGATCTGTGGAAATCCGTGTCCTATTTCTCTGCGGCGCCGCCTGCCCCGTTGAATTCACGCCGCAGGCACGACTATTCAACTGGGGCGGGCTCTGCGTGAAACATGGAGTTTTCGGTTCTGAAAAGCCGGAGAAGGTCTAAAATAGTGGCTAAAATGAGGCTCACCGCTATTTTCTTGTTGAAAATGGCTTTGGAATTGACTAGGCTTCACCCATCCGGTTTGTAATACTTAACCCATAAAGGAGGAGGAAAGAGCAATGAACAAAGGTGATCTGGTTAATGAGGTGGCAAAGGTTGTGGCCACCAAGAAAGCGGCGGCGGATGCCGTGGAAGCAGTGCTGGCGGGCATCACGAAGGCACTCAAAAAGAAACAGGCTGTAACCATTGTTGGGTTCGGCACCTTCAAGGTGGGCAAGAGGAAAGCGCGAAAAGGAAGAAATCCCCAGACCGGTGCAGAGATCAAGATCAAGGCGAAGAATGTCCCGAAGTTTGTGGCCGGCAAAGAGTTAAAGGAAGCCGTGAAGTAAAGCCGGGTAAAGATCTTCCAAGGGCCCTCATCGCACCACCGATGGGGGCTCTTTTCTTTTTGGGGTAATACCACGCATGTCACAGCGATCTGTTCTATTCGCCTTTTGCCTCTCCCTGTGTGTCTCTCCCGTGCTTCTCTACGGGCAGGAGAGAGTCGTTTTAAGAGGCGACCAAGTCACGATTCTGTACGAGGAACCCTGGAAAGAGGCAGCACAGGAAGCGGCGAATGCCTATCCCACCGCAAAAAGAGATGTGCAAGAGAAGCTGGGATGGACTGCAAGCTTTAATTCGAAAGTGGTTTTGGTGCCGGACAGCAAGGTGTTCCAGGAGATGGTGGGCAGCGCCCTGTTCGCCGCCTATGCTGTCCCGCAAGAGAACCTGATTGTGATCGACCAATCCAGGATGAGCGTCAGCCCTTTTACCATCGAGGTGACCTTGAAGCATGAGATCTGCCATCTCATGCTCCATCATCACCTGAAAGGACAGGACATACCCAAGTGGCTTGAAGAAGGGATCTGCGTTTGGGCCAGTGAGGGAATAGCGGAAATCATGATGGACCAGAAAAGGTCACTCCTGAATGAAGCTCTTCTGGCGGGACGAGTCATCCCTCTCCGCGCATTGTCCCGTGGTTTTCCAAGAGATCGGGAATCGCTGACCCTCGCTTATGAGGAGAGCAAAAGCATTGTCTCTTACATGGTGGAAACCCACGGGCTGGAGGGGCTTCTCGAAACACTCCGATGGGTGAGGGGTGGTCATCCGTGGGAAGAAGCCGTTCAAGGGGCATTGGGAATTCCTTTTTATGAGCTGGAACAGAGTTGGGCCCAATCCCTCAAAAAAAGGTTGACCTGGGTCACCTATCTCATCAACAATCTGTATGAGATTCTCTTTTTTCTGGCAGCGGTCCTGGCCATCTGTGGCTCCTGGAGAGCTCTCAGAAAAAAGAGAGCCTACATGAAAAGCGAAGAGGAAGAAAACGGCGGTTCGCCTGAATGAGGAGACTTTGGATGCAAAACGAAAATGTTTATCAAAAGCTGGCGGAACATCTGTCTTCTCTCGGGATGGGGTACCCTTTCAGGGATGAATTGGTGGCGATACTGGAGGAAAACTTCAGCCCCCTGGAAGCGGAAACAGCGCTCGCCATTCCCACGAAACCGGTTCCCCTGCAGCCGGTGGAGGTCGACGAAATACAGAAAGGCGTTGATCTACCCAGAGAGAAGCTGACGGAGATTCTCGAAAGCCTTTCCCAGAGAGGGCTGCTCTATTCCGGCAGGACCGACAAAGGCGGGAAGGGCTTTGCCCTTCAGCAGGTGGGTTTCGGTTTTCCTCAGACTTTCTTCTGGAAAAACGAGGACACCCCTCATGCCCGAAAGATGGCTGCCATGACCGCCAAATACTTCAGCCGCACAGTGACCCGGGAAGCATTCAGCGGGCCTGCCACCAAACCGTACCGGTACATTCCCATAGGCCGGAGCATTTCCACGACAAAGCAGGCCATTTTTCCCCAAGAGATGATGGAAACGGTGATCGAAAAGGCCGAGGTGATCGCCGTGGCCCACTGCGGATGTCGAGTGGCATACAGACTGGCGGGGAAGGGGTGCGAGCATCCCACGGAAGTCTGCATGAAGTACAATGACATGGCCCGATATGTTATTGACAAAGGCTTCGCAAGAGAGATCAGCAAGCAAGAAGCCCTTGAATTGATCAGAAAGTCGGAAGAGGCAGGCCTTGTTCACTTTGTGGACAATGCAGAAGGCGAAATCCAGCACAACTGCAACTGTTGCGGCTGTGCCTGCTGGAATGTGGGGAGCATCAGGCGGCGAAAGATCCCGCGGGATGCCCTGATGGCGACTTATTTCATGCGGGACACGGACAAGGACGCATGCACCGGGTGCGGCCAGTGCGTGGAAATATGCCCGGTACAAGCTCTTCGGCTGGAAGGGGATTTGCCGGTGGTCGATGAAGCCTGGTGCATAGGCTGCGGAGTTTGCGCCACAGTGTGCCCCGCCGATGCGGTGAGGATCGAGGTCAGGGCTGACCGAGAAGGAACCGCCCCTGCTTCAAACTTCAGGGAGCTTCACCAAAGAATCAGAAAAGAAAAAGGGTTGGAGTGAAGCTAAACCAGAAGACAGAATACAGGAGACAGAAGACAGAATAAACAGAAAAGCCTCCGATGTCCTCTTGATATCTGCTGTATTCTGACTACTGTCTCCTGTCTTCTGCTCTTTACTGATTTCATTCTGTCTACTGTATGCTGTCTACTGTCTTCTCTCTTCTATCATTCCCTTAATCTCCTCTTCGATGTACTTCAGCCGATCCACGTCGTCTTCCCCCATGTTTTTCCTGGACCGAACCTCCTTCTTAAGATTCTTGAGCTGGTTTTCCAACTCAACAATCGCGTTGGCCATGGCCGCTTGGAAGTCAGGCAGAGCTTCAGGTTCCGCCGCTTCTTCCACAGCCATTTCCCGCGGCTTGAGGACGAGCCGCTCCTTCCATTTGGGGATATAGACGTCCAGTCCGAGACGCTCTCTGATCTTCGCGGCTAGAGCTTCACTTGCAGAAGGCTCGCCATGGACCAGAAAGACCCTGGGGTTGCTTTCGAAGTGACCGGCCCATTCCAGGAGATCATTCTGATCCGCGTGCGCTGAAAACCCGCCGATGGTGAAGACCTTGGCTTTCACGGATACGGTTTCACCGAGGATTCTCACCTGCTTCGCCCCGTCCACGATCTGCCGGCCCGTTGAGCCCTGGGCCTGGAACCCGACAATCACCAAACTGGTTCCCGGTCTCCAGAGATTGTGCTTCAGGTGATGCCTGATCCGGCCGGCGGTGCACATGCCGTTGCCCGCAATGATGATCGCGGAGCCTTCGCTTTTGTTTATGGCCCTGGATTCTTCCGTAGATTCGGTAAATCGAAGGTTCGGCATGTCAAAGGGGTCATAGCCTTGATCCACGATCGCCTGAGCTTCTTTATCGTAGTACTTCTTGTTCTTTCTGAAGATTTGGGTGGCCTTTATCGCGAGGGGACTGTCCACAAAGATCGGGATCTTAGGGAGACGACCGGCGCGTTGGAATTCGCCGAGGATGTAAAGGAGTTCCTGGGTCCTCTCCACGGCAAAGGCGGGAATCAGGACTTTTTCTTTGTGGGATACGGCGTACTGAATCGCTTCCATGAGTTCTACCTTGCTCTCCTCCAGGCTTCGGTGCAACCTGTTGCCATAGGTGGATTCAAGGAAGAGGTAATCGGCATCAAAAATCTCATGAGGGTCCTGCACGATCAGCTGGTTCTTCTTTCCCAGGTCGCCTGAGAAAACCATTTTGAGGGGCGCCCTGCCTTCTTCCACCCAGAGCTCCAGGACAGAAGACCCAAGAATGTGCCCCGAGTTTCTCATTCGTGCCCTGATCCCGGGCTCAGGCTCGACGATCTTATCCTTTTCAATCGGAGCAAAAAGTCTTAGGCTTGCTTCGGCATCTTCCGTTGTGTAGAGAGGAAGAACCTCCATGTTTGACCGTCTCTTGTTCTTGCGGGTCTGCCACTCCGCATCCATCTCCTGGACGTGGGCCGCGTCAAGGAGCATGATGCTGCAAAGCTCCGCGGTCGGGGGGGATGCGAGGATTCGGCCCTGAAATCCGTCTTTGACAAGCTTTGGAATCTTTCCGCTGTGATCAATGTGCGCATGGGTAAGAAAAAGCGTGCTGATCCGGGCCGGATCAAAACCCCACTCTTTCCAGTTGCGCTCCTCCATGTTTTTCCCGCCCTGGAACAAGCCGCAGTCGACAAGAACTTTTTTTCCCGCGGCGCTCTCGATCAGGTAACTCGATCCAGTCACCATTCCCACTCCACCCAAACATGTCACTCTGACCATGCCTTCCTCCTCACCCAAAACAGAAAACCCTCACTCACGCCCGCTCGCCTAAGCTCGCTAGAGCCACAGAGTTCCCAGAGGGTTTAAAAAGAACTTAACAATCTTATTTTGTTCTTCACTCTGTCTTCTCTGTGACTCTGTGAGAGATAGGTTTTATCTCGAAATTGATTCTCTCCTGAATTCTGTCTCCTGTATTCTGTTTTCTCTCTTCCAACTCAGTGTCTTTTTCGTGTTTTCCAATTTTCGCCTGTCCTGAGCGGAGTCGAAGGGTGCTTTCGTGATTGCATTTTATTCGACTTTAGCTTTCGGGTTCACTGACGGCTGCTTGCCGTCCTCTGTCGTCTGTCATCTGATTTATGCTGTCTACTGTCTGCTGTATTCTGTCTTCTGCTTTACTATTTTAGGCACTTACTTCGTGTCCCACCCATATTCCTTTCCCAGGTAATTCCTGATCAAGGTTTTACCCTCTTTCTCCACAATCGCAGAGGGAACGAGGTTCACCTTTCCTCCACCGCCGGGAAGATCAACGGCAAAATGGGGAACGCAGAGACCGGTGGTGTGGCCCTGCAACTTGGAGATGATGTCCAGGCCTTTATTGCGAGGCGTCCAGAAATGGGATGTCCCTTTTGCCAGGTCTGCCTGGAACAGGTAGTAGGGTCTGACCCGAACGGTGAGGAGCTTTTTCATCAGTTTCGGGATGATTTCCTCGTCGTCATTGACGCCTTTCAGAAGAACGGTCTGGCAGCCAAGGGGAATCCCTGCATCAGCAAGCCTGGCACAGGCAAGGCTTGCTTCAGGGGTGATCTCGTCCGGATGGTTGAAATGGGTGTTCAGGTACAAGGGGTGAAATCCCCTGAGGAGGTTTGCCAGTTCCGGTGTGACGCGCTGGGGGAGGGTACAGGGCACCCGGGTGCCGATTCGTATGATTTCCACGTGAGAGATCGACCGAAGTTCCGTAAGGATGCGATAGAGGTCTTTGTCCGTCAGGAGCAAGGGATCTCCTCCTGAAAGGAGAACATCTCTGACTTCCCTGCTTTTTCTTATGTAGGCGATCCCTTCCCTGATCGTCTCCCTGGTGACCATGGAGGGATGCCCCACCTTTCTTTTCCTGTTGCAGAAACGGCAGTACACGGGGCACTGGCTGGAGACGAGAAAGAGAACCCGGTCCGGATAGTGGTGGGTCAGACCCGGGACCGGGGATAGCTCCTCTTCGTTCAAGGGGTCATCAAAGCCTTTTTCATCCGTGATTTCCCGAAGGTCAGGCACGGCTTGCTTGTAGAAGGGGTCTTCCTTTTTCCTGATGAGGCGAAGGTAATAGGGATTGATCCGCATGGGATATTTCTGCGCGACTCTTTCCAGTTCTTCCGGCTGATCGATCTCGATGACCTGCGCCAGATCGCGAGGCGATGTAATACTTTTGGAAAGGATGCTCTCCCAAGTTTCTTCATGGCTTTTTGGGATGACTCTCAAGAACAACTCCTGGTGAAAAAGGTGACAGGGGAGTATATGACCGACATGAAGGGCCTGTCAAATTCCCCTTCGCGGGCAAAAGATAAGAAAAAGGGGACTCACTTGAGTCACAGAGGAAGAGGAGGGTTCTTTGGGTTTAGTAAAAAAACAGGATTTCTCTGTGTCCTCTCTGTGACTCTGTGAGAGATAAGGTTTTGTTTTTTTCAAATTTTCGATTGAACGAAGGCGTATCAGTCCATAGAATGACTGAAGATCAATGATGAGAGAGGTAATGCCATGGACGCGTTGCAAGCGATTCAGGAAAGAAGAAGCACCCGGGTGTACCTGGACAGGCCCGTGGAAAAGGAAACCCTGGAGAAGCTCATCTCTTATGCATCTCAGGCCCCATCTGCCATTAACATCCAGCCGTGGGAACTGGTCGTTGTGTCCGGAGAGGAGCGGAAAAGGCTCAGCCGGGTTCTGGTGAAGCGCATGAAAGAAAGGAACATCTCTTGCGGCCCTGGGGCCAAAAGGCCTCTGCCCGAGTATTTTGTGGAAAGGCAGAGAGGCCTGCTCGAAGGCATGCTGCCCAACCTGCCTGCGGGCACGTCCTTTCAGGACTTCATCAATGAAGGGAGCTGCAATTTTTACGGTGCGCCCACCGCGATCATTATTGTGATCGACAAGGTCTTTTCAAGCGCCCGCCTCACGGACATCGGCATCATCCTGGGCTACCTCGTGCTGGCCGCCCACGCCATGGGTCTTGCCACGTGCCCTATCGGGCTCATCACGGCCTTTGACGAAGACATCAGGGAGCATCTGAATCTTTCCGAAGATAAGGAAGTCGTGATCGGGATCGCCGTGGGCTATAGGGATCCTTCCTCCGGCGTCAACAAGGTGAGATCAGAAAGAGCTCCGGTCAATGAACTGGTGAAATGGCGGGAATAAAAATATCTCTCACAGAGTCACACCCTCTTCTTCCTCTGCTTGCCCTGTTAAATAGCTTCCGGCTTCGCAGTGGCATTAAACATGGAGAATGACCGGAATTGAATCGCAGCATATCGGAATTTCGGTAGATGCCTGAAGCTAAGATCCGCACTGCAGATCTTATTTAACAGGGTGAAGCTCTAGCGACCCGAAGGGGAGCGGGTGTGAGGCCAAGGTGTTTGTTTTTAGAAAAGAATTTCCATCAAATTCCTGACGGAATCCACTGGCACCAGCTCCACGCCTTCGATGCGCGAGCACGCTTCGAGATTCCCCTTTGGGAGCAGGCACCGAGTGAAGCCGAGCTTCTTTGCTTCTTTGATCCTCAGCTCTGGCTGGCTCACTCCCCTGATCTCGCCCGCAAGGCCGACTTCACCGAAAATGACCAGGTTCTTGTCCACAGGCCGGTCCAGGAAACTGGAGATCATGGCCGAAACAATGCCGAGGTCCGCAGCCGGTTCATCCACCCTCAGGCCTCCTGCCACGTTCACAAAGATATCCTGATCTCCCATCTCAATCCCCATCCTCTTGCCCAGGACCGCTACGAGGAGAGAAATCCGGTTGTGGTCCACGCCGCTCGCTGTCCTGCGCGGCATGCCGAGAGGGCTGGGTCCGACAAGGGCCTGTATTTCGAGGAGCAGGGGCCTGGTGCCTTCGAGACACGGAATGACGACGGAGCCGGAAGCGCCTTCAGGCCTTTCTTCCAGGAAGATGCGCGAGGGGTTGCCCACCTCCTCAAGGCCCGCGTCTTTCATTTCAAAGACGCCGATCTCGTTGGTGGAACCGTAGCGGTTCTTCACAGCCCGCAGGATCCTGAAAGCGTGGGAGTTGTCACCTTCAAAATAGAGAACCGTGTCCACGAGGTGCTCAAGAACCTTGGGCCCTGCAATGGCTCCGTCCTTGGTGACGTGCCCGATGAGAAAGGTGGGAATGCCGGTCTTCTTGGCCCAGTTGAGAAGCCGCGTGGAGACCTCTCTCACCTGACCCACGCTTCCCGGCGCCGAGGGCAAAGCCTCGGTGTACACGGTTTGAATGGAGTCCACGACAAGGAGATTGGGTTGAAGCTCGTCTATCCTTTCAAAGAGATGCTCGATGCAGGTCCCTGTGAGGAGGAAGAGGTTTTCCGCATGAATCGAAAGCCGATCGGCCCGTATCTTGATCTGCTGGGGGGATTCCTCACCGGAGAGATAGAGGGCTCTGAGGCCGTCCCTGGAAAGCCTCGCTACAACCTGAAGAATAAGAGTGGATTTGCCGATGCCCGGGTCTCCCCCGATGAGGACCATGGAGCCGGGCACGATCCCGCCTCCCAGGGTGCGGTCGAATTCCTGGATGCCCGTCTTGAGCCGCATCGCGGGATCCAGGGATATGGAATCGATGGGCTGAGGCTGCCCCATGACATAGGAGGGGAGACCCTTGGTTCCTTTCTGCGTCACTTCTTCGACAAAGGAATTCCACTGGCCGCAGTCAGGGCAGCGTCCCAGCCACTTGGGCGTCTGGTGCCCGCAGCTCTGACAGACAAAAAGGAATTTAGGCGGTTTAGTCATCGGTTATTGCCTGGTGTGCGTTGTTTATCCTTCGTGAACTGTGGTCCCTGCACAAAGGCGTTTGAGGTTAGAGAGAAGATTTTGGAGGCAAATGAACTTGTCTCAAGCGAAGAGCTCCTCGAACGCAGTGCTCCTCGATGCCGTCAGGCCGATCCTTTAACGCAGTGCTGTTCTCTCCATTGACTTCACCCTGCACCTTTGATAAAGCCTTGTCTCCCTTTTAGCAACGCCGTATGACTTGTGTCAATACCGGGTTTCTCGCTTGAATTCCGCTCGCAAGGATGTTTCTTTTGTTCCTTGCTCAGAGGAAAATCGCTCCGAGACTCATTATTGAGTCTATTATCAACTGTGGTGATGTGAAAATGGAGCAAACCCTCTCGGCAAACGAGAGATTTGATTTAAACACTAGGCAGTTACGATTTTTGTGGGCGTGGCGCCTACAGGGCGGCGCTATGGGTTTGGTAGCAAAATTAAGCGAGGGGCCGTGAAATGACAGATAAAACAAAACAACTTTCCAAGAAAACTGCCGGGCCTCAGTCGGCTGTAGCGGTTATTGGCTCGGGTTACTGGGGCAAGAACCTTGTTCGCAATTACTATGAGCTCGGCGCACTAAAGCTGATCTGCGACAAGAACGAGACAGTCCTTGCCGGTTTCAAGAAACAGTATCCTGAGGTGGACACGTGTCTTGCCCTTCACGACGTTCTGTCGCGAAAGGACATCGACGGGGTGGTGATTGCCACTCCCGCAGAAACTCATTACACCCTCGCACGTGAAGCCCTCCTGGTGAACAAACACGTTTACGTGGAAAAGCCGCTTGTCCTGGATGAACGCGAGGGCGAGGAGCTCATTTCGCTCGCGGATGAGCGGAAGCGGGTGCTCATGGTCGGACACCTCCTCCAGTACCACCCGGCCTTTGTGAGGCTCAAGGAACTTGCGTCAAAGGGGGATCTTGGTCGCATCAACTACATCCATTCCCAACGCCTCAATCTGGGGAAAATCAGGCGTGAGGAGAACATCCTCTGGTCTTTTGCGCCCCATGACATTTCCATGATCCTCTCTCTTGCGCAAGAGGAACCCGAGGGCGTCCTGACAACGGGCGGATTCTACCTTCACAAGAAAATAGCCGATGTCACAACAACGCATCTCGATTTCCCTTCAGGTCTCCGCGCACACATCTTTGTCTCCTGGCTGCATCCTTTCAAGGTGCAGGAGCTTGTGGTGGTTGGCGATAGAAAAATGGCGGTCTTCGATGATACCCTGCCGTGGGGTGAAAAGCTTCTTCTCTATGCCCATGAAATCAAGTGGCAGGACAATGTGCCGGTTCCTGCAAAGGCTGAGCCCGAAAAGCTGGATATCCCTCAGGCTGAACCTCTGCGTGTCGAATGTCAGCAGTTCCTCGAGTGCATGACAAACGGGAAGCAGCCTTTAACGGATGGCCGCGAAGGCTTGAAAGTCCTGAAGATCCTCAACGCTTCTCAGCGCTCTTTAGATGAAAATGGCCGCAAGATCGCTCTTGATGCTCATCAAGTATCCAAAGATAAAGACTCGTCACTCGTCACCCGTCACCCGTCACAGCCCTATTATGTCCACCCCACTGCGATCGTCGATGAGAAGGTGACCATAGGGGATGGCACAAAAGTCTGGCACTTCACTCACGTGCTGTCCGGCTCAAAAATAGGGAAGGGCTGCAACATCGGTCAGAACGTGGTGATTGGTCCGGACGTTACGATGGGCAATAACTGCAAGCTCCAGAACAATGTCAGTGTCTATAAGGGTGTGACTCTCGATGACGGTGTGTTCTGCGGCCCTTCCATGGTTTTCACGAATGTCTACAATCCCCGGGCGGAAATCAGGAAGATGGATCAGGCCCGGCCCACTCTCGTGAAGAGAGGAGCATCAATTGGTGCAAATGCAACCGTCGTCTGCGGCAACACGCTTGGCCGCTATTGCTTCGTCGGGGCAGGCGCAGTGGTGACGAAGAATGTCCCTGATTATGCCCTTGTTGTAGGAAACCCCGGAAAACAGATTGGGTGGATGTGCGAGTGCGGGGAACGCCTCACCGATGACCTGGAATGCCTCACCTGCGGCAAAAAATATCAAAAGACCGACTCCGGGTTGGAAGAAGTTAAAAACAAAGAATAATCTCACGCCCGCTCGCTCGCGCTCGCTAGAGCCACAGAGAAAGAAGAGGTGTTTTCTGATTTTAAAACCAATAAGATTTCCCTCTCTGCCTTTCTCTGTGACTCTGTGAGAGATAATGATTTTCTTGTGTTTTGATAAGGATGTTTTATGAATAAAAAGTGGATTCTTGTTGTTGGCGCCCGTCCCAATTTCATGAAAGTGGCTCCCTTGCTGAGAGCCATAGCGGCGTATAACAAAGAAATGGGAGCCGGCATCCACAGTATTCTTATCCACACGGGCCAGCACTATGATTTCAACATGTCCGATGCTTTTTTCCGCGATCTTCGGCTTCCCAACCCTGATTTGCATCTCGGGGTTGGGTCAGGGAATCACGGGGAGCAGACAGGCAGGGTCCTCATCGAATTTGAGAAAGTTCTCCTGAAGGAGCAGCCCGATCTGGTGATTGTAGTGGGTGACGTCAACTCCACTCTGGCATGTACTCTCGCTGCCGTGAAGCTTCACATCCCAGTGGCCCACGTAGAAGCAGGCCTGCGGAGTTTTGACCGAAAGATGCCTGAAGAGATCAATCGGCTGCTCACCGATGCGATTTCAGATTATTTGTTCACGCCGTCGCCGGAGGGTGACGAAAACCTGGCGAAGGAGGGCGTCCCTGCGGAAAAAATCTTCCTGGTTGGAGACATCATGGTGGACAGCCTGCTTTTTCACCTTCAGCAAGCCAAGCAGACCAACATTCTCGTACGCCTCGGACTTATAACGACGACGGCTGACGGCAGACGGCAGACCGCAGATCTCCGTGGTTTACCCGCCTCTGGCGGGCTCCGTGGTTCCGATCTCCGAGGCTCTGAGGCTCTGGCTTCTTACGCTCTCATGACTCTTCATCGTCCTGCCAATGTGGATGACAAACAGGCGCTGGAGAGGATTGTCCGTGGACTGCTGGAAGTGAGCGCCCATTTCCCTATCCTCTTTCCGGCTCATCCGAGGACCGCAAAGCAGGTCAAAGCCTTTGGCATCGAAAGCTCGTTTCAATTCCATTCATCGCCGGACATAAAGCCGGAAGAATACTTTGAGGGCGGCTCCCTCAAAAGGAAGATCCACTGTTTTGATCCGCTTGGCTACCTTGATTTCTTGAACCTCATGGCCCACGCCAAGGTTGTTCTCACCGACTCAGGGGGTATCCAGGAAGAGACGACCATTCTCAATATCCCGTGCATCACCCTCAGGGACACAACGGAGCGGCCGATCACGTTGACGGATGGGACCAACGTGCTGGTCCACAATGACCCGGAAAAGATCGTCGCCGAGGTTAAGAAAGTCCTGGACGGACAGACGAGAGTCAGTCAGTGCCCATCTCTGTGGGACGGCCACACTGCCGAACGCATCGTCGGCATCCTGGCCAAACACTGCTGAAAGAGAAAAAAGGTCAGTCTCACGCAGAGAACACCGAGAGTAAAATCAATTGAAGTGTGAAATCAAAGCCCTTTTTTCTCTGCGTCTTTGCGGACTCGAGTGAGGACGCGTCAGCGGGCGAACGGGCGAGAGACAAGAGGTGTTTGCAGTGTTCAGGTTGACAAAGGGGGGAGAGGGGGTTAATTTGTGGAAATTTCGAAAAGGACGAAAGGAGATAGGGCATGGCTGATTTACTCCAGGTCACCGATGAAACCTTTGAGACAGAGATCATGAAGTCTGAGATTCCTGCGATGGTTGATTTTTGGGCGGAATGGTGCGGCCCCTGCAAGATGGTGGGTCCTGCGGTTGAAGAACTGGCCAACCAGTACAAGGGCAAGATCAAGATCGCCAAGATGGATGTGGACAAGAACCGACAGACCCCTGGGAAGTTCGGCATTCGGAACATCCCGACGCTGATCCTGTTCAAAGGCGGACAGGTTGCCCAGACCATTATCGGTGCGCAGCCCAAAGCTTACATCGAAGGGGAACTGAAAAAGCTCTTGTAAGTAGGCAGTAAACAGTAAGCAGTAGGCAGCATAACAGAAGTGTCTAAAGTGCCTAAAGTTGAAAAACCACAAAGGGCATAAGAATTGGACCACGAAGGCACGAGAAAAAAAGTTATCTGTTATTCGTTATTCGAGAAGCGAACCCCGCTCACTAATAACGTATAACGGATGACAGATAACGGTTAACGGATAACGGATAACGTATAACGACCTCATGTACGACGTCATCATCATAGGAGGAGGGCCGGCAGGTCTTACAGCAGGGCTTTACAATGCCAGAGCCCGCTTGAACGTCCTGCTTCTGGAGCGCCTGGCCCCAGGAGGCCAGGTGCTGACCACGGACCGGGTTGAAAACTATCCTGGGTTTCCTGACGGCATATCGGGATTCGAGCTGATGGACCGGATGAAGACCCAGGCTGAAAAATTCGGCCTCAAGATCCAGAGCAACGAGGTGACCAAGCTGGAGCTCTCTCCAGAGCGGAAGGTGGTGTTGACTGCCGGTGGGCCGCTGGAGACCAAAGCGATCATTCTTTGCTGCGGCGCCACATGGAAAAAACTCGGGATTGCAGGAGAAGACAAACTGATGGGCAAAGGGGTCTCCTTTTGCGCCACCTGTGATGGCCCGTTTTACAGAGATCAGGAGGTCGCCGTGATCGGCGGTGGAGACACCGCAGTGGAAGAGGCCATTTTCTTGACCCGCTTTGTGAGCAAAATCCATCTCGTACACCGAAGGGACAAGCTGAGAGCCACAAGAGTGCTCCAGGAGAGGGCCATGTCCCAGGAGAAGATTGAATTCATCTGGGATTCGATTCCGGTGAAAATCCTCGGAGAGAAAGGCGTTGAGGGAATCGAACTGAAGAATGTGAAAACTCAGGACGTGTTTCGAAAAAGCGTGCAAGGGGTCTTCGTCTTTGTCGGTACCCTGCCGAACACGGACATGGTCAAGGGGTTGATCAGGCTCGACGAGAACGGGTTCGTGGTGACGGATGACAACATGCAGACATCCGTTGCCGGTGTGTTCGCTGCAGGAGACATCCGGTCCAAACTTTTCAGGCAGATATCAACGGCCGTGGGTGAGGGGGCTGCAGCTTCCTATGCGGTGGAGCGATATTTGGAGAACCTCGAGTGATTGAAAAGAGGCAGGAAAGAGAGAGAAGCATGCCATGAACAAGAAGTCCGTGCTTGTGAGAATCGTCCTTGCAGCGGTCATGCTCGCTTTTCTTTTGAGCGGCTGCTCAACCATCGAGAAAATGTTCGGCGGCGGTGGGGAAGAAGAGGGGGATGCCGGGGAACTCATGGCCCAAGGCATGGAGAATCTGGCTAACGGGCGTTATAAAGATGCGGTAGATGCCTTTCAGAAAGTGAAGGATCGTTTTCCCTACAGCAAATACGCGTTACTGGCGGAACTTAGAATGGCCGACGCTATGTACGGGCAAGAAGAATATGAAATGGCTTATGCCGCCTACGATGAATTTGAGAAGCTCCACCCCAAGCACAAAGACATGCCTTACGTCATCTACCAGAAAGGAATGTCTAATTTCAGCCAGATCAAATCAAAGGACAGAGAGCAGGTTCACACTCTCAAAGCAAAAGAGGAATTTGAGAGACTGATCAAGAGATTCCCGAGGGAGGAGTATGCCAACAAGGCCAGGAAGAACTTGCGGGAGTGCCTCATCTATCTGGCTGAACATGAGCTCATTGTGGCCAATTTCTACTACAGGCGAGGTAATTACAGAGCGGCACTGGGGAGATACACCTATATTATCAACAACTATCCGGACATGGGGCAATATCAGGATGCGATGGAAGGCATCACCCGGTGCAAAGAAAAGCTTGGCCAGGAAAGCGCCCAAGAGGGGGCTTGGAGAAGTTATTGGCCCTTCTCTATCTGGAAATAATCTCTCCTACCGACTCCAGAGCCTGACCCAGCAGTTCAGGTCGGCTCCCGCCACCCTGGGCCATGTCCGGACGGCCCCCTCCTTTACCCCCCAGCATCTCTGAAAGGCGGCTGATGATCTCGCCCGCCTTGAACCGATTCACAAGATCCTTGGTGACCATGCAGAGGAGCATCGCCTTGTCGTCCTTGCGGGCTCCCAGGACGATGATCCCGGAATCAAATTTTTCCTTGATGCGGTCTGCAAAGTCCCTCAGGGCCTTTGGGGAGTCGGCCTGCACTTCCCGAACCAGGACCCTGGCCCCCTTGATCTCTTTGACACCGGCCAGGAGATCTTCAGACTGGGCGGAGAGGAGCCTGGACTTCAGGGTCTCGATCTCCCGGTCCTTTTGCCTTTGCTCTTTGAGAAGCTTGTCGATCCTCTCGCGCAGCTGTTCGGGGGATGTTTTGAGAAGGGCTGCAGCGTCTTTGAATTCGCCTTCCTGATTCTGGACGTATTCGAGGGCGGCTTTCCCCGTCAGCGCCTCGATCCGGCGGACATTGGAACCAACCGCGGTTTCGCTCACGATCTTGAAGAGCCCGACATCTCCTGTTCTGTGGGTGTGGGTCCCTCCGCAAAGCTCCATGCTCACCCCCTCTCCCACTTTAACGAGACGGACATGGTCCCCGTATCTTTCTTCAAAGATGGCCATGGCGCCTGTCTTCATCGCCTCTTCACGGGGCAAGATCGAGGTGGTGAGAGATAGATTTTCCCGGATGGTCCGGTTCACGTGTTGCTCCACTTCCTTGAGCGTCTCGTGATCCACCTGGGCAAAGTGGCTGAAGTCGAAGCGGAATCTTTGAGGCGATACGAGGGAGCCGGCCTGCTTCACGTGAGGGCCCAGGATCTCTCTCAGGGCTGCGTGAAGCAGATGGGTCGCCGTATGGTTGAGCGCCGTGGCTCTGCGTTCCGCTTCGCTGACGCTGGCTTCCACCCTGGCGCCTGTTGAAAACGTGCCATGCTCCACGACTCCCCGGTGAACGATGAAGGCCTCCCTCAGTTTCACCGTGTTCGCGACCTGCATGCGCATCCCATCACCCATCAGCCAACCCTTATCCCCTACCTGACCTCCTGCCTCGCCGTAAAAGGGAGTCCGGTCGAGAACCACCTCGACCTCTTCGCCTGCTCCGGCTGAACGGACTTCCTTTCCCCCCTTCAGAATAGCCACCACTTTCGAATCCGAGACCAGGGTCTCATATCCCAGGAAAGCGCTGGTCAGGCCCTGGTTGGACAGCTTCTGGTAAACTTCGGGGATTTCTTCTTCTCCGCTCCCTTTCCATGACTCCTGGGAGAGAGTTCTCTGCCTGTTCATGGCCTCATCGTAGCCGGCGAGGTCGACTCTCAGGCCTTCCTCCCTGGCCACATCCTGGACGATGTCGAGAGACAAGCCATAGGTGTCATAGAGTTTGAAGGCGACGCTTCCGGGAATGATCACTCCTTTCTTGTCCTTCACCTCGTTCACGCCGTCCATCAAGAGTTTCATGCCGTAGTGGAGCGTGTCGGCGAAACGTTTCTCTTCGTTGAGTACAAGGCCTTCAATAAAGCTTCTGGAGGCGGCAAGGTCGGGATAATCCTCGCCCATGAGGTCGATCACATGGCCGGCGACCAGGTGAAGGAACTTCTCCTTGATCCCGAGGACCTGGCCGAAGCGGATGGCCCTGCGGATGATCCTTCTAAGGACGTAACCCCGGCCTTCGTTGGACGGAAGCACTCCGTCGCCGATCAGAAAAGCCGTGGCCCTGGCATGATCCGAAATGACCCGGAAGGAGACATCCTGTTTCGCATGGTCTCCGTATCTCTTTTCGGCAAGGTGCTCGATGCCGCGGATAAGGTCTTTGAAAAGATCGGTGTCGTAGTTGGAGGTCACACCCTGGACCACGGCTGAAATCCTCTCCAGACCCATGCCGGTGTCGATGTTGGGCTTGGGAAGAGGAGTCAGGGTCCCGTCCGGGCTCCGATCGAACTGTGTGAAGACGAGGTTCCAGATTTCCAGGTGCCGGTCGCAATCACAGTGGGGACTGCACTCCGGCCTGCCGCAGCCGACGCCCGGGCCCTGGTCAATGAGCACTTCCGAGCAGGGACCGCAAGGCCCTGTATCCCCCATGGCCCAGAAATTGTCCTTTTCGCCAAGACGGACGATCCGCTTTGCAGGGACGCCGATCTGCTTCTCCCAGATGTCGTAGGCTTCGTCGTCATCCTTGTAGACGGAAGCCCAGAGCTTGTCCGCAGGAAGTCCATACACTTTCGTGAGAAGTTCCCACGCCCAGTGAATGGCCTCCACCTTGAAGTAGTCTCCGAAAGAGAAATTGCCCAGCATTTCAAAGAAGGTGTGGTGCCGGCCGGTGTAACCCACGTTTTCGAGGTCATTGTGCTTGCCGCCTGCACGCACACATTTCTGTGAGGTTGCGGCCCTGGTGTAGGTTCTTGTCTCCGTACCGAGATAAAGGCCTTTGAACTGCACCATGCCTGCATTGGTAAAAAGAAGACTCGGATCATCCCTTGGGATGAGGGAAGCGCTTCTGATGAGCTCGTGGCCGCGGGTTTTGAAGAAGTCTAAAAAGGTTGCTCTGATTTCTCTGCACGTCATGAAGTTCATGGTGAGTTACCCGTTTTTGTCTATTGAAAAACCTGGTCCTGTGGGCCAGGACATAGGCCGTTGGTCCTGCCTTAAGGATCGAGCGGGCTTAAATCCGAAGCACGAAATCCGAAATACGAAACAATACTCAATGACGGAAATTCGAATGATCCGTTTTAGGGTTATTGCAACGCCAGCCCCTTAGGGGTCGGATGCTTACTTGCTCTCCGGTTCCGATTTTGGTTTCTTGAGGCCTGTTTTTTCTTTGATCAACTCAACCAGTTGATTTCGGATGTCCAGGTTTTCAGCCAGGAATTTTTTCGCATTTTCCCTGCCCTGCCCCATCCTCTCCCCCTTGAAGGAATACCAGGCACCGCTTTTCTCGACAATATCAAAGGAGGTGCCGAGGTCGAGGACGTCGCCTTCCTTGGAAATACCGGTACCGAAAATGATGTCAAATTCGGCCTCTCTGAAGGGAGGGGCGATCTTGTTTTTCACCACCTTGACCCTGGTTCTGTTGCCGATGATCTGCTCCCCCTCTTTGATCGCTCCGAGACGGCGAATGTCCAGCCGCTGAGAAGCGTAGAACTTGAGGGCGTTTCCGCCGGTGGTGGTTTCAGGGCTTCCGAACATGACGCCGATCTTCATGCGGATCTGGTTGATGAAGATGACACAGGTCATGGATTTGTGGATGGCGGCCGTGAGCTTTCTCAGGGCCTGAGACATCAGTCTCGCCTGCAAGCCCATGTGCTGGTCGCCCATCTCGCCCTCCAACTCGGCTCTCGGGACCAGGGCGGCGACCGAGTCAATGATGAGAGCGTCAATAGCGCCGCTTCGCACCAGGATCTCGGTAATGTCGAGAGCCTGCTCTCCGGAGTCCGGCTGGGAAACAAGGAGGCTGTCCACGTCCACTCCCAGTTTCCTGGCATAGCCCACATCCAGAGCATGCTCAGCGTCAACATAAGCGACCACGCCTCCTGCGGCCTGGGCCTCGGCAGCGATGTGAAGGGCCAGAGTGGTCTTGCCGGACGCTTCAGGGCCGTAGATTTCCACGATTCTTCCCCTGGGAACTCCGCCGATGCCTAGGGCCAGATCCAGGGACAGGGAACCGGACGAGATCACAGGGATATCCAGGACCCTGTCCACATCCATTTTCATGATGGAACCCCGGCCAAATTGCTTTTCTATCTGCGAAATGGCCTGCTCAACCGCTCTCTGTCTGTCCTGTTGCTCTGCCATGACGATACCCCCGTCTCATTGATCATTGGTCATTGAACATTGATCATTTATCATTTATCATTGCACACCGCACAATTGAAACTTGCTGGTTGTTGTCTGTTGCCTGTCGCTCGCAGTCCATTGAACAACTGCTTGAAGACAGGAACGTAACCGTATCCACTAACCCATTAGCGGGTCACTAATCAACCAAATACTGATAAGGGAGATTGCCCTACTGCATACTCCTAAGAAACAGCTCAGAAGAGGGCGACCCAGACCCAGGTTATGCGTCAACCAAGTCGTCACTCCGGCGGAAGCCGGAGTCTAGATGCATTTCACGATCGCCGCTCCAAGACATCTGGATTCCGGTTTTCACCGGAATGACGGATTGGAGCTTTGCTTGTTTCTTTCATGAATGACTCCGAAGGCAAAGCCTCGGAGTCGGATGCTGATCACTGATGACGGATCACTGATGACTGGCTACTGACTCCTGAAAGACGCCATGATAACATCTTTGTATACACGGCGCCACCTGGTTTGAGATCGCTCCTGAACAGCGCCAGTTCATCCAGCGCGCAGGCAGGGCTTGCCACGCCCCCGTACTTCGCAAGGAGTTGTTCCAGTTCCGTCTGCCTCTTGCCGGGTTTCTTGAATCTTCCAAGAGTGAGATGGGGCCTGAAGGCTCTTTCTTCTTCTTTGATTCCAAAAGGTGAAAGAGCATGCTGAAGATCATCCCTGAAACGAGACATCCTCTCCAGGTCCCCGTCAATGCCCAACCATATCACCCTCGGGCTTCGGCTGTTGGGAAAACAGCCCAGCGGCTTCAGGGAGATCCTGAAGTGTTCGTAACTCGAACACACGGCGCTGAGCACCTCTCCCATTGACGGGATCTGCACGGATTGGATGTCGCCCATGAAAACCACCGTCAGGTGGATGCGCTCGGGCCGGACCCAGCGAACATCGAGAGAGCTCTCCCTGATCTCTCCTGAAACCCGGGTCACAATCTTCTTGATATCTTCCGGCAGTTCAAAGGCCAGGAAGGAGCGGATCTCCATGGAGGACCCTTCTCACCCAATCCAGCGCCATCATGGCGCTGTTTAATTTATTCTGTTCTCTCTTGCCCCAGAAACGGTATTTGCCGGAAAAGGTTTCATCCCCGGAGGCAAGTCCAATGTAAACCGTGCCCACAGGTTTTTCCGCGGTTCCACCGTCAGGCCCGGCAATGCCGGTGACGGAAAGTCCCAAGTCCGTCTTCAACTCTCTTCTCACCCCTGTAGCCATCTCTCTTGCGACCGGGTCGCTGACCGCTCCATGGGTGTCGAGCGTCTCCTTTGAGACGCGGAGAAGGTCCATCTTGGCCTGATTGCCGTAAACAATCATTCCTCCCAAAAAATAGCCGGAGCTGCCCGGAACGTTGGTCAGGAGATTTCCTATGAGACCCCCTGTGCAGGATTCTGCAACGGAAAGGGTCAGTTTCTTCCGCAACAACATCTCTCCCACAACCCCTTCCATCATCTGATCCCCGGTGGCGAAAATGAAAGATCCAACGCGAGATCGGATTTCTCTTTCCATGAGGTCGATCTCACCGGTGACGCTTGGCTCATCTTCTCCTCGGAGGCTCAGGGTGATGTGGTTTTCAGGAAACCTGGGATAGAATCCGAGGATGACGTTTCCCGACTTTTCCGGAAGATCCCTCAGCCTCTCTGCAATGCTCGGTTCATTGAGACCATAGAGTTTGAGCACCTTATGCTTTAAGGCAGGGAGAGCCGTGCAGTGGAGCAGCAGGTCAGGAATCACCACCTCGTCCATCAGATACCGCATCTGCTCCGGGACCCCGGGAAGGAAGTAGAGGCGCACCTTGTTTTCAACCAGAGAGAAGCCGCACACGTTCTCCTTGGGGCACAGAATCTTCGAGTCTTCAGGCATCCATGCCATCTTTTCGAAAGCACGGGACATCTTCATACCCCTGGCCGACACATAAGTCCTGATCTGCTCGTACATCTCCTCATCCAGGCACAGAGGGCGGTTGAGGGCAGAGGCTGCGATCTCATTGGTGATGTCGTCGCTCGTGGATCCCAGGCCGCCCGTGATGATCACGAACTGGGACTCTCCTAAAGCCTTCTGCAGGGCCTTGGAGATGCTCTCCTGGTAATCTCCCACCGTGGTGACGCGGATCACCCTGAGGCCGGTGGCCGTGAGTCTGCCCGCAGCATACCAGGCATTGAGATCAACGACCCTGCCCGAGATCAGTTCGTCACCTATCGTGATGATTTCACCGTACATGACGTTGAATCCTCTGCCTCACTGGATATCAGAAAGCTACGTGGTGCGTCACTCTGTTGTTCTTAAGGCTTTTTCAAATTCGAATTTCGAAGCACGAAGCTCGAAACAATATCAAATGTCCCAAATTCAAATGACTCAAACGATTATCCCATCCGGTCATCAGAGTCTTGTTTTGGTCATTGGAACATTTGAGATTCGAATTTGTTTCGAATTTCGGTATTCGGATTTCGAGTTTCCTCCTGCGGCAAGAGCCGACAGTGTTGGCACCCCTCTATTACAAAAAAACCAGAGTCACGAATCTGATGCAAAGGTTGGCATAAGTGCCCGCCAGCAGGTCATCCAGCACAATCCCCGCACCTCCCTCCACCTTTTCCAATCGTCTGATAGGGAAGGGTTTCAGTATATCAAAAAGCCGGAACAGGATGAAACCCAAACAGAGATTGAACCCTGTTGCCGGCAGTAAGAACAGGGTCAACAAAAGCCCGGCTGTTTCATCGATCACGACTTCGGCAGGATCATCTTTTTCAAGAGCCCTGGCGCTCCTACCCGAGGTCCATATGGACAGGAGGACGAAAAAGAAAAGAAGGTAAGCGGCGGCCATGGGGCCAACGTGAGCCAGTGCCATGGCAAGAGGGATGCCTGCGAGTGTTCCAAAGGTTCCCTGGGCCACAGGGATAAGCCCGAACCCAAAGCACGAAGACAGGATCAGGGCGAGCTTGTCCAGAGGACCGGCTTTCTTGAAAAGCTCAAAAAAATTGGGAGTTGCAGGGCGGAGATAGGACATGAAAAGTGCCTAAAGTGTCTAAAGTGAACTAAAGTGCCTAAAATGCTTTGGACCCAAAAACCAATCACGAAAGCACGAAAGGACGAAAACACGAAACATCCCCTTCTTCTTTCGTGCTTTCCAGTTTTCGTGTTTTCGTGGTTGAATTTTTTCGATTTTCTGCCCTTCCAATTTTGACGACTTCTTACGAAGCCGTCAATTTTAGACATTTTAGACGAAGTCCCTGTCGAAGACCCTGAGGTTCTAGAAGGGAGCCTGTCGAAGGGTTCACTTTAGGCACTGCTTCACTGGGCCATGATCCAGGAATACACATCCTTCATAGGAAGGCCTTTTTCTTTGGCAATTCGCCGGCATTCCTCGAACTCGGGCAAAAGATGGAAAGACCCGTCGGGCCGGAAAACCTTTTTCACTTTCATTCGGCCCCAGGGGCTATCCATTTCAACGGAAGATCTCTCCAGAATCCTTCGCTGAGTGCAGTGGAAGCGTACTCCCAGGGTGGTGGTCTCTGAGAAGAGAAGATCCATGAGCTGATCCTTCTGGTAAGGCTTTCCCATGACATGAACGAGAACAGCCGGCCGGTTTTTTTTCATGTAACCCGGGGAGAAAACCACATCCAGGGCCCCTGCTTCAAAAAGGCGTTCCATGAGGAACCCCAGCCACTCGGGGTTGGTGTCATCCAGGTTGGCCTCAAGGATCACGACCGTCTCCTCATGGGCTCCCCCCTGCGCCTGACCGATGAGGATGCGCAGGAGATTGGGCCTGTCCGCCAGGTTCCGGCTTCCAACGCCATAACCCACCTTCTCTATGACCATGGGCGGCAGGGGTCCGAAGGAATGGACGAGGCCTTTCACAAGTGCCGCCCCTGTGGGGGTGACGAGCTCTTCTTTCAAGCCTGAGTCATGGACAGGGATGCCCCTGAGAAGAGCCACTGTCGCAGGCGCAGGCAAAGGGATCCGGCCATGGGCCGTCTCAACAAACCCTGAGCCGAGCGGCAGTGATGACGCACAGGCCGTACCGATTCCGAGATATTCCATCCCCAGCACGCTGCCGACAATATCCACAATGGAGTCGATAGCTCCCACCTCGTGGAAATGCACCTCTTCCGCAGAGCAGCCGTGGATCTTCCCCTCCTCCACGGCAATGCTTTCAAAGATGGCGATACTTTTGTCCCTTACAGAGGGGCTGAGATTTCCGGCACGGATGAGGTCTCTAATGTCGGAGAATCTCCTGTGAGGTTGGGGATCCCTGGTCACCTTGACTTTGAAGCGGGTGCCAAAGAGAAGGTTCCTTTCCTCCCGTGTCACTTCGAGGCTGTAGCCTTCAAGAGGCAGGCTCTGGAGAACCTTTCTCAATTCTTCAAGGGGCAAACCGGCATCGATCAAGGCTCCGATGAACATGTCCCCGCTGATGCCGGAGAAACAATCCAGGTAAGCGATTTTCATAAAATGGCTCCTTCCTCCACCCTGCACCTTGCATCGCGGATTGCTTTTTAGCAAGCTGCTCATCGTAAGTCAATCCTGCCCGCTTCGCAACAAGCCCCGTTCGCCCTTCGATACCTCAGGGCGAACGGAGGAAATAGGCGCTAGACTTCTGGTTCTTCGTTCGTGGTGAGGTATCGAACCATGAACGGAATACGGTTATCCAGTTACGAGGCCGTCAATCCTGCTCGGATGGGACGGAAAAGGGTTTATCGAGCCTGAAATCGGGGAGGAAAGGGGGTTTGCTATCAGAGGATTCTTCCTCCGGGAACTGGACAAAGAGGTGCTCGAAACCGAGATCCAGGACGTGCGAATACACCCGGTTGAATTCCTCCTTGGTGAGACGGCGATTGAGGGCCTCTGCGTCCTGAGGGGTGATCGGAACGTATTGGGACATAAGGCTTATAGGAAGCTCAGCCCCGAATTCTACAAACAGGGTAGTCAGAGCATTGATTGAGTTCTCCACGTGTCCGGGAAGGATGAGATGGCGGACGAGGACTCCTTTTTTCGCCAAGGAGTCGCCGGTATCAAAACTGTCCAGAAATCCCTCTTGAGCGAGCATCTCAGAGATGGCGGCAAGGGCGACATCCGGATAATCCTGGCATTTGGAGAACCTTTTCGCCAGACCCCGGTCCGCATATTTGAAGTCCGGCAGATAGATGTCCGCATAACCTTCTGCAGCCTTGAGGGCACTCACGGACTGGTAGCCGGAGAGATTGTAGACCATGGGGAGAGAATATCCCTTGCTCCTCAGGAGAGAGACGAGTTCAAACACGTGAGGGAAGAAATGATCCGGGGTCACAAAATTAATGTTGTGAACATGCTTCTGGATGATCATTTCCTCAATTTTCGCCAGGAGCCCTCCTAACTCAAGGTTCTCGCCGAGACCCTCCCTTGAGATTTGGAAGTTCTGGCAAAAGGAGCAGCGGAGCGAGCAGCCTGTGAAGAACACGGTTCCGGATCCATGAGTTCCTGTCAGAGGAGGTTCCTCGCCAAAGTGGGGGCCCACATGGGCCACTCTGAGTTGGCCGTCCTGCCTGCAGAACCCCCCGCTCGACTTCTCGCCGCCTTCCAGCCGGTCCACTCCACATTCCCTGGGGCAGAGAAAGCATTGCTTGAAGAATTCGCTCCGGCTTTTTCCCATAAAAGGATACTACCACAGATAAGCAGTGCTTAAAAGGGCTATTGGCTTCGGAATCGCTTGACATTAATTGATTTTTCAAGTAATTAGCTACGATACCCATACCGTCGGAGGTGAAGGAAGGAGATCCTGCATGGAGCACTCAGTTAGCCCGGAAGGCGAAAAGTTCAAGATCCCTGATGAAGAGGACTACAAGAAAGAGTACGCAAGGCTGGAGAAGCTGGCCAAAGCCCACCGGAAAGAAGGGCAAGAGATTGTGGTGGTCATGGGCCTCGGATTTGTGGGTGCGGTCATGGCCGGCGTGGTCGCGGACTCCACGGACAAGAAGACGGGGAAGCCCGGCAAGTTCGTGATCGGTATGCAGAGGCCGAGCCCGCGGAGCTTCTGGAAGATTCCTCTCTTCAACAGGGGGGTCTCGCCGGTGAAGGCCGAGGACCCTGAAGTGGCTCCCATGATTGAACGATGCGTGACGAAGAAGAAAACGCTCACCGCCACTTACACTTATGATGCCCTGAAGCTCGCGGATGCGCTCGTGGTGGACGTGCAGTGTGATTTCCTCAAGCAGGAACTTGGGAACCTGAGGAGCGGGCACGCAGACATCAGCGCCCTGGAAGAGAGCTTCAAAGTCATCGGCGAGAAGATCGATCCCAGATGCATGGTTCTGATCGAAACGACGGTGCCGCCCGGAACCACGGAATTCGTGGCCTATCCCCTGGTGAAGAAGGCTTTCAAGAAGAGGGGGATCCAGGAGGAACCGCTTCTGGCCCACAGCTTCGAGCGGGTGATGCCCGGCAGGGATTACGTGAAATCCGTTCGGGACTTCTGGCGCGTTTGCAGCGGCATCAATGAAGAGAGCAGAAAACGGGTCGTCAAGTTTCTCTCAGAAGTCCTTAATGTGGAGCAGTTCCCGCTCACGGTGTTGGACAGACCCCTGGAGAGTGAGACCTGCAAAATCGTGGAGAACAGCTACCGTGCCACCATCCTGGCCTTCCTTGACGAGTGGAGTGTCTTTGCCGAGACAAACGGGGTGGATCTCATCAAGGTCATCAACGCGATCAAGGTGCGTCCTACGCACAGCAACATGATTTTCCCCGGGCCGGGGATCGGGGGTTACTGCCTCCCCAAGGACGGCGGGCTGGGGCTCTGGGCTTACAAACACCTTCTGGGTTTTGAAAACGACATTTTCAAGATCACCCCGGAAGCAATCAATATCAATGACACGAGAGGACTCCGGGTAGCCCAGATGGCACGGGATGCGCTCCGCAACATGGGACGAATCCTGGCCGCCTCCCAGATCACGGTCCTGGGCGCCTCCTACCGGGAAGACGTGGGAGACACCCGCTACAGCGGCTCGGAGATCATTGTGCGAAAACTGACGGAAATGGGAGCCGAGGTCAAGGCTCATGACCCCTATCTACAGCACTGGTGGGAACTGGAAAAACAGGACACGTACCCAGCTGTGGGCACCGGGTGGTCCCGTTTCTTCCGAAACCAGGAACATCTCAAGGATTTCAAGATGATCCCTGATCTTGCCGAGGCCCTGAAGGGGGCGGATGCCGTCATTTTAGCGGTCCGCCACAAGCCTTATCTGAGCCTTGAGCCGGAGAAACTTGTCCGAATGACCGGAGGCCCTGTGGCCGTGATCGATTGTTTCGGCATCCTGGACGACCGGAAGATTGAAAAGTATTTTGAACTGGGGTGTGAGGTGAAGGGCCTGGGCAGGGGGCACATCCAGAGGATCAAGGACAAGGTCAGAAAGGGAAAAAGAAACAAGAAGGCCTGAGAGAGGTGCGTTCTCTTGACAAAACGATCCGTCCCTAATAAGATTCGTTCGTTTTGAGGAAGATGCAGGGAGAGGGGGTGATGAAGCGACTTCTGAGGTAAAGGCAAGAATTCTGGATCCACAAAACTTTTAATCCTGAACACGGAGGAGGTATCCATGAAAAGAGTTCTTATGATTTTGATTGTTCTGGCTGCGGTCATTACTCTGGCGGCAGCTCCGGCATTGGCTCAAACGAAAAAAGCCGAACCAGCAAAAAAGGCGGAATTCAAGTGTGAAGACCCTATGGGTGTCATAAAAATTAAAAAAGGGGACCCGATTCATATTGCCAACTGGATGGTGGTGGCAGGTCCGGACGCCTCTCTTGGTACAGATACAAAGAGGGGCGTGGAGATCGCCGTTGATGACATCGGGGGGAAACTCCTTGGCCATCCCATTAAGCTGAGCACTCAAGACACGGGATGTAATGCTGAAGGCGGCCAGGCGGCTGCAACCAAGCTGGCTTCGGATCCCACGATTGTGGCGGCCATCGGTTCAAACTGCTCAAGCGAAGCGCGACCGGGCGCACCTCTTCTCTGGAAAGCGGGCATTGCCACGGTGTCGCCTTCCAACACCGCTCCATATCTGACCGACCCGAAGCGCGGACCAGAGTATGAAGGGTACCTGCGCACAGCCCACAATGATAAAGTTCAGGGAGCTGTGGCGGCAGAGTTCGCGATCAAGAAGCTAGGCGTGAAGAAAGCAGCCACGATCCATGACGGAAGCGTTTACGCCGAACAACTTCAGGGGGTTTTCGCAGAAACCTTCAAGAAATTGGGCGGCACCATCACAGCCCAGGAAGCCGTTGCTCCAACGGACACCGACATGAGACCCGTGCTCACCAAGATCGCCACGGGCAAGCCTGAGTTCATTTACTATCCCATTTTCATCGCAGCGGGCGGTCACATCACCCGGCAGGTCAAAGAAGTATCCGGCCTCGAGAAAGTTTACCTGATGGGTGCGGACGGGGTTTTCTCCCCTGACTTCTACAAGGCGGCTGGCGACACGGCGATCGGCATGTTCCATTCGAGCCCTGATTTCTCCGCCTTTGCAGCGGGCTACAAGGATTTCCTGGCCAAGCATCAGAAGAAGTATGGGGAGAAGCCTCTGGCTCCGTTCCATGCCCATGGTTATGATGCGGCCATGATGATCTTTGCGGCGATTAAGAAGGTGGGCAAGACCGGTCCGGACGGCACCCTTTGCATCGGAAGAAAGGCTCTGCGGGATGCCCTCTATGCGACGAAAGATATGAAGGGCCTGACCGGGAACCTCACGTGCAATAAGTTCGGTGACTGCGCT
>Ga0209253_10000543_pt1 | contig 32658 bp, 28 predicted proteins | sample FrelakmetBRP12BR_FD_187145 | JGI IMG/M metagenome (GOLD analysis project Ga0209253, IMG submission 187145) | Freshwater lake sediment microbial communities from the University of Notre Dame, USA, for methane emissions studies - BRP12 BR (SPAdes)... | ecosystem: Environmental > Aquatic >... | reverse complement strand
AGGTTATCGTGGCGGATGGCACGCCGGAAGCCGCCAAACGTCTGGAGCGCGTCCTGACCACCGACCCGGGTTTAGGTGTAATCCGGCACGCCGATGCTGGATACGAACAGGCCATCGCCGCCGCCAAACGGCACGGCATCAAGATGCCGATGTTAAAATAAACGACCGGGGACAACCGACAAGGGATAATGGGAAGAACCAGTGGTTCAACCTTCATGATCCCTGGTTCAGGTTTGACAACCGTGTAATATTCTATTAGCAAATATCTATAGGTATATACTATGGAGATGGCCAAATTATTCATGAACGGTAAAAGCCAGGCAGTGCAGCCGACCATGAAGTTCCGCTTCCGCGGCAACAAGGTGCTTATTAAGAAAATAGGTGATGCGGTGATCCTGCTCCCCTATGAGACTGCCGACTTCGATGCTTCCTTAGCACTGACATATGGTCGCGTCCGTGCCGAACTCGAAGCGAAGGGCACGCCCATCTGTGTATTGAACACCCTCATCGCCGCACATGCTCTGACGTTGAAAGTTTCACTCATGACAAACAATCCGTGTGAGTTTCAGCGGGTGAATGGTCTCACTGTGGAAAACTGGCTCTCACACTTCGCCGATGCAGGTTGCGATCAGACTATCGCCACGACCAAGCCGTCTTTACTATTTCCTTCGTTCCCATATCGCCATGATTACCCGGTACATTTTCATGGAAGGGCTACCGCCATTCTGGCACTTTGAGCTTATCCGCAACTTCCATAATTGTCTGGTGAGTATTACCAAGCACCACCCGGAAGGCTTCCGCATCACCCAGGGTATCAAAGGATTCGACGCAGTGGTGGTAGACCCGGTCGGGATTATTGATTCCGATCCACCCGTGTTCCTTGAGGCATTTCCAGGCTTCCTGGAGGAATTAACGCGCCTCGTCAACCAGTCCCTGTGCAACGGTGCAAGCCACCCCGCCGCCTGCGGCTTCGCCGGGCAGGACCGCCCAGCCCCTGCTCCAATGGTTTATCCAACCCTTCTTGATCCACCCTCAATTACCAATCCGGGCGGTTCTCTTCCTGCTTGGTATGCATCAGGAAAAGCATTGCCCGGCTTTTTACATCGATGGTAAACAGGTCGGCAAATGTGCCTTGCGGATCAGCAAAATCCACCACCACTATCTTTGTGCCGTCCGGCGACCATTTGGGATACATCGGCTCTATATATTCATCTTGAAAAGGCAGCACTTGCAGATTGCTGCCGTCCGCCTCCATGATGCCGATCTGGTTGATTCTGGCATCAAACACGTTAGTGACAAAGGCGATCTGGCTCCCATCCGGTGACCAGGTGGGATACTTGTAATGGACATGCGAATCATCAGTGGGGGTCAGTATCTTGAGATTTTTTCCATCGGAATCGATCGTACATACCTGGTCATATCCCTGGTTGTTTCTATAATCATTGCACTCGAACAGGATCTTCTTACCATCGGGTGACCATTCCGGATCTGTGAGCATTTCAAAGGCATCCGTGAGCAGCCTCTGGTTGGAGCCATCCGCATTCATCACGTAGAGGTGCCAGAGCGACGCACCGTCCCGGTAGGAGACAAACACGATGCGCTGCCCATCCGGCGACCAGTCCGGCTGGTTATCCTGCGCCGGATCATCCGTCAGACGGAGGATATCCGTACCATCTGGGTCCATCGTGTAGATATCCGCGTTATTGCCCGTATCGTAATTGCGGCCAGTGAAAGCGATCCGGCAATGGTTCGGGCTCCACGCCGGATCCGCGTAATAATGCACATCGGGATCGTTTTCCTGGATGCGAATCGGATTACTGCCATCTGGATTAGTGAAAACAAGTTCATTCACTGGGGGGGTCTGATCTACAAACTGCTTGGAGAAAATGATCTTTCCGAAGTATTGATTGCAATCCGTATCGGAGACGCCCATACCTGTCTGAGCCGTGGCTTGCGGGCTGGCAACACTCACCGCCCCTGAACCCGCCTGCGCCGGGGCTTGCAGGGTGGCTGTCCCTGCCGGACCCTGGCCTGCTTGCGCGGGGGCTTGCGGGGAGGCATTGATCTCTGATTCTGGGCCAGTCTTGGTGGGCTGCGTTGGAGGGGTGATGGATGAGCCGCTGCCGGATAGCAGTGAACACGCCAGGGATACCAAGGTGACGATCGCCAACACTGCAACCATGGCGTATTTCTTTTTTGATAAGGATTGATTTGATTTTGACATACTGCCTCCCTTGGATTGGCCGTCCTCAACAATCCGAATCCTGCAACCGCTTGTCACTGAAAGGATATGTAGAGATTAAGGAAATTACTACTAGTATACAAAATTCTGGCTCAAGAGTCATGTGACTTTTGTCACAAGATGATATTCAGGGATTGAGTCGGTTGCTACGAAAATTCGAACGTCCTCCTTCAATAAAATATAATCTTTACGCCTGATGGGGAATTGAAATATCGTCCTTGTCAGGCGCATCCACATGAATTTGAATCAATCGTCTCGTACCAAACATTTTCTACGGTACAATAAATGTGTGCCTCGCAATCGTATGCAGGGCACGGTAAGCGACCTTTTATCCCAAGAAAGCCGGATATATGACTACCAAACGAATTGCAGTGCTGACCAGCGGTGGGGATGCCCAGGGAATGAACGCAGCCGTGCGGGCGGTGGTGCGCACCGGCCTGGATAAGGGCGCAGAAGTCTATGCTGTCTACGAGGGCTACCAGGGCTTGGTGGATGGCGGGGAATACATCCAAAAGATGACCTGGGATTCCGTTGGCGGGATCCTGCAGCGCGGCGGGACCATCATCGGGACAGCCCGCAGCGAAGATTTCCGCACCCCGGAAGGACGCCGGGCAGCTGCCCGCAACATGCTCCAGCACGGCATAGACAACCTGGTTGTCATCGGTGGCGATGGCTCATTGACTGGCGCGTCCATCTTCCGCCAGGAATGGCCGAACATCGTAAAGGAACTCGCCAAGAATGGCGAGATCACAACTGAAACGGCCTCTTCCCACCCAAACCTGCTGATCGTGGGGCTGGTTGGATCGATCGATAATGATTTTCCCGGTCCCGATATGACCATCGGAGCGGATAGCGCCCTGCACCGCATCACCGAGGCCGTGGATGCCATCACCAGCACGGCCGCCAGCCACCAGCGTACTTTCATTGTTAAGGTTATGGGCCGAAATTGTGGTTATTTGGCACTTTACAGCGCCCTGGCCACCGGTGCGGATTGGGTGCTCATCCCTGAAGCGCCACCAGACGTGGACAACTGGCAGGAGGTGATAATCGATCGCCTGAAAGCCGGCACCAAGGCTGGCCGGCGCGACCATATCATCATCATGGCGGAAGGCGCCCGGGACCGGGACGGAAACTACATCGGCAGCAGCGATGTGCAGCGCGTTATGGAGGAACACCTGGGCGAGGAAGTGCGGGTGACTGTGCTGGGGCACGTCCAGCGCGGCGGAAGGCCGAGCGCCTATGACCGCATCCTGGCCACCCAGTTGGGATACGAAGCAGTTGTCACCTTACTCAAGGCCAGGCCTGAAGACGAACCGGTGGTGATTGGCACGAAAGGAAACCACGTCAGGCATTTCTCATTGGCGGAAGGCGTGCAGAAGACCTTGTCGGTCGCCCAGGCGATCGCTGACAGGGATTACGAAAAGGCCATGAGCCTGCGTAGCACCAGTTTCAAGGATGCCTTTAAGACGCTCAGGACCATGGTGCGTGCCCTGCCGCATCCACCGGCGCCGGATCAGAAACGCTTCCGCATCGCGGTCATGAATGCCGGTGCGCCGGCTCCCGGCATGAATACGGCTGTTCGGGCAGCCATCCGCCTGGGCCTCGACCAGGGCCATATCATGTTGGGGATCAGGAATGGTTTTGAAGGTCTCACCAATGGGGAAGTCGACGAAATGCATTGGATGAGTGTGAACGGTTGGGCCTCCCTGGGAGGTTCCCAGCTGGGCACCAGCCGCGTCATTCCCCAGGGAAGTGATCTTTATTCAATTGCACGCGTCATCGAAGATAAACACATCCAGGCCATGCTGGTGATCGGAGGCTGGAATGGCTACGCCGCGGTCAATACCATGCTCAATTCCAGGCCCAATTTCCCGGCCTTCAACATCCCGATCATCTGCCTGCCGGCTTCTATCAATAACAACCTGCCCGGCACCGAATTCAGCATCGGAGCGGATACCGCCTTGAACAGCATCGCCGAAGCGGTGGACAAGATCAAGCAGTCTGCCGTGGCCACCCGGCGCTGCTTCGTGGTGGAAGTGATGGGGCACTGGTCTGGCTACCTGGCGCTGATGGGCGGCATCGCCACCGGCGCGGAGAGGGTCTACATGCCGGAAGAGGGTGTTACTCTGCATGACATGCAGGTCGATGTGGCCAATCTCAAGCGCGGCTTCGAATCTGGCAAGCGGCTGGGGCTGATCATCCGGGCCGAATATGCCAACGCGGTTTACAACACCCCCTTCATGTGCGCTTTATTTGAAGAAGAAGGCCGGGATGTATTCGACGTGCGCCCGGCCATCCTGGGTCACCTGCAGCAGGGCGGCGACCCCTCCCCCTTCGACCGCATCCAGGCCACCCGGCTGGCACGCCTGTGCCTGGAATACCTGATCAAGGAATGCAGCCAGAATGGCCTCAACAGTGCCTTCATCGGCCTGCAAAAGGGACAGTTTAATTTCCACGATATGCGGGATTTTGAGCGCATGATCGACCCGCACTACGAGCGGCCCAAGGATCAGTGGTGGCTGGACCTCAAAGGTATCGCCAGCTTGATGGCCAAATTCAGCCCGGATATGTAGTTCCATGACGCGATATTCCGTGACGCGACATTCCGTGACGTGACATTCCGTGACGCGACATTCATGTCGCATAGATCGAGATAAATCTCGCCCTACACCACGACGCGTCATTTTGTAAAGCGACATTTATGTCGCATAGATCAAGATAAATCTCGCTCTACACCATGACGCGATATTAATTTAGTAAGCTCCATGGAAAACTACACGCGTAACCTCCCCCATTGGCAACCTGCGGATAGTATCTTCTTTGTCACCTTTCGCCTTACCCATTCCCTCCCCAAAAATACTTTGGATGAACTGCTGGCAGAACGAGAACGTGCAGAAAAGGATCTCCGTTTCCGCTTAAAGGGAGATCGGCTGTCGCATGAGCGCTACATCTTGAACAAGAAGCTCTTTGTAAAATACGATGCCTGGCTGGATCAATGCTTGGCAGAAAGTCCCCGCTGGCTGGCACAGGATGATGTCGCTCGCATCGTCATGCAGGAAATTCAACAATTGGATGGGGAACGCTACCGCCTGCTGGCTTTCTGCATCATGCCCAATCATGTTCACCTGCTGGTGGATATGCACAATTTTAACCAGATCGCCATCACCAACCAGGCTGGAGCCTCCCGATTCTACCCGCTCACCGATGCCTTGCGATTGCTAAAGGGACGAACCGCCCGCTACTGTAACCAGTTTCTGGGCCGTACAGGCGCATTCTGGCACCATGAAAGTTATGACCATGTTGTCCGGGATGGCCTTGAACTCGAGCGGATCTGCTCCTATATCCTTGAAAACCCTCTAAAGGCCGATCTTGTCCGCGATGCATGTTCGTGGCCTTATACGGTAATTCGTGTTTAAATCCGGATCAATTCCAAAGAACAATTGCTAATTTGCCTTCGTCGATTTCTGGTCTCCTCCCAGTCGCTCCCCCAACTGCCTGGCCTGTTCGAGCAGCTCAGGGTGCTTCTCGGCATCCCCAACATCACTCAACGACCCGTGCACAATGCCGGCGATCCGGCTATTCAGGAAGCGGCACATCGCCTCAAAAGTGTGGATGGCATTGATGGCACCGGAGCTATAGAGATCCTCATCGCCGTAAGTCAGGATGATCCCGAACGGCTTCCCGGAGAGCTCCTTCTGGTCAGGCTGGAAGGCGTACCAGCGATCTATGCAGAGTTTCAGCTGGGCGCTGAAGGTGAACCAGTAGATTGGGCTGGCTAGAATGATGGCATCCGCCGCAGCCAACTTGGGGTAAAGCTGTTGCATATCATCCTCGATCACGCATCCATCCTGCTCGAGGCACAGGTCACAGGCATCGCAGGGGCGGATGTCCAGCCCGTGCAGGGTTATGCTCTCCACTTGCGCCCCGGCCGCGCGTGCGCCCACGACGGATTTCTCCGCCAACGTGGCGCTGTTGCCGCGCTCACGCGGGCTGCCTTTTAGGATCAGTAAGTTTCGCATGGGGATCTCCTCAATCTTAAGTTTACTACATTCAGGAGAAGCGATTAGCTTTGACGTCTGTGCAATCGCTTAATTAAGTTACAGCAAATGCTCGAGTGCGGCACGTGCGCGTGCCGCGTAAGGAGCCGCCTGCAGTTCTTCAAACGTGCTCAATGAACGTGAATAATAGTCGCGTGCCTGCTCCGTCTTCAGCTGGAGTCGGGTTAATTCACCCATTTCAAACAGGGTGCGACCGATCTGCCAGGGAGCCGGATAGGCATTGAAGATATCCAACGCTTGTTTGAAACGCGCTTCTGCCTGTGAATATTCACCGGCCAGGGTGTGCGCCACGCCCCAGGCACGCTGGGCAATGGCCAGGTGCAGCTTGTGATCGATGCGCCGGGCGGTTTGCTCAGCGAGCAGCGCGTATTTTTGCAGTCCCACTGGATCGCGCTGCTGAGCGGCTCCGTCAACCAGCATGGCGTACACATCATGATCCCCGGCGGGGGCCGCGCCAGCCAATGAGCTCAACTTGAGCGCGGCCTCCAAATGCTGCTGCATCAGGGCGAACTCGCCCTCCGCCATTAACGGCTGACTCAGTCAATAGTGCTCCGTTCGCACCCAATGATCGAATGATCCGGAGATTGAAGTCATGATGGTCTGCGCTTCTCTGCGCTGGATGACCGCAAGGTCCAGGTCGCCGCGCATCGCATGAATGCTGGCGATAAACGCAATGGTTTGACAGGAAGCCCCTATTTGCTCCTGGGGATAGCGCAACTGCATATCCCGCAATTTTTCACCCAGGTTGAGGATCTCATCCCAGCGATCCAGCCGGAAAAGACAGTGAGTTCTCTCATTGAGCGCATACTTCTCCATTAGAACATCCTGCATTTGACCGGCAAGGCTTTCCCCCTCCAGGAGGAAGGGAATGGCTTGAGCGTATTCGCCGACGCAGATCAGCGCCTGGCCGGTATCAATCAAGGCCGGGATCCGCTCATGCAAGTCATTGGAACGAGCATCGCGACTGAGCGCCAGCCGCTGCAGGCAGACCTGCACGAGCTCGCGCCAAAGCCCGCGATTAAAATACAGTTCGCCAAGCGTTCCAAGCGCCGTGGATAGCGCAAGCGCGGCGTCCAGTTTCTCAGCCATTTCCAGGGCGCTGCGCGCATATCCTTCTGCCAGGTCCCAATCCACGGGAACGCGTACATACTGAGCATTTGTGGAAAGGATCGTCAGCATGCGGACTTTTTCAAGACTGGGCGGTTCATTCTCGGACGCTTTCAGCGCCGCGTCCAGGCTGGCGCTCGAGGTCGCGGCAACCTCGACCAGTGGCTTGGATCGATCCGCGTCGATACGGAATCTCAAATTCACCACCGTTTGGACGATCTTGCCGTGCAGGCGCGCACTGATCATTTTGTCAGTGCCTTCGATGCCTTGCCACCATTCGAGCGCTTGCAGATAGAGCGGAATCGCCTGCGTGCCCACGCCCAGCAGAGATTTAACGTCAGCCAATTGTTCCAAGGCCCTGGACAACCGCAGGGCTAATTGCGTGCTGCCAGCTTCGCGTGCCCACCCAAGGGTGGCCTGCAGGTTCTCGTACTCCGCTCCCAACTGGTGCAACCAGATTAGTGGCTCCGCGCCTTGTAACTCTGCTTCTGCCTGCTCCGCAAACTTGAGGAAGAATTCCAGGTGACGGAGGCGCAGCCAGGTGTCTTCAACCGATTCCAGCAACTTGTCATGCGCAAACTGTCGGATCGTCTCCAACATGTGATAACGCGCCTGCCCACCCTGCTCCTGCGGGACGATAAGCGATTTGTCCACCAGCCGCAGCAATAGATCCATGACTTCGGATGTCGCGATGGCTTGTCCTGCCGGCGCCAGTGCCGCAGGCACAGATGCACCGAACGCAGGAGGTTGTGCAGCAGGCAACGTTGAGCCCACCGAGGAACCTGGCTCTGCACACACCGCCTCTGCCGCTTCCAGGGTCCAATCCCCGATAAAAACCGCCAGCCGCCGCAACAGAACACGCTCGGCTTCCGACAACAAATCGTAGCTCCACTCGATCATCGCTCGCAAGGTCTGCTGTCGAGGCAGTGCAGTGCGACTGCCGCCGGTGAGCAACCGAAAACGATCGTCCAGGCGTTCCGAAATCTGCTCGGCTGACAGCCCCCTGAGACGTGCGGCGGCCAGCTCTATCGCCAGTGGAATCCCGTCCAACCTGGAACAGATTTGCGCCACAGCGGGAGCGTTGTGGTTCGCCACAATAAAGTCCGACTTGACCGCTACGGCACGCTCAATGAACAGCCGCACAGAATCGTACTGTGTCAGTCTTTCAAGAGAGGGCAGATGCTGTGCATCCGGCAGGGACAAGGATGGGACACGAAAAGACACTTCGCCCGCCATCCCCAAGGCTTCGCGGCTGCTTACCAGGATTTTCAAGTGCGGGCAGGCGTGCAGCAATCCATCGGCCAGTTGGGCACAGGCTTCCAACAGGTGCTCGCAATTATCCAACAGGAGCAATACAGTTTTGGCCTGTAGATGGTCTTGCAGCGCAGTCACCAGGGGACGCGCCTGATCCTCTTGCACTCCCAGCACGCTGGCCAGCGCTTGCGGAACAAGCTCGGGGCTTGGTACGGACGCCAATTCGACCAACCAGACGCCTTCCGCAAAGGCGTCCAGCACTTCCGCACCGACCTGAAGAGAATGGCGTGTCTTGCCAACGCCGCCCGAACCCGTCAGAGTTACCAGACGGTTATGCTCCACCATACTCTTGATCTCAGCAATCTCTTTCTCCCGGCCAATAAAACTCGTTAATTGGATCGGCAGGTTATTAGGAATGCTGTTGAGTGTTTGCAAAGCAGGAAAGTCTTGGGCCAAATCATGCGCCACCACTTGCCAGAGATGCTCGGGATTCAGCAGCCCTTTCAGGCGGTGTTCCTTCATATCGCGCAGGCTCACGCCTGCCGGAAATTCGCCGAGCAGCAATTCCGCGCTGGTGTTGGAAAGCAGGATCTGCCCGCCATAGGCGGTTGACATCACGCGTTGGGTGCGAGCCATGCTGGAATAGCCGGTATACCCGCCAGATCCGTCCGTGTTGCTTCCGGCTTGTGCAGCGCCCGTGTTGATCCCCATGCGCACTTTAATGGACGCCTCTCCCCAGTTTTCCATCTGCAGTCCGCGCTGCGCGGTAAGCGCGGCGTCCAGTGCTTCCCTAACGGTGTGAAAGGCGGCACAGAAGGCGTCCCCGATGATCTGGAAGACATGGCCATTGTTTGCTTCTATGGCTGAGCGTAAAATGTCGTGATGGCGTGCTCGCAGCGCTTCCCAGGTGTCACGCTGTTCCTGCGCGAGTTTTGTGCTGCCTTCGATGTCGGTGAACAGGAAGGTGACCGTGCCGGAGGGAAGATTAAGGCTCATAGTATTTAATCAAGTTTCTAGCAAATTAGGACTCAGCCCCAGTGGTAGAACCGGCGACCAGCCGAAGCGGTTTTCGAGAAGCGCGGGTACCCGTATTCTTGTGGTCGAGTGCATGCGGTGGTTGGCGAAGTACAGGGCCATATTAGACGGGTATTTCCGCTAGAGCCAATTTAATCATCTGCTCCAGCGTCATCGCGCTACCTTCATCCCACGCAGCAGTAAACGTTTCGCCGCCAAGTTCCGCGCGCAGGGCCATCAGGTCGCGATCGGATTCTGCCCTTTCAGCGGGTGTCATCGCAAAAGAGATTGTATCTCGAAGCACGTTCGCAGCGGTGAATAACTTGGTTGCGCGTTCGAATGCTCCACCGAATGAATTCATTTTCGCAAGTGCCTCGACTGAGTCGGCGATGTCACTTTTGTTTCGCAGTTTGTTGCGAACCATGAGACTCGATTTCAACATCTGCTCCGCTTCCCTCAGGTCAATGTGCATCATGGCAAGCCCCAAAGTTCTCTGCACCTGTGAAATCCCCTGTTTATTCCCAACCTGCTCGTACAGATTCAAGGCTTGGTGAGCAAGTGATTTGGCTTGTTCGTAATTGCCTTTTCCATTCTCGACTTGCGCCAAGCCATCCAGAGTATGCGCTGTGCAATATTTGTCTTTCAGGTCTTGCACGATTTGGAGACTCTCCTGGTAAAGAGTCTGCGCATGTACCAGATCTCTTTCTCGCCATGCGAGATTCGCCAAGTAACGCAGGAACCAAGCGATCTCATGAGAACTTCCTGTTATTCGAAAAAAAACAAGGCCGTCCTCAAAAAACTTGTGTGCGCTTTCTAAACTTCCTTGATCGTGAGCACTATCTGCAAAACGCATAATGTGATTTTCAATTGACTCAATATCCCCTGTCTGTGAAAGAAGAGGGAGACTCTCTTCCAGCAGTTCGGTGGCCTTAATCCAGTTTCCTTTTGCACGTAAAGCATTGGCAAGACGATACAATGCTGGACCGATTTGTGACTTGTCTCCTGTGGTGCGACATATATCCAAACCTTCCCCACACAATTCAACCGCCCGCGAGAAATCCCCTTGTCGGATCGAGAGGACCCCTAATTCACCGAGCGCATCGGCGACGCCTTTTCCATCGCCAATATGCCGGTAAATCTGCAAACTCTCTTCGAAACTCTTCTCCGCAACGGCATATTCACCTTGACTGACTTCGGCTTCTCCACGCCCAAGAAGAACGTAGGCTCGCGTGGTTGTTGGCGCTAGCGCTTCTGGTAGTGCAAGTAATTTCTTGAGCCAATCGAGTCGATCGAACCAGTGTCCGCGCAGCCTCCAAAAACGGAACAGACTCGCAGCAAGGCGCAGTCCTTTATCTACCGCGGTTTCCATTGACCATGTCAGGGCGGCGCGAAAATTGTCGTGCTCTGCTTCTAGGCGATTCAACGCTCCTACTTGCTCACCACTGAAAAGTTTCGGACGAGCCTCTTCTGCATAATTCAAGAACCAATCAAGATGCCGATCACGAAACAAACTGAGTGTCCCTGATTTGATTAGTTCTTCTCGTGCATATTGTCGAATAGTCTCCAGCATATGATAACGTACCGGCCCCTCTACGCCTCTGACCACGATGACGAGAGACTTGGCTACCAAATTTTGCAGAGGATCGAGCACATCAAAACTTTCGATTCCATTTCCCGCGCAGATGCTTTCCGCGGCTTCCAATGTACATCCTCCAGAAAATATCGACAGCCGCTCGAACAGTATACGTTCGGGTTGCGATAGAAGACTGTAACTCCAATCAATGAGTGCGCGCAGTGTTTGTTGACGCGGTAGAGCAGTGCGACTTCCGCCCGTTAGCAAGCGAAAGCAGTCATCCAAACGCTCAGAGATTTGTTCGACTGAGAGAATGTTGACTCGCGCCGCGGCGAGTTCGAGGGCGAGTGGAATTCCATCCAGACGATAACAAATCTTTGCGACCGAAGATGCGTTTTTATTTGTAACCGAAAAATTTGGTTGAATCGTAACTGCGCGCTCAACGAACAAGCGCACCGATTCATACTGCGTGAGCGTTTCAACCGACGTCGTTTCCAGGGGTGGGATCGCCAGCGATGGCACGTGAAATGGAACTTCACCTGCCATGCCGAACGCCTCGCGGCTTGTCGCCAATATTTTTAGATTGGGGCAAGCACGAACAAGCGCATCGGCAAGTTTCGCACAGGCATCAATCATATGCTCGCAGTTGTCGAACAGGAGCAGGCAATTCCGCTCGCGCAAGTATTCCATCAACGCTGATTGGATTGTGCGTCCAGATTGCATTTGCAGCCCCAGCGCTGTGGCCACACTAAGCGGAATCAATCCAGGATCGGTCAGCGGCGAAAGCTCGACGAACCATACGCCATCGGGGAATTCGTCAATGAGATCGGCCGCGACTTGCAGCGCCAGGCGCGTCTTGCCACACCCGCCTGAACCAGTGAGTGTCAGTAAGCGTGCGCTGGCGAGCAATTCTTTAACGCGATCCATCTCTTGTTCGCGTCCAATAAAACTCGTGAGTTGAATCGGCAAGTTGTGCGGATGTGCGTCGAGCGATTTCAGAGGCAGGAATTCCGAGCGCAAATCGGGAACGACGGCTTGATAAATATGTTCGGGACGAACCAAGTCCTTGAGCAGATGCGCCTCCAGGTCGCGCAGGGAAACATCGGCTGGCAGGGCTTCACGCACGAGTTCGGCTGTCGGAAGAGAAAGCAGGATTTGCCCGCCGTGCCCAGTCGAAAGCAAGCGGGCGGCGCGGCTCAGCGTCAGGTTTGATGCGTATTCTCCAGAGGTATGCTCGCCGGCATGTACTTCCGCCATCCCGGTATGCAGGGACATCCGTACACGGATCTCACCCGTTTCACCCCAGGTTGCATCGCGGAGCGTGCGCTGCGCAGCCAATGCCGCTTCCAGCCCATTGGTTGCCGTTGAGAATGCCGCGCAGAACGCATCGCCAATGATTTGGAAAACGTATCCATTATGTGCTTCAACCGCCTCGCGCAGAATGGCATGATGGCAAGCAAGAGCATCTGGCATGGTCTTGGGATACTGTTGCCAGAGTTTTGTGCTGCCTTCGATGTCGGTAAACAGGAAGGTAACCGTGCCGGAGGGGGGATTGAAATCCATACTAAACACTCAAAGGGCGACAATATCCAATTCCGTGTAATCTTAAAAGCGTGTGGACATATTATATCGCTTCAAGTTTATAGCTACTTATGGGGTCTTCGTCCCACAGTCTCTCGGTTTTCCGTACATTGTCGCATCAGTGAGCGCAATTTCAATTTTCATCAGGACGTTGGATCTGACTTCAATCGGTCCACAGGCGATAAACGGGAATTCGATTCCCTGAGAATCCACTACCTGTAAGATGGCACTTACATAATAGCTGCCCTCAGGAAGACTCCACCCAAATTCACCGCCAGACACATCCGTGAAACTCTTCGTTGCTTCCTGCCCCATGGGTATACTGTCCGATTGCGTGCCAACGAACACTAGAATTCTCCCCAACTTTGTGCCGGTATACTTTACCAACCCACTGATACCTGTAGATGGAGGCGTGGGTGTTGCTGTTGGGGGAACAGGAGTCAGAGTAGGAGGCATTGGGGTTGACGTCGGTGACGACACGTGAGTCGCCGTCGCTGGCAGTGGGGGGAACGCCGTTGTTGTCGGCGTAAATGCTGATCCTGATAACTGCCCTGGCCCGCAACCTGAAATTATCAAACTGATGGCCAAAACAAGAATTGCTATAGTTTGTTGCTTTGTGTTCATTTGCCTCCTGCTCTATTACAAGCGTACCCGACAAGTACCGATCGGTAGATAAATAGACGGGCGGGATAAATACCTGGTTTCTTATTTGATTACTCCTCATGACTTGGGATGGGCAGCAAAAAAAATCCCAGATCATTTGCGAGGCTGGTACAACGGACTGTGACGGCCAGCTGTGACCGATCCCTTGGACAACTTATATCACCACTGCGCTACCGTATATGGTTTGTAACTCCCCCCCGCAGACCTTCGAATCCTGTTGAATCTTGGTTTTGTTCTGTTGCTATCTATTCTATTATATACCTTTATACTATAAATACTATTTTGGGAATATTTTCACAAAGGTCAATATTGAGGCCCCTTGGCTGTTTCGGTGTTTGTGGGGCCTCAGTACCACTGAACGCTCACAAGTTCTGCTCCATTTATGGCGAAATCCTTTCTGAAGCCGGTTGCCATTCGGCAAAAGAACAGCTAAGATTTCAGAGACTTCGGAACCAAGGAGAGAAAACATGACTGGAAAACTTAACAAAAGGTAGTCCTGATCACCGGCGCAAGCGCAGGGATAGGTAGAGCCAGCGCGCTGGCGCTGGCACGCGAAGGCGCGTACCTGGTCCTGACGGCACGCCGCTTTAACCGCCTGGAAGAACTGATGAAAGCCGTACAGAAAGCCGGGGGCAAGGCCATCAGCATTGTCGGCGATGCAGCCACGGAAGAAACCGCCCTGCGCTGCGTGGAGGCGGCCAAACAGAAATTTGGCAAATTGGATATCCTGATCAACAACGTCGGTGTTGGCAACTACAAGAACCTGGTGGATACCAGCGCGGCGGAATATGATGAAATGATGGACTCGAATGTCCGTTCCACCTTCCTGTTCACACGGCATTCCGTCCCGCTGATGATCGAACAGGCTTCCGGGACCATTTTGATCATTTCCTCCATGGCCGGCAAATATGGCTTTCCCGGGGAAGCCGTCTACTGCGCCACCAAGTTCGCCCAGGTGGGTTTTGCGCAGGCGCTGGACAAGGAACTGCGTCCGCTAGGCATCAAGGTGGGGCTGATCTGCCCGGGCAGCACCAAGGCTGAGTTCGCCCTCGGCAAAGACCGCACGGGGGAAGCCGTGGCCGCCTCCGGCATGCTGGAACCGGAAGATGTTGCCAGCGCCGTCCTTTTGGCCTGCACGCAGAGCCCCAGGGTGCGCATCATCGAGGTGCAGATGCGAACCATGGACGAGGCGTTGACCTGATTAAAGTTGAGATTCAATTTAGCCATCGCTTTTCAGCAAGGTTGCATCAAACAGTCACCGCTCATACCACCAACCTTCGAGACATTGTGCATTCGGCGTGGCTTATGATAGACCCATCTGGTAACGATTTTTGAGTGGGAGAGGCCGACCTTCATTACTTCGACAGTTGATCTTTAAGCCAATCAAAGGGGATAATCAATTATTAATGTTTCTTTGATATAATATGATTATGGTCTGATTTATCGACTTCAGGCCTTTATTCCAAAGGAGTTCGCTATGACAGACTATACCAAACCGCCTGATTCCGAGCTTCGGAAACGCCTGTCCCGCATACAATATGAGGTCACCCAGCATGAAGGGACCGAGCCAGCTTTCAGTAACGAATACTGGGATAACAAAAAAGCCGGCATCTATCTGGATGTGGTTTCCGGCGAACCATTGTTCAGTTCGCTGGATAAATACGATTCGAGGACCGGCTGGCCAAGTTTTATGCGTCCCTTGGATCCCGGCAACATCCTCACTCAAACCGATCATAAGCTCTTCATGGCGCGCACCGCAGTGCGCTCAAAACACGCTGGGTCCCACCTCGGGCATGTTTTCGAGGATGGCCCGGCACCCACCGGCTTACGTTACTGCATGAACTCAGCCGCCTTGCGCTTCATACCGGTTGAGCAGCTGGAAAAAGAAGGCTATGGCCAGTATCTCGCCCTTTTCAAGGACGATGGCAAATAAGCTGAATCTCATTTCCTGGGTTCCATATCCCTACAACCTTTTAGGTAAGAAGACGCCCGATTTGGGCGTCTTCTTCATCCTGTCCTTGGGGATCGGATCCACAGCCGTCCAGTCACTGATCTGTTATCCCTCGTTCCTGAAGTCCCTTATTCTTTCTTGGAATTTAATCTCGTCACTGCGAGGGGATATCAGTTCATTTCTGCGGTACAATCGCCCCATCCACTTTCCAAACTCGCTGATCTTACCTTACCAATCCTCAATCTAAAATCTGCAATCCAAAATCCAATATGCCTTCCGATACCCAGGTAATTTACTCAATGATGCGCGTCGGGCGCATCCATCCACCCAACAAGCAGGTGTTGCGGGATATTTCCCTCGGCTTCTATTTCGGCGCCAAGATCGGCGTGCTGGGCTTGAACGGCGCCGGCAAGTCCACCTTGCTGCGCATCATGGCTGGCGTGGACAAAGACTATGTTGGCGAAATCGCCATGAGCAAGGGCTATAGTGTTGGTATGCTCGAGCAGGAACCCCAGCTCGACCCCACCAAGACCGTCATCGAAATCATCCGTGAGGCGATTCAGTCGGTCACCGCTATGCTGGCAAAGTATGACGAGGTCAATGCAAAATTCGCCGAGCCGGAGGCGGATTTCGATGCCCTGATCGCCGAGCAGGCTCGGCTGCAGGAAGCCCTCGACAAGATCGACGCCTGGAACCTGGACAGCCACCTGGAGCTGGCCATGGATGCCCTGCGCTGTCCTCCAGCGAATACACCTATCAGCGTGCTCTCCGGTGGCGAGCGCCGCCGCGTGGCTTTGACCCGTCTTCTTTTGACCGAGCCGGATATCCTGCTGTTGGATGAGCCCACCAACCACCTGGACGCCGAGTCGGTGGCCTGGCTGGAGCACCATCTAAGGGACTACAAGGGCACCGTCATCGCAGTAACCCATGACCGTTACTTCCTGGACAACGTGGCCGGCTGGATCCTGGAACTCGACCGCGGCTACGGCATCCCCTGGAAAGGCAACTACAGCTCCTGGCTGGAGCAGAAGAAAAACCGCCTGGCCCTGGAGGAGAAGAGCGAATCCAGGCGCCAGAAGACCCTCGAACGCGAGCTGGAGTGGATCCGCATGAGCCCCAAGGCACGCCAGGCCAAGGGTCAGGCCCGCCTGACCGCCTACGAACGGCTGCTTAGCCAGGAAACCGAACAGCGCCGTGAAGAATTGGAGATCTATATCCCACCCGGTCCCCGCCTGGGAGATATCGTGATCGAATTGGAGGGTATCAGCAAAGGCTACGGGGAGCGCCTATTGCTTTACGATTTCAGCGCCAAGATCCCGCCCGGCTCCATCGTCGGGGTGATCGGGCCCAACGGCTCCGGCAAGACAACCTTATTGAGAATGATCACCGATCAGGAGCAGCCCGATGCTGGTTCCATCCGGATCGGTGATACCGTCAAGTGGGCCTACACCGACCAGACTCGTACGCTGGACCCGGACAAGACCGTCTGGGAGGAGATTACCGGCGGTGCCGAGACACTCACTCTGGGCAACCGCACACTGAACTCGCGCGGCTACGTATCTTCGTTCAACTTCCTGGGTCCCGACCAGCAGAAGAAGGTCGGTATGTTGTCGGGCGGCGAGCGCAACCGTGTCCATCTTGCCAAGACCCTCACTCAGGGCGCCAACGTGATCCTGCTGGACGAGCCTACCAACGACCTGGACGTCAACACCCTGCGCGCCCTGGAGGAGGCCCTCGAGGACTTCGCCGGTTGCGCTATTGTGGTCAGCCACGACCGTTGGTTCCTGGACCGCATCTGCACCCACATCCTGGCCTTCGAAGGTGACAGCCAGGCGCGCCTGTTCCTGGGCAACTGGAGCGACTACGAGGCCCACATGCGCGAAACCTATGGGAAGGATTTACAACCTCACCGGGTGAAATACCGGGTATTGAAAAGATAGAGAACAGAGAGTAGAGAGCAGGGATAAGTATGGGCACGGAGATATCGTGCCCATTCTGTTGTGGTAAAAGGTTCAAAGATACAAAGATCCACGGAGTCCGGAATCTCCATCTTTTTCCGAATATAAAGATGGTATCATCCGTAGATATCATATGGGGTTCTTTTGACCACGATGCCCCTGAGGAGAAACCATGTCCAACGGCAATTCCCTGATCGAAACCCAAAACCTGGTGAAAAAATACGGCGAAAAGCCTGCCGTGAACAATGTCAGCTTCAGCGTGCATGGCGGCGAGGTGTTCGGATTCCTCGGCCCGAACGGCGCCGGGAAGACCACCACCATCAAGATGATCGTCGGGCTGCTCCAGCCCACTTCCGGCACGGTCAAAGTGGATGGGTTTGATGTCCAGGCCCAGCCGCTGCAGGCCAAGGCCGCCAGCGGTTACGTCCCGGACACCCCCAACCTGTACGCCAAGTTGAGCGGGCGCGAGCTGCTGCGCTTCGTCGGCGAGTTGTACAACCTGGATCCCCAGCGTGCCACCCAGCGCGCCGAGGAACTGCTGCGCGTGCTCGACCTGGCCGAGGCGGCCGATAATACCATCGACTCCTACAGCCACGGTATGCAGCAGAAGGCCTCCCTGGCTGCCGCTCTGATGCACGACCCCAAGGTGCTGGTTCTGGATGAGCCCACCGTAGGCCTGGATCCCAAGTCCGCCCGCCTGATCAAGGACCTGCTGCGCCAGATGGCCGAGCGCGGCGCGGCGGTATTCCTCTCCACCCATATCCTGGAGATCGCCGAGCGCATGTGCGACCGCATCGGCATAATCAACAAGGGCGAGCTGGTGGCCGTCGGCACCATGGATGAATTGCGCTCTCTCGGCAAATCCGGCGAGGTCAGCCTGGAGGACATCTTCCTGGGCCTCACCGGCGGCGCCGAGGAAGCCGAGTTGGCCGAGATCCTGAAATGAACGCTCTCGCCGCCTCCCCCTCCAACGACGTGTTCTCGGCGGTCTGGAAACTCCTGCGCCTGCGCATCCGTCTCAGCATCAACACTTTCAAGCACACCAGGACCATCCGGAAGATCCTCACCATCGTCGGCTATCTGACCTTGCTCGGCGTTGCCGTCGGCCTGTGCTACGGGAGTTGGCTGTTACTGAATTTCCTTCGCTCGCCCCAACTCCGGCAGTACGCCGGGCTGGATCCGGCCCCCTTCCTGCAGGCCGTGCCGGTGTTGATCCTTTCCGCCCTGTTCATGGGCATCCTGTTCACCAGCTTTGGCGTTCTGCTGCAGGCGCTCTACCTCTCCGGGGATATGGATTTCCTGCTGGCCTCCCCGGTGCCCATCCGGGCGGTCTTTGCCAGCAAGCTGGTGCAGGCAGTGCTGCCCAACTTCGGCCTGATCGCCCTGTTCGGCCTGCCAGTGCTATTCGGCCTGGGTCTTTCCGAGCATGTCAATCTCATGTATTACCCGCTTGTCCTGCTGGTCATGGTCGCCCTGGCGCTGGCTGCAGCCGGGCTGGCAGCGCTGCTGGTCATGCTGGTGGTGCGCGTCATGCCTGCCCGGCGGGCCGCCGAGATCCTGGGTTTCATCGGCGCCACCATCGGCATCCTCTGCGGCCAGATCGGTAACCTGGGCAATGCCTTCGGGGTCTACGAAAATGTTTCGGGAGCGCAGGTCAACAACCTCTTCACCATCGCTGAGCGTTTCAATTCTCCCTGGTTCCCCCTAAACTGGGCCGGGCGCGGGCTGGTGGCGGTTGGCCAGGGGAACTGGGCTGCCGGCCTCCTGCAGGTGACGCTCACCCTGGGTCTCGCCTCCGTCGCCTTCCTGTTCGCCCTGTCCATGGCGGAACGCTGGTATTATACCGGCTGGGCCAGGATGCAGGTGGTTGCAAACAAAAAGAAAACAGTCCGGGTTTCACGCCCTACCGCCGTCTCTCCCGTTGCTGTTTCTTCCAGGCGCCCGCATCTACTCCCCACGCCGGTCCGTGCCATCCTCTGGAAGGATTTCCTGGTTTTCCGCCGGGATGTGCGTAACATGTCGTTGTTGATCTCGCCGCTGATCCTGGGGATCATGTACACCGCTGCGATCTTCCGCCTAGGTGGACAGGCACCGGCAGGTCAGGGAAACGCGCCGGCCTTGTTCATGGACGCCATGCGCACCGTGCTGGCCTTCAGCAGCGTCGGGATGAGCCTGTTCGTCGGCTGGATCCTGCTGGTCCGCCTGGCCGGGATGGCTTTCTCCTCCGAGGGGAAGAATTACTGGATCTTGAAATCCGCGCCCGTGCGCCCCCTTCACCTGGTAGTCGCCAAGTTCCTGGTGGGGTATTTGCCCGCCTTTGCAATGGGCCTGGTCTTCCTGGTTCTGATCGCCGTTGTACAGAAAATGGCCCCGGGCGCGTTCCTCTACAGCCTCCTGGCCATGATCATGTGCCTGGCCGGGATGAACGGCATGCTGTTGGGCTTTGGCGCCGCCGGCGCCAGGTTCGATTGGGATGACCCGCGCAAGATGAACGCCGGCAACCTGGGCTGCCTGGGGCAGGCTCTTACCTTTTTCTTGCTTCCGGTTTTATTTGGACTCTTCATTGGACCGCTGTGGCTGGCCTCGTTCTTCCGCTGGCCGTTGATCTATGGCTATCTGGCCGGGGGGATCCTGGGTGTGGCCGTGAACCTCGTTGCCGCCCTCCTGCCGCCATGGCTGGTCCGGAAGAGAGTGGAGCGGCTGGGCGAGATTTGAAAATAAAGCGCTCCTGATCTGGTAAATTATTCGTATAATGGGAATGCAATGTTCAGGAGACGACTTCTTCTCCTACTACTCATATACGTGGCTGCATGTACCACGCAGCCAACCCCCACCCCCACTCCTTTGGCGAACCAAGTTGAGCTGGAGGAGCAGGTCGTCTATGCCTTTCTGCTCCCAAAGATGTATCAAAATAGTGGCTATGTCATCATGGACACCACCGCCACAAGCCTCACCGGGGTCGATAATACCGCCCAGACCCTCGACTATATTTTACAGAACATGCACGACGTGGATCTAGAAACAGTCACCAGTTTCCGGAACCGCAATAGCGAAGCCTATCCCATCCTCGGGGATATGGAGCTTGGCTTTCCATATACATTGCTTAGCCAGGCTGGCAGGAAACAGACATTTGGGCAGAACCAAAGCGGCTGGGAAGTCTTCTATAATCGTTACCCGCAGGCCCCCGGCATCACAACTCTTTCACGCGTCGGATTCAACCCCGCCTTCAACCAGGCCCTGGTCTATATCGGCACCCAGAGCAACTGGCTGGCTGGCGCAGGCTGTTACCTCCTGCTGAAAAAAGCGGATGGTGCCTGGAGTATCGACCAGCAGGTGCTGACCTGGATTTCCTGATGGCATGAAAGCTCGCCCTCCTGGGGGTCTGCTTCAGGCATAATCCATATCGATTACAATCACGGTATGTCACATCCCAAATCTCCGTTTCTATGGTTCATACTGATCCTGCTGGCTACCGCCGGATTGACCGCCTTCGGTCCACAGGAAAAATCCCTCGGTGATAATATTCGCATCGTTTATCTGCATGGAGCCTGGGCTTTGACTGCCGAGGCCGCGCTGGGGGTTTCGGCAGCCGCTGGATTGTTTGGAATCCTTTTCCGGCGCGATAATATGCACCGGTGGTCGGCAGCGCTGGGATATACCGGCATTTTCTTCTGGTTAACCTACCTGCCGCTTTCCTTGTGGGCCATGCAGACCAATTGGAATGGGCTGTTTCTGACGGAGCCGCGCTTCCGGGTGGCAGTTATCTTCGCCGCCACCGGAGTGCTGCTCCAGGTGGGGCTCGCATTGCTGGCCAAGCCGGCCTTCACTTCCCTTTTCAATGTGCTTTTTTTTGTTGCCTTGTGGATAAGCCTTTCCCGGTCCGGCTACGTCATGCACCCGCCCCCTTCCCCGATCTTCAGCTCAGGCAGCCTGACTCTCCAGTTGTTTTTTATCCTTATCACCCTCCTTACCATGTCAGCCGCCTATTTCATGACCCGCTGGTGGCTGCAAAAACAAAAGTAACCAGCAGCCAAGCCAGTTGTTGAAATGGAGCACCCGTGCCGATCAATTCTTTCAAACTGGAACGTTACTTCGCACAATACGAATTCAAGCTGAAGTATCTGCTGAGTCCATCGGACTGCGAAAGTCTCTCGATGGATGAACTGCTCCAGATGGCCTCGCCTCAGAGTCTGGCTCTGTGGCACGGGCTGGGATTGGGTTATACCGAATCGCAGGGACATCCTTTATTGAGAGACCAGGTTGCCAGGAACTATCAGCACATCCCGGCAGATAATATCCTGATTGCCGCTCCCGAAGAAGCAATTTTCATCGCCATGCAGGCATTGCTTAAACCGGCTGACCAGGTCGTGGTGGTAAGCCCGGCTTACCAATCCCTGCACGAGATCGCCCGCTCGATTGGTTGTGAGGTGATTAACTGGACTTTGCAGCCCGGCAAGGACAACACATGGCACCTTGAACTCGATCAATTGGAGAAAATCCTTACCTCCCGCACACGCCTGCTCGTGATCAATTTTCCTCACAACCCCACTGGCCATACACTCTCCCGCCGTGAACTTGACAAGATTATTGAGCTGGCCCGCAGGCACGACCTGACCCTTTTCTCGGATGAAATGTACCGGCTGCTTGAATATGAACATGCCATGCGGCTGCCGCCGGTCTGTGACATTTACGAGAAGGGGATTTCATTATCCGGGCTGTCGAAATCATTCGCCCTTCCCGGGCTGCGCATCGGATGGCTCGCCACGCAGGAGAGTGCCTTGATCGAACGCTGGCTCACCGTCAAGGATTACACCACGATCTGCAACAGCGCCCCGGGTGAGATCTTGGGCCTGATCGCTCTGCAAAACAAAGACTTGATCATTCGTCGCAACCTGGATATCATCCGCACGAACCTGGAGTGCGCTGAAGGATTCTTTGGCGGACACGCAGGATTATTTTCCTGGTTCAGGCCAAAGGCTGGTTCTGTGGCTTTCCCGGCCTGGCTTGGTGAAAGGCCGGTGGAGCAGTTCTGCCAGGAAATCCTTGAGAAACAGGGCGTCATGATCGTTCCGGGCAGCCTGTTCGATTTCCCGGGGAATCATTTCAGGGTGGGGTTGGGAAGGAAGAATTTCCCTCAAGCATTGGAACGCCTCGTCACCCATTTGAAGGAATCCTCATGAAAACAAGACGGCGCGTTATTGCAGCGCTTGTTTTGTTGGTCTGCCTGGTTATCCCAGGTTGCCGCCCGGGAGGATCCGTCACACCCACTCCCACCCGTGCTGTTACAGGCCAGACAAGTCCGGTCAGTGATAGGTTCATGACAGCCAGCCAGGGCAAATTCATGCTCGCCGGTCACCCGTATTATTTTATTGGTGCCAATTTCTGGCAGGGTATGAACCTGGGCGTGGACGGCTCCAGTGGCAATCGCAACCTGCTGAATCAGGAATTGGATCGTCTGCAGCAGCTGGGGGTGACCAACCTGCGCCTCATGGCCGCTTCTGAGGGACCCAATACCGAACCATACCGGATGGTCCCGGCATTGATGGAGTCACCGGGGATATACAATGAGAGTGTATTCGACGGCTTGGATTATCTGCTCTACCAGATGGGCCTGCGCAACATGAAAGCCGTCATGGTTCTCAACAATTACTGGCAGTGGTCTGGTGGGATGGCCCAGTACGTTTCCTGGCATGAAAAGGGCCCCATTCCTTACCCGGGCGACTACGGCATCTTCATGTCCTATGTGGCCAGGTTTTACGCTTGCGAAGAATGCCAGACCTGGTACCGGAATCACATCCAGACGGTTATTAACCGCACCAACTCATATAACGGGCAGAAATACCGGGATAATCCGGTCATTTTCTCATGGGAGCTGGCCAACGAACCGCGCCGGTTTCCAATCGATTGGATCAACGATACGGCCAGCTTTATCAAATCACTCGATCCCAACCACATGGTCACCACCGGTTCGGAAGGGACTCCGCCGGGGGAAAGACAGAATTTCATCCTGACCCACCAGGGCTCCGGCATAGATTATGCAACCATCCACATTTGGCCGGGAAATTGGGGCTGGTTTAACCCGGGCAGCCCCGCCACATATGATAATGCCGAGAGACTCTCCATCCAATACTTCCAGACCCATGCGGTGGAAGCAGTCTCCCTGGGGAAACCACTGGTGCTGGAGGAATTCGGTCTCGCCCGCGATTGGGAACCTCTGCATGATATCTACAACCCCAACTCACCCACCACCTACCGGGACCGGTTCTATACCGCCATGTTTGAGCAGGTGAGTTCGGCCATCTCTCTGGGTGAAACACTGGCAGGCGCAAACTTCTGGGCTTGGTCGGGAACTGCCCGGCCGGGTTACCCGTGGATCGGCGATCCACCACATGAAACTTCCGGCTGGTACTCCGTTTATAATTCCGACAGCTCCACCCTGTCAATCATCACCGAATACACACAGAAGATGGCCCAATTGAACAAGTAGGCGCCTGATGATAGCCATGACGTAGATAATGGATATGGTTCGTAGTGGCGACTTCAGTCGCTTTTTGCCCATTTATCAATTGCTGAATCCATCACAACCATTGGTTTTCCCAAAAGACAATCTTAATATTCTGGAGGAACGCATGCAGAGTAAACCTTTCTCAAACCGAGCATTGTGTTTAATTCTCCTGGCTGCAACGTTGCTGACAGCCGGATGTGGCGGTTCCACAGTCAGTCCGACTCTTGTGCCAACATTGGCCAATCCAGCCGACCTGCCCTCGATCTCGGTCGCCGCGCCTGACCGGATCGAACTGCCCCGCTATGAAACGCTTGAGCTCTCAGTGGCGCTGAAGGCGAAATACGCCAATCCATATGACCTGCGACAGGTCAGCCTGGATGGGCTCTTCACCGCGCCGGATGGTGGACAAATGAAGGTTCCGGGCTTTTGGGATGGTGAAGCGACCTGGCGTGTACGCTTCACCCCCTCCCAAGTAGGCGAATGGAACTACCAACTCACGGTTACGGATAGTCGCGGGGTCAGCCTGCCCTACGAAGGAAAATTCAATGTGACGGCCTCGGATCTGCACGGCTGGCTGCAGCCCGGGAATTGGGTTGATCCTGCTTACAGTGGACATTATCTGGTCTACCAGGATGGCACTCCTTTTTATGGGATTGGACATTGCGACGCGCTGAACATCCTGTGGAAGGGATTCAATGCTGATACCGGCGTCGGCCTGTTCGATGAAATGAAGCAGGCCGGAGAAAACTACGTGGTCTGGTGGCCGCTGTATAGTAATTCTCCTATTTCGTACAGTTACGATGACTACTCGCTCCCCAGCCTCAAGGTCATTGATATGGTTGTGGCGGATGCGCAGAAGAAGGGCATCTTCCTGGTCTTCACCATTTGGGATCATCCGGAGCTGCGCGATGATAAACATCCGGGGAATTGGGGAACGGGTAATTGGTCGAGAAACGGCTTCAGCAAATTGGGCGATCTGCAATCGTTTTTCACCTCGGCGGAGGCCTGGGCCTGGCAGGAGAATTTTTACCGCTATATTATTGCCCGCTGGGGTTACAGCCCGGCCATCGGGATGTGGCAGACGGTTTCCGAGATCAACGGCACCAATGCCTACAACCAGACCGATCCCTGGCACAAGCAGGTGAATGATTTTTTTGTCGCCAATGACCCCTACCGTCACCCCACCACCGCCAGCAAGTCCGGCGGCAGCAGCGACATTCCCTGGCCGGAAGGCCACCAGGTCATGGATGCACCGCAGGTGCATATCTATGATCCTCTCAACAATAACCCCGTCGGGGCGGCGAAAGTCCTGGCACAATGGACTTCCACTATGTGGAACGAAGCCGAAAAGCCCAACTGGGTGGGAGAGTTCGGCACGCCTGGAGATGAATATTACCCGGAGCTGTTCCACAATTCGATCTGGGCGGCGCTCAGCTCGGGCGCAGCCATGACCCCGGCCGAATGGAACAGCGGCGGCGCCTGGGGCGAAATGACCCCCGCCATGCTTGCGGACATGGGCCGATTGGCTGATTTTGTATCCGGCTGGCCGCTGGCACAGTGGGACCCAGCTCCCCTGCAGATCAGCAGCAGCGACCCGCAGGTGCGCGGCTGGGGGCTGGCTGGCAAGGATGGCGGCTTGTTCTGGGTGCAGGATTTCAGCATGGAAGGCAAGACCATGCAAGAAATCCGGGCATACCAGGTTGTGAAAAAGGGTATTGAGGTGGAGATCATCGGACTGGCAGGGGGTGCCTACGCCATTACCCCATTCGATACCTGGCAGGGTACCAATCTGGAAACCTTTGAGGCAGCTTGTACCGATGGCAGCTCCTGTCCGATTGTATTGCCGGATTTCAAAGCCGATATGGCGTTCAAGATTAAACATAAATAACCAATGGACAAGGGACCCCTGATCGGCGCGGGACGGACTGCGGACGTGTTTGCTTGGGGAGATGGCTGCATCATCAAACTCTACCAGGCTTGGATGCCAGCCAATGCAGTTAAGCGGGAATTCGCCATCACCCGCCTCGTCTGCAATACTGGCCTGCCGGTTCCAGCTGCTGAAAAATTGATTGAGGTCGACGGGAGACTTGGAATCGTCTTCGAACGAATCCGCGGGATTCCAATGCTGAAAGTTCTTGAAAACCAACCTTGGAAACTTTCCTCCATGTCCCGCCTGCTGGCAGAATTGCATGCCAGGATGCATGCTTGTGTTTTGCCGCCTGATGGTACCAGCCAGCGCCAGCGGATCGTGGAAAACATTGGATGGGCCAAAGACCTGCCGGATTCGCAGAAGCGCTCCATCCTCGCCATTTTGGACCATTTACCCGAGGCGGATGCTGTTTGCCATGGCGATTTCCATCCCGATAATGTCCTCCTGACTGACCATGGACCTTTCATCATTGATTGGATGAACGGCGGGCGCGGCCACCCTCTGGAGGATGTAGCTAGGACCAGCTTGCTTTTACAGGCCGGTGGCCTGTCTTCCGGGATGTCCCCGTTCATGCACCTGGTTATCAATGCCTCACGCCGCTTGATCTATTCGGCTTATTTGAAAAGCTATTTGCAAATCCATCCAGCCTCAATGAGTGAAATCGATTCCTGGCAGTTGCCGTTGCTGGCAGCACGCTTGTTTGAAGTTGAGAACTACCCTCTGGAAAAGACTCTCATCTTGCAGCGCATCCAGACCGCTCTGGCGAAAATGGAGCGATGACCGCTCAACTCAGAAAACACTTCCTGGCAGAAGACCACTGGCCTAATTTTGTCCCGATATGTAAATCAGGACGGTTAGGACCACCAGCGCAACCAGGATTGCCAGGATGATCTTGATGGCACTGTAAGGCCGTTCTCCGTGTACTTCTCCAGTGCGGGCATTCACAACGAAACGGTAGATCTTGTCCCCATATCGATAAACGCTTAACCAGACCGGCAGCAGAAGATATTTGTACGTTGTTGCACTGTATTGGGTCTGGATGGAGTGGACGCGTTGTTCGTCCCCTCCGATATTCTGGCGGACATCCTGTTGGATGGCAATCCCCATCACCTGCTTGGCCTCATTGAACCCTTCCTGGATTGGTACCTGGCTGACTTCAGCCTTGAACCCACTCAGGTAGCGATGATCAAATGGGACCAGGTTGGGCAAGTCCCAGGGTTCGAGCAGGTTCAGGAATTTTTTCGGCAGGACACGGCTGGCAGTGATCAGGATGTCGTCGAAGGTCCGGCTCACACGCCCGCTGGCGGGGTACCAGCGCGTCTTCATTACCCTCACATTTTCTTCGCGGCCGTTGACCATCTGCCGGACGGTTTCATAATAATGTTCGCCGCGTTCGCCCTGGTAGCCGCTTTCAGTGTTTGCGTCATAGGTCCAGAACGGTAAGTAAATCCCATTGAACCGGTCACTCGATGCGCGCTTCTTCAAGGCATTCGGAGCAAACCACAGCTTGTGCAGCCAAGTAGAGAATTCGGTCGAGGCCGCCTGCTTTTCCAGCTTGAATGGCAGGACTGCCTGGGGGTTGGCAATCGACCGCGCCTCCGGCGCGACCGTAATTGGCGAACCACAGAATGCGCACTCATCAGAGAATATATTTTTCTCCATCGCGGTTTCCGCACCGCAGGCTGGACATTTCACAACATAAGCCTGTCCTTCCTGTTGGGCGGTCTGCCAGCTTCCGGTCAGGGCAGCCGTCAAGTCGTGCTCAATTTGGGCATCCTGGACCAAGCCCTCAGCTTTGATCTCAAACGAAGAACCGCAGTGCTCACAGACCAGCTGTGTTGTTCCGGGTTTATAGGACAGGCTGGCGCCGCAGTTCGGACAGATGACATTTTCCATATCACTGATGGGAGTCGAAGGTTGCATTCTATATCTGCCTTTCCCAAATATCCTCTACATAGGGATAACGACGTTCTCAGATTCTACCTAAATTTCTGCTTTTGAGGCAGGTGCAGTTTCACGACTTTTCCAACGTCTGAAAGATTTATGGTCCCCAACTCCCTGATCCAGCTTGGGGAGATTTTATTTTAGAGTAAAATGCAGCTACACTTACTACATTTCCAAATAAACAGGCCATGCTTATTCATTCCGCCTCCCAACTTCTCACCCTGAAGGGTGGTCCTCATCGCGGACGTCTCCTTGGCAACCTGGGGCTCATCCAGGATGGCGCCGTCCTGGTCCGTGAAGGGATGATCCTGGCCGTTGGTTTGACTAAGCATTTGCTGGCTGCTTATCCCGATGAAACCCGCCTGGATGCGCGCGGCTGCGTCGTTCTGCCCGGATTCGTGGATCCGCATACCCATGTCATTTGGGCCGGAGACCGTGCGGCCGAGTTCGAGATGAAGATGGCCGGGGCAAAGTACCTGGAAATCCTGACAGCCGGTGGCGGGATCCTCTCCACCGTCCGGCAGACGCGTCTCGCTTCCATTGATACCTTGATGGCTGAAACCCGCCCGCGCCTGGATCGCATGTTCGCCTACGGCACTACCACTGCCGAAGGCAAAACTGGCTACGGCCTGCAGACCGAAACCGAGCTCAGGATGTTGGAAGCCCTCCTGCGGATGGATGCACAGGGTCCGCTCGAGCTGGCCCCCACCTTCCTGGGAGCCCATGCCATCCCCCCCGAATATATAGATGATCCCCAGGGGTACACTGACCATCTCTGTAATGAAATGCTGCCGGCTGTTCGAAAATGGTGGGGAACCCAAAACATTGACTATGCGCAAGACAGTCCCCTGGACTCCAACCGCCAAGGGCTAACTGCTAATCGCCAACCGCCAACCGCTAACAGCCAAAAGCTAAAAGCTAACCGCCAACTGCCCTTCGTGGATGTCTTCTGCGAAACCGGCGCCTTTGACCTGGCCCAATCACGCCAGATCCTGACCCGGGCAAAAGAACTGGGCTTTCCTCTAAAGCTCCATGCCGACGAGTTTGACAACTTGGGCGGTGCCAGCCTGGCGGCCGAACTGGCTGCCGTTTCGGCCGATCACCTGGTCAGGACCTCCGCTGCCGATATCACCGCAATGGCAAAATCTGATACCGTTGCCGTTTCCCTGCCCTGTACACCCTTCGGCCTGGCGGAAGATGAATACACTCCCGCACAGCAAATAATCGCCGCGGATGGCTTCCTGGCCCTGGCCACGGATTGCAATCCCGGCACAGCCTGGTGTGAGTCGATGCAGTTTGTCATTGCCCTGGCCTGCCGGAGACTGAAACTGACACCTGCCCAGGCCATTGCCGCGTCCACCATTAACGCCGCCCACGCCATCCGCCGCGCCGATCGGATCGGTTCGATCGAACCTGGCAAGCAGGCTGATCTGCTGGTGCTGGCGGTACCGGACTACCGTCAGCTCGGCTATCGCTTTGGCACCAACCTGGTCAAACAGGTCATCAAGCGTGGCAGGGTCTATCAGGTCGAGGCCGGTTTTACCCTTCAGGAGCTTGATAATGAACATTGATCTGTCCCGCCTCGCCCCTTACATATGGATATTGGCAGCCATCCTGGTGATCATCCTGGTCATTGTGGTTATTCGCTTCTTCTGGCAGCATATCCTGAAATACCTGCTGCAAGGTTGCCTGGTCATCCTTGGAATAATTGCCTTGCTGGCAGTCCTGCACTATTACTTCAAAATATTCTGAAGAAAATTTGAAAATTCATAACTGGTTTCTTCTCTAAGTGTTAAAAGGATACAATCTTTCATCGTTCTCTCCCTCTCGCAATGATGCTTCTCTTCTCCCAATGGAGTACAACATGAATCCTTTTCTCGCCTTGTTCATCACGCTCGTAGTTGCCCTCGTTGAAATACGCAGCCTGGATTTCGCCGCCCACCGCGGCTGGATTGAAAGCCGCCTGAGCCGCAAGCTCATCCACATCTTAACCGGTCCGCTGTTCGTGCTGTGCTGGCTGTTGTTTCCGGATGTCTGGTATGCGCGCTGGCTGGCCGCATTGGTACCACTGCTGTTCACCGTCCAGTTTGCACTGATCGGCCTGGGGGTTGTCAAGGACGAAGCCTCGGTCAAGGCCATGTCCCGCAACGGGGATCGGCGCGAGATCCTGCGCGGCCCGCTATTCTATGGCATCATTTTCGTCATCATGACGCTGGTCTACTGGAAGGATTCACCCATCGGCATGACCGCCTTGATGTTGATGTGCGGCGGTGATGGTCTGGCCGATATCATGGGACGCAGCAATAAATCTCCGAAACTGCCCTGGAACAAAGACAAGTCCTGGGCCGGTTCGCTGGGAATGTTCATCGGTGGATGGTTGCTGGCAGCGTTTATTCTGTTGATATACGTTCTAAGGGGGATTTTTGCTGGACCCTTCAACGTCCACCTTCTGCCGATCACGTTAATAGCCCTGCTCGCGACATTGGTTGAATCCCTGCCTCTCAAGGATGTGGATAATATCACAGTCACCCTGGCGGCGGTGGCGCTGGGTTATCTGCTGTTTTAGAGGAGGTTCCAACATCTGTGAAATATGGACAGGCGATTGCGTACCCGCCTGTTTTTATGCGTGTAAATATCATCAGAAGCATCCTAGTGGCGACTTTAGTCGCCTAAGAGCCAAACGACTGAAGTTGTTTTCGCAAATTATGATCTCATGATAACGCGTTTTTCTCCAGTAGATCCATATACGCGCCATCAATCAGATCTTCTTTACGAATGTCCAATCGAACCATCAGATCTTCTGCAATGGATTGACCCTCGCACTCGCTTTGACCATCCCGCAGAACCACTTCCAGTTCCATGAATTGGCCCAGCCCTTCCACATCATCCAGGTGGATGCGCGTCTGCCCGACAAGGTATAGGTAACGAGTCTTGATCACGACGCCGCGCACTCCCAATGCCAGGCTCAGGGCGGTCTTCAAGCCCTCGGGGTTACGCGTTTCATAAATGTGATAGTTGGACCGTTTCGGACCGTTCTGGTCTGGGCGTTCGTAATACACCAATTGTGCCAGTTCGGGTCTCAACTGGCGCAGCTTCAGACGGCCCTTTGGTATATGGAAGAAGGTATCTTCCTGCGGAATGACCTGGACTGGCGAGTCGCTTAAGGTTTCCGCCCGGCTGCGCAAACCAGCCAGGTCACGCACGCGTGCTTTGATTTCGATATTTGTAGGCATGCGGGCAATTCTACTCTGTAAGGATCTGTTTTGGCAGGATGACTCCCGCAAGTCTGCCCTGGCAGGTAGGCCAGGGAAAAATTCTTGCCTGCACCGACGTTCCCTGCGCGAAGACGCAGTGCCGCCCTGGCTTGGCCGCCAGGACAGGCACAGGTGAAAATTCCGTCGAATCCTACACGCCCGGATGTATGCTTTGTTAGGCGCGCGTAGAGTTACATTTATCAATAGTAGAAGCGTTGACTGTTCTTGACAAGAAGTTCTATCCCCATCCAGAATAATCGGCAACAAATGAAGCAGTTCATTAATTACTTTCGCCGATGATTTGCAATGCTTGTGTCAAACTTTCTTCCGTAATCTCCCCCAATAATTTGAAGCGAATGATTCCTTCGGAGTCGATGACGAAAGTGGTCGGATATCCTGACACTTGATATAGCCTTTTTATTTCTCCATTCTCATCCAATAAAACGGGGAATGTGATCTTCATTTTTTCAGCATACTCTCGGACAAGCGCCTCTGGCTCTTTTATATCCACATCCAAAATAACAAGTTCTCTGTGTGTTTCATATGTTTGATTCAAAAATGGAATCTGTTGTTTACAACTCTCGCACCAGGTTTTGGTCAGGCTCAATAATACCGTCTGCCCACGAAATTGACTAAGTTTAACGGCCTCACCATTCAAGTCTTGGGTGGTGAAATCTGGCGCGGGTTGACCAACGCTAGCCGATTGAAATCCATAAGTAACCAACTTAAAAACGACATCTTTGACCTCATAGTAAATGGAAGGAAAAAAAGATCTGACGATCACGATTCCTATCAAGCTCGCTGTGAGGAAACAGCCAAGCGCCAATAGTAGTTTCTTTGTAATTTTCGAAGGTGTTTTCTTTTGTTTTTTGGTCATTTTAAGTTTTCCATGATTGTTTTAATAACTGTACACGCGTCTTCTATAGCTTTGTGTGTAGAGCAGAGTGCCGTCGCGGTAGGGAGGGCAGTTACCCACCCTCCCCCCGCACAGATCTCGGCGTGCGGAATTATCGCACCGAGCTCTTCAGACAGTCTCGCTTCCGCAATATTACACCATCTGCTATTCCCTGCGGTGAGGTTTGCCCAGTTATCCCGGCCCTGCGTGTCCGGACTAGGTTTCCTATGCAGGCTGCGACTGCCCGTCAGCCCCTTCCCCATGTGAACGGCTCTCCCGTCTCAGAGTACTGTGGGCTGATCCGACTCCCGCTGGCCTTCAGCCTCCCTATTTGATGTTTCGGTTTGGCTTACCTGTTCGGTCCACTGCGGATATACAACCCTAGCAAGCAGGCTTCTCAGGAACCATGCGGGTCTCCCAAGTTCTTGACGCTTCTCTCAACACATGCCACGCTCTAAGGCGGACCCCGGCAGACCATCGGAGAACTCACCAATGCGTTCTCTCTGTGTAGGCTTCTGGGCCGTTAACACCATCGCCATCTGCATTCGAACGGATATACCGTTAGCCAAATAACGGGGCTGTATCAAGCTTCAGGAAGTGCGATCTTCCCTGTGGCCTATGTCGTTCCCTGTGTACGCTTCAATTGTGTCGTTCGGCTTGCGCCTCCTCTACAACTGCAACACTCGGTATGAATGGCTGGTTAGGCCTTGTTCACCAGGGACTTTCACC
>Ga0209253_10000542_pt1 | contig 32723 bp, 30 predicted proteins | sample FrelakmetBRP12BR_FD_187145 | JGI IMG/M metagenome (GOLD analysis project Ga0209253, IMG submission 187145) | Freshwater lake sediment microbial communities from the University of Notre Dame, USA, for methane emissions studies - BRP12 BR (SPAdes)... | ecosystem: Environmental > Aquatic >... | reverse complement strand
AGCGTTCCTGCGGCCGGGACCGCAGACGGACGCGTTCGCGTTCAGGGAATTCGAGATCGGCTTCCAGTCCGCGCTCGACCCGTTCTCGGCCACGAAGGTCGTCACGTCCGTGGGCGCGGAAGGCATCAGCATCGAGGAGGGGTACGCCTTCTGGTCGGGCCTCCCCGGACATCTCCGCCTGGACATCGGCAAGTTCCGCCAGCAGGTCGGCGAGCTGAATCGCTGGCACCTCCACGCGCTCCCGGAAGGCGAGTACCCCCTGGTCCTCCAGCGCTATCTCGGCGAGGAGGGCCTCGCACAGACCGGCGTCTCCCTCTACTGGCCGCTGCCGTTCTCAGGCCGCCTCGGCACATACGAGCTGACGGCCCAGCTTACCAAAGGCGCGAACGAGGCGCTCTTCGGACGCTACGGCGATCGGCCGAGCTATCTCGGCACCCTTTCCGGCTTCTGGCAGTTCAGCCGCTCGGTGTACGGGCAGGTCAGCGTCACGGGGTTGGCCGGCGCGGGCCGTGACTCGGTCCCCGTCTGGCCGCCGAGTCTGCCGCCGGGAGGCGGCGGAATGAGGGCCGAGCGCATCCAGAGCCGGCTTGGCGCCCTCGCCGTCCGCGTCACGTGGCGCCCGCCGGCGGAAGCGCAGCGGCGCGAAGTGACGCTGCGGGGCGAGGTCTACGCCCTGCAGCGCACCGTGGACGGCGACCCCGTGCTCCGGCACGGCGCCTACGCGGCGGCGCAGGTCCGCCTCGGCCGCCGCTGGATCGGCGGCGTGCGCGGCGACTGGGTGGAGACCACCGACCTCGTCTCGGTGCGGCCGAGCGAGTGGGCGGTGACGCCCACGCTCACCTTCTGGCAGAGCGAGTTCGTCTTCCTCCGCGCGCAGTGGACGCACCACCGCGACGTCCTCGACTCGACCACCGACCGCTTCGCCCTCCAGGTCGTCTGGGCGATGGGGCCACACAAACACGAGCTATTCTGATGCCATTGCTGTTCCTCGCGCTCCTCACCGCCGCCGCGCCCCTCGCCCCACCGCCGCCGGTCAAGGTGGTCACGACCCTCACCACCTACGCGGCGATCGCCCGCGAGATCGTGGGCGACCGAGGCACGGTGACCGCCATCGCCGACGGCGGAGAGGACGCGCACTTCGTCCAGCCGAGGCCGAGTTTCGTGCCGATGCTCCGCGACGCCGACGTCTTCGTCACGACGGGGATGGACCTCGAGGCGTGGGTCCCCGCCCTGGTGGACCGGGCCAACAACGTCAACGTCCGCGAAGGCGGCCGAGGCTACGTGGCGGCCTTCCAGGGCATCCGGCTGATGGAGGTGCCGACGTCGGTGAGCCGCTCGCAGGGCGACATCCACGTCGACGGCAATCCGCACATCGCCAGCGACCCCATCAACGCGATCATCATCGCGCGGAACATCCTGGCAGGCCTCGGCCGCGTCTCCCCGGAGAACCTCGCGTTCTTCACGGAGCGCGAGCACGACTTCGAGGTTCGCATCCTGCGCGCCACGTTCGGGGACGACCTGGTGCGCATCCTGACGCCGGCCACGCTGTTCGATCTGGCGCGCACCGACCGCGTGATGGATTTCCTGCAGCGCACGCCCTATCAGGGTCAGCCGTTGCTGGCGCACCTCGGCGGGTGGATGCAGCAGGCGCGGGTGTTCGACGGCCGCTCGATGGTGTGCTACCACAGGGAGTACTCGTACTTCGGCCGCCGCTTCAACGTGACGTGCGCGGACTACATCGAGGCCAAGCCCGGCATTCCGCCGGCGCCGCGTCACGTGCAGGAGATCATCGACCTGATGCGCACCCGGCACATCACCGTGCTCACCGCCGCCAACTACTACGACCGGCACCAGATCCAGGGAGTGGCCGAGCGGACCGGCGCGACGGCCGTGATCCTGCCGGAGCACACCGAGGGGGCGCCGGGCATCACCACCTACTTCGACCTGATGAACACCTGGGTCTCGCAGATCGCCCGTGCGTTCGCGGCGACAGCGCCGGGGACCCCATGATCGAACTGATGCTGCCGCCGTTCGTGGCGTGCCTGATCCTGGTGGCGATCCACTCCTACCTCGGCCTCCACGTCATCGCCCGCGAAGTGATCTTCGTGGACCTCTCTCTGGCGCAGATGGCGGCGCTCGGCGTGACCACCGGCCTGCTCATCGGCGTGGAGCCGGAGTCCCGCCTGGCCGAAGTCCTCGCCCTCGCGTTCACGCTGGTCGGCGCGGCGATCTTCGCGGCCACACGCAACCGGGGGCGCGGCCGTGTCCCGCACGAGGCGATCATCGGCATCGTGTACGTCGTGGCCTCGGCGGCGGTCCTGCTCGTCGCCGACAAGTCGCCCCGCGGCGGCGACGTCGTGAAGGACACCCTGGTCGGGACCATCCTCTGGGTGACCTGGCCACGCATCGCCAAGCTCGCCGTCGCCTACGCCCTCATCGGCGCGTTCCTCTTCGGCCTGCGGCGGCGCTTCGAGACGGTGTCGTTCGATCCGCAGCGCGCCGAGGCGGAGCAGTGGCGCATCCGCTGGTGGGACTTCTGCTTCTACAGCGCGTTCGGCGTGGTGATCACCCTCTCGGTGCCGATCGCCGGCGTGCTGCTGGTCTTCAGCTTCCTCGTGGTGCCGGCCGTCACGGCGTTCCTCTTCACGCGGAACCCGCGACTCCTGACCGTCATCTCCTGGTCCACCGGCGCCGTCGCTTCCGCGGCCGGCCTCGCCGCGTCGTACCGCTACGACCTGCCGACGGGACCGGTGATCGTCTGCACCTTCGGAGTCCTGCTGCTCCTCGCCGGTGTGGCGTCACGGTTCGTCCGTCGACCGATCGCCGGCGGCGCGGAGCTCCTGGCAACCGGGGCGCACGCAGAGTGAGGACGGCGCCGGGGATTGCCGCTGCTGCGCTGGCGCTGGCCATGATCGCCTGCCACGACAACTCCGGCCCTAACACCTGCTACGACTCGAACGCCTTCTCCTACGGCTTCGCGCTCGGGGGCGACAGCACCCTCGTCTTCCACTGGCCCGCGGACCGGATGCCAGTCCGCTACTACGCCGAGCCCACCGGCGCACTGCGCACCAACGTCCTCGCCAGCCTGACGACGTGGGTGAACGCCTTCCACTGCCAGGAAGCCTCGTTCCAGCTCATCGCCGACTCCTCCAGGGCCGAGGTCATCGTGCGCCAGGTGCCCACCCTGCCGCCGCTGGCCGCCGGCCGCGTCGTGCTCGCGGCCGACTCCGTCGGGGCCTGCGGTGGGCGCACCGACGGGTCCTTCGACTCCACGCTGACGCTCACGGGGCCCCTGCGGACCTATATCGCCCCCCTCGCCGTGGGCGACACCGCGGCCCTCGCCGCCTGCTACCGGATGGTGACCACCCACGAACTGGGGCACAGCCTCGGTCTCTTCGCGCACAGCCCCAGCGCCGCCGACCTGATGTACCCGACTCCCCGGCGCTCCACTCCGAGCCCCGACGATCGGTACACCCTGCAGCGTCTCTATCACACCACGCCGACCATCCGGCCCGCACCGCGCGTCCCCTAGACGACGGGCAGTCCGGCAGCCACCGCCGCTAACCACATAGGACGTCTGGCCCTTCGGCAATCGGGAACGCCAGGCACGCCAATGGGATGCGGCTCCGGCGGGCGGCACGCGGATTGCGGTGGCGAGTCCCTGCATCGTCTCGGCTTCCCGCGCCGCGGGAGCCCTCACGCCCTGAGCGTGGCGCAGGCTCACCATCCAGCATTCTGCTCGCGGCCGGCCGCACGACCGGGCCGCGGCACCCGAGGAGGCCATGGCCGTCCGCCGTCAAGACGCACTCGACTACCACTCGCAGGGCCGTCCGGGGAAGATCGAGATCCGCCTGACGAAGCCCTGCAAGACCCAACGCGACCTGTCCCTCGCCTACACACCCGGCGTCGCCGAGCCCTGCCTTGACATAGAGAAGAACCCGGAGGACGTCTTCCGGTACACCGCCCGCGGGAACCTCGTGGCCGTGGTGTCGAATGGCACGGCAGTGCTGGGCCTCGGCGACATCGGCGCCCTCGCCGGCAAGCCGGTGATGGAGGGGAAGGGCGTCCTCTTCAAGGCGTTCGCCGACGTGGACGTCTTCGACCTCGAGATCAACGCCCCCACGCCCGAGGAGTGCATCAAGTTCTGCCAGATGCTCGAGCCGACGGTGGGCGGCATCAATCTCGAGGACATCAAGGCCCCCGAGTGCTTCGAGGTGGAGGAGCGGCTCAAGGAGTTGCTGCACATCCCGGTCTTCCACGACGACCAGCACGGCACCGCGATCATCTCGGGCGCCGCGCTCATCAACGCGGCCGAGGTCGTGGGGAAGAAGCTCGCGGACCTGAAGTGCGTCTTCAGCGGGGCGGGCGCCTCCGCCATCGCCAGCGCGAACCACTACGTGAACCTCGGGGTGACGCGCGAGCACATCACGATCGTGGACACGAAGGGCGTGGTGCAGAGCGAGCGCACCGACCTCAACAAGTACAAGAAGCCCTACGCCCACAAGACGAAGGCCCGCACGCTCGCCGAGGCGCTGGTCGGCGCCGACGTGCTCGTGGGCCTCTCGGTGGCCGGCGCCGTTACCGGGCCGATGATCGAGAAGATGGCCCCGAAGCCGATCATCTTCGCGATGGCCAATCCGACGCCCGAGATCATGCCGGAGGAAGTGAAGGCGGTGCGGCCCGACGCAATCATGGCCACCGGCCGCTCCGACTACCCGAACCAGGTGAACAACGTCCTCGGCTTCCCCTTCATCTTCCGCGGGGCGCTCGACGTGGGCGCGTCTACCATCAACGAGGAGATGAAGATGGCCGCCACGCGCGCTCTCGCGGCGCTGGCGAAGGAGGACGTGCCCGACCAGGTGATGCACGCCTATGGCCTCGACCGCCTGCACTTCGGCCCGGAGTACCTGATCCCGAAACCGCTCGACCCGCGCGTCCTGCTGTGGGAGGCGCCGGCGGTGGCCAAGGCGGCGATGGACACGGGGGTCGCGCGCAAGACGGTGAACCTCGACGAGTACCGGGCCGAGCTCGAGGAGCGCCTCGGCCACGCCCGGGCGCTGATGCGCGGCCTGACGGAGCGGGCGAAGCGCTCACCCCAGCGCATCGTCTTCCCCGAGGGTCACGACACCCGCATCATCCGCGCGGCCCGCACCGTGGCGGACGAGGGGATCGGCAAGCCGACGCTCATCGGCAACCCGACGCTGGTCGAGCGGGCGGCGGCCGAGGTCGAGATCACCCTCGACGGGATCACGATCCTGGATCCGCGCACCGCGCTGGCCCGGGACAGCTACGCGCAGGCGCTGTGGGACCGGCGGCACCGCAAGGGCCTCACGGTCGCGGCGGCCCGGAAGCTGATCGAGGACCCGAACTACTTCAGCTCGATGATGGTCTCCACCGGCGATGCCGACGCGATGGTCTCCGGGATCGAGCTCTACTACCCCGACAAGATGCACGCGCTCCTGCAGACCATCGGCAGCGACGCCGGCGGCGTGGTGAGCGGCGTCGTCATGCTGGTGCTCGACAAGGACGTCTTCTTCATCGCCGACACCACCGTCAACTACGATCCCGACGGCCCGACCCTCGCGACCATCGCCTCGCAGACGGCGCGGCTGGTCCGCAAGCTCGGCATCACGCCGCGGGTCGCGCTGCTGTCGTTCTCGAACTTCGGCTCGGCACGGAACAAGGACAGCGACAAGGTGGCCGAGGCCGCCCGCATCCTGCACAAGAGCGAGCCGGATCTCGAGGTGGACGGCGAGCTGATGGCGGAGACGGCGCTGAGTCCGGAAGTGCTCAAGAGCCGTTACCCGTTCAGCCGTCTCCAAGAGCGTGCGAACGTGCTGATCTGTCCGGACTTGAGTTCTGGCAACATCGCCTACCAGCTGCTGAAGCACCTCGGGAACGCCGAGGCCATCGGCCCGATCCTGGTCGGAATGTCCAAGCCCGCGCACATCCTGCAGCGCGACGTGGACGTCCAGGACGTCGTGAACATGGCAGTGATCGCCGCCGTGGACGCCCAGGAGCGGGCTGCACGGCGGTAAGCGGCGCGCGCCGGCCGCGCGTCGTGCGGACGAGGCCCGGGAGCACTAACTTCCGGGCCTCGTCGCTTTGGGGCGGCGGCGGGACCCCACCTTCGGCGCGGAGGGCGGTGCGCGTGCGCGACGGACCCAGCCGGGACATCGTCCGAGACCTGCTCTGGAAGAACATTCCGCTCGAGCCGGCGGCCGCGCGCATCGTCGACACATCGGCCTTCCAGCGGCTGCGCTACGTCCGCCAGCTGGGCCACGCCTTCCTCGTCTATCCCGGCGCCACCCACTCCCGCTTCGAGCACGCCCTCGGCGCCTACCACCTCGCGCGCCGGGCACTGGACGGCCTCGCCGAACGGGGTGACCTCGAGGGGTTCGGTCCCGACGACACGCTTCTCATCCGGCTCGCCGCGCTCCTCCACGACATCGGGCACTACCCCTTCTCGCACGCCCTGGAGGAGGAAGGCTCCACCTCCCACGAGGTCCTCGCGGGCGTGCACCTCAGGCGGACGCCGCTGGCGGACGCCCTCGCGGCGACGGGGCTCGCGGCGCCCGTCGAGCGGCTGGGCGAGCTGATCCGCGGTACGAGCACGCACCCACTGGCGGGCCTCGTCTCGGGCTCGCTGGACCTCGACAAGATCGACTACCTGAAGCGCGACGCCCTGATGTGCGGAGTGCCCTACGGCGAGATCGACGTGGACCGACTGCTCGCCTGCCTCACCGTCGTGGACGAGGGGGGCCGCCGGTCGGTGGGGATCCTCGAGAAGGGGCTCTCCGCACTGGAGTCGCTGCTCTTCGCGAAGTACCAGATGTACCGCAACGTGTACTGGCACCACGCCGTGCGCAGCGCCACGGCGATGTTCAAGCGCCTGGTCCGCGAGGCCGCGGCCGCCGGCGCGCTCGACGCCGGCCGCCTCCCCGACGCGACCGACGACGCCCTCCTCCACGACCTCGTGGCCAGGGACCGCACCGGCCTCGCCGCCGCGCTGCGCGAGCGGCGCCTGCACAAGAGGGCCCTCGAGATCGCGACCGGCGACCTGCCGGCGCCCGTGCCCTCGTGGGTGTGGGAGGACGCGCCGCGGCTCTCCCGCGCCGAGGACGCGCTCGCCGTGCGGCTCGGCCTTCAGCCCGGCGAAGTGCTCGTGGACTACCCGCACAAGGCCGAGATGCTCGGCCTCGACCTCGCCATCGTCCGGCGCGATGGGAGCGTGGACCGCCTCGGCCGCGGCGGCTGGCCGGGCCGGATGGACCTGCCCCGCCTCGCCGACGACCTCGCCGAGAGCGCACGGCGGCTCCGGGTGTTCGTCGCCCGCCCGGTGAGCGTGCAGGCGGCGGATCTCTTCTCTGTCTGGGGAGCCTAGCGGAGCGGAACTAGTCGCGCTGGGGAACCGCCACGTCCTGCGTGGAGGTCTGGTCGTCGGCCGTCGGCGCTTCCACGCTGTCCACCCGCACGATGACGGCCGTGATGTTGTCGAGGCCGCCGCGGCGGTTCGCCTCCCCCACCATCCGCTCCACCCAGCGCTCGGGTGCCGCGGGCGTCTGCAGTATCGCGCCGAGCGCCTCGTCCTCCACCATCCCCGTCAGGCCGTCGCTCGCGAGCAGGAAGACGTCGCCCGCGCGGCAGGTGCCGGAGAAGATGTCCGGGACCACGTCGCCGCTGGCGCCTACGCAGCGAGTGATGACGTTGGAGTAGGGGTGCGTGCGCGCCTGCTCCGGGGTCAGGTAGCCCGCGTCCACCTGCTCCTGCACGTAGGAGTGGTCTTTCGTGAGCTGGTGGAACACGCCGTCGCGGAGGAGGTAGCCGCGGCTGTCGCCGACGTGCCCGAGCAGGTAGCGGTTGGCGTTGAGGACGAGCACCGTGGCGGTCGTGCCCATCCCGCGCTTGTCGTGCTCGATGAGGGTGCGCTCGAAGATCGCCGCGTTCGCGGCCCGGATCGCCGCGGTCATCCGCGCCACCGACTCGTCGAGGGTCGCGCCCTTGAGCGAGCCCAGGTCACGCGAGACGCCGCGCACCGCCATCTCGCTCGCCACCTCCCCAGCTGCGTGCCCGCCCATCCCGTCGGCCACGATGAAGACCCCGCGATCGGGGAACATCACGTAGTTGTCCTCGTTCCCGGAGCGGATGAGGCCGACATCGGTTCGGGCCGCACAGGTGATGTGCACGCGAGTCCCCGCTACCGAAGGAAGGGCGCCAGGGCGCCGAGGACGGCCGCCGCCGGCAGGAGGAGTGCCGCGAGCACGAAGGGGAACCAGCCCTTCTTCTTCGTGTCCGGCGGAGGCGGTGCGGGCGGCCGGGGCGGCGGCGGTGCAGGTGCCGGCGCCGGCGGCGGCGGCAGCTTGATCGCCTGGATGGCGCGGGTGGCCTTGGGGGCGTGCACGCCGGCGGCGTCGTCCGTGGGCTCGAAGACCAGCTGGACATCGCCGAACCGGACGAAGCAGCCCGGCGCGAGCGGCGTGTCCTCGGCGATTCGCTCGCCGTCCACCATCGTGCCGTTGGTCGAACCCAGGTCCACGAGGATCCAGATGCCCTCGCGACGAGTGAGCTTCGCGTGCTGCGACGACACCGACTCGTCTCTCAGCACGAGATCGTTGTAGTCCGCGCGGCCGATGTTGACGATCGGCACCTTCACCAGCAGCCGCTCGCCCTTCTGCGGGCCCGAACGCACCACGAACTTCGCCAGGGACGTGGCTCCGGCCGTTCGCGCGGGAGCGGGAGCAGGCGCGGCCGCGACGGGCGGAGGCGCGGGGGCGGGCGGAGCCTGCCGCACGGGAACCTGCGGCGCCGGCGCGATCGGCGACTCCACGAAACCGGTGTTCGCGAGCTGCGCCGCCGAGCGCGGCGCGGCCGGAGGACCGGGAGGGATCGGCAGCGGAGCGGGCCGCGGCAGCGTCGTCGCGGGCGGCGGTGGCACGGCCGGGGCAGCGGCCTGCGGCGGTGGCGCGGCCGGCGGCGGCGCGGCCAGCGCAGCGGCTTGCGGCGGCGGTGGCGCGGCCGGCGCGAGATCCGCGTAGAACCGGAACTCCTCCTCGCCCATCCGGATGATGTCGGCGCGCGCGAGGAGGCGCTGGTTCTGCACCCGCTCGCCGTTCACCCACGTCCCGTTGGCGCTGTAGTCCACCAGCATGTAGCCGCGCGGCGTCGCGACGATCTCGGCGTGACGGCGGGAGATCTGCCCGCCCGTGATGACCACGTCCGCCTTCGCGTCGCGCCCCAGCGAGAGCGCGGCACCGATCACCTGGTACTCGCGGCCGTCGGTGAGGCACACGAGGCGCCCGCCGGTGCCGGTGGTGGCCTTGCCGGGCGCGCCCGCCTTGGGCGTGTCGGGGATCGATGGGAGCTTCAGTGCCGGGATGTACTGGGTGCTGCCGCTCTTCCGCTCGTCGGCGAAGAGGAGGTCCGCCGTGCCGAGGGTGATCTTGTCGCCGTGCAGCAAGGGCTGCGGCAGCGGGCCGAGCCGCACGCCGTTGACCTCGAGCTCGACGGTGCCGTCGTACTTGCGGATCGCGACGGACTGGTCGGGAGCCATGGACAGGACGGCGTGCCGCGGCGCGATGCCCGGATCCTCCAGGCGGAGGTGGCAATCCGCGCCGCTCCCGACGAGCATGTCTCCCGCCGGAAGAGGGTGCCGCTTACCGCCGTACTCGACGAACGCCATTCGCGCACCCCAGGGGGTGAGACAGAGAGGGTAACCTAGCCGCGCCCCAGAGGAGCGGCAAGACGATTCGCGCCGCAGATCCCTGATCTACCGGACACCCGCCAAATCAGTGCCCAGCTGCAGCTGATGGAGCCGTCCGTAGAGGCCATCCCTGGCGAGCAGTTCGCGGTGCGTCCCCCGCTCCAGGATCCGCCCGTGGTGCAGCACCAGGATCTCGTCGGCGTGCTGCACGGTGGACAGCCGGTGAGCGATCACCAGGCTCGTCCGCCCCCGCATCAGCTCGGCGATGGCGGCCTGGATATGTTCCTCGGCCTGGGCGTCTACCGACGACGTGGCCTCGTCCAGCACGAGGATCGCCGGGTCCACCGCCAGCGCACGCGCGAAGGAAAGGAGCTGGCGCTCGCCCACCGAGAGGTTCTGGCCCCGCTCGTCCAGCCGGTGATCGAAGCGCGCCGGGAGGCGCTCGATGAAGCCCGTCGCGCCGACGCGCCGGGCCGCCGCCTCGACGGCCGAGTCCGGGAGCGGCGCGTCGAGCCGGATGTTGGCGCGGATGTCGCCGGTGAAGAGGAAGATGTCCTGCTGCACGAGACCCACGAGAGCGCGCAGCTCCGCCTGTTCCAGCTCGCGGATGTCCACGCCGTCCACGGTGATTCGACCGCGGTCCACGTCGTAGAAGCGCAGCAGCAGGTTGATGATAGTGGTCTTCCCCGCCCCGGTGTGGCCCACGATCGCCACCGTCCGCCCCGGCCGCGCCGCGAACGTCACCCCCTTGAGCACCCAGCCGTCCTCCGCCGGCCGCTCGCCGCCGGCGGACGCCCGCGGGTAGCGGAACCATACGTCCTCGAAGGCCACCTCGCCGCGCACCGGGAGGGCCAGGCGCCTGGGCGCCACCGGGTCCCGCACCGTCTCCGGCTCGTCCAGCAGCGCGAACACCCGCTCCGAGGACGCCATCGCCGACTGCAGGATGTTGAACTTCTCCGACAGGTCCTGGAGGGGACGGAAGAAGCGCCGCAACAGCTGGAGGAACGCCGCGAGCACACCGACCGTGAGCGTGTGGCCGAACACCCGCCCGCCCCCGTAAACCAGCAGGCTCGCGATGGCGATCGAGGTCAGCAGCTCGATGACCGGGAAGAAGACCGCGTACACCGTGATCGAGGCGAGGTGCGCGTCGAGGTGCTCGCGGTTGACCGCGTCGAACCGCGCCGCCGCGCGCGCCTCCCGTCCGAAGAGCTGGACCACGCGCATCCCCGACAGGTGCTCCTGGAGGAAGGCGTTGATCCGGGCGATGCGGACGCGGATGTCCCGGTAGGCGGCGCGCACCCGCACGCGGAAGACAGTCGCCGCGACGTAGATGAACGGGATGACGGCGAACGAGACGAGCGCGAGCCGCCAGTCCACCACCAGCATCCACACCATGATCACGGCGAGGGTGAAGACGTCGCCGAACAGCGCCACCACGCCCGACGTGAACAGCTCGTTCAGCGTCTCCACGTCGCTCGTGACGCGCGTCATCAGCCGGCCGACGGGGTTCCGGTCGTAGAAGGTCACGCCCAGTCGCTGGAGCTTGCCGAAGATCCCCAGCCGCAGGTCCACCATCACCCGCTGGCCGATGGAGGCGGTGAGCAGCGTCTGCGCGTACTCGAGCCCTAACTCGGCCACGTTGGCAAGGAGGAACGCGAGGGCCAGGAGGCGCACCAGGCCGACGTCGCGGGCGGGGATCGCCCCGTCGATCGCGACCTTGGTGAGGTAGGGCGAGGCGAGCTGGAGCGCGGCCACGGCGAGGAGCATCAGCACGGCCAGAGCGACGTGCAGGCCGTAGGGCCGGAGATAGCGCAGCAGCCGCCGCATCAAAGCGGCGTCGTACGGCCTGCCGAGCGCCTCCTCCTCGTGGAACGGCGCGCTCACGCGGCGGGCGGGCCGGCCCCCGCGGACTCCACGGCCTCGTCCAGCCGGCCGTGCAGCAGGCGATAGAAGACGAAGGTGCCGAAGATCACCGTGGCGTAGCTCATCGTGAACCGCCACAGGATCGTGTACGCGGCGAGGAAGCTCGCCGGCACGTAGATGCTCATCATCGCCGCGGAGAGCGCCTCGGCCGCTCCCGACGAGCCGGGCGTGGGCGCGAAGTACAGGAGGAACGCGATCGTCGTCTGGAGGACGAGGACATCGAAGAAGCTCGCGTGCAGCCCCAGGGCGCGCAGGGCGACGTAGCCCGAGAGGTACTTGGTGGCGTGGGCCAGGGCGGAGGTGATCACGCCCAGCGCCATCGCCACCCACCCCATCCCGCGGAAGTACGCCAGCACGCAGTCGTGGATGCGGTCGATGCCCGCGCGCAGCCCGTCCACGCGCGCGGCCACCTTCTCGCCGTGGTGGCGGCCGAGCCACGTGACCACCGCATGGAGCAGGCGGCGGGTCGCACCGGGGAAGACGACCACGAACGCGATCAGCAGCCCGAGCCCCAGCCAGATGCCGGCAGTCGCCTTGAACAGGTCGTAGAAGGTGACGTTGACGAGCGGGATGTCGTGGGCCGACAGCGAGCGGCCAGCGCCGAACAGGATGACGAGCGGCCCGGCGATCGCGAAGAAGACGATCGTCGCCAGGAAGTCCATCAGCGTCGAGGTGAGCGTCTCCGGCATCGGCACGCCGTAGCGGCGCATCGTGTAGATCATCATCGGCCCCGCGCCCGCCTGCGCCGGCGTGAGGTAGGCTGCCCACGCGCTGAGCCCGCCGGCCGCGACCATCCCCCAGAAGGGCGTGCGCGGGTACACGTACTTCGCCAGCACCCAGATCCGGACGCCCCCGCCGAACCAGTCCAGGGACGAGATCCCGAGCGCCGCGAGCATCCACCACGGATCCACACGGAGGAACGCGTTCACCGTCGCCGACCACTGGCCGGTGTAGACCAGCAGGGCGAGCACTGCGAGGACCGAGAGGACCGCGAAGATCTCGAGGCCACGCCTGAGGAGGCGGGCCGTGTCGGCGGAAGCCATCGCGGTTGAAGCTACCCTCGCGCCGCGGCCCCGGCCATCCCGCACGCCGGCGCCCTCGCTTGTTCGAGTCCCCGGACGCCCTTAGCCTTCGGCCAGCGTGGACCGTTTCCTCGTCATCCGCGGCGCCCGCCAGCACAACCTGCGTGGCTTCACGCTCGCGTTGCCGCACGGCCGCTTCATCGTCCTCACGGGGCCGTCGGGGTCCGGGAAGTCCTCGCTCGCCTTCGACACGATCTATGCCGAGGGCCAGCGCCGCTATATCGAGTCGCTCTCCACCTACGCCAAGCAATTCCTCGAACGGATGCCGCGGCCCGCGGTGGATTCCATCGAGGGCATCGCGCCCGCCGTCGCCATCGAGCAGAAGAACCCCACCACCTCCAGCCGCTCCACGGTGGGCACCGCCACCGAGGTCTACGACTACCTGCGCCTCTTGTGGGCCCGCATCGGCCGGGCGCGGTGCGTGGCCTGCGGCGGAGAGGTGCGCACCGACACGGTGCAGGAAGTGGTGGACCGGCTCATCGCGCGCCGCGGCGCCGCGCTGGTCGCCTTCCCTCTGCCGCCGGCCGTCAAGGCGCTGCACACGGCGATCGTGGAGAACCTCACGGCGATGGGATTCGTGCGGATCGCGGTGCCGGCGGCCGTTGCGGGCGCGGGCTTCGGCGTCGCCGGGGCCGGGCGCTCCGCCGGTCGGGTGGCACGCACGGCGCCCGCCGTCGCGCCAGGGCCCGGCGCCGCGCCGCCCGCACCGGTCATCCTCCGTCTCGACGAGCTGCCTGAGGGGCTCGACCTCGCGGCCACGCCGGGCGTCCTCGTGGTCGTGGACCGGCTGGGCCTCGAACCCGTGAACGCCGAGCGCATCGCCGACGCCGTCGGCACCGCCTTCGCCGAGGGGGATGGGCTCGCCGTGGCGCTCCAAGTGGGCGGAGGCGGCGCGGAGGAGCGCTTCAGTGCTTCGCCCCGCTGCCTCGCCTGCGGCGCGAGCGCGCCGACGCTCTCGCCCGCCCTCTTCTCCTTCAACCACCCGACGGGCGCGTGCCCCGGCTGCAACGGCTTCGGCGCCGTGCTCGAGTACGACGAGCGGCTCGTCGTGCCGGATCCGCAGAAGACGATCGCCGAGGGCGCGCTCGACCCCTGGACCAAGCCGCGCTACGAGGGCCGGCGGCGCATCCTGAAGCAGGCGTGCCAGGGCGCCGGAATCCCCAAGGACGTGCCGTGGGCCAAGCTCCCCGTCACGGCGAAACGGTTCCTGCTGCACACGAAGAAGGGCCGCTTCGTCGGCGTGGTGCCGTTCCTCCGGCACCTTGAGCGCAAGCGCTACAAGCAGTACGTCCGCGTCTTCCTGCGGCAGTACCAGATGGCGCTGGAGTGCCCGACGTGCCTCGGCGCCCGGCTCCGCCCGGAGGCGCTCAGCGTCTTCATCGGCGGGGAGACGATCGGCGCCGTCTCGGCGCGGCCGGTGGACGAGTTGGCCGAATGGCTGGCCGCGCTCGACCTCACGACCTTCGAGCGCGGAGTGGCCGCGGTGGTGATGGAGGAACTGACCCAGCGGGTCGGAGTGCTCCGGGACGTGGGCGTCGGCTACCTGACCTTGGGCCGTCAGACGCGCACCCTCTCCGGGGGCGAGGCGCAGCGCATCTCCCTCTCCAACGCCCTCGGCGGGAAGCTGACCGAGACCCTCTACGTCCTCGACGAACCGACCATCGGCCTGCACCCGCGCGACACCAGCCGCCTCCTCGCGCTGCTGCGGCGCCTCGCCGACGCGGGGAACACCGTCCTCACCGTGGAGCACGACCCCGCGGCGATCCGCTCCGCCGACTGGGTCGTCGAGCTGGGCCCGGGGAGCGGCGAGCACGGCGGCAACGTGGTCTTCGAGGGGACGGTCGAGCAGCTCGGCAGATCGGACACCCTCACCGGCCAGTACTTCTCAGGCGAGAAGCGCATCGCCGTGCCATCGGTGCGGCGCCCGGCGGGGCCGAGGTGGCTCGTGGTCGAGGGGGCGCGGGCGCACAACCTCGAGGACCTCACCGTCCGCATCCCGCTCGGCACCCTCACCGCGGTGACGGGCGTCTCCGGCTCGGGGAAGTCCACCCTCGTGAACGACGTGCTCTTCCGCCAGCTCGAGCGCCACTTCGAGGGGAAACACTCGGCGAAGGAGCACCTGGGCGAGACGGTGGGCGTGGTGCGCGGCATCAAGGGCCTAGAGCAGCTGGACGGCGCGGTGCTGGTGGACCAGTCGCCGATCGGGCGTACACCGCGGTCGAACCCGGTGACGTACGTGAAGGGGTTCGACGAAATCCGAGAGTTGTTCGCGGAGCAGCCGCTGGCGAAATCGCGCGGCTACACGCCGGCGACCTTCTCGTTCAACGTGGCGGACGGCGGGCGGTGCGAGGTGTGCGACGGGGCGGGGCACGTGCAGGTGGAGATGGTGTTCCTGGCGGACGTCTTCGTGCCGTGCGAGGCATGCGGGGCGCGGCGGTTCAAGCGCGAGGTGCTGGAGGTGAAGGTGAAGGGCTTCTCGATCGCCAACGTGCTGGAGTGGACGGTGGACGAGGCGATGCGGCGGTTCCGGCACCAGGAGCGGCTGGGACGGGTGTTGTGGCATCTGGCCGAAGTGGGGCTCGGGTACCTCCGGCTGGGGCAGCCGGCGACGACGCTTTCGGGGGGCGAGGCGCAGCGGCTCAAGATCGCGCGGGAGCTGGCGGCGGCGGGGCGGCGGAAGGGGCGGAAGCTCTACATCCTCGACGAGCCGACGACGGGGTTGCACCTCGACGACGTGCGGGTGTTGCTGGGAGTGTTGGACCGGCTGGTGGATGCGGGGAACACCGTGTTGGTGATCGAGCACCATCTGGACGTCATCAAGCGTGCGGACTGGGTGCTCGACCTCGGGCCGGGCGCGGGCGCCGAAGGTGGGCGGCTGGTGGTGGAGGGGCCGCCGGAGGCAGTGGCGGCGTGCGCGGCGAGCGAGACGGGGCGGTGGCTTAGGGAAGTGCTCAAGGTGAGAGGGTGAGAGGTGAGAGGTCAGGGGTGAGAGGGGACGCGCGCCGACGCCGGCAGCGCGGGGAGAGAGTGGCAAGTTCAATCAGAGGAGGTGGACGATGTCGCTGACAACTGGTCTCTCGGACATCAACCTTCTGGCCGTCTTCGTCGCCGGCGTGGCTCACATGGTGACGGGCCTGGTCTGGTACACGCCGAAGCTCTTCGGCAACGCCTGGGCCGATCTCACCGGGAAGGATCTCAAGCCGGCCCAGCAATGGCTCGTCGCCGGCATCATCGGCCATCAGGTCATCGCCCTGGCGCTCGCGGTGATCGTGCGTCTCGCCGATGCCACGACCGTGGCTGGAGGGATCGCTGTCGCAGTCCTGGTCTGGCTGGGTTTCGTGGTGACCCTGGAAGTCGGTGAGCTGATCTGGGAGAAGATCCCCTTCAGGCTGTTCTTGATCCGGATCGGCAATCACCTCGTGGCGCTCAGTATCGCCGGCGCCATCCTCGCAGTCTGGAGATAGCGACTCCCATGGACCGCACCTACCTCCTCGTCGCAGGCCTCTGCCTGATCGGCCTGGCGATCCGCAGCGGCTACGAACTGCTCAAGAAGACCGGCAAGGCGGATACGAAGAACACGGCGATCTTCGCGGTGGTCTTCGTGGCGATGTGCCTCATGCTGGCGAGCTGGCCCGTCATGTGTTCGCTGGACCCCTGGCGCATCCCCTTCCCCGGCGTCGTGCGATGGATCGGCCTGGGTCTGGTGACCGGGGCTCTCGCCCTGGCAGTAGGAGGGCTCGTCCAGCTGCGAGGGTTGGAGAACATCGACCATCTCGTGACCACCGGGCTGTTCTCCAGGATCCGCCACCCGATGTACACCGGCTTCATTCTCTGGATAGTCGGCTGGCTGGTGCGCTACGGCGCGGCCGCCAGCCTGGTCGTCGGGCTGGTGTGCATCGGCAACATCCTCTACTGGCGGCGGCTGGAGGAAGGCGCACTGGAATCACAGTATGGAGAGAGCTATCGGAGCTATCGCGGCGGCACGTGGTTCTGATCGCTGAACGGCACCCGCGGCATCGCACCGGTCGCGTGTTCGCACGCCCCCCGCTATTCTCCTTGAGCGCCCGGTGTTGGCGGCGCGAGGACTGCGCGGACGATGACCGACAGCTCACCCGATCTCTCCCGGCTCAAGATCAACCGCGACTCGCCGAGTCCCGGCCTGCGGCGGGCGTTCCGCAACGCGCTCCTCATCGCGGCAGGGGCTGTGGCGCTGGTGGTCGTGGCCATCGTCTGGCTCAGGGGGAGCGGCGCCGGGACGCCGATCCAGGTGGCCACGGCCACCCTGAGCGGTGGCGGCGGCGCGGGGGGGACCGGCGTCGTCGCGAACGGCTACGTGGTCGCCCGCACCCAGGCGTCGGTCTCCGCGAAGCTCCCCGGCCGGCTGGCGTATCTGGGCGTGAGCGAGGGGTCGCACGTCGTCGAGGGCCAGGTGATCGCCCGGCTCGACAACGCCGACTACACCGCCGCCGTGATGCAGGCGGAGGCGAACCTGGCCACGGCCCGGGCATCGCTGATCGAGACGGAGTCCGACCGCGACCAGCTCCGGCGCGAGGCGCGCCGGGCCCACGAGGTCCGCGAGCAGAACGCCCAGCTCATCTCCCAGCAGGACATGGAGGCGGCCGACAGCCGCGCCGCCCAGGCCGAGGCGCGCTTCCACGCGCAGGAGTCCCGCGTGCAGGCGGCCGAGGCGGGGATCCGGCTGGCGCAAGCCAACTTCGAGAACACCCTGATCCGCGCCCCCTTCACCGGCACCGTGCTGCGCAAGGACGCGGAGGTCGGGGAGGTGGTGGCGCCCTCGGTGGGGGGCGGCCTCACCCGCGGCGCCGTGGTCACGATGGCGGACCTCTCGACCCTCGAGGTCGAGGTGGACGTCAACGAGGCGTACATCGCCCGCATCCACGGCGGTGAGCCGGCTCGCATCACCCTCGACGCCTACCCCGACACGAGCTTCCGCGGCTCGGTGCGCATGATCGTGCCGACGGCCGATCGACAGAGGGCCACGGTGCAGGTGAAGGTCTCCATCCTCGACCGCGACCCGCGCATCCTCACCGAGATGGGCGCCCGGGTCGAGTTCCTGCAGGCGGCGCGCGACGCGGCGCCGGCCGCCGGCGCGCCGGGCGTCAGCGCGTCGCCCACGCGACCGCGCGTCACCGTGCCGGCGGAAGCCGTGCGCACCGACGGCGGCGCCACGGTCGTGTGGCTGGTGAGAGACGGCCGGCTGGAACGCCGCGAGGTGGACGCCGGCCCCGTGAGCGGCGGGATGCGGGAAGTGCGATCGGGGCTGGTGGGCGGGGAGGTGTTGTTGCTCTCCGGTGTCGCCAACCCGACAGTGGGCCTGAGGGTGAAGGTGGCACCCTAGCGGTCAGCGGTCAGCCGTCAGCCGTCAGCCGTCGGCCGTCAGCCACCCCCGGCCCCTGACCCCTGGCCCCTAACCCATTTCGTCGAGGTTGGCTTGTCTCTCGTCACCCTTCGTAGCCTGACCAAGAGTTTCCAGCGCGACTCCCAGGTGATCCCCGTCTTCGACGGCCTGGACCTGGAGTTCGCCGAGGGGAGCTTCACCGCGCTGATGGGCCCGTCGGGGAGCGGCAAGAGCACGCTCCTCAATCTCGTGGCCGGGCTCGACCGGCCCACCAGCGGCACCGTCACTGTCGCGGGTGCGGAAGTGAGCGCGATGAGCCCAACGGAGCTGGCGGGCTGGCGCGCGCGGCACGTGGGCTTCGTGTTCCAGTCGTACAACCTCCTGCCGGTGCTGACCGCCTACCAGAACATCGAGCTGCCGCTGCTCCTGACGCGGCTCTCGAAGGCGGAGCGGCACGAGCACGTGCTGACCGCGCTGGGCGTGGTCGCGCTCACGGACCGGGCGGAGCACTTCCCCCGCCAGCTCTCGGGCGGCCAGGAGCAGCGGGTCGCCATCGCGCGCGCCCTCGTCTCGGACCCCACGATCATCCTCCTCGACGAGCCCACCGGCCAGCTGGACGCAAAGTCGGCCGCGGAGATCCTGGCGCTGCTGCAGCGCCTGAATCGGGAGTTCCACAAGACGATCCTGATGGTGACCCACGACCCGCACGCCGCCCAGGCGGCGAGCGCGATCCTGCACCTCGATAAGGGGGTGCTGACGCCATGAGGTTCTTCCCGCTGATCTGGGCGAACCTGACGCGGCACAAGCGCCGCACCGTCCTGACGACGGCGAGCGTGGCGCTCGCGCTGTTCCTGTTCGCCTCGCTCCGCTCGGTGGTGACCACGCTCAAGGCCGGCGCCGACGTGGGCAGCGAGTCGCGGATGATCGTCCAGAGCGCCAAGGCGATCGTCTTCTTCCTGCCGATGAGCTACAAGGAGCGGCTGGCGGCCGTGCCGGGCGTGGCGGCGGTCACCTGGGCCGACTGGTTCGGCGGCGTCTATCAGGACCCGAAGAACTTCTTCGCGAGTTTCGCCGCCGATGCCGAGTCGTACCTCGAGATGTACAGAAGCGACCTCGAGCTGCCGGCGGACCAGCGGGCCACCTTCCTCAGGGAGCGCACCGCCTGCATCGTCGGCCAGCACCTGCTGGACAAGTTCGGCTGGCGCCTTGGCCAGGACATCACCCTGCAGGGCACCATCTTCCAGGGCGACTGGACGTTCACGATCCGGGGGGTGTACCGGGCGGTGGACCCGGCGTTCAGCGAGGACGCCCTGGTGTTCCACTACAGCCTCATCTACGAGCGCTACCCCCAGTGGGTGAACCCGGGTTGGTACGTCCTCCAGCTCCGGGACCCGTCCCAGGCTCCGCAGGTGGCGGCGGCGGTGGACTCGATGTTCAAGAACTCCGCCGATCCGACCAAGACCGGCACCGAGCGCGCCTTCAACGCCAACTTCGTCACGATGTGGGGCAACGTCAGCTTCCTGATGAACTCCATCGGCATGGCGGTCGTGTTCGCCATACTGCTCGTGGCCGCCAACTCGATGATGCTCTCGGCGAGGGAGCGGACCAACGAGGTCGGGATCCTCAAGACCGTGGGCTTCACGGACCGCCTGCTGTTCGCCCTGGTGATGGCCGAGGCGAGCGTCATCGCGCTCGGCGGTGCGGTGCTGGGCCTCGGCGCCGCCAAGGCGCTGTACCGGCCGACGGGCTTCAGCGCGATGGGCTTCCTGCCGGGCTTCGACGTCACCGCCGGGACGCTGGTCCTCGGCTTCGGCATAGCGGTGCTGCTCGCGCTGGCCAGCGGCCTGGTCCCCGCGCTGCAGGCCGCGCGGCTCTCCGCCGTGCAGGCGCTCCGGCACGTCGAATGAAGATCCCTCTCATCTACAACGTCCGCAGCCTGCTGCGGCGTCCGGTCTCGAGCGCGACCACGGCGGTCGGCGTGGCGCTGGTGGTCGCGGTGTTCATCGCGATGCTGGCGCTGGCCAACGGCTTCCGGATGGCGCTGGTCCGGACCGGCTCGCCCGACAACGTGCTGGTCCTCAGGAAGGGCGCCGACTCGGAACTCTCCAGCGGCATCTCGCGCGCCAACGCCGCCATCATGGCGGCGCTCCCCCAGATCGCGACCGGCTCCGACGGGCGGCCGCTGGCGAGCCCCGAGGTGTTCGTGCCGATGAGCCTGGACGCGGCGACAGGCGGCGGCGACCGGCTGATCGTGACGCGCGGCGTCTCGGCGCAGGCGTTCGAGGTGCGGCACAACGTGCGGATCGTCGAGGGGCGGCGTTTCGCGTCGGGGCGGGACGAGGTCATCATCGGCAGCGCGATCGCGCCGCGGCTCGCGCACAGCGCGGTGGGCGACACCATCCACTTCGCGGGGCGCGGCTGGCTGGTGGCCGGCCACTTCAGCTCCGGCGGCTCCGCGTTCGAGTCGGAGATCTGGGGCGAGAACGAGCAGCTGATGCCCATCCTGCGCGGCGAGTTCTTCCAGGTGGTGGCCCTGCGGCTCCGGAGCGCCGCGCTCTTCGACGAGGTCAAGCGCATCCTGGAGGACGACCGGCGGCTCCAGGTTGACGCGCGCCGCGAGTCGGAGTTCTACGCCGCCCAGTCCACCATCCTGCGGGTGATCCTGAACTTCCTCGCCGTCTTCATCACCGGAATCATGGCGATCGGGGCGGTGTTCGGCGCGGTGAACACGATGTACGCGGCGGTGGCGTCGCGCACCGGCGAGATCGCGGTGCTCCTGACGCTCGGCTTCAAGCCCCGCAGCATCCTGGGGTCGTTCCTGATGGAGGCCACCTTCCTGGCGCTGGTGGGCGGCGTGCTCGGGTGCCTCGTCGCCCTCCCCATCAACGGCATCGTGACCAGCACCACGAACTGGTCGTCGTTCTCGACGATCGCGTTCAGCTTCCTGGTCACGCCCCGTATCCTCCTCGAGGGCGTCATCTTCTCCGTCGTGATGGGCGTGCTGGGCGGGTACTTCCCGGCGCGCCGCGCCGCGCGGATGCCCGTGGTGCAGGCGATTCGCTAGGCGCACTCGACGGGATGCCCCGATGGCCCGCTCGCCGTCACTCACCCGTCTCGCGCTGCTTGTCCTGCTGGCGGCCTGCGTCTCGCCGACCGGGTTGGTGAGCGATGGCACCCTCGAGGTGCTCCCCAGGGCCACTGACGTCCGGCTCCGGAACCTCTCGGACCAGGCCGTGTTCTACTTCATCGCCGAACGCGAGACGCTCAACGTCCTCGACTGGCGGCCGTGCGTCACGGCCGACTGCCCGTCGGTCCCGCCGCATGCGCACCTCGCCGTTCCCCACGAGCGGATCGTCGGCTTCGCGCCCGGAGCACGCGACGCGGTGGTCTTCTGGTGGCGCGCCGTCCCGACCGGCACCGGGACCTTCGCGGCCGACAGCATCCGCACCCTGACCATCCGGCTGTAGCGGTGCGCCCGGGCTGCGGGCCGGGCCTTCCGCCCGCGCCTTGTCCCCGCAGCGCTCTATTATTACTTTAAGCTTGAAGTAATATCGCTGCCCCGTCGCCAAGGAACCCGCGATGTCCATCCGTCCCGTCCGGCGCATCGTCGAGTCGAAGCCCACCGTCGAAGGCGCGGGAGTGCGGCTGCGCCGCGCGTTCGGGTTCGGCGACACCGGCGACTATGACCCGTTCCTCCTCTTCGACGACTTCCGGGGCGAGAAGCCGGCCGACTACATCGCCGGCTTCCCGTGGCACCCGCACCGCGGGATCGAGACCATCACCTACGTCCTCGCCGGCACCGTGAGTCACGGCGACAGCCTGGGGAACAAGGGCACCATGGGGGCGGGCGACATCCAGTGGATGACCGCCGGCAGCGGCATCCTCCATCAGGAGATGCCCCAGGGCGATCCGCAAGGGAGGATGCACGGCTTCCAGTTGTGGGCGAACCTCCCCGCCGCGCTCAAGATGACCGACCCGCGCTACCAGGACATTGCGGCGCGCCACATCCCCGAGGTGACGGACGACGACGGCACGAAAGTGCGGGTGATCTGCGGGTGCTTCTGGGGGAAGACCGGCCCCGTGGACGGCATCGCGGCGGAGCCGCGGTACCTCGACGTGTCGGTCCCGCCCGGGCGGCGCAAGACGCTCCCGGTGGAAACCGCGCAGCACGCGTTCGCGTACGTCTTCGAGGGCGCCGGCACCTTCCGCGACGCCTCCGAGCCGCGGGGCGTCCGGACGGAGCAGGTCGGAATGCCCGGCGCCCCGGCCGCTGCCGCTCTCGTCGCGGCGATCCCCGACGAGGCGGCGAATCGCTCGCTCGTGCTCTTTGGCAGCGGCGACGAGGTGACGGTCCAGGCAGGGGAGGCCGGCATCAGATTCCTCCTCGTCTCGGGACGGCCGATCGAGGAACCCGTCGCCTGGTACGGCCCGATCGTGATGAACACCCAGGAAGAGCTGCGGCGGGCGTACGCCGAGCTGCAGGGCGGCACCTTCATCAAGCACAGCTGAGCCGCCGACGCGCCGGCGGCGCCGGAGGACCCATGCCGACCCGATCGCGTTTCGTCCGGCACGCCGCCGCGCTGTGTTGCGTCGCGCTCGCCGGCCTCCCCGGCTGCGCCCTGCTCCATCCTGAGCCACCCGGCCCCGCTCTCTCCGCCGAGGTGGGCGCGATGGCCAGTGTCGTCGGGCGCGTGCGCGCCCGCCGGCCGCACGGCCGCTTCCCCGTCGCACTCGCGCCGGCCACCGTCAACTACCTGCCCGACCGCTACCCCGTCGTACTGCGCCGCGAGTTCGACGCCGCGGTGGAGGACCTGGGCCGCAAGACCGACCGCCTCGACGCCATCGGACCCGCGTACATCGCGGGCGCCGCCGTCCGGAGGGCGGGGGCTTTCGACCCGTACGACGTCGCCCAGTACCTCCTCGTCCGCTTCAGCCCCATCGGCTTCAGCCCCGACTCGACCCGCGCCGCGCTCGTCGTCGTCCTCGATTGCGGCCCCGGCTGCGGCTCGCAGGCCGGCGTCGGCCTGCGCCGCACGCGGAACGGCCGCTGGCGCGTGGCCGAGTACCGCGCGATCCGGGAGCAGTAGCGGCGCCGGCCTCCGACCGACCTCCTCAGTCCCTCCTCAGTCCCGCGTTGACGCCCGGCGCGCCGTTCCGGTATGTTGGCCCCATGAAACGGCTCGCATTCGCTCTCCTGGCCGCGGCCGCGCTCGCCCTGCTGCCGCCGCCGGTCCAGGCCCAGAACCTCACGCCCCCCTCGCCGAGTGATTCCCTGCGCGTCCTCGCCGTGCGCCCCGGTGACGTCGTCAAGATCACCGTCTGGGGGCACGAGGACCTCTCGGGCGAATTCCCGGTGGACGAGAACTACGACCTGTTCTACCCGATCGTCGGGGCGATCAACGTCCGCCAGCTGACCGTGGTGCAGCTCCGCGAGCGGCTCAACCACGAGCTGGAACAGCTCTTCCAGCGCCCGTTCGTGGTCATCGTGCCGCTGTTCAGGGTGGCGGTGCTCGGCGAGGTGTACCGGCCGAGCCTCTACAGCGTGGACGCGACGATGACCGTCTTCGACGTCATCGCCGAAGCGGGTGGACCGACTCGGGAGGCGAACCAGCGGAAGATCCAGCTGGTCCGGGGCGGCGAGACCATCCCGGTGGCTCTCAACGCCACGGCCCTCGGCCGGGCCACCCTGCGGGAGCTGGGCATCAGGTCCGGCGATCAGATCGTGCTGCCGCGGAAGCGCTTCACGATTCAGGAGTTCGGCCTCGGAGTCCAAGTCGCGACGCTGGTCCTCACGCTCTACTCGGTGACGAGGTGATGACGCCGGTTGACGGTTCCCGGCACCCCGTCTAGCATTCGGGGTTGTACGGTCCGGAGTAGCTCAGTTGGTAGAGCAGCCGGCTGTTAACCGGCGGGTCGGGGGTTCAAGTCCCTCCTCCGGAGCTATAGGATGCCGATAGCCAATAGCCGATAGCGTGCGCTATCGGCTATTGGCTACCGGTCCCGACGCAGCAGCTTGAAGGCGACGCCGCGGCTCGCGCCCTGCACCCTCGCCTGATTGATCCACAGCAAGGCGAGCGGCTCGAGCAGGCGCGCGTTCCTGAGCGGGCCCGCCGACACCGCGTCGAAGCCGAGGTCGGCCGCCAGCTTCGCGGCGACCGCGCAGGCCGGCTCGTCGTCGCCGCAGTAGAACATCGTGGCGGCTTGGTCCCCGTACATGGGCGAGGCCATGTTCTCCACGCCGGTCGTGTTGAAGATCTTCACCACGCGGGCGGTCGGCGCCCACGCCTGCACGAGCTCTCCACCCGAACCGCCGTCCCCCACAGCGAGAGTGAGACCCGGCCCGATGGGGTTCGTCGCATCGAGCAGGGGGCGGCCCCCGATGTCCCCGAGCGCTTCGACGGCGTCCTTCGTCGCCGCCCACGGCGTCGCCAGGAGGACCACCTCCGACCGCTCGACGGCCTGCGTCGGCACGGTGACGTGGACGCCCCCCTGCGCGAGCGCCTCGGCCTTGGCGCTGCTCGGGTCGCGCACGCCGTACGTCACCTGGTGCCTGCGCCGGGTCCAGCCCCGGCCCAGCGTCGTGCCGACATTGCCGGCCCCGATGACGGCGATCCTCATCGGCCGTCAGCCGTCAGCCGTCGGCCGTCAGCCATCAGCCGCCCGGCCTCGAGGAAGGTCGTGCCCTCGAACGCTCGCATCTCTGCCTCCTGAAGCAGCGTGTCGCGTGTGTAGCGATGTGAAGTCTAACGCCACGCGGCCCAGGACTCTCGCCCCGGGCCGCGTGTCTCGTCTTTGCTGACGGCTGACGGCTATCTCGCGCTCCACGTCTCCGGCTGAGCCGCGACTCGCTTCGCCAGCGCCTCGTGCTCCGCCTTCAGCTCCTTCGGCAGGTGGTCGCCGAACTTCGCGTACCACTCCTCGACGCCCGCGACCTCGGCCTGTGCATCGGTCTTGGCGATGTCGGTGATCCGCGCGTAGGCCGCCTTGTCGAACGCCAGCCCATTCCAGTTAAGGTCCTCGTAGCGCGGCATCTTCCCGAACGGGCTGTCCACCGCCCCCGCACGGCCGTGCACGCGGTCCACCACCCACTTCAGCACCCGCATGTTCTGGCCGTAGCCGGGCCACGCGAACTTCTTGTTCTCGTCCTTCCGGAACCAGTTCACCCGGAAGATCCGCGGCAGCTTGAGGCCCGTCCGCTTCCCCGTCTTCAGCCAGTGGCCCCAGTAGTCCGCCATGTGGTAGCCGATGAAGGGGAGCATCGCGAACGGGTCGCGGCGGATTGCCGCCTGCCCGATGGCGGCCGCGGTCGCCTCGGAGCCCATCGTGGAGGCGAGGAAGACCCCGTGCGTCCAATCGTTGCCCTCGCAAACCAGCGGGAACGTGGTCGAGAGCCGGCCGCCGAAGAGGAAGGCGCTGATCGGCACGCCCGCCGGGTCCTCCCACGCCGGGTCGTAGGAGGGGCACTGCTTGATCGGCGCAGTGAACCGCGCGTTGGGGTGCGCCGCCGCCTCCTTCGACTCCGGCGTCCAGTCCCGCCCCTTCCAGTCAATGGCGTGCGCCGGCGCCGGGCCCATCCCCTCCCACCACACGTCGCCGTCGTCGGTCAGGGCGACGTTCGTGAAGATGGAGTTCGCCTTGAGCGAGTCCATCGCGTTGGGATTGCTCTCGCGGTTCGTGCCCGGCGCGACGCCGAAGAAGCCCGCCTCGGGGTTGATGGCGCGCAGCGTGCCGTCGGCCGCCGGCTTGATCCAGGCGATGTCGTCGCCCACCGTCGTGGCCTTCCAGCCCTCGAAGCCCTGCGGCGGGACGATCATCGCGAGGTTGGTCTTGCCGCACGCGCTCGGGAACGCGCCGGCGACGTACGTGCGCTCGCCCGTGGGCGACTCCAGGCCGAGGATGAGCATGTGCTCGGCGAGCCAGCCCTCGTCGCGCGCCATCACCGAGGCGATGCGCAGCGCCAGGCACTTCTTGCCGAGCAGGGCGTTGCCGCCGTAGCCCGACCCGTACGACCAGATCTCGCGCGTCCCGGTGAAGTGCGCGATGTACTTGCGCGCGATGTCCCCTTCGCAGGGCCACGGCACGTCCTTCTGGCCCGGCTCGAGCGGCGCGCCCACCGAGTGCATGCAGGGGATGAAGAACCCGTCGCCGAGGGCGTCGAGCACCTTCTGCCCCATCCGCGTCATGATCTTCATGTGCGCGGTGACGTACGCGGAGTCGGTGATCTGCACGCCGATCTGCGCGATGGGCGAGCCGATCGGCCCCATCGAGAAGGGGATCACGTACAACGTGCGGCCCTTCATGCACCCGTCGAAGAGGCCGCGCAGCGTGGCGCGCATCTTCGCCGGGTCTTCCCAGTTGTTGGTCGGCCCGACCTCGTCCTTCGTCGGCGCGCAGATGAACGTGCGCTCCTCGACCCGCGCGACGTCGCTGGGGTGGGAGCGGGCGAGGAAGGAGTGCGGCCGCTTGGCCGGATCGAGGCGCACGAAGGTGCCGGACTTCACGAGGTCCTCGCACAGCCCGTCGTACTCCTGGTCGGATCCGTCGCACCAGTGCACGTGGGCGGGCTTGCACAGCGCCTCCATGTCGTCCACCCACGCGAGCAGCTTCTTGTTCGAGGTACGGGATGTCCCTTGGCTCGGCACTTCGGCCTCCTTGGCGCTCAGCGGTCCGGGGGACGTGTGGAAACGTGCGGGTAAGTATTGACTCGCTGTCCGCCGACCGCAATTCCCGCGAGCGCGGCGGGTCGGCACTCCAGCCCGCCCGAGCTACCGCGGCAGGCCCCGGAAGACCTTCCTGAACCAGCGGTGGGCGCCGTGGAACGCGCCCGTCGGCTCCGCGAACATCATGACACACTCGCGGTGCACCACCGCGATACCGTGCTGCTCGCAGAACCGGATCGCCTCTGCCGACTCCGCCCCCCGCTGCATCCAGACGCGGCGGATGCCCGCGTCGGCCGCCTCGCGCACCAGCTGCTCCGTCGCAGCCGGGGGAGTGACCAGGATCACGCCGCCCACCCGGCCGGCCACCTCGCGCAGGCTCCGCGCACACGGCTCTCCGCCAATGGCGTCGGCCTCCGGGTGCACCAGATGGACGCTGTAGCCCTTCGCCCCGAGGTCTTTCCGGACGGCGTTGCCGAAACCCGTCCGGCCGTCCCTCGAGACGCCGACGAGGGCGAGCGAGCGCTGGGCGAGGAAATCGTCGATCGTCGCGCGTGTGACCACGCTGCATTCCTCTCCGGTCACCTGGCTGGCCGTGCGGACGGCGGCCCCGTGACCCTGTTCCCTAGCCGAAGCGCCCCGTCAGCCGGACGAAGAGGCGCTCGATGTCCCGGACGGCGGCCTCGGGGAAGGGCGCTCTCCCCGGAGCTGTCACCGTGCACGGACCCTTCACGGCATTGACCAGCAATAGCGGTGCCGCACCGTCCGTCTGCAGCGCCACCTCGCGGAACGGCAGGTGCACGCGCACCGCCTGCTCGGCGGTGGACCACACTCGGGGACGGTCCCCCGGCACGCACAGGAACCGCTCGCCGTCCCAGCCGAGCACCGCGCTGGAACAGGCTTCCAGTATCTGCGCGCCGTCCGCGGATGTGAGCAGCGTGGCTACGCCATCCGCCCGCACGGCGTCGTAGGCGCACGGCGGCGCCGGCTTCGGGAAGGGACCCGCCCGGTCCGCGAAGGGCGAGCGCGCCACCCGGACGGGGATCCCGTCGAACAGGCGGCTCCCCGCCCGCGCCTCGGCCGCGATGTCGTCACCCGAACACCGCACGGCGTAGACGCCCGGTGCGGCGTCCGCCGCGAACCGCGCGAACGCCCCGAGCGCCGGCCCGCCGCCAGCGGCCAGCCGCTGCACGTGTAGGTCGCGCAGAACGACGCCGTCCGCCGTCACGCGGAGGAGGGTGTACCGCACCCGAGCCCTCCCAGTTTGACGTGCAGCTCCGCCAGTTCCTTCTCCGCTTCCGAGTCGTAGACGATCCCGCTCCCCACGCCGTACACCCATCCCGCCTCCGTCCGCGTCGCCGTGCGGATGAGCAGGCTGAAGGTGCACCCATCCCCTCGACACAGTCCCAGGGCGCCGCAGTAGGGCCCCCGCGGCCCGGCCTCCAGTTCGGCGATCATCCTCAGCGCCGCCCGCTTCGGCGCGCCGGTGACCGAGCCGCCCGGGTGCAGCCCGTCGAGCACGTCGAGGGGCGTGACACCGTCCAGGAGGTCGCCCGCGACGTCGCTCACCGCCTGCATCGCGTAGGGCAGGTGCAGGAAGCGGCGCGGGTGCGGCACCCGCACCGAGCGCGGACGGCAGACGGGCGTGAGGTCGTTCCGGACGAGATCGGTGATCATCGCCAGCTCCGCCCGGTCCTTCGCGCTCGCGCGCAGGATGCCGTCCGCACCGGCGCGAGCGGTGCCCTTCATCGGCTCGGAGCGGACGGTGCCTCCCTCGGTCGCGAGGAAGAGCTCGGGAGAGGCCGACACGAACTCGGGGCCACCGGGCAGCCGGACCCACGCCGCGAAGCGGGCCGCGCCCCGCGAGGCCATCGCGGCGAACAGCCCGGCGCCCGTCGCGGGCCCGACGCGCGCGCGGACGGTGTGGCACACCTGATAGACGTCGCCCGCGGCGATCGCCTCGCGGATGCGCGCCACCGCGGCGTAGTAGTCGCCCTCCTCCAGCCGCACGGAGAGACGCGGCGGGTCCACGTCCAGCTCGAGCGGTTCCACGGCGCCCGCCCGCGCCCCGAAGACGCGCGCGTCTTTCCCTCGCCGTTCGAACTCGGCGAACACCAACCGCGGTTCCCCGCGCCCTCCTTCCTCGAGGTCCCGCAGCAGCGTGAACCCGCCGCCGCCGAAGCCGGGGCCGAGCAGCGCGAACGCGGACAGATGCTCCAGCGAGGAGAGTTTCACCGCACCGCCGCGAAGAAGTCCGCCAGCATCTCGGCGCCCCGCGCCGTGGCGTACGAGTCTGGGTGGAACTGCAGGCCCGCCATCGGCAGCGTCTCGTGCTCGATGGCCATCGGGATGCCGTCCGAGGTCTCCGCGACCACCCGGAGCGGGGCCGCGATGCCCGCGAGCGCGAGCGAGTGGTAGCGCATCACGCGCACCGGCCCCCGGAAGCGGCGGAAGCAGCGCGAAGCGCCGAAGCGGGCCGTGGAGAGCTTGCCGTGCACCGGGTGGACGCGGACGAGGCGGGCGCCGAAGGCCAGGCCGAGGGCCTGGTGGCCGAGGCAGATGCCGAGGAAGGGCAGCCACCTGCGCGCCGCCTCGAACACCACGCCGACGAGGCCCGCGCGCTCGGGGTCGGTCGGACCGGGTCCCATCACGACCGCGTCGAACCCGCTCAGCGCGTCGGGGTCCTGCGCGGCCTCCCGGCCGGGCCGGACGACGATCCCGTCGCGGGGGACGGGAAGGCGATCGACGACGTTCCAGGAGAAGGAGTCGTCGTTCTCGAGAAAGAGCACGCGCATGGCGCCAATCGAACTACGCGCGGGTCAAGTTGGCAAGAGCGTGGCCGCGCGCCGCGACCGCCGCCTACGCGATGAACTCCTTCAGCTTCTCAGCGCTCAGCACTCGGCCCTGCAGCTTGACCTTCCCGTCCACCACCAGCGCCGGAGTCATCATCACGCCGTAGCGCGCCCACGCGCTCGGATCCTTCAGCTTGATCACCGCGTACTCGAGTCCCAGCGCCTTCGCCGCTTCCTCGGCGTGCTTGGCGAGCATCTCGCACTTCACGCACCCGGGTCCCAAGATCTCGATCAGTCTCGACTCCGCCATACGGCCCTCCCTTGGAGCGCGCTACCGGAGCGCGCCGAACAGTACGCCCGTCACCGTGGCCATCACACACACCAGCGTCACGTACACCAGGGTCTTCTTCCAGCCGAAGATGCTCCGCAGCACGAGCATCGAGGGGAGCGAGAGCGCCGGGCCCGCAAGCAGCAGCGCGAGCGCCGGGCCCTTCCCCATCCCGCTGCCCAGCAGGCCCTGCACGATGGGCACTTCGGTGAGCGTCGCGAAGTACATGAAGGCGCCGGCCACCGACGCGAAGGCGTTCGCGAGCAGCGAGTTGCCACCCACCGCCGCGCTGACCCAGGCCGAGGGCACCCAGCCCTCCTGGCCCGGCCGGCCGAGCAGCGCGCCCGCGACGAACACCCCGATGAGCAGCAGCGGAAGGATCTGCTTCGCGAACCCCCACGACGCCTCGAACCACTCGCCTAGTTCGTCCGTGCTCGTGCTCGTCACCACCGCCAGGGCGACCACACCGACACCGAACGGCACGCGCGGATCGGAGGGCTCGAGGACGGCCGCGAGCGCCGTGACCGCGCCGATGGCCACGGCCTTCCACAGGGCCAGGCCGTACCACGCCACGAGCGCCGCGCCGAGGCCGAGCGCCGACACCGCGGTCAGCACCCACTTGAGCTCGTAGACCGCGGCGAAGAACGACGCCCCCTCGGACGCCCGGCCCCAATTGGCGAAGACGAGCACCGCCACCATCGCCGCGAAGTACAGCACCGTCTGCGTGAGCGGCCGCGTGGCCTGGGGCGGCGGCGCCGCCATCGCCGCCTGCACCTTCGCCTCTTCCTCGCGCCGGTAGATGAGGTGCATCAGGAGGCCGATCACCACGCTGAACGCCACGGCCCCCACCGCGCGCCCGACGCCGATCTCCACGCCGAGGATGCGCGCCGTGAGGACGATGGCCAGCACGTTGATGGCGGGGCCGGAATAGAGGAACGCCGTCGCGGGCCCGAGTCCCGCGCCCATCCGGTAGATGCCCGCGAACAGCGGCAGCACCGTGCACGAGCACACGGCGAGGATGGTCCCCGACACCGACGCGACGCCGTAGGCCAGCGGCTTGGGCGCCGTGGGCCCGAGGTACTTCATCACCGACGCCTGGCTCACGAACACCGAGATGGCGCCGGCGATGAAGAACGCCGGCAGGAGGCACAGCACCACGTGCTCGCGCGCATACCAGCGCACGAGGTGGAGCGCCTCGCTCACGCCCCCGTCGAACCGCGGATTGCCCACCGGCAGGTAGAGCGCCGCCGCAAAGACGGCGGCGATGACCACCAGCGGCTTCCACTCGCTCTTCCAGATTCCCACCGTTCCTCCGGTCCCGCTTGCACTGCGTCCGAACAGCCGCGTCCATCCCGCCGGGAGTCTATCGTAATTGCACGATTGATGCCAGCGTCCCCACACGATGCTGATCACTGCGCTGATCGGGATGCCGCCCGTGACCGGCTACACGGCGTACCTTTACGGGGTGTTCAAGTGGAAGACGGTCCTCGACGCGAACAGTTACTGAGCGCTGGAGGGCACCCGCCGAGCCGGATTGACAGAACCGGCATTCTATCGTATTTATACGATTGACCCTGAGGAGGCGGCAACGGTGGGCGACGACATCCGGACCGTGGTGCGGCAGAAGTACGGCGACATCGCCAAGGCGGGGACTGAAGGGTGCGGCTGCGGGCCGAGCGGCTGCTGCGGCTCACCAAGCCCGGTGGCCGACCAAGTGGCCGAGTACGTCGGCTACACCCGCAAGGAACTCGACGTCCTGCCTGAGGGCGCCAACCTCGGCCTCGGCTGCGGCAACCCGCTCGCGCACGCCGCGCCGCAGCCCGGCGAGGTCGTGCTGGACCTCGGCGCCGGCGCGGGGATGGACGCCTTCCTCGCCGCTCGCGAGGTGGGACCGACGGGACGCGTGATCGGCGTGGACATGACGGCCGCGATGCTGGAGAAGGCACGGGCCAACGCGGCGCGGGCCGGCGTCCAGAACGTGGAGTTCCGGCTCGGCGAGATCGAGCACCTGCCGGTGGCGGACGCGTCGGTGGACCTCATTATCTCCAACTGCGTCATCAACCTCTCGCCCGAGAAGGACCAGGTCTTCCGCGAGGCGTTCCGCGTCTTGAAGCACGGCGGGCGTCTCGTGGTGAGCGACCTCGTGCTCGTGCGCCCGCTGAGCGACGAGGTGCGGCGCTCCGTCGAGGCCTACGTCGGGTGCGTGGCGGGCGCGGCGCTACGCGAGGACTACCTCCGCGCCATCAGCGGCGCGGGCTTCCAGGACATCCAGGTCGTCGAGGAGCGCAGCTACGGCGACGCCGCGCTGTTCGGCGATGCCGAGTGGATGCGGGAGGCCGCCCGATCCGTCGTCTCAGCGAAGATCCGGGCGGTGAAGCCGGAAGCCAATAGCCGATAGCGTGCGCCCCTCTGACGCCTACCGGCTGACGGCTATTGGTTCTCGGCTCTCGGCTTTCGGCCAACGGCTATCGGCTTATGGCTGACGTCCGCCGCCTCAACGTCTTCGAGCGCTACCTCACGCTGTGGGTCGCCGCGTGCATGGTCGTCGGTGTGGCGCTCGGCAAGGCCCTGCCCGGCTTCGTGGACGCCGTGCGGCGCATCGAGTTCGGCCAGGGAAGCCAGATCAACGTCCCGATCGCGGTGCTGATCTGGCTGATGATCTACCCGATGATGCTGAAGATCGACTTCTCCAGCATCCTCGGCGTGCGGAAGAAGCCGAGGGGTCTGCTGGTCACGCTGTTCGTGAACTGGCTCGTGAAGCCGTTCTCGATGGCGCTGCTCGGCTGGCTGTTCTTCAAGCACCTCTTCCTCCCCATCATCGGGCCCGAGCTGGCGGACCAGTACCAGGCCGGGGTCATCATCCTGGCCGCGGCGCCGTGCAC
>Ga0209253_10000541_pt1 | contig 32739 bp, 25 predicted proteins | sample FrelakmetBRP12BR_FD_187145 | JGI IMG/M metagenome (GOLD analysis project Ga0209253, IMG submission 187145) | Freshwater lake sediment microbial communities from the University of Notre Dame, USA, for methane emissions studies - BRP12 BR (SPAdes)... | ecosystem: Environmental > Aquatic >... | reverse complement strand
TCCTGGTGCGCATCGCCGAGCGGATCATCCGCGCCAATCCGAAGTACGTGACGATCGTCGCGCCGCTGACCACGTGGACGTTCACGTTCCTCGCCGGCACGGGCCATATCGTCTATCCGCTGCTGCCGGTGATCTACGAAACCGCGCACCAGGGCGGCGTCCGGCCCGAGCGGCCGATGGCGGTGGCGACGATCGCGTCGCAGCAGGCGATCACCGCAAGCCCGGTGGCCGCCGCGACGGCCGCGATGATCGGCCTCTTCGCCGAGAAAGGCATCACCGAGTGGGGCCTGCCGCAGATCCTGATGATCTGCGTGCCGGCGACGCTGACCGGCGTGGTGCTGGCGGCGATCGCTTCGATGTTCGTCGGCAAGGACCTGAAGGACGATCCCGAGTACCAGGCGAGGCTCGCCGCCGGCACGATTCCGGCGCCCAAGCCCGTCTCCGAGCGGCCCCCGCTCGCGCCTGCCGCGAAAGCCTCGGCCATGCTGTTCCTCACCGGCGTCGCGCTGGTCGTGATCTTCGGGTTCTTCCCGCAGCTCCGCCAGCTGCCCGGCCAGAAGGCGCCGCTGCAGATGCCGATCGTGATCGAGATCATCATGCTGGCGGTGGCCGCGATCATGCTGCTGGTCACCAGGGTCAACGTCGACGAGGTGCCGAAGACGTCCACGCTGAAGGCGGGCGTGGTCGCCGTCATCGGCATCTTCGGCCTCGCGTGGCTGGGCGACAGCTTCATCGCCGCGCACAAGGACGTGATCGTGCCCGCGATTGGCGCATGGGCCGAAAAGGCGCCCTGGACGTTCGCGTTCGGCCTGTTCTTCGCGTCGGTGCTGCTCTACAGCCAGGCGGCGACCACGCGCGCGATCATGCCGCTTGGCATCGCGCTCGGCATTCCGCCGCAATTCCTGATCGCGATGTTCCCGTCGGTCAACGGCTATTTCTTCATCCCGACCTACGGCTCGCTGATCGCAGCGATCAATTTCGACCTCTCAGGTACGACCCGGATCGGCAAGTACGTACTGAACCACTCGTTCATGATTCCAGGAGTGATCGCGACCATCGTCGCGGTCGCGACGGGTCTGCTGCTCGCACGGGTGATGTCTTGAGGAGGGCTGACATGTTCGCTTCTCCGGTCTGCTCATGCGCCGGAGCACGGTCTCGTTCCCCAAGAGCTCTTGGGCTATCATTTCCGCTGCAAGCAAGATAAGCATTCAAGAACAGACAGGGAGCACGTCGTGCAGGGGAAGCGCACCGATTGCGCCGGTGCGGCAGCCATCGGCGCGAGAATCTCACGAACAAACCGTCTGGGCACCCCGCTAGCATCCGCCGTCTGACATGCCAAGACCGTGTTGCTGAGTACCCTGATGCTCGTTCCACTCGCGGGCGCGGGGCTGATCGCGCTCACGCCGACCGACGCCGAGCGTGTCGTCCGCGGCATTGCCGTGCTCGCGAGCGGCGCGACGCTGGTGCTTGCCTGCTCCCTGATCGGGCTGTTCGATCCCGCCGATCCCGGAATCCAGCTGTACGAGACGCATCGCTGGAATCCGCGCTTCGGCACCTCGTTCTCGCTGGGGATTGACGGCATTTCGCTGCCGCTGGTTGTGCTCGCGGCGCTGCTCAGCCTGATCGCCGTCCTGGCCTCGACCTCCGTGCGCGAGGGGGCGAAGGGCTACTACCTGCTGATCCTGCTCCTTGAGGCGGCGTTGTTCGGAGTGTTCCTGGCCCGCGACTGGTCGCTCTTCTACGTCTTCTGGGAGTTGACCCTGATCCCCCTGTTCTTTCTTATCGACCGCCACGGTGGCGAGAATCGCCACCGCGCCGCCATTAACTTCGTGCTCTACACGATGGGCGGTTCGGTGTTCATGCTGGTTGGGTTGCTGGTGCTGTTCGATGCCTCCCCGAGCCATACGTTCAACATGGCGGACATGAAGGCGGGCGCGCTGACGTTGCCGGTGGCCGCGCAAACTGCGATCTTTCTCGGCTTCTTCGTCGGTTTTGCGGTCAAGATGCCGGTATTCCCTTTTCATGGCTGGTTGCCTCTGGCGCATGTCGAGGCGCCGAGCCCGGTATCCATACTGCTCTCCGGCGTCCTGCTCAAGATGGGCTCCTACGGTCTCATCCGGGCCGTGGACACGCTGCCTTCCGGTGCGCTCGCCGTGCAGGATTGGATGGCCGGATTGGCCCTCACCAGCCTGCTCTACGGCGCCGTGCTCGCCTGGAAGCAGCGCGACTTGAAGTCCATGGTCGCCTACTCCTCGGTGAGTCACATGGGCGTGGTACTGCTCGGAATCGCCGCCCTGAACACCGCCGGCCTGACCGGCGCCATGATGCAGATGGTCGCACATGGACTGGTTGCCGGCGCTCTGTTCCTGCTCGTCGGCCAGCTCTACGAGCGCACGCACACCCGGGACGTTTCCGACTATGGCTCGCTGATCGCGACGACGCCACGCTTTGCATTCTTTATCGTCATAGCCCTCCTCGGAGCCATTGGTCTGCCGGGAACGGCGGGCTTCATCGCCGAGCTGTTTGCGCTTATCGGTGGCTTCGAGCGCTGGGGGCCGTGGGTGGTTCTGATGAGCTTGTCAGTGCTGGTCAGCGCGGCCTATGCAGTGCGCACCATCGGGCGGCTTCTTATTGGCCCCGCGCGCCCTGAATTGCGACGCATCACCGACCTGACGCTCACCGAAACTGCCACCGCGGCGCTGCTCTGCGCAGGCATCCTGGCGCTCGGTGTTCAGCCGGCAGCCACGCTGCGCATCATCGGCGGATCGATCCAGGAAGTCAGCCGGCTGTTCGGGGGATGAGGTGGTGACAATGGGCGAAGGGCGGGCCGTGCTGCACGAGGCTGTCGAGCACCTGGAGCACGTGCTACCGGCACAGGCCCCGATCCGCGATTTTGTCCACCACAACACGCTCCACGGGTTTCAGCACCTGCCCTTCCGGCAGGCGGTGGCCGCGGCCGCAAATCGCATCGGCGCACGCGGTTTTCTTCAGCTGGACGAATTCCGTGGGCATTTTCAGCGCGGCAGAATCGACCCGGAAGACTTGCGCACCGCACTTCGCGCAGTCGCGGAGCTTGACGCTGATGCGCCATTGGAACCTCGGCTGGGAAAACTCCGCCGCGAGGACGTCTTTCGCGCCGCGCTGCTGTACGACCTGAACCCGATCACCCCTGCCCGTCTGCGCTTCGAGATCGAAGAGTTGCGGTGCCTCGAACGCCTCAACGCGCAGGTTTGGCCGGACTCGCGCAGCCGCCTTCTCAAGAGCGCGGGAGTCGCTGAGGCCGATGCGCTCGGAGACCTCTGGAGCGCTTGCCGCGAAGCCTTGGGTATCGAATACAAGGTTCTGCATCCAGAGGAGCTGACCCGAGTCGACGCAGCCGGCATTTGCGAGGCGCGATCGAGGCTCGAGGCAGATGCCTACGGGCTGCTCGTTAGGACGATCGCAAGAGTCGGTGAAGACTGGACCCTGCGCGAGCTGATGCGCTCGCTCACCGGCGAGGACCTGATGCTCCACCTGCAGCCGAGTCTGCTGCGGCATCTCGGCTCACACCTGGATCAGGGCCTGGCGGCATGGCACAGTCCAGAGCGGCCAAGAGGCTTTTATCAGGCTTGGCGGGGCAGCATGGCCTCGGATCTGGGCTGGGGGCTGATCGATCTCCCAGGGTGGCGAGCAATCATCGCGCGTTTGCCCACAGGGGCGGTCGATGCGGTCGCCGCACATCTGCGCCTGCTGGGGCTGCCCGAACGGAAGTGGGCAGACTACCTCGAGCGCCTGTCCCTGGAGCTGCCTGGCTGGTCCGGCATGTTCCTGTGGCGCGACCACCATCCTGCCTATGGCGGGTTTGGCGATATCCCGGTCGGGCTGACGGAGTACCTCGCGGTGCGCCTCGTGCTGGAGCGCCTGTTTGCGCACGGCATGTGCCGCAAGCGCTGGCAGATCGAACCGAATCTGGAGGAGATCCGCCGGCACTTCCACCACCATCCCGCCGAGCTGCTCGTGCGTCACGCGCTTTACAACGAGCGCCTGCCGGAGCACCTTGTCACGCTGGCCCGAGGACTGACCCAGCAGGCGACCTTTTCCATCGAACAGCTGACGGATGCGGCCTGGCAGGAGGCGGCCGAGCGCATCGAGGCGTGGCGCTGCGGCGCTCCCGACGGCCGGACACAGGATGCCTCCGCGAGCGGGTCGGCATGGCAGCTGTTCCTGCTTTGCCAGCACCTCGGCGTGTCGGGTCGCGAGCTGCGTCGCGTCGGCGCTGGCGCGGCCGAGGGTCTGTTGCGTTGCCTGCGGCGGATGGACGAGGAGACGGCGGGCTACGTCTGGCTGCTCGCTTACGAACGGCACTATCGCGAACAGATCTTCGGCGCGCTGGTCGCCAATCACGGTCGCGGCCGACGAACCGACCCGACTGCGGTCCCCGAAGCGCAGCTCGTGTTCTGCATGGACGACCGCGAAGAGGGCATGCGCCGCAATCTCGAGGAGATCAACCCGGAGCTCGAGACGTTTGGGGCAGCGGGCTTCTTCGGTATCGCCGTGAACTGGCGCGGGCTGGACGACACGGCCGTCACACCCTTGTGCCCGATCGTCGTCACCCCGTCGCATGAGGCGCGTGAGGTCCCCCAGTGCGGCACGGAAAATGTCAACGCCATGCACGAACGCCGCCGGGCGATGCGTCTGCGCTGGAAGCAACGCCTCTACGAGGGCACGCGGCGCGACCTGCTGTCATCGGCATTGATGATAGCCGCCGCTGCGCCTGCCACGCTGGTCGCGCTCACGGTCAAGGTGCTGGCGCCATCGCGCATCGGCCGCCTCGCGCTGCGACTGCGCACGGGGTTCGACCTCGCGGTGCCGACTCGGGTGGAGTTCGAGGCACCCGCGGACAGCCCGCTCGCCACGCCCCAGCAACCGCGCTTCGGATTCACCGATGTCGAGCAGGCCGATCGGGTGCAGGGCTTGCTGCGGACGATCGGCCTCACATCGGTCTTTGCCCCGCTGATCGCCGTGCTCGGCCACGGCTCGACCAGCGAGAACAACCCTCACATGGCGGCGTACGACTGCGGCGCGTGCTCCGGACGACATGGCGGACCCAATGCCCGATTGTTCGCCGCGATGGCGAACCGCCGGGAGGTGCGCGGGATCCTGGCCGAGCGGGGGCTAGTGATTCCCGAGGCGACCTGGTTTCTCGGCGGTCATCGGAACACGAGCACCAGCGCGGTTACCTGGTTCGACCGCGACGCGCTGCCGCCGACCCACGCGGCCGCGCTAGCGAAACTCGACGCAGACCTCCTGGAAGCCGCGCGCAATCATGCCCGCGAGCGCTGCCGGCGGTTCGCCTCGGCGCCAGCCGCGCCGACACCGCTCCAAGCGCATCGACATGTCATCGAGCGTTCGTTCGACTTCTCGCAGGCGCGCCCGGAGCTTGGCCACGCCACCAACGCTGCCGCTTTCATCGGCCGGCGCTCGATGAGCCGGGGGGCGTTCTTCGATCGCCGCACGTTCCTGATCTCGTACGATCCGACGCAGGATCCGGCGGGGACGGTCCTGGAAGCGATCTTGCTGGCAGCCGGACCGGTGGGGGCAGGCATCAGTCTGGAGTATTACTTCTCCACCGTGAACAACGAGCGCTACGGTTGCGGCACCAAGGTCGTGCACAATGTCACCGGACTGTTCGGTGTCATGGAAGGCGCTGGCTCGGATCTCCGCACCGGGCTGCCACTGCAGATGATCGAGATCCACGAGGCGATGCGACTGCTGATCGTCGTGGAGCATCGTACGGAGGTGCTCGATGCCATCTGTGCGCGCCAGCCGGCCCTGCAGGAACTGATCGGCAACGGCTGGGTGCAGCTCGCAGCCAAGCACCCGGACCGGGCGGAGGTCAGCTTTCTTGAACCGGACCGTGGATGGGCGCGCTGGGCGCCCAGCGCCGGGCCGCCGCCAACGGTCGAGCGCTCCGCGGACTGGTTCATGGGGCACTCCGACGCGCTGCCACCGGCGCTCGTCTCCCGATCGGCATGGGGATGCGCTTAGTCCTGGCGCGCCAAGAATGACATTCGAATCCCAGTTAGCCTTGGTCCCGCTGGCTCCGCTGCTCGCGGCGCTTGCCATCGCGGGGACACGGCTGTTCCGGCTGAGCGCAGGCGATGCTGCCGAGCGGCCGACCGCGCGGATGGCCACCGGAGGCGTTGCAGTCTCGCTGCTGCTCATGCTCGCCCTCGACGCGGCGGCGCTGCTCAAGGGTCTGCCGCATCGCGTCCGATTCGGCACCTGGTTCGCCAGCGGGCGGTTCGAGCTTCCGATCAGTTTCGCGCTCGACCCGTTGAGCCTTTCACTCGGAACCCTGGTCGCCTTGATCGCGTTCCTCGCACTGCGTTTCTCGGTCAACTACATGCACCGCGAAGCCGGCTTTCACCGTTTCTTCTTCGCCATGAGCCTGTTCTCCGCCGGCATGTTGCTGATCGTCCTGGCTGGAAACGCCGCGCTTTGCTTCGTGGGTTGGGAACTCGCCGGCGTGAGCTCCTATCTGCTGATCGGCTACTCGCAGCAAAGCGAGATTGCGACCGATAACGCCGTACGTGCGTTCGTTACGAACCGCATCGGCGACGCCGGTTTCCTCGTCGGCCTCGCCGCAGCCTTCTATTGGATTGGATCGCTGGAATGGCGGGAGATCGGCGCGGGAGCGGTACGCCTGGAAACGCTCCCCGCCGGGGTGATGGTCCTCGGCTTCGTCATCGCAGCCAGCGCGAAGTCGGCGCAGGTGCCGTTCGCGCCCTGGGTTGCGCGCGCGCTCGAAGGACCGACGCCGTCGTCGGCGATCTTCTACGGCTCCCTCATGGTCCATGCGGGCGTCTATCTGCTGATCCGGCTCGAACCCGTGCTCGACCACTCGCTGGCGGTGATGGGGCTTGTCGCCGGGCTGGGCGCGGCCACCGTCCTCTACGGATGGCTCTCCGGCCTGGTGCAGACCGATGTCAAGAGTGCGCTCGTCTTCGCCACGATTACACAGGTCGGTCTGATGTTCCTGGAATGCGGCCTGGGCTGGTTCGACCTCGCAGCGTGGCACCTCGCACTGCATGCGAGCTGGCGCGCTTACCAGTTCCTGCTGGCACCCTCTTACATGCACTTGGTTGGCGGACCAGCGAAGCCGGCCCCGGGCTGGCTTTCCGGCCGCCAGTGGCTCTATACCGCGGCGCTGCAGCGGTTCTGGCTGGAGGCGGCGGGCGACTGGCTGTTGCTCCGACCGACGCGCGGACTGGGCGATGACATGAACGCCTTCGACAGGCAGGTGGTGGACCGCGTCACTGGCAGTGCCGAACCCGCCCGCCACCTTCCCACGGGGCCGGAGCGCGAGACGGAACCCGAAGCCGTTGCGCGTGGCTATGGCAGCGCCGGCCGGCTGCTCGAGATCGCGGCGGCCCGGTTGGCTCGCTTCGAGGAACATCTGTTGCTGCAGGGCGCGGGGGGACGGCTGGCGCGGGCACTGGTGCAGGCGGCGAACTATCTGCGTGCCGTCGAGGCCCTGCTGGAGCGGCCGCGCTACCTGCTCCTGCTTGTCATGGCCACCTTCGCGGTGATCCTGTGACCGAGACCCCGTGGGTCCTCCAGGCGCCGCTTCCGATCCTGGGGGCCTTGCAGTTGCTGCCCCTCGTCGGCGCCGGTCTCGTGGTCGTGCTGCGCGCTCGTCCTTGGGCACCGCACTTGGGGCAAGCCACGGCCGCCCTGGAGTGTGTGCTCGCCGTGCTGTTGCTGGCCTTGCTCGACCGACGCTCTTCCGCCATGCAGCTTGCGGAACGGGCGACGCTCGTCGGCCCGTTCGAATACCACGCTGCGGCGGATGGTGTCACCGTGTTGTTCGTGCTCCTGTCCGCACTGCTCACGCTGTTGCTGCTGGCGTACTCCGCGGAGCGCAAGCTCTCCGACCCGATTCGGCTGCAGGCGGTGATCCTGGCGATCGAGGCGGTTCTGATGTCGATGCTCGTGACGGTGAACCTGCTCTGGTTCGTGCTCGCCTCGGGAGTCGAGCTGGTACTAGTCGGCTACTTGCTGTGGCGCTGGGCCACCACCCCGGAAAAGGACGCGGCGCTGGCCCGCTTCTACCACTTCCAGGGCACCGGCCTGCTGCTTCTCTTGGCGGGCGCCCTCGTTCTGGGGTGGGCGCACGCGGACCTGCGGGACGGACGCATCAGCTTCGATCTCCTCGACCTTGCCGGGCTGCCCGTTCCGGAGACGATCGGCTCGATCGCCTTCTTTCTGCTGTTCTACGGCTTGGCGGTGCGCACACCGCTTTTCCCCATGCATGGCTGGCTGCCGACGGTCGCCCAGTACGGCAACATCGCGATTGGGCCGACTTTCCTGCTCGGCATCAAGGTCGGCGTCTACGGGCTGGTGCGCTTTGTCTTTCCCGTGCTGCCCGAGGCGGTCGAGCGCTGGGACCACTACGCGGTGGCCTTCGCGGTCGCCGGTGTGTTTTACGCCGCGCTGCTGGCGTTCCTGCAAACCGATCTGCGGCGTTTGATGGCGTTCGCCGTCGTCAGCCATACGAGCCTGCTCGTGATCGGGCTGTTCACCCTCCACGCCGCGGCGTTTCAGGGCGCAATGCTGCTTGCAGTGAACTTCGGACTGGCGGCCACGACCATGCTGTTCATGATCGGCTTCGTGTATCGGCGCACCGGCACCACTGCGCTTTCGGAGCTCGGGGGGCTGTTCGACCGCCTGCCTATGATCGGCGTCGCCTTCTTCGTCTCGGGCCTGGCGATCATTGGCATGCCGGGCACGCCGGGATTCGACGCCGTGCACCTCGTCCTGGAGGCCTCGATGGATCGCTACGGCGCGCTGCTCACGATCGCTGCGGCGCTCGGTAACGTGCTCGCCGCGGGATTTCTGCTGCTCGCGTTCCAGCGGGCGTTTCTCGCTCGCAGCCCCGAGGGGTGGTCCGGCGGTCCGCTGGAGCGCGCCACGCCCATGGAAACGACGCTTGCGTTCGTCGTCATCGCGCTGCAGCTGATCGCCGGCTTCTATCTGGAACCCTGGCTGGAGCTGGTCGAGGCCCCGCTCAATGCCCTGGGCAAGGTGTTCGCCGAACCATGAGCGCGCTGCCGTTTCTTAGCCTCTTGGTGCTGCTCCCCGTTGCCGGCGCGCTTGCCGTCTGGCTGTGGCCGCAGGGAGAACAGGTTCGCCTCGTCGCGGTGGCGACCGTCGCCGCCGAGGTAGCGGTTGCAATGGCGCTCGTCGCCTGCTTCGACGGATCGAACCCAGGGTTTCAGCATGTCGAGCGCGCACCCTGGATCCCTCCCCTGAACATCCACTTCCTGGTTGGCGTGGACGGCATTTCCGTACTGTTCCTGCCGTTGACGCCGCTGCTGTTTCTGGGCGTGATCATCGCCGCGTGGAATGTCCCACGTATCTTGCCGCGGTTCTACTACAGCCTGCTGCTGCTTCAGCTCGCGGCGACGATCGGCGTCTTCTGCGCGCTGGATACCCTGCTGTTCTTCCTTTTCTGGGAGTTGTCGCTGGTCCCCCTGTTCTTCCTGGTCAGCCTCTGGGGCGTCGGACCGAACCGGCGTTTCGCCGCCGCCAAGTACACGCTGGTCATGCTGGCGAGCGGCATTCCGTTGCTTTTTGCCTTCATCGCGTTGGCTCTCAACCATGCCACGGTCACGGCCGCCGCGGTGCCGGCGGGCCTCGCCTTCGACCTGCCGACACTGCTTGCAACACCCGTGTCGGGCAGAGTGCAGACGCTCGTCTTCCTTCTGCTAGTGGTCGGCTTTGCAGCCAAGACACCGATATTTCCACTGCATACCTGGCTGCCGGGGATTGCAATGGAAGGTCCCGTCGGTGTTACGGCCCTGCTCGTGGGGCTGAAGCTCGGTGTCTACGGGCTGATTCGCTATGCGGTCCCGCTGGCCCCCGACATCGCGCGGGAGCTGCACTGGCTCCTCGCGAGCGTGGGCGCGATCGGAATACTCTATGGGGCGGTGTCGGCACTGGTGCAGACCAATCTGCGGCGAATGCTCGCCTATGCCGGGTTGAGTCATGTCGGGTTGGTATTGCTCGGCATCGCCTCCTTCACCGTGCAGGGCATCCAGGGCGCGGTCATGCAGACGCTGAACTTCACCGTGACCGCCGGTGGCCTGTTCCTGCTGACGTACTTCCTTTATCGGCGTACTGGATCGACGGACACGCTCAGTCTCGGCGGCGCCATCCACACTATGCCACGCCTGGGTGCGTTTTTCCTGCTCTTTCTGCTGGCCGGCCTCGGAGTGCCAGGAACCTCGGGTTTTCCGGCGGAGTTGCTGCTCATCGTCTCTGCGCTCACTACCCACACCGGCGCCGGCATCGGAGCGCTGTTCGGCACGGTGATCGGAGCCGGGTACGCACTTCGCATGTATCGGCGTGCCTTCCTCGGCCCGGTCACAAACCCGGCGATCGCGCATGCCCAGGACCTGCGGCCGGCGGAGTTTGCGCTGGCGCTGGCCTATGCCAGCCTCATCGTCACCGTTGGCCTTCTGCCTTCGCTGATCCTGGATCTGATCGCCCCGGCGGCTCGGCTCTGGCTGGAACGCGGCGCCTGATCACAATCTGCGCGCTGCGCCGATCTGACAGGAAGCGCGAACCGCTTTGTCTAGACGGGTTCGAACCGCCTTCTTCCGGTTGTATAGCAACAGCACCCCTGCCCAAGCGGCGCTCCCAAGGGGGGTGACTTTCCGGCGGGATCACCCACCGCTTACCGGCAGGCGTGTTCCGGTGTGCGCCATGCCTCTATCGGGCTTGCGCGGAGACCGCGTTGCCGCGCGGCGTGTCGCTGGAGCCCGGAAGCGGCAGCTCGCGCGCCTTCAGTTGTTCGGCGATATGGTCGGATAGCCGGATTGCGAGTGCGGCAATCGTCGGCGTCGGGTAATTTGCTCCCGCCGTTGGAAACACGGAACTGCCCGCGACGAACAGATTGCTCATGCCGTGAACGCGGCAATTGCGATCCACGACCCCCAAGCGGGGCGAGTCGTGCATACGCGTTGCCCCCATGTGATGCCACGTGCCGTGCGGATCGAGCGACGGCGGCCAATCAGTGCGGCCCTCGAGCGGCTCCCCGAGCGTGACGTGCGCGATGCCTGCTTTCTGAAGCTCATCCGCGATGATCGCGAAATTGCGATCGAACGTACGGCGCACAATCTCGGACAATTTCCAGCCCACCCGCACGCGTGGCATACCCAGTGCATCCTTGCGCTCCGGCGATAGCGTAACGCGCGCAGTCGGATCGGGTTCGGGCTCCACGATCGCTACGAAATTCACGTCCCGAACGAGCGCCCGGGTCTTGTGGATCCTTGAGAAGATAAAGCCGGCGGTGTTAACTGGATGCTTGGCCAGCGCAAAGAGTTCGCGGCCGAGCGACGAATCCGGCGATTCCTTGTGCTGGAGCCTTTGCTTGATGCTAGCCAGCGCCTCGGACACTTCTGTGTTATCACCTGGGAACACCGAAGAGAACCACACCTTTGCGTTCGTGATGCGCTCGCGCTCTTGCACCTCGCGCGTCAACGCGAGGGCAGCCGCGATCGGCGTCTTGATGGCCGTGACAGCTCTATTGTGAAAGTGGTACTTCACGTCGAACAGCAGGTTGCGGGACCAGTCGCCAAGAAACGCGATCGAGCCAGAATAGAGACGCGGATGGTCCATGTAGTAGCGGCCCACGACGTCGTGATCGTTGCCGAGGCCACGCGGTCGCACGCGGTTCGACGCCAGCAACAGGCGAGCATTCTCGATGCCGCCAGTTGCCAACACGAATACCCGACCTGTGGCGGTGAACGCCTTGCCCGAAAGCGTGCGAATCTGCAGGCGCGTGACGTCGCGAGCGGCAGAATCGGTCTCGATTTCGACCACGTTCGCGTGCAGCATTACTCGCACCTGCCGTGAACGCTCGAGCTCGGCGCGGAAACGTTTGCCCATGCGCGTGGGCGGTGAGAACCGCGAGACGGAATCCCAAACGCGACCGGTCGGCAGCGGGATACGTCTGACATTGGGCCTGCCGATGGTCCTGACGACGGCATCGATGTCGTAGTCGTATGGGCCCAGCTCAAGGTAGCGATGTGTCAGGCGATAGTACGGTGCGAGGTCGGCTGCGGCGATCGGCCAACCGCTGTTGGCGACCCAGTCGCGCTTCTGAAAATCCCAGCCATCGAAAGGTCGGCACCAGCCTCCCCAGCAGTTGCTGGAACCGCCGAGAAAGCGGCTTCGGCACCCATCCGCAAATTGATATGGAATCTCGGTGCTTTCGCCACGGTACAGGTCGCGCGTGGCGTCGTCAGGCTTGTGGCCGCCGCTCTCGAGCAGTAGCGTCTCGATACCCCGGCCGCCGAGCTCGAGCGCCATCGTAATGCCGGCGACGCCGCCGCCAACAATTACGACTTGAGCCGACAGCGCGGTTCCGTTATCCAGTCTCAGCGAATCGACAATCATGGTTGCAAGAGTGTACGGTGGGAGACGGTGCGCTCGAAGCCCCCAACCGGCGGGCCGATAGCCGGTCGCGCTGAACTGCGAGAACGTTCGACAACCTTCCTCGGAGGATTAAGCGAGCAGGACTCCAAGAGTGCAAGTATTGGGGGGCGCCATCAAACTGACCGCTCATCTGGTACGCGGTTGCGAAGTGACGTACCATCGCCGGTGGATAGGCGGGTCGCCGCGTCACGCGTCGGGGCCTGCAGGAGAGACGACGATGAGATCCAGCAGACCGATGACATGTGCTGCCTTGGCGATACTTGTGTTGAGCGCGACCGGCTTGACCAGGCGACCCACGAAGCGACCGGATGGGACATTGAATTACTTGCTTGGGAGCTTCCTCGCCGCAGGGCTCGTGGCGGGATGTACGACGACAACGACGATAGCAACCGGCATGCCGGCCGGGGGGCCGTCAGCGACGGCGAAGCTGTTACCGACGAAGGGCAATCGGGCGAGTGGCGCCGTCACGTTCACGCAGCAGGCAAACCATGTCCTGGTCAGGGCGAACGTGACCGGTCTCACGCCCAACGGCGAGCACGGCTTCCACGTGCACGAGAAGGGGGACTGCAGTGCCTCTGACGCGATGAGCGCAGGTGGGCACTTCAACCCGGGTGGCATGCGGCACGGAAACCCTCGATCCGGGGTGCACCATGTCGGCGACATGCCAAACCTCAAGGCTGATGCCAACGGAGTCGCCACCCTCACGTGGGAGGAGGTGCACTTTACGGTCACGGACGGGCCCGACAGCATCATCGGTCGTTCCGTGGTCGTACACCTCAACCCGGACGACTATACGAGCCAGCCGGCCGGCAACTCGGGGCCTCGCATCGCCTGCGGCATCATTGCAAAGAACTGATGCCGGGCCCTCGGCCGGCTTCGCCTCGCGACGCCTGCCGATCAGATCAGCCCTTCCATCAACTGGACGTCTACGGGTGTTCCGGGCGCGACGTTACCTTGGGATTCGGGCAAGAGAATGAAACAGTTCGCCTCGGACATGGACCGAAGGATGCCCGAGCCCTGGTCGCCGGTCACCCGTACCTTCCAGGTACCCGCTTCATCCTGAAACAGGACGCCGCGCTGGAACTCCGTGCGGCCACGTGCCTTCTTAAGGGGGCTAACACACGGTACCTGGAGGGCGGGTAGGGGCGTGACATCCGTCCGTCCCGTGAGAACCAGCAGCGCGTCGCGCACGAACTCGTAGAACGTCACCATCACGGATACTGGGTTTCCCGGCAGTCCGAAGAACTGGGCGTTTCCGACCTTCCCGTACGCGAGCGGCCGCCCCGGCTTCATGGCGATCTTCCAGAACAGCACTTCGCCCAGCCGGTCGAGAAGGTCCTTCGTGAAGTCAGCCTCGCCTACCGACACCCCGCCGCTGGTGATGATGACGTCTGCCATCGCCGCCGCTTCCCTGAACGCTGCCTCGAGCAGCGTTGGGTCGTCGCGCACAACGCCCATGTCGATCACTTCGCAGCCAAGTCGGGTGAGCATGCCGTAAATGGTGTAGCGGTTCGAATCGTAGATTTGACCTTCCTCGAGCGGCGAGCCGATTGAACGCAATTCGTCCCCGGTCGAGAAGAAAGCGACCCGCAGCCGGCGGTAGACAGAAAGCTCGGCGATGCCGAGGGAGGCGACCAGTCCCAGGTCGGCAGGACGAATCCAAGTCCCCGGGCGCAGGACGGTCTGCCCGACCTCGATGTCCTCACCCGCGCGGCGCAGGTTCAGGCCCTTGCGGTATCCGGTTCCGACGCGCACCGTGTCCCCCTCGGGCTGGACCTCCTCCTGGATCACGACGGCGTCGGTACCGGGCGGGATCTTGGCGCCGGTCATGATGCGCACGCACTCTCCTGGACCGACCGGGCCGTTGTAGCATGCGCCGGCATAGGACGTCCCGATCACCTTCAGCACGACCTCGCCATCGGCGCTTAGGTCGTCGCTGCGCACAGCATAGCCGTCCATGGCCGAATTGTCGTGGGCCGGGACCTGCATGGGCGACACCACCTCTGCGGCGAGGACGCGGCCGAGCGCGGCTCTGAGCGCGACCCGTTCGACGCCCTTGACAGGCTGCAGGAATGTGCGGATGAACGTGCGCGCCTTCTGCACCGACATCGAGTTGGGGTCGCAATCGTCCGCGCAGCTCAGGGCGCGCAACGATTTCGGTTCGTCGGTCATGGACGGTCCTCGCTCAGGGTCGAGTTATCCCGAGGATTCTAGTCCAACCCGCCGCGGGGCGGAACGGCGCGTGCAGCCACGCTGTCACTCGAACCCGCGCCAGCCGATGTGACCCAGGGTGGGACAACTGCCTTGTTTTGCAACATCGCACCGGTCCCAGGGGCAACGGGATCGACACGCCGCATCAGAAGCAATGGCGCGTCACCCCGGGGTCCCGCCAGCCCGGTTGTTCGGCGCGATGACGCGGAATCGGCTATGCACTGGCGTGCCGAACTCTGACTATAATGAAGGCCGTGCTGGTCGGAACAGAAAGGGCGCGTACGCGCTTTTGGCGGCGGCGTTGAGTGGCACAGGAGTTGCCGTCCTCCGACGGTCGCTTCGGCTGACCCCCTCACTTTGACTGTGCACCAAGGATTGCCCACCGGAGGATTCACAACATGATGAAGTCGCTGCATATCAACCCAGAAAAGTGCACGGGTTGCCTGCAATGCGAAATGGCCTGTTCCTTCGAGAACTACGGCATCTTCAATAACTCGAAGTCGCGCATCAAGGTATTCGAGTTCCACGATACGGGGCGGAAGGTTCCCTACACCTGTACCCAGTGCGACGAGGCGTGGTGCCTGCACGCCTGTCCGGTCGAGGCGATCAAGCTCGACGGCAGGACCGGTGCGAAGATCGTGTTCGAGGATGTCTGCGTGGGCTGCAAGGTCTGCACGATTGCCTGCCCGTTCGGCACGATCAACTACGTTGCCGATACCGGCAAGGTGCAGAAGTGTGACCTGTGCGGAGGGCAGCCGGCCTGCGCCGAGGCCTGTCCGACTGGCGCGATCACCTACATCGACGCGGACTGGACCGGGCTCGACCGCATGCGGCAGTGGGCGGGCAAGCTCGCCAATCCAGCCCACGCTTAACCGATTGGAGGAGGCATCATGGGATGGGCACGTAAGGTCTTGCGCGTCGACTTGGCGAAGGGCACCTGTACGCCGGAGCCGCTCAACATGCAGTGGGCGCAGGAGTACCTCGGGCAGCGCGGGTTGGCGACGAAGTATCTGGTATCCGAGATCGATCCGATGGTCAGTCCGCTATCGCCGGCGAACAAGATGATCTGGGCGACCGGCCCCCTCACCGGCACCATGGCTTCCACCGGCGGGCGCTACTCGGTTATCACCAAGGGAGCGCTCACCGGCGCCATTGCGTGCTCGAACTCGGGCGGCTACTTCGGCGCCGAGCTCAAGATGGCGGGCTGGGACATGGTCATCGTCGAGGGCAAGTCGCCGAAGCCGGTCTACCTCTGGATCGAGGACGACGCGGCCGAGCTACGCGACGCGTCCCACCTCTGGGGCACCACCGTCTGGCACACGGAGGAGACGATCAAGAAGCAGCACCAGGATCCGCTGATCCGCGTGTCTTCCATCGGCCGTGCCGGCGAGAACGGCGTGCTGTTCGCGGCGATCGTGAACGACCTGCATCGTGCGGCCGGGCGCTCCGGGGTCGGCGCGGTGATGGGATCGAAGAATCTGAAGGCCATCGCGGTGCGCGGCAGCCGGGGCACGACCGGCATCGCCAACCCCAAAGAATTCATGAAGGTCACCTTCGAGAAGAAGAAGATCCTCGCCGAGAATGCGGTCACCGGCCAGGGGCTGCCCAAGTATGGGACCCAGGTGCTAATGAACGTGATCAACGAGATCGGCGCGCTGCCCACGCGCAACCACCGCGACGTTCAGTTCGAAGGCGCCGGCAAGATCTCTGCCGAGGCCATGTACGAGAAGCGGCCGAGCGACGGCAAGTCGCAGCTTGTCACGAATCAGGCGTGCTTCGGCTGCACGATCGCGTGCGGGCGCATCTCCAAGATCGACGAGAAGCACTTCACGGTGTCCACCAAGCCGGAATACTGGAGTGCTTCGGGCGGGCTCGAGTACGAGGCGGCCTGGGCCCTTGGCGCCGCGAACGGGGTGGACGATCTGGAAGCGCTGCAGTACACGAACATGATCTGCAACGAGGACGGCATGGATCCGATCTCGTTCGGCGCGACTGTCGGCGCGGCGATGGAGCTCTACGAGATGGGCGTGCTGACCGATGCCGAGATCGGCATGCAGGCGCCGTTCGGCTCCGCCGCGGCGCTGGCCCGGATGGCGGAGATGACGGCGCGCGGCGAGGGCTTCGGCAAGCTGCTCGGCCTGGGCTCCAAGCGCCTGTGCGAGAAGTACGGCCACCCGGAGCTTTCCATGTCGGTCAAGGGCCAGGAATTCCCGGCGTACGACTCGCGCGCCATCCAGGGCATGGGTCTCACGTACGCCACGTCGAATCGGGGCGCGTGCCACCTGCGCAGCTACACGGTGGCGTCGGAAGTGCTCGGCATCCCCGTCAAGACCGATCCGCTCACCACCGAGGGCAAGCCGGCGCTCGTCAAGGCGTTCCAGGACGCAACTGGCGTGTTCGATTCGTCGGGCCTGTGTGTGTTCACCTCCTTTGCGTGGACGCTCGCCGACATCCAGCCCCAGATCCAGGCCGCGTGCGAAGGCGACTGGAGCCTGGACAAGCTCAACTTCATGGGCGAGCGCATCTGGAACATGGAGCGCCAGTTCAACATCGCAGCCGGCTTCGGCGCGAAGGACGACACGCTGCCGCCGCGGCTCCTGAACGAGCCGGCGAAGACCGGTCCGGCCAAGGGCCTCGTGAACGGGCTGGCCAAGATGCTGCCCGAGTATTACCAGGTCCGCGGCTGGACACCGGATGGTGTGCCCACGCCGGAGACGCTGTCCCGGCTCGGCCTGTAGCCTCAGCAACCCCGAGGCGCCACGGCGGCGGAGGACATTCGTCCTCTAGCCGGCGCGGTGCTTCGCTCTTCGGTCCTCGACACGCATGAAGCACATCATCATTGGTAATGGCCCAGCGGGCGTCGTGGCGTCGGAGACGATCCGCAAGGCGGATCGCGATGCCGACATCACGATGATTGGCGACGAGCCCGAGCCGCCTTACTCGCGCATGGCGCTCCCGTACCTTCTACAGGGGGACATCGCGGAAGACGGCACCTATCTGCGCAAGGACGTGGGGCACTTCGAGGGGTTGCGCATCAAGACCGTATCCGGCCATGTCGAGAGCGTCGATACCAAGGGGAAACAGGTGAAGCTCAAGGACGGCACGACCCTGCCTTACGATCGCCTGCTGATCGCGACCGGCGCGCACGCCACACGGCCTCCCGTCGCGGGGATCGATCTGCCGGCCGTGCAAACTTGCTGGACCCTCGCCGACGCGCGCGCCATTGCCGCACGGGCGAAGCCGGGCTCGCGCGTGCTGCAGATCGGCGCCGGCTTCATCGGCTGCATCATTCTGGAGGCGCTCGCAACCCGTGGCGTGCATCTCACCGTCGTCGAAATGGGCGACCGCATGGTGCCGCGCATGATGACGCCGATTGCAGGCGGGATGATACGCGCCTGGTGTGAGAAAAAGGGCGTGCGCGTGCACACCAAGGCGCGCGTGGTCTCGATTCGACCGGACATGGATCGGGCCGGGTCGGTGTTCGTCAAGCTCGACAGCGGCGACGAGCTGCCGGCCGATCTCGTGATCTCGGCCGCCGGGGTCAAGCCCAGCATCGCATTCCTGGCTGGCAGCCACGTCGCCACCGATGTCGGGGTACTGGTCGACGATCGGCTGCGCACCAACGTCCCGGACGTCTACGCTGCAGGCGACGTGGCGGAGAGCACGGATTTCGGCACCGGCGAGCGCGGCATCAATGCCATTCAGCCGAACGCAGTCGATCAGGGGCGGGTCGCGGCGCTCAACATGGTCGGCAAGGAAACGCACTTCGTCGGGGCGCTGGCGATCAACGTGCTGCAGACCCTCGGGCTGATCTCGTCGTCGTTCGGCAAGTGGTGGGGGGAGATCGACGGCCAATCTGCCGAAGTCGTCGACAAGGAGAATTTCCGATATCTCAGCCTGCAGTTCAAGGACGATGTCCTGATCGGCGCGACCAGCATCGGTTTGACCGAACATGTCGGCGTGCTGCGCGGCCTGATCCAGAGCCGGCGCCATCTGGGGCCGTGGAAGGACGAGTTGCTCCGCGACCCCACGCGCATCATGCAGGCCTCCCTTGCGGCAGCGGTCGCGGTCGGAGCGGAGGCGCCCGCGGCGGTCTTGCGCACCGCGCGATGAACGTCAGGCTGAAGCTCTTCGCGACGCTGTCGGACTATCTGCCAGCGGCCGAAGCGCGCAGGGGCAGCGAAGTCGCACTCGACGTTCCGCCCGAGACGACGGTCGCGCAGATCATCGAACGCTTCAACCTGCCCAGGAAGCTCGTCCACTTGGTACTGATCAACGGCCACTTCGTGCCGCCCGCGGCACGCGAGCGGCACGCCCTCACCGAAGGCGACCTGCTGGCGATCTGGCCGCCCATCGCCGGCGGTTAGCGCGTGCAGGACGCGTCGCCTGCGTGGCGATCCGGGCCGACGATCCCGGTTCGACTAGAATTCGATGATGGCTACGTTAGCGACATCGAATACCAAAGCGCTTTCGCCGCGCTTGCGACGCCTGCTCGAAGCCCTCGAGCAGGGACTGGTCGAGCGGCGGCAGACGGTGCGCCTCGCTTTACTCGCGGCGCTTGCTGGCGAGCACACGCTCATGATCGGCCCGCCGGGGACGGCGAAAAGCGAGCTTGCCCGGCGCCTGCATCTGGCGTTTCGCGACGCCACGTACTTCGAACGTCTCCTCACCCGGTTCTCGGTCCCCGAGGAGCTGTTCGGTCCCTTGTCCATCCAGGCCCTGGAACAGGACCGCTACGAGCGCCAGACCGCGGGCTTCCTGCCTGATGCGTCCATCGCCTTCATCGACGAGGTATTCAAGGCGAACAGCGCCATCCTCAATGCGCTCCTCACGCTGTTGAACGAGCGGGAGTTCGACAACGGCGCGGGGCGCCAGCGCTGCCCCCTGATCAGTGTCATCGGGGCGACGAACGCCGTGCCGGAGGACGAAGTCGGCGAAGCGTTCTTCGATCGGTTCCTGCTTCGGCTGCCGATTGTGCCGGTGAGCGACCAGGGGTTCGGAGCTCTGCTGCGGGCGGAGCGCCCGCGCCGCTGGATGCCGCCTTCTGCCGACCTGCAATTGAGCGAAAGCGATCTCGTCGAACTGAGCGCGGCTGCCGCGCAAATCGAGCTGTCGCCCGAAGTCACGACGGTGCTCGGCGACCTGCGCCGACACCTCGCCACGGAGGGCGCCTACGTCTCCGACCGGCGCTGGGTGAAGATCGCGTGGCTCATGAGCGTGGCGGCCGCGAGCGAGGGACGCGACTCCATGTGCCAGTGGGACCTGTTCGTCCTGCCGTGGTGTACGGCACCGGATGCCGAGCGGCAGGCCGCCGTTGGTGACTGGTTGTGCACGCGTCTGGGGGTGCGGGAAGCCTTCTCCCCGCCGCGGCTGACGCGGGTGGTCGAGGCCTTCGAGGCGCAGCTGGAGGCAGAGCGAAACGCCAATGATCTCGACTACGACGAGTCCGGCCGGCTGCGTTTCTCGGCACGGGATCTGGCAGGCGAGGTGGGCGATGCCAAGGGCGCTTCCCAGGCGCTGCGGATCACGCACACGCGGCGGCGGCGCTACGGCACGGCGCATATCCAGGCGCGCACGTGCCAGGTCGACGAGCTCGCTGCGCGTATCGACGGCTATGCGCTGGAGCTTCGCAGGCACCAGGAGAGTCTCGCGCACTACCGCGCGCACAGCGTCTGGCTAGACGACGCTTTCGGCGTCCGCGTCGAGGCGAATCTCGCCGCCACTGCCGAGGCCATTCGCGTGCTGCGCGAGCGCGTCGTCGCGACCCGCGTGGGCTTCGAGTCCCTCCCACGGTTGGCGCAGGATGCGGGCGCAGTTCCGGCCCCCGTGCAGCACGAACTGGTTGCGGCAGAGTGAAGGCCAGTGCCCCCGCCCCATTGCTCTTCCAGGCTGAGGAAGCGCGGCTGGCGGCGTTCGACGAGCTGTCCCGTCAGCTCTGGCTCGGCGCATCGACCAACGCGCAAGGCAGTCTCGAGCCCCGCCTTGCGGCGCTCGCCGAGCTAAGACGCTACCTCCGGGATGGCGCGCTCCCGAGCGCAGCCTGGCCCTGGCCGGAAGCGGGGGTCGCGCAGCGTCTGGCCGACGCGATGACCTCGCTCAGGCTCGCCCCCTTGTGCGCGGGCCAGGAGAGCCTCGTCGATACCGTGCTCGCGAGCCTGCTATTCCATCTGGATTTCGTCGTCGATTATGTCGACCGGGGGACCACGGAGCCCGAAGCGGTGCAGCGGGCGGTCCACGCCTTCGTCTCGGAATGGAGGGAACGCTGCGGGCTTATGGACGAGTTGATCGACGTATTCGGTACGTTGCCGGACGGCGCCAAGAACACGCGCTGGGATCTGCTGTGCGGATTGCTGCGAGCTGAAGGCTGGCAGGAAGTGGTGCGGGCGCGCCGCCTGATCGAACGCCTGCCGGATCTTGCGCGCGTCCTGCGCCAGCTGGGTCGCGCGCACCAGACGGAGGAGCCGGATGAGCGCAGCTCCGCGACGGTGCAGGTCGTGGAACAGGCGATCGCGCAGTGCCCGGAGCGGCGCACCATCCAAGTGCCGGATCTGCCGGGGGAGACGCGCGGCATCCGCCGCTCCGACCGCATCGGGCGGATGCTGCCGGCCGAGTCCTTGCTCCTCGGACATCCGCGGCTGCGGCTGGTGTGGCATGCGCGGCGCGCGGAACGTACCCTGCTGACATACGAGGACGACGACCGGCTGCAGGAGATCCGCCTGCACGAAGCCGCCGTCTGGCGGCCCAGTCGGAAGCTGCAGTTCGACCGCCGGCTCGAGCTGGGACCGATGTTGGTGTGCGTCGACACGTCCGGCTCGATGCAGGGCGGGGCCGAGGCGGTTGCCAAGGCGACCGTCCTCGAAGCGGTCCGCGTCGCCCACGCGCAGAAGCGGCCCTGCCATGTCTTCGCGTTCGGGGGGCCCGACGAGGTGGTCGAGACCGAGCTCGCCGTCGACACCGAAGGCATCGAACGGCTGATCCGGTTTCTCGGCCAGTCCTTCCGCGGCGGCACCGACATCTGCGGGCCGCTGGAGCGGGCGATCGCGAAACTGGAGGAAGAGCGCTGGCAGCTCGCCGATTTGCTCATCGCTTCCGACGGCGAGTTCGGCGCCACGGCTCAGGTAGCCGATCGGCTGCAGGGTGCCAAGCAGGCGCAGGGGCTACGCGTGCAGGGCGTGCTTATCGGCGACCGCGAGACCATCGGCCTGCTCGAGGTGGCGGACGATGTCTTCTGGGTACGGGACTGGCGGCGCTATGGGGGATCTGCCTGCGACTCTCCCGTGCATTCCAAGAGCCTTACTGCGACGTATTTTCCGGGTGCGCTGCGCAGTCCCGAGAAGCGCAGCGAGACGGTGTCGGCAATCGAAGGCGCGGCCGCCGTGCGATCAGGGCTGCACCACGGAGAGCACGCAGGGGGGTAACAGCGCGGCGAGCGTGAGCAATGCGTTTGACCAGGGAGGACAAGCAAATGAAATACGTCATCATCGGAGCCGGGCCCGCGGGCGTGCGGGCGGCCGAAACGCTGCGGCACGAGGATGCCGCCGGCGACATTACCCTCGTCAGTGGAGAAACCGGCGCGCCCTATGCACGTATGGCTATCCCGTACATTCTGACGGGGCGCATCGACGAAAAGGGTGCACACCAGCGCCACGGCTCCGACCACTTCGAGCGGCTGAAGATCCGCTACCTGAATCGAAAAGCGGTCCGCACCCACGCCGGTCCCAGCGGCGGCACGGTCGATCTCGACGACGGTTCCAGCCTCGATTACGACCGCCTGCTGGTAGCGACCGGATCATCGCCGAGCCTGCCGCCCATCCCTGGCACCGACCTGGAGGGCTGCGTCACTTGCTGGACGCTGGACGATGCGCGGGTGATCGCGGCTCAGCTCAAGCCTGGCGTGCGCGTGGTGATGATGGGCGCCGGCTTCGTTGCGGGCGTCACCATGAAGTCGCTGGTGGAGAGCGGGGTGCGTCTGTCCGTGATCGCGGGCCGCCAGGGTCAGATCCTGCGCTCGATGATGACGCCGGTGGGCAGCGCGATGATCCAGCGCTGGCTCGAAGGCAAGGGCGTGAACGTGATCACGAAGGGCCGCAGCGAGCGCATTGAGCCGGGCCCGCGGCTCGTGATGGACAACCAGACCCTCGATGCCGATCTCATCATCCTCGCGACGGGCGTGCATCCCAACGTGTCTTTCCTGGAAGGCACGGGCGCAGAGATCGGCGAGGGCATTGTCGTGAACGACCGGATGCAGACGACGGTCCCTTGCATCTACGCCGCGGGCGACGTCGCGCAGGGGCGCGATTTCTCGACCGGCGAGTGGGTGGTCCACGCGCTGCAGCCGACCGCCACCGAGCACGGGCGAATCGCGGCGCTCAACATGGCCGGCAAGAACGTCCCGTATCAGGGCAGCCTCGGCATGAACGTGCTCGACACCGTCGGACTGATCTCCTACACCTTCGGGCTGTGGAAAGGGCGCGAGGGCGGCGACACGGTCGAGAACGTCGACGCGGAGCATTTCCACTACACGCGACTGTGCTTCGACGGCGACGTGCTCGTCGGTGCGATCACTATCGGCAACATCAGCCATGCGGGCGCGATCCGCGGCCTGATTCAGACGCGGCGCCATCTGGGCAACTGGAAGAACAAGCTCATGACAAACCCGCAGCTGGTGATGGATGCGTTCGTGGATTTGAGCTAGGGCTGAGCGACGACTGGCGCGTCCCATCGGCGCTTCGGAGCGAAGGGGGGGTTCCGAAACCTGCCAGCTTGGCCTGGACGTGCCTGCGACCCAGCGGTCCGCGAGGGATTCCGTCGTGGAAAGCGCCATGGACGAGTCGAACATCTGCTACGAGCGAATCCGAACCAATGACGTGGAAATCCATGTCGCCAAATGCGGCGCGGGCTTGCCGGTCATTCTGCTGCACGGTTTTCCGGGATTCTGGTACTCGTGGCAGCGGCAAATCGGGCCGCTGGCAGGCGCAGGTTTCTCGGTGTGGGCCGTCGACCTGCGCGGCTACAACCTATCCGACAAACCCACTGGCCGCGAAGCCTATCGCTTACGCTACTTGGTCGAAGATGTCGCCGGCCTCATCCGCACAAGCGGGGCGTCGCGCGCCCATGTGGTTGGGCATGACTGGGGTGGGGTGGTCGCGTGGGTGTTGGCGGGCGTTCATCCCGAACTATTGGACAAGCTGGTCATCCTGAACGCCCCGCACCCGAAGACCTACCTCGAACAGGTGAGAAAGCCAAGGCAGATGCTGAGAAGCTGGTATGTGCTGTTATTTCAGCTGCCTGGCCTGCCGGAATGGCTCCTCTCCGCGAAACGGTTCTCCGCAGTGCGGTGGGCTTTCAGGCCGCCGTTCGCGAAAGAGGGTGCGTTCAGCGAGGTGGATATCGAGCGATACATCGAAGCGCTTGCAAGACCGGGCGCCCTCACGGCAGCCATCAACTATTACCGTGCAAACTACCGCGCCGATCTCCGCCCGGATGCCACAGCCCTTGTCCACTCCGCGCGCATAGACGCCGAAACGTTGATCATCTGGGGTGACCGCGACACCGCCCTGGTCCCCGAGCTGCTGGACGGAATCGAGCGGTTCGTGCCGAGGGTTCGCATACACCGCATGCCTGATGTTGGCCACTGGGTACAGAATGAAGCACCGGACGAGGTAAACGGTCTGCTTATCGACTTTCTCAAGACTTGATCGGGTGCTTTCGAAGGGTGGGCCAGGGTGCAGTTCCTGCTCGCCCAGCCACGCCGCCCTCTGCCTGACGCGGCGCGCTAGCTAGAACGGCAATACGGCATCAGGCTTCGCGGCGAGGATCACGCGGCGGAAGTCGTCCTGAATGCGCTTGAGTGCTGCCTCGTCGTCCGCCTCGAAGCGGAGCACGATCACGGGAGTCGTGTTCGAGGAGCGAGCGAGTCCGAAGCCGTCGGCATACTCCACCCGCAGTCCGTCGAGCGTGACGATGTCCCGTGCGCTGGTGAACCGGGCGGTCTTCTGGAGCTCGCCGATCAGCGCGTAGTTCTCGCCTTCCTTCAGCTGGATCTGCAGCTCGGGTGTGGAGACCGCGTCCGGGATCGCATGCAGTGTCGAATCGATGTCTGCCTGCCGCGAGAGGTACTCGAGCAGTCTCGCGCCCGTATAGAGGCCGTCGTCGAAGCCGAACCAGCGTTCCTTGAAGAAGACATGGCCGCTCATTTCGCCGGCGAGCAGCGCACCCGTCTCGCGCATCTTTGCCTTGATGAATGAGTGCCCTGTCCGGCACAGGACTGGTCTGCCGCCGTGGCGCTCGATCCACGGCGCGAGATTGCGCGTGGACTTCACGTCGTAGATCACCGTCGCACCGGGATTGCGGGACAGCACGTCGGCAGCGAAGAGCATGAGCTGCCGGTCGGGGTAGATGATCGTGCCATCTTTGGTGACCACACCGAGGCGATCACCATCACCGTCGAACGCAAGACCAATCTCGGCATCTGTCGTCTTCAGTGCTTGAATCACGTCCTTGAGGTTTTCGAGGACGGATGGATCCGGGTGATGGTTCGGAAAGCTGCCGTCAACCTCGCAGAAGAGCTCACGCACTTCGCAGCCGAGACGTCGGTAAAGATCAGGGGCGAATGCTCCTGCCACACCATTGCCTGCATCGACGACGATCTTCATCGGCCGTGCGAGCTTCACGTCGGCAGCGATGCGCGAGACATAGGTCTCACCGATCTCCCGCGTCTTGAGTGTGCCGGAACCGTGGCGCAGATTGCCCGCTTCGATGCGGGTCCGGAGCGCCTGGATCGCTTCGCCGGCCAGCGTCTCGCCCGCGAGCATCATCTTGAGGCCGTTGTAGTCTGGCGGATTGTGCGAGCCAGTGACCATGACACCCGAGTAGGTCCCGCAGTCGTGCGCGGCGAAGTAGAGCATGGGTGTTGCAACACGGCCGACGTCGATCACGTTTGCGCCAGACGCCTGGATGCCGCGCGCGAGGGCTGCGGCGAGAGAAGGGCCCGACAGGCGACCGTCGCGCCCGATGGCGATCGTGGAAACGCCCCGGTCGAGAGCCTGGGAGCCGATCGCGTGACCGATCGCCTGAGCATACTCGGGGGTAAGGGTGTGGCCGACGATGCCGCGGATGTCGTAGGCCTTGAAGATCTCTTTCGGGGGCAGGGTCATGGGCTGTGCGCGTTCGTTGTCAACGGGATTATCCTATTTCTGGCGCGTTTCGACCCCCAGAGTCGCACTACACGCCCGAAACGTCCCGCGCAAGCTCGCGGCGCGGAAGAGCGATCAACGCCGTGGCTGGAAGAAGGCAAGCAGACGCTGGGGCAGCCAATTGAGGTGCCCGGGAAAAGCTCCGGTGCAGAATCCAACATGTCCGCCTTCGCGGGGGAATTGCAGGGTCACGCGGTCCGATGCGTCCGACGGATCGGGAAGTGCGCGCTCTGGAAGGAAGGGGTCGTTCCGCGCATTCAGCACCAGCGTTGGCACTTCGATCCGGGCGAGCCAGGGCTTACTGCTTGACCGCGTCCAATAGTCGTCCGTATCGCGGAACCCATGCACCGGCGCCGTGAAGGCGTCGTCGAACTCGCGCATCGTGCGCGCAGCCACGAGGCGCTCGCGGTCGCAGAGTCCCGGAAAGCAGGTGAGCTTCGCGAATACCTTCGGTTTCAGCGTCTTCAGGAAATAGCGCGCGTAGAGGCGGTTGAATCCTCGCTCAAGCGCAGCGCCAGACACGAGGAGATCAAGCGGCGCGCATACCGCTGCTGCCCTGGCAACAGCGGCGCTGGCGGCAGCTCCACTCTCGCCAAGCCACTTGAGCAGCAGGTTGCCGCCCAGGGATGCGCCAACTGCGTACATGGGCGTATTTGGAAACATCGCCTTCAGGCGCGGTAGCGCCCAGTCCGCCTCCGCGGTGTCGCCCGAGTGATAAGCTCTGGGCAGCCGATTCGGCTCGCCGCCGCATCCGCGGTAGTGGTAGACGACCCCATGCCACCCTCGCGCCTGCACGGCCCGCATCAGGGCGAGGGCGTAGTGGCTGCGGGAACTGCCTTCCAGCCCGTGGAACAGCACGACCAGCGGTGCGCCCGCCCGGCCATCGATCCAGTCGAGGTCGACGAAATCACCGTCTGGCGTGTCCCAACGCTCGCGACGAAACGCCAGAGGGGGCCGCGGCAGCAGGGCTGGGTAGATGGTCTGACTATGCGGGCCCGGAAGCCACGCCGGTGCGACGTACGGATGAGGCCCGTTATTGTCGGCGTCCGGCGGGGCGACGGAGTTCATCGGCCGGTTCAGCCGATCCGGTGGCGGGGATCGCACGCCACGGGCTCAGTGCAGAACGGTCGGCCCCACTGCTTCAGGCGGAGCGACGTCGCGCAGGGCGGGCGAGGCATGGTGCACCAGCATGCGCCAGCCGCGCTCGGTCTGGACGTAAATGTTCGTGGCGATGATCGGATTCACCGGTCGTGGCTGGTCGGTGACGACGATGTTCTCGTGCACGCAGTGGATGGCAAGGCGCGGCATGCGGAGAATGTGGCGTCCGCTCAGACGGCAGCGCATGGTCGGTCCGCCGGCGAAGATGTCGCGCCATGCATCGCGCACCTGCTCCCACCCCGTGATTCGCGACCCGCCGGGATGCACGCACACAATCTCCTCGTCGTCCGCCCAAACGCTCATCATGGCATCCAGGTCGGCGTTCTCCAGGGCCTCGTAGAAGGCGATCTCCGCGTCCTCGGGCGTGGCAAACAGGGGGCGGGTCATGGTTTTTCGGCGGAAGCGATTTCAGCGCGCAGACGTGCCGGGGTCAAGTCCACCATGCACCGGAAGTGCTTCAGCGGACACTCGCGCTTGAAGCACGGACTGCAGGGCAGGCCGAGCTGCACGACGCGGGCGCGGGCCGAAAGCGGCGGTGTGAAACGCGGGCTGCTGGACCCGAAGATCGCCACCACGGTGCGGTCGAGGGCTGCCGCGATGTGCATCAGCCCCGAATCATTCGAGATCACCAGGTCGGCGCAGGAGAGCAGATCGACGGCCTCATCCAACCGCGTTCGGCCGCATAGATTTTCGCAGGCCCCGTCCGATCGCCGCACGATCTCCTCGCCGACTGCGGCGTCCTTTGGGGATCCCAGCAGCCACACTTTCCGCCCCTCGCTGGCGAAGGTTGCCGCGAGCTCCGCGTAGTACGGCGCGGGCCAGCGCTTGGCATTGCCGTACTCCGCGCCCGGGCAGAACGCGACGATCCGGCGGTCGGTGCGCAGGCCGAGCCGCGCGAGCGCTGCGTCTCGGGCACTCGCATCCACGGACAGTCGTGGCGGGGGAACCGGCCTGGGAAGTGGCTTGCCCGGCGGCTCAGCCAAGGCGACAAAACGTTCGACCATGAGGGGCAATGCTCTTTCCTCCAGCCGTCGCCGATCGTTGAGCAAACCGAACCTGAATTCGCCGATGTAGCCGGTGCGAAGTGGGATGCGCGCGAAAAATGGGATCAGCGCCGACTTGAAAGAGTTCGGCAGCACGATCGCGTGATCGAAACGTCCGGCCAGGGACTTTGCGAAGTGGCGTCGCTTCGCGAGGGCGAGCGTTCCATGGCCGAACGGATTCTCCAGGATGGCATTGATTTCCGGCATGCGCCCGAGCAGAGGGGCGACCCACGGCGGCGCGAGCGCCGTGATCGTGAGGCCGACATATCGCTCCTGCAAGCGTCGAAAAAGGGGCTGCGCGAGCACGGCATCCCCCACCCACGAGGGCGCAATGATCAGGGTCCGCACGGCCACGGGAAGGGCAGCGCGAGCGACGGGAGGAGCGAGGCGTGATCGGTCAGTGACGTGGGGCGAGGAAGGCGGGCAGCTCCGCGAGGCTCGCGCCTTCGGCCTCCGGTGCGACGCCCAACTCGTCGTGCGGCAGCCCTGTGCGGTTGACCCAAAAGGTTCGGAAGCCGAACCATGCGCCGGCCGCGACATCCCAGCCATTCGAAGAAACAAACACCATCTCCCGCGGGCTCAGGTTGAACGCGTGCGTGGCGAGGCGATAGGCCCGACAGTCGGTCTTGTACGTCTTGACCGCATCAACCGAGAGAACGTGGTCGAATAGGTCGTCGAGCCCGGCGTGACGGCAAAGTGCCTCAAGCATCTCCGGGCTGCCATTCGACAGGATCGCAAGGCCGTGGCCGGACCCTTTCAACTGGCGCAGCACGTCGCCTACCTCGGGAAAGGTGAGGAGGCGCAGGTACTGATCCATTAGCCGCGTGCGATCCGCGTCGTCCAGGGCGAGACCAAGCCGGTTCGCGGCATAGCGAAGCGCATCTTCCGTAACGCGCCAGAAATCGACATAGCGGTCCGACAGCGCACGGAGCCATGTGTACTCGAGCTGTTTCGTGCGCCACAGCTGCGAGAGGGCGCTGCCTTGTCCAGGGAACAAGGTGTCCGCGAGCTGCCGCACCGAGTGGACGTCGAAGAGCGTGCCATAGGCATCGAACGCGACCGCGCGGGCGGGGAGATGCTCATTCATGGCAGAAAACGCACTTGTCGACCGGATCGTCGCGAAGTCTGGGGACGCGGTCCCGTTAATGATGACCCGACACGGGCCCACCCTTCAGCCTGTAGCGGGTTCCGCAGTAAGGACACAAGGCCTCGCCGGTGCCCGCGACGTCGAGGAACACACGAGGATGGGCGTTCCACAACATCATCCAAGACATCGGACAATGGAGCGGCAGGTCGTCCGCCGTGACTTCGATCTCGCGGCTTGCGTTAACCGATTTTTCTTTCTGCATAGGGTACCTCGTGCACCGGCGTGAGCCAGTCCAAGTGATTTCTTGCCCGGCCGTACACGCAATCGAAGAACAGCGACTGGAGCCGCGTGGTGATCGGACCGCGCACGCCGGATCCGATCACCCGATTGTCGAGTTCCCGAATCGGCGTTACCTCGGCGGCCGTGCCGGTGAAGAAGGCCTCATCCGCGCAGTAGACCTCATCGCGAGTGATCCGTTTCTCGATGACCTGTAGGCCGATTTCGTCAGCAAGGGTGACGACCGTGTCACGTGTGATGCCCTCCAGCGCCGAGGTGAGATCGGGCGTGAAGAGGCGTCCGTTCCGAACGATGAAAATGTTCTCGCCCGACCCCTCAGCTACGAAGCCAGCGACGTCGAGCAGCAGGGCTTCGTCATAGCCGTCGTGGGCCGCTTCGTGGTGGGCGAGAATGGAGTTCGAGTAGCTACCCACCGCCTTCGCTTTGCACATTGTGATGTTTACGTGGTGGCGCGTGAAGGACGAGGTCTTGACCCGGATGCCCTTTTCCAGACCCTCCGGGCCAAGGTAGGCGCCCCACGGCCAAGCGGCCACCGCTACGTGGGTCGACAGCGTCTTTGCGGAGATCCCGAGCGCTTCCGACCCGTAGAACGCGATTGGGCGGATGTAGCAGCTTTCGAGCTTGTTTTCGCGCACGACGGCGCGTTGAGCTTCAGAGAGGGTGTGCGCATCCCAAGGCATCTGCATACCGAAGATATGAGCCGAGCGGAAAAGGCGTTCGGTATGTTCCTTCAGGCGGAAGATGGCCGTACCGATCGCTGTGTGGTAGGCGCGCACCCCCTCGAACACCCCCATGCCGTAGTGGAGGGTGTGGGTGAGGACGTGGGTCGTGGCATCGCGCCACGGCACCATGTGACCGTCATACCAGATCAGGCCATCTCGGTCAGCCATCGACATGGGATGTCTCCAGACAGCGGGAAGGGACAGCGACCCCGAATTCTAGCCGCTTTGGCAGCGGCGCTCCAGGGACTATGCTGCGACTGCTTCGGTGCGCAGCGCCGCGAGATCCTGCTCGTTCAGCGTCTCCTTCCGCAAGAGCTCTTGCGCGCCCCGTTCGAGGAGGCCCCGGCGGTCGGCGAGGAGCTTCACCGTACGGTTGAACGCGGCCTCCACGATGCTGCGCACCGCGCAGTCGATCTCGCGCGCGGTCTCTTCGCTGTACGTGCGCTCGGCGGGCAGTGCCCCCGCCCCGCCGAGAAACGATTGCCGCTCGGCGTCGTACGACACAGGGCCCAGCTTCGCGTCCATCCCATAGCGCATGACCATGCTGCGCGCAACGTTTGTGACCTTCGAGAGGTCGTCGGCGGCTCCCGTCGAGAGGTGACCGAACACGATATGCTCGGCCGCACGACCGCCCAGCAGCACCGCCATCTTGTTCTCGAGCTCGTCCCGGGTCATCAGGAACCGGTCTTCCGTAGGACGCTGTATCGTGTAGCCGAGCGCACCGATGCCGCGGGGGATGATCGACACCTTGTGCACGGGATCGGATCCCGGCAGCGCCATCGCAACCAACGCGTGACCCATCTCGTGGTAGGCGACGACGCGCCGCTCCTCCGCGTTAAGCAGCCGATTTTTCTTCTCCAGCCCGGCGACGATGCGCTCGACCGCCTGCGTAAAGTCCTCGAGGGTGATCGAATCGGCCCCGCGACGGGTCGCGAGCAGGGCTGCTTCGTTCACGAGATTCGCGAGGTCGGCGCCGGAGAAACCCGGTGTGAGGGCGGCCACCTTCTCGATTCGGACATCGGAGTCGAGGTGCACTTTCTTCATGTGCACCTCCAGGATCTGCATGCGGCCTTTCTTGTCCGGCCGGTCGACCAGTACCTGCCGGTCGAAGCGTCCAGCCCGAAGCAGTGCCGGGTCGAGAATCTCCGGCCGGTTGGTGGCGGCGAGCAGCACCAGACCCTGGGACGCATCGAATCCATCCATCTCGACCAGCAATTGGTTCAGGGTCTGTTCCTTCTCATCGTGCCCCGCAGCTGGGAACGCGCTGCGGGCTCGCCCCAGCGCATCCAGCTCGTCGATGAAGATGATCGCGGGCGCTTTGGCGCGCGCCTGCTCGAAGAGGTCACGTACCCGGGCAGCGCCGACCCCCACGAACATCTCGACGAACTCCGAGCCGCTAATGGAGAAAAAGGGCACGCCCGCCTCACCCGCCACCGCCCGAGCGAGCAGCGTCTTGCCCGTGCCGGGCGGGCCGACGAGAAGGATCCCTTTCGGGCTGCGCGCCCCGAGGCGCCCGTAGCCCCGCGGGTCCTTGAGGAACTGCACGATTTCCTGGAGTTCTTCCTTCGCTTCGTCCACACCGGCGACGTCCGCGAACGTAGTCTTGGTGTCGGTCTCCACGTAGACCTTGGCCTTGCTCTTGCCGATGGAAAGAAAGCCGCCGCCCAACCCTTGCTTCTCGGCGAACTTCCGCATCACGAAGATCCAGATCGCGAAAAAGGCCACGGCGGGAATTACCCAGCCGAGCATGTCGCGCAGGAAAGTACTTTCCACTACGCCGGTGAACTTGATGTCGTACTGATCGAGGTCACGTGCCAGACCGGGGTCAACGCGGGTCGTCACGAACTTGCTGCGACCATCGGGCAGCGCCTGCTTGAGTTCGCCCTGGATGTAGTTGTTCGTGATGGAGATCTCCTTCACCTTGCCGTCCTTCAGGAGGTCCTGGAACTGGCTGTAGGGGATCGGCTCCACCGTGCGCATCTGTACCCATAGGTCGTGCAGGAACATCACGGCGAGCGTGGCGAGGATGAGATACCAGATGTTGAACTGGGTCTGCTTTTCCATCGGTTTACCGTCTGAAGCGTTATTTCAGAAGCTGGCACTCGAGCCGACGGATCCGCGCGTGCAAGGCTTCCATGCGCTCCAGAAGATCGACTGCCAGGGCCATGCCGGCCGCGTTCAGCTCGAAGTGGGCACGCAGCCGGGCCGCGATTCGGGCGCGCAAGAGCGCCTGGGCCGGGAACACGAGCGATGCCGGACGCATGGGCTCGATCACGCCGAAGTCGATGAGGGTTTCCACTTCTTCCCGTGTCAGCCCCGAGGCGACCAGCAATTCATCGAAGGAGACGGCAGACCCCCCCGAGGCGACGAAAGTACCTTCTAGGATCTCGGATCTCTTCATGGCATCATCCGTTCGAGATCTTTGCGCGGATTGAAGTCAGACGCCTGGCTCAGCTGCTCGAACAGCGCGCGCTGGCGCTCTGAAAGCACCGGGGGCGTCACGATCCGCAACAGGCAATAGAGATCGCCGTGACCGTGGTGCG
>Ga0209253_10000540_pt1 | contig 32772 bp, 34 predicted proteins | sample FrelakmetBRP12BR_FD_187145 | JGI IMG/M metagenome (GOLD analysis project Ga0209253, IMG submission 187145) | Freshwater lake sediment microbial communities from the University of Notre Dame, USA, for methane emissions studies - BRP12 BR (SPAdes)... | ecosystem: Environmental > Aquatic >... | reverse complement strand
GTTGGCGCGCGCCGCCTGCTCGTCGGCCTCGGCCTGGGAACGCGTGTGCGCCACCCCCACCGCGGCACGCTCGACCTCGGCCCGTAGCCGCGCAATCACCTGCCCTTTCTCCACCCGGTCGCCGCGCTCGACCAGCATCTCCTGCACCACCCCAATCACCGGCGAGCCCACCTCCGCCACCTGCTGCGGCTCGATCAGACAACCCAGCGGCTGCGCGGCCTGCACCGATGTGCTCACCCCAACGGCCAGCAGCACTCGGCACATGCTTGCCCATGTCATAGTTTGTTCTCCTTCCGATGTCTCATTCCAGCGGCCCGCCGAAAGACATCCGTCGGTCCAGGGCTCGGTCGCGCTCCAGCAATCGCCTGCGCTCGCAAACGTGGCGGCGCTCGACGAGCCACTGCACGGACGCGGCCAGCGTGCTCACAATGGGGCTCGGCAGGCCTGCTGCGCTGCGCGCGAGCACCCGGCGCACCCCGTGCGGCAGCACGGCGCGAAAGAGCGGCGCATCGGCAGCGAGCCACTTCTCGCAGCTGCCCGGATCGCCTTGGCGAGCGCAGCGTCCGGCCAACTGGCGGTCGATGCGCCGTGCGGTGTTCAGTTGGCAGCTGATGATGTGCAGCCCGCCGAGCTCCGCGACGCCGGCACCCAGCGGGATGTCGGTGCCGCGTCCCGCGATGTTGGTCGCCACCGTGACCGCAGCGCGTCGTCCGGCCCGGGCGACGATCTCGGCTTCGGCGGAATCGTTGCGCGCGTTGAGGACGGCATGAGCGATTCCACGGACCTTCAGGTGCTGCGAGAGTGCCTCGGAGTCGGCGACCGAATCGGTGCCGACCAGCACCGGTCGTCCCACCTGCGCGAGCTCGACCACGCGGTCCGCTACCGCTCCCCACAGGGCCTTGCGATCAGCAAACAGTCGCGCCGGCAGCACGCGACGCCGGTCGGGCAGTCGCAGCGGGACGCGGCGAACGGCGAGGTCGTAGTGGGCGAGCAATTCGCTCGCGGACTCGGAGAGCGTGCCGCTCAGGCCGCCCAGGCGCAGGTACCGGGGAAAGAAGCGCTGATAGGTGATCTGCGCGGCGGTCACCTGGGGCGCGGTCGGCGTGAGGCCTTCCTTGATCTCGATCAGCTGATGCAGGCCGCGGGACCACGCGCGGCCGGGCGCGATCCGGCCAGTGGTGTCGTCGATGATCAGGACCTTGCCATCGCGCACCAGGTATTGGCGGTCACGGCGATACAGGTGCAAGGCGGCGAGCGCGGTCCCGATCGCCTCCTCGCGGTGCATGCGATTGCGCCAGACTGGCCCGAGGCGTTGCACCGACTCTTCGATCCGCCTCCGCCCCTTGGCTGTGAGTTGCACTGCGGATGCCGCCGCGTCGAGCGTGAAGTCGATGTCGGACTGCAGGCCCCGCGCCATGTCGAGGGAGTGGCTGAGATAGCCTGTCTCCTGCTCGTTGCCCGCCGCCCGTGCCAGGATGAAGGGCACACGTGCTTCATCGATCAGGATGCTGTCGGCCTCGTCGATCAGGGCCATGCACAAACCCCGCAACAACAGCGGTGCGCACGGCTCGCCAGTCAGCCGGTCCACCCGTTCGCGGAGTAGATCCCGGTTGCGAACGCACCCGTCGCGCAGGTAGTCGAAAACCAGCTCCTTGGCCGTGCAGTAGGCAATGTCGCAGGCATACGAGGCGCGGCGCTCGCTTTCCGGCTGTCCCTGAATCGCTGCGCCCGTGGTCAGGCCCAGTAGCGCATAGACCGGGCGCAGGAGATCGGCGTCGCGCGCCACCAGATAGTCGTTGGCCGTGATGACGTGAACCGGTATCCCGGCAAGCGCGGCCGCGGCCGCCGCCAGCGCGAGCGCGTAGGTCTTGCCCTCGCCGGTGACCATTTCCGCCAGCCGGTTGCGCAGTACGATATCGGCCGCGATCACCTGGGTGTCGAAGATCCGCACCTGCAGCTCGTGCTCGCACGCAACGCTGGCCAAAGCGAACGCGCTTGCGATGTGGATGTCGCGCAGGCCTTCGGTCTGAAGCGCGAGGCGCAGGTCGCGAGCGGCAGCGGAAAACTGCGTTTCCTTCAACTGCCGGAACGATCGCCGTTGCGTCGCGAATTGACCGAGCATGTGGGAGCGGGAACGCGTGGCAAGCGACGCTACGCGGTCGGTCACCGCCCTTAGCCCTGCGGACAGCGAGTTCCCCCTCGGCTCGGCCGCCGAGCGGTGGCGCTCCGGGTACTCGCCCCAGAGCAGTCCGGGTACCGGCAGGTCTGCAGTGCCCATCGGCTGGCTTTGCGTTGGACCGACGCCTCAGTCCGAAGGATCGAAGTGCTTCAGGAAGAGCTGGGTTGCCCGCCGAAAGCCCTGCATGCCGAGTGGCTCGAAGCCGTGATCGAAGCGCACCCAGGCGCGGCCACCCACGCGCTCGAGCACGGTACCGTCGAGGGTCAGGTCGAACAAGAAGATCGGCGCGAGACTCTTACGGCCATCCTGGTCGCTCGGGTCGGTGACGTAGGGGCCGCCCCCGCGGTCGCCAAGCGCGGCACTCGGGAGCAGATGCGAGGCCGCAGGTTCGTCCTGGGTCATGCTCGCAGACAACGGCGACCCGGGGCTTTCGGCCAGGCGAACCTCCGCGCCGTGGGTACGGTTGCGTACCAGGAACGCGTCCTCTTCGGCGACCGCGGCGCGTACCCGCAAGGCGGTGGGTTCCAGCACATAACCGAGGTTTTCCCCTTGGTGGCTGAATCTGCCCTGCAGGTCGGACTGACGCGGCATGGCCAACCGGCCTGACACCTTTGCGCGCACCTCGAGCTGGGCGATGCGCTCCTCGGTGCGTTGGAGCTCGGCCTGCGTCTTGGCGATCTGCTCGGCGAGGTTCTGGGCCGCCGTCGCATCGCGCAGCAGCAGCTGGTACTGATCCGCCTGCAGCCCGTCGAGCCGGCTCGCCAGCTGTTCGCGCACCGCGGCGAGGTCCGGGTTATCGAGCACGACCAGCAGGTCGCCGGGCTGCACCGGATCGCCGTCGCGCACCGGCAGTGCGGCGATGAACCCCTCCACCTCCGGACGGACATGCGCCTGCTCGGGCAACCAGACGACGGCGGGAACCACGGACGAGAGCGGCAGCGGGAGGACAAAGAGGGCGATCCCGGGAAGCGCCGCGAGGGCCGCGATGCCGATCCGCACCCGGGTGAGCTGCGGTCCCGGCGCTGCTGCTGCCAGCCCCTGCTTGACCCAAGCCATGACCGGGCGAATTAGCATCGACACGACGAGATAGACGGCGGCGATGACGCCCAGCAGAAACCATTTGGCACCAAACCAAAGGATGATCACGATCGAAATCCAGAGCCGGTAGCCGAACGATGCCGGCGCATAGAGCAGTAGCCACTTGCGCTCTCCGGCGGCGACCTGGGGCAGCTCGGCCGGGGCGCGCAGGAGGTGGCGGCGCACCAGGTAGCTCCAGTAAGCGTTGCTGCGGGGGGCCAGGTTCGGCAGGGTCAGCAGATCGCACAGAACATAGTAGGCATCGAAGCGGAGCAATGGATTACCGTTGAACAGCACCGTCGAGATGCCGCCGATGGCCATGACGACGAAGGCGACGTCGCGCGCGAGGCCGGGCTGGATGTTGAGCCAGATGAGGAGCGCGATCGCAGCGAGTGTGGTCTCCACCATGACGCCCGCGGCCGCCACGGCTGCGCGCTGGGTGCGTTGCTCGAAACCCGAAGACGCCGATGCGTCCGTGTAGGGGGCCGGCACCAGGACCAGGAGTGCCAACCCCCACTCATGCACCTCGCCCCCCCAGCGCCTCACGGCCAACGCGTGTCCCAGTTCATGCAGGCCTTTGATGAGCGGGAAGAGAATCCAGGCGAGGGCCAGATACCGCGGCGTCAGAACATGCGTTTGGGCATGAGCCTGCAGTTCACTCCAGCTGACTGCGGCGGCGAGAACACCGAGGGTGACGACGGCAAGCCAGATCCAGAACATCAACGGGCGAAACAACACCGACGCCAGGAAGTCCAATCGCTGAAGCCATCCGGAAGGGTCGCCGAGCGGCAGCCGGAACGCGAAAGGGTTCACCATCTGCCGGGTTCTTCTTCGGCTGCGTTCCTTGCGCCGCAGGAACAACACATTGGTGTCCGGAGTGTGCTCGCACTGCAGCAGTTCGTGCTCGTTGAGCTGAACCAGTAGCTGAATGATCTCGTCTTGAGTCGGTGCCTCGTCGCCCAGGCTTTCGAGCACGGAATCCCACACGCACTGCACGTCGTGGTGCCCGTCACACCGACCGATGAACTCATAGGCTGGCTCGTTGATCATGTGCTGGCGGCCAGTCGCGTCGTCGGAAAGCACGTACCAGCGCTGGCCTCTCCAATGCTGGCGTTGTATCCGTACCTGGGAACGTAGTTGCGGATGCAGTGTGGCAACGCGATACCATTGGTCGCTGAATAGCGGGCGCGTCATCTCATGCACTCCATTTCCACAACTCGATGCGCAGCCAGTCGGTGAGCCGGTGGCTGAGGATCCAGGCAAGCGGTGCGGAGCCGGCGTCGATCTTGGCCACGCCCAGCAGCCCGGGACGCAGTCCCGGGGTCGAGGTGTCGAAAGCTGCCTCTACCTCAAAGCTGTTGCGCCCCTCCGCGCTCGCCGCCAGCACCGACTGGCTCGATACCTGGGTCATGGCGCCACGGGTAGCCTCATCCGAAGCGAGGCCGCGCCAGTGGCGGATAAGGGGCTCGCTTTCGTGGATTGCCTCGCGGGAGGGAGGGTCATGTCGATCGCTTTTCGGATCTGCTGAGTTTTGGGTTCTTCGCTCTACCGGAACCCGGCTGGGATCGATGGGCTCAGCCCACAGAAATGGAAGTCGTTTGGATGGCGATGGCGCGAACGCTGCCCCGCCCTTACACCTGCATACTCATGATCTCGTGATAGGCCGAAACCAGCTTGTTGCGCACCTGCACGGCGGCATGAAAAGTGATACTGGCCTTCTGCATCGCAATCATCGCGTCGGAGAGATGGACCTTGTCCTCGCCCACGGCAAAGGCCTGCCCTAATTCCTGGGCGCGTTGCTGGCCCGCGTTCAGCGAATCGAGCGAAGCCTTCAGCACCTCCGTGAAGCTGGGCGTGCCTCTGGGAGCTTCGGACTGTGTCGCGCTCGTAGCCGCTTCCGCGCGCGCGCTGAGGGCTCGAAGTTGCGTCAGCATCGCGTTGATTCCAGAGGTGTCGATCCCAGTCGTTTGCACGTTCGTCCTAGCCCTTTCCGTGTTGAGAGGTTACGCACCCGCCCGGCGACGAAGAGCGCGGAGCGAGGGATTCCACCGCCGCACGTTACCATCGTGGAGAGCAAAACTCGGCCCGATCAGCGCGTGAAAGAGCGCTCTATTTCGGCAATTGACGAACGCGGCGAGGTCGATAATCGGCCGCACGACCCAAGCCCCGGGAGTTCTCTCCCGATCCGGGCCAATCCGTTAGCACTTGGGTCAGCGATATGAGGAAGCACGCATGGCAGTAGGGACCGGGGGTTCGGTGGCGCCGGGCCTCACGGGTCTTTTGCAGGGTCCGATGGCGCACAAGCTATTGTTGATGCTTGGCGCTGCCGCGCTTGTCGCGGTCATGGTCGCGGTCTGGATGTGGGGCCAACGACCCGAATATCGCGTTCTCTTCTCGAACTTTTCGGACCGCGACGGCGGAGCAATCGTGGCCGCACTGGAACAGATGAACATTCCTCACCGGTTTGCGGACGGCGGAGGAGCGATCCTGGTTCCGGCAGACCGCGTGCATGACGCTCGCCTCAAGCTTGCTGCACAGGGTCTCCCCAAGGGCGGCAACGTCGGCTTCGAACTGATGGAAAACCAGAAACTGGGAGTCTCCCAGTTTCACGAGCACGTGAACTTCCAGCGTGCGCTCGAGGGTGAGCTCGCGCGCTCGATCCAATCTCTTGCGGCCGTCGCCGGCGCACGCGTGCATCTGGCGCTGCCCCGGTCGTCGGTATTCGTTCGGGATCAGCAGAAGCCAACCGCATCGGTCTTGCTGAACCTGCACCCCGGACGCAGCCTCGACCCGCAGCAGGTCAACGCGATCGTGCATCTGGTGGCGAGCAGCGTTCCGGAATTGGCCACGCGAAACGTGACGGTGATCGACCAGACCGGCGCTCTTCTCTCGGATGCCAGCAAGGCCGGTAACACGAACGGACTCGACGCGACGCAACTCAAGTACGTGCAGGAACTGCAACAAAGCATCATCAAGCGAATCGAGTCAATCGTGACCCCGATCGTCGGAGAGCACAATGTCCGCGCCGAAGCCACGGCGGATGTCGACTTCTCGCGTTCCGAGCAGGCAGCGGAAACCTACAAACCCAATCAGTCCGCTGCCGCGGCGGCAGTTCGCAGCCAGCAAACGAGCGAAGTGCAAACGCCCGGTGGCGCCACTCCCGCTGGGGTACCCGGCGCCCTGTCCAACCAACCGCCGGCCCCGGCGTCGGCTCCGATCGTTGCACCCCAGGGGGCCCCACCCACGACGGCGCTCGCGGCTTCGAACGCGAACGGGTCGCGCAAAGAAGCGACGATCAATTATGAAGTCGACAAGACGATCCGCTACGTGCAGCAACCCATGGGTGGAATCAAGCGTCTTTCGGTCGCCGTTGTCGTGAACTACAAGAAGGAGGTGGACGGTTCAGGAAAGGTCACATCGCGACCGCTCACGGACGCAGAAAAGGCCCAGATCACGGAGTTGGTGCAGGAAGCGATGGGATATAACAAGGAGCGCGGGGATTCGCTCAACGTCGTCAACAGCCCCTTTGCAACCCCAGATACGGAGCCCATCGCCGACCTACCCCTTTGGCAGCAACCGGACAAGGTTCAGATAGCGAAGGACAGCGGAAAGTATCTTCTCGTCGCGGCGGTTCTCGGCTATCTCTTCTTCGTGTACCTGCTACCTCTGCTGCGACGCCTCTCGGAGGCCGTGCAGACACCGCTTCGCCTGTCCGCACCCAACGACCAGGGCGACGACGAGGCCGCGGAGGGACAACTGATGGAGCGCGCAGCCATTCCGCAGCGCAACTACCAGAGGAACCTGGAGATGGCGCGGCAATTGGCCCGACAGGAACCCAAGATGGTCGCCAACGTCGTGAAGACGTGGGTGCGCGGCAATGAATGACGAAGGCGCACAAAGAGGTGCAATCCTCATGTTGGCTCTTGGCGAGAACGAGGCCGCCGAAGTGATGAAGCATCTGGGTCCGCGCGAGGTGCAGAAGCTCGGGCAGGCCATGGCTGCCTTGAAGACGGTGGGAGTGAATCAGGTCGAATCCGTTCTTAACGCGTTCTGCGCCGAAGCGGACCGGAGCTCCACGCTGGCACTCGATTCCGATCACTACGTTCGCTCCGTCCTCACCAAGGCGCTGGGAGACGAAAAGGCGTCGGCGCTGGTCCATCGCGTCCTCCAGAGGGAGGAGAACCGGGGCCTCGAATCCCTCAAATGGATGGACGCGGAATCCGTAGCGGATCTGATTCGAAACGAGCACCCGCAGGTGATCGCCACGATCCTCGTGCATCTGGAGCGCGACCACTCCTGCGAGATTCTCGGCCGATTCCCGGAGGACCTTCGCAATGACGTAATACTTCGCATCGCACAGCTGGACGGCGTGCAGCCGGCTGCGCTGGACGAACTCAACGACGTCCTGGTCAAGCTCCTGACCGGCAACGAGCGTCAGGGAAAGCAGCACATCGGCGGGATCCGGTCAGCGGCGGAGATCATCAACTGCATGGGGGGCGAGACCGAAGCCTCGGCGCTTGCCTATTTGAGAGATTATGATGAAGCCCTCGCCGAGAAAGTCGTGGACGACATGTTCGTTTTCGACAACATTCTGAAGCTCGATGACCGGGGCATTCAGCTGCTGCTGCGCGAAGTTCAATCTGATTCCCTGATCGTGGCGCTGAAGGGGGCGTCGCCCGAACTGCGCGACAAGATCTTCAAGAACATGTCACAGCGCGCTGCCGAAATGATGCGCGATGACCTTGATTCCAAGGGACCCGTGCGACTCTCCGAAGTGGAAGCCCAACAGAAGCAGATCCTCCAAATCGTGCGCCGTCTGGCCGAGGAGGGCCAACTGATCCTGCATGCCAAGGGGCAGGACGCTTATGTCTAGCGTAGTCATTCCGAAGGAGCAGCTCTCTGCTTATCAGCGATGGGAGCTCGCGTCACTTGATGACGGGAGCGGCCCCGGTGTCTTCGGCAGTGAGGCGGCAGCCACCACTCTTCCAACCTGCGAACAGCTCCAAAAACTGCGGGACGACGCCCGCATGCAGGGTTATGCAGACGGCTTCGAAGAGGGGCGGCGCGCGGGGCAGGCAGAAGGTCGGCGGCAGTCCTCTGTCCTGGCGGAACAGCTGGCTCATCTTGCAGAGGCGTTCGGCGCCGAGCTCGCGCGAGCGGATGAACTTGTCGCGGACGCCGTCCTAGATCTCGCACTCGACCTGGCGAAGGCCATGCTGAAAGTGGGCCTTGAGATTCGACCGGAACTCGTTCTCCCGGTCGTGAGCCAGGCTATCCACTACCTCCCAGCGTTGCAGCCACCCGCCATACTCCATTTGCATCCCGAGGACGCCGCGCTGGTCAAGGAACACCTTGGCGACGAACTCGCGAAGGCTGGGTGGCGCGTTGCGGGAGAGTCCACCATCGAACGCGGTGGCTGCCGCATCGAAACCGCCAGCAACCAAATCGATGCGACAGTTGGTACGCGGTGGCAACGCATAGCGAGCGCGCTCGCCAAGACCTCTGACTGGCTCAGCTGATGCCCTCGCCCGAGACTCACGCCGACCGCTGGCGAGCCTACCTCAGGGACTGCGGCGAGCTCGCCACGATCGCCGAACCGATGCAGATTTCGGGGCGTGTGACGCGCGTAACCGGCCTACTCATGGAGGCTGTCGGGTTGAGGCTTCCCGTGGGAAGCGCATGCACCGTCGCCTTGCCGGGACAGTCACGCTTGGATGCAGAGGTCGTCGGATTTCAGGACGATCGTCTGTTCCTGATGCCGCAGAATGACGTGGAAGGTGTGGTCCCGGGCGCTCGGGTATGGCTGGTGGAAGTCGCCGACGCGCTGCCGAGGCCGGGTCAGGTGAGCCAGCCGCGCCGCCGCGCCACGGACCGAGCAAAGCACCTGCCGGTCGGTAACTCCCTGCTCGGGCGGGTGCTCGATGGGGCCGGCCGACCGCTCGACGAGCGCGGACCGCTGATCGACTGCCGCCCGGCGCCTCTCAATGTGCGCGCTTGCAACCCTCTTGACCGGGCGCCGATCAGCATCGTCCTGGAAGTCGGTGTCCGTGCCATCGACACAATGCTCACGATCGGGCGCGGCCAGCGAATGGGTCTGTTCGCGGGATCCGGCGTCGGCAAGAGCGTATTGCTCGGCATGATGGCTCGGTATACGAACGCGGACGTGATCGTCGTCGGTCTGATCGGCGAGCGCGGGCGCGAAGTGAAGGAGTTCATCGAGCAGATTCTTGGCCCTGCGGGACTGGCACGTTCCGTCGTCATCGCCGCTCCGGCGGACACCCCGCCGCTCGTGCGCCTGCAAGGCGCGGCGTATGCTACCAGCATCGCTGAGTATTTCCGCGATCAGGGCCTGAATGTGCTTCTCATCATGGATTCTCTCACGCGGTTCGCGATGGCGCAAAGGGAGATCGGTCTCGCCGTCGGGGAGCCTCCGGCGACGAAGGGCTATCCGCCATCCGTGTTCGCCAGGCTCCCCGCGCTGGTCGAGCGAGCCGGTAACGGAAAACCCGGGGGTGGTTCGATCACGGCGTTCTACACCGTGCTCACTGAGGGTGACGATCAGCAGGACCCCATTGCAGACGCCGCTCGCGCTATCCTGGACGGGCACGTCACCCTGGATCGAAAGCTCGCAGAATCGGGCCACTACCCGGCCATCGACATCGAACAATCGATCAGTCGCGCAATGAACAGCATCACGACGCCCGATCATCAACAGTTGACCCGTCGCCTCAAGCAGCTTTGCTCCCGGTACCAGAGAGGCCGCGACCTCATCAGCGTCGGCGCGTACTCACGAGGATCGGATCCGACCCTCGACGAAGCTGTCGCGCTCTACCCCCGAATCGAGGCGTTTCTTCAGCAGGACATTGCGGAGCGTGCGTCGTTCGGCGAGAGTTACGAGCGACTTCAGGCGTTGTTCGGACAATAGGCGGCCCGTCGTCGCGCACAGAATCGAGACATGGCGGATTTCCATGCGCTCGCGACGTTGATCCGATTGGCGCGTCAACAAACGGATGACGCAGCGCGCGACCTGGGCGAAGCGGTGCGGGTTGCCGATGCGGCAAGACAGAAACTTGCCCTTCTCTTGCAATACCGAGATGAGTACGCGAACCGGTTTCAGCGCGACCTCTCCCGCGGCCTGCACACCGGGGACTATCGCAATTACCGATCGTTTCTTGAGAAGCTCGAGACGGCCGCCTCGGGACAGAGGCAAGTGCTACGCGATGCCGAGCAACGCGTCGAAGCGCAGCGCAATACGTGGCAGGCTGCCGCGCGAAGGAGGGACTCATTCGAGACGCTTGCCGATCGAATGAAGACCCAGGAAGCGAGGCGAGAAGGCAGGCGGGAACAACGGCTGATGGACGAACACGCCACGCGGTCGGCGGTTGCCCGACGGCGGACCTAGATACGTTCAATGGGACGAGGGGACACCCATGCAGATACCAGCTGTGTCTACACCCGCGAAGGCGGCGCTCACGGGTACGGCAAGCAGATCGCCCGACGTAAGCCAAGCCAGTTCACCGTTTGATCAGGTCCTCGCAAGAGAGCTAACCGGTCAAGAGGGTTCGAGCCAGAGCCGGCCGCGGGAGAAAGGCGATTCCGCTCCGCAGAAGGACGCCGCTTGTAGGTCGGAGTCAGTCGAGGACCCGCCTCGCTCCGAAACTGCGTCCATCGACGCCCCGACCGGCGGTGCGACCTCTCAGAGCAGCCACCCGGCCGTTGCGAAGGGCAAGTCACTTCGAATCGAATCGATCGAGGAACCAGGGTTGTCCGAACCATCTGTGGATGTTGGCGACGACGACGCGGCGCCGCCTGACGCCTCCGAAGACGTGCTCGCACTCATCAGCGGGGCAATTCAGATCGTGCAGCCCCGTGAAGAAGCCACACGAGCTCCCGCCGATGCGAATGGGGTCGACTCGACGACCACCCCGAACGCTGGGGAAGTGGCAGACCTCAAGGCGAGCACGCCGGTCGGTCTCGCAACGGCGCCTCCCCCTGAACTGCCCGCCCGACCGGGCAACACGACCGTCCCTCGGGTTCTGGGCGAGAACGGCGACAAGTTTGTTTTCGCTGCCATTGCAGGGGAGAAGCTATCCGAATCCACGCACGAGGGCGCCGCCGTCACCGCGGATGTGATCGACGAGCCGTCGATAGGTGCTGTTGCTGGCCGGCCCCTTCACGGGGAAAACAGGTCGCTCAGTCTCGACGCCGCCTTCCTGGCGCGACCGGTCGCGTCGCATGACGCCAAGTCGGAGGGCGACGCGGCAGTCTCAGGTGCCCAGATGACCGGATTCACACCGGTGACCGTCGAAGCATCGTCAGCATTTCGCACCGATTCGGTGGACACGCTGCACCCAAGGGTCGGAACCCCGGCGTGGGAAACGGCCCTGGGCCACAAGGTCACCTGGATGATCGGCGAGCACCAGCAAACCGCCACGCTGGTGTTGGACCCGCCCGATCTTGGGCCGCTGCAAGTCGTTCTCACCATTAATAGCGATCAGGCGACCGCGGCATTCTACGCCCCCGAACCCGAGGTTCGTCGTGCGCTCGAGGCTGCGATTCCGAGACTACGGGAGATGCTGGATGCCGCCGGAATTCAGCTCGGCGATGCGACCGTGGGCGCGGGTACCTCGGATAACGGCGATGCACCCCCCACCACCAGACACCTTCCCCCGAACGTGTCGCGGGACAGCGCCGAAGCGCGTCCTTCGGCGCCCGATGGTGGTTCGATCGTTCGCACGGTCGCTCATCGTCTCATCGACACTTTCGCCTGAGGCTGGCTTTCGCCGGGCCCACCGCCATCGCGGTCGCGGGAGGGCGGTTGAAGTTAAGTTCGCGGCAAGGGTCCCCGATGGCGCGAGGCCGCTTACCAAGCGACGATATGCAGTGGCTTAATGCCCTTTATCGTGGCATGCGCGACCGGGCCTTCCGCCGAAAATTGGAGTCGCCTCGAGACACGTGACGCACCCCCGGACTAGCTCATGGCAAAACCCACTCCTAAGGCCGCTGCCGACGAAGCAGGCACCGGCAAATCTCGAAAGAAGCTCCTAATGGTGCTAGGCGTTGTTCTCGTTCTCCTGGGAGGAGGAGGCGCTGGTGCGTGGTACCTCACTAGAGGCGGTGGCGCTCATTCCGAGCAGGAAAAGGAGGATGCCGCTAAGGCACCACTTTTCCTGGCACTGGAACCCTTTACGGTAAACCTGCAAGATGAAACGGAGGAGCAGTACCTACAGGTGGGTCTCACGCTGAAGGTCGATGATGAGGCCCAGATCGACCTCCTCAAGCTACACATGCCAGAGGTGCGCAGCCGCTTGCTCATGCTCCTTTCCAGCAAGAAGGGGGCGGAAATCCTCACGCCAGAGGGCAAGAGAAAGCTTTCCGACGAGATCATCGCTCAGGTGAAGGAGCCGTTTAGGGCGAATAGCCCGCCTCAGGCCGTGTCTGGCGTCTTCTTCACCTCCTTCGTAGTTCAGTGAGACAGACATGGCGGAAAGCATTCTCTCGCAGGAGGAAATCGACACGCTATTGAACGGCGTCCCTGCCGCGTGCGAAGGCGGCGACCCCCCCCCAGCCCCCTGCGATCTCGGCACGCAAGAGCGCGTATCTCGCGGCGCCATGCCGCGCCTGCAGATCATCAACGAGAGCTTCTCGCGCCTGCTCCGCGCGCGCATGTCGAGTTTCCTTCGGCGGGACGTTTCTACATCGACTCCCGAGATGACTCGCACCAAGTTCACCGAGTTCACCCGTCGGTTGGGCAGTCCCACGAGCCTGGCCCTCGTCCGCCTGAAGCCGCTGCGCGGCACGGCGCTGGTGGTTGTCGATCCGGACCTAGTATTCCTCATCGTCGACAGGATGTTTGGAGGAGAGGGGCGGGTGCGATCGCACCAGAATGGGCGCGGTCTCACGCAGACCGACGAACGCATCATCCGGCGCACCCTCGATGTCGTGTTCGCGGCCTACGCTAAGGCTTGGGAACCCATCTTTCCCATCGCCCCCGAGTACGTGCGCACTGAGACGAACGCACAATTGGCCACCATTGCCGCGCCGAACGACGTGGTGGTCGAGACCACTCTCAATATCGTGCTGGGTTCGTTCTCCGGCGAGCTAGGCATCTGCATGCCCTACGCCATGATCGAGCCCATCCGCGATGTGCTCTGCAACGTGTGCCACGCGGTCGAGGCAGGGCAGGACAACAGCTGGGCCACAGCCATCTCCCGCCACCTGCAAGACGCGGAAGTGGAGCTCGTTGCCGACCTGGGCGGGGCAGCGGTCACGCTGCGCGACATCCTGAAGATGAAGCTGGGTGACGTGATCCCGTTGAGCATTCGAAACATGGTCGCCGCCAAGGTCGACGACGTGCCCGTGCTGGACTGCACCTATGGAACGTTCAACGGCCATTACGCGCTTCGGGTGGAACGAGTGCTAACGGGAAACACCAACCAACCGGCTTAGAAAGGCGTTTCTGCCCATGGACCAGAATCTGCAGGCGGCAGTCAACGGGGAGTGGGACGCGTCGGAGACCGCGTCGAGTGAATCGACGGCGATCGAGTCTTCGACTCCCAATGCCACACTCTTCAGGGAATTCTCAGGTGCCAGCTCCAAGACCGAGGTTCAGAACGACATCAGCTTGGTTCTGGACATTCCCGTTCAGTTAAGCGTGGAACTGGGGCGCGCAAGAATCACTATCAAGAACTTGCTCCAGCTTACGCAGGGCGCCGTCGTGGAGCTCGATGGGGTTACCGGAGCACCGATGAAGGTGTTCGTCAACGGCTGCCTGATCGCGCAGGGAGAAGTGGTGGTCATCGAAGAGAAGTTCGGGATTCGTTTGACCGAGATCGTTGCACCGTCCGAACGCATCGCGAAAGTCAACAGATGAATCCCCTGGCGGCGATGACGCTAGCACTTGTATCGCTGCCAGCCATGGCCGCAGACAGCGTGGGTACCGCCGCGACTACGCCGAGCGGACTGCAGGCACTCCTCGGATTCGCAGTCGTCCTGGCGCTCATGGCGGCGGCGGCTTGGCTTCTCAGGCGTTTCGGGATGCCCCGGATGACCGGGAACACTCCCGTCAGGATCGTCGGGGGGGTGAGCGTGGGGGCCCGCGAGCGTGTCCTGGTCGTTGAAGCAGGAGATCAATGGATCGTGCTTGGGGTAGCTCCCGGACGGGTCAATGCGCTGATGACCATGCCCCGCCAGGAGCCGCCTGTGCGTGCGGACGGTGCTTCCGAGGTAAAGCGCCTTCTCGCCCGCTTCCAGCAGAGCGCTGAACCAGGCAATGCCAAGTAGCGCAGCGCGCCTGCCAAGCCTTCTGTTCGCACTCGCGTTGCTCACGGCCCCGGCGCTGGCGCTCGCCCAGCCGTTGGCCCTTCCTGCAGTCACGACCGCACCCGCGCCAGGGGGCGGCCAGACCTATTCCCTGACGATCCAGACGCTGCTCGCGCTCACTGCGCTTTCATTCTTGCCAGCAGCGTTGATGATGATGACGAGCTTCACTCGTATCATCATCGTGCTGTCCCTACTGAGACATGCGCTCGGGACGCAAGGCGCCCCGCCCAATCAGGTTCTGATTGGGCTCGCCCTTTTTCTCACGCTTTTCGTGATGGGTCCCGTGTTCGAAAAGATCTATGTCGATGCCTACCAACCTCTCTCCGAGAATCGTATCTCCATGAACGAGGCTGTCGACAAAGGCGTTGCCCCGCTGAAAGCCTTCATGCTGAAGCAGACTCGCGAGAGCGATCTGGCGCTTTTCGCACGGCTGGCGCAAGCGCCCGCGTGGGATGGGCCAGACGATGTGCCCATCCGCGTGCTGATTCCTGCCTATGCGACAAGCGAACTCAAGACCGCCTTTCAGATCGGCTTTGCCGTGTTCATTCCGTTTCTGATCATCGACATGGTTGTCGCCAGCGTACTCATGTCGATGGGTATGATGATGGTATCGCCAGCGATTGTTTCACTCCCCTTCAAACTGATGCTCTTTGTGCTCGTCGACGGTTGGCATCTTCTGATCGGTTCGCTGGCGCAGACATTCTACTGATCAGGCAAGGAATGACCCCCGAGAGCGTCACGACCTTAGGCGCGAACGCCATTCAGATCGCCCTGATGATCGGCGCGCCGCTGCTGCTCGTCGCACTGGCGGTCGGCTTGGTGGTGAGCGTGTTCCAGGCAGCGACACAGATAAATGAGCCCACCCTATCGTTCATCCCTAAGCTGGTTGGCATATTCGTCACCGTGGTCGTCGCAGGACCGTGGATGCTTTCGGTCATGCTCGATTACATGCGACACCTGTTCGCTAACCTTCCCGGGCTCATCGGTTAGCCGCACCGCGGCGACCGCGACGTCATGTCTGGGTAGTTCCGGCGGCGCATGATTACCGTCACCAGCGCCCAGCTCGACGTCTGGATCGCGGCACTGCTCTGGCCGCTGACCCGCGTTCTCGGCCTGATCGCCAGCGCCCCCGTTCTCGGGCATCCCAGCATCCCAAAGCGCCAGAAGATTGCGCTGGGCTTGGCGATTACCATGATCCTTGCGCCGCTGCTGCCCCCCAGCCCGGCCATCAGTCCGTACTCCTGGAGCGGCGTGCTGATTCTCGCGGACCAGTTCCTGATTGGCCTGGCGATGGGGTTCGCGATGCGCGTCGTGTTTGCCGCCGTCGAACTCGCCGGCGAGCTGACCGCGCTGACCATGGGCCTCACTTTTGCGACGCTGTTCGACCCCCAGAGCCAAGGGCAGTCTTCGGTAATCAGCCAGTTCTTGGTGGTGCTCGGCATGTTGAGCTTCCTGGCCCTCGACGGTCATCTACTGCTGCTCTCGGCCCTCGCGGAGAGCTTTCGCACCTTGCCGATCGCCTCTTCCTCCCTGGATGGCGCTGGGTTCAGGCAAATCGCAGAATGGGGCAGCACCGTCTTCGCTGCAGGCGTGCAACTGTCCTTGCCCATGCTCGCCGCCCTGCTCGTTGCGTCGGCAGCGCTGGGGGTTCTCACTCGGGCTGCGCCACAGCTGAACATATTTGGTGTGGGCTTTCCGATCACCATCGGCATCGGACTTCTTGTGATCGGGTTGGCACTCCCGCACATGACCATCCCGCTGGGGCGGCTCTTCGAGCAGGGAATCCAGATGATCGACCAGCTCGCCACACCCCAGCGCCCCGAGAGCCTCTCTATTCCATCGGAACATTTCTGACCAACATGCCGAGGCGGCCCGCGTGGCGATGTGGCTTCGAGGTCGATCCGGAGCGCGGCTCTGCAAGCGTCACACTGCAAAGACAAAAGCCCCGTACTGGCGCGTATCGCGTCGATGTGGCTTGGAGTCATGCGGCAGAAACCGACGATAATATCGTCGCGGACCCGGCCCCAATTAATTGAGTGTCCACGCCCACATGGTCTTGGCTCGGTTCGCAAAGGGCAGTATTGTCTTCTCTCATCGGTCTGCCAACCCCCCATCGACGCGGCATGCCGGTCGCGCACCCCTAGTGAGTCGGCCAGCCCATTGAAACTACTCGTTGGAGTCGCCTTCTTGCTCCCCCTTGCCCTCGCAGCTGGAGGCCCCGGTCCGCTGGAGATGCGCGAGGTCGCGCCGGGAATCTTTCTGCATCCGGGTGTCCAGGAGGACATGACACCACAGAACCTGGGCGGCATCGCCAATATCGGCTTCGTGGTGGGTGAGAAGTGCGTCGCGGTCATCGATACCGGCGGTACCAAGGCACTGGGCGACGCTCTGAGGCAGGCATTGCGCAGCCGGACCGACAAGCCAATCTGCTATGTGGTCAATTCGCATGTCCACCCGGATCACATCTTTGGCAGCGCGGCCTTCACCGGCGACGGCCCTACCTTCGTCGGTCATCACAAGCTCCCAGCGGCGATGGCCGCCCGTGGTCGCGTCTACACCGCCGCGCTGCAACGGAATCTGGGCGAGGAGGCGGCGGGGAGCAGGATTATTCCGCCCACCCTGCTCGTCAGGGACACCCTCGAGCTCGATCTCGGTGGGCGGACACTGGAACTCAAGGCCTGGCCAACCGCGCATACCGACAACGACCTCACGGTGTTCGATCGGCAAACTGGAACACTCTGGGTGGCGGACCTGCTCTTCGTCGGTCACCTCCCGGTGGTGGATGGCAGCATTCGGGGCTGGCTCCAGGTGATGGACGAGATCAAGCGCCTCGCGCCAGAACGCGTAGTGGCTGGGCACGGTCCTATTCAGAGCAGTTGGCAGGAGGCATTCGATCGCCAGGAAGCGTATCTCCGGGTGATCCTGGCCGGGACGCGGGCGGCGTTGAAAGACCGGCGGTCGATCCAGGAGGCAGTCGCCACGGTGGGCGAGTCGGAGCGCGACAAATGGCTCCTCTTCGACCTCTTCAACAAGCGCAACGTAACGGCGGTCTATTCCGAGCTGGAGTGGGAAGACTGAGAAGCGGAAAGCCGGTGCCGCGGCGCAAGCGGCGGCACATGATGCACAAAGGATGAGGAGCAGCGCAGATGATTCAGCGATTGGTGGCGTGGGTGGTGTTGGCATTGGTGGCTCCAGCACCTCTAATGCCGGCCGAGCCATCCGAGAAGGCCAGCAACTGGGACGTGGTGCGCACGAGCCTCTTCAGTGACCGCGCGATCACCGAGAGCGAAGGGTCCGTGATCGTCCTCGAAGCGCCGGTTCGCGCCGAAGATGCCGCTGTCGTACCCGTTTCGATCAAGACCCGCGTCGTGCAGACCCCCGATCGCTTCATCCGGAAGGTCTATTTGGTTATCGATAAGAACCCGTCCCCGGTTGGCGCCATCTTCACTTTCACTCCGGAAAGCGGCCGCGCCGACGTCGATACGCGGATTCGGATCGAGGAGTACACGACAGTGCGGGCAATCGCGGAGATGAACGATGGAACACTCCACATGGCCTCGAAATACGTGAAGGCGTCGGGCGGATGTTCCGCGCCGGCGGGAAAAGACCTCGAAGCCGCCATGGCGCGCATCGGCCGGATGAAGTTCAAGCTCGACGACAACCTAAAGCCGGATGAACCGTCCCTTGTGCAACTGATGGTGAGCCATCCGAACGTTTCGGGTCTCGCCATGGATCAGGTCACGCGGCTGTACGCCCCGCCCCAGTTCGTCCGGAAGATCGATGTAACGTACGCCGGCAAGGCCATCATGTCCGCGGAAGTGGACTTTACGATCAGTGAGGATCCGAACTTCCGCTTTTACTTCCTGCCCCGGGGGGGCGGGGAGTTGAAGGCGGAGGTCGTCGACACGAAAGACCTCACCTTTACCAAATCCATCCAGGTCACACCGGATAAACGGCCGGGTTCGTAGGTCCCGATTAAGGAAACGCGATGAGTACTCGCTTGAGGTGGTTGACCGCCCGCGCCTTTCCTCTGGAACTTCTCACTCGATGAAGCAGGCCTTATTCGCTTCCGCTTCCACTGTCCGCCACTTCTTCGCCAAGGCCCGCATGTCGTCCGAGTCGCGGAAAACGTTCATCCTCTCGCCCCCCATCCCGGAATAGCGCGCAACGCTCGCCGCCTCGACATAGGCGTCATAGGGTAGCGCCTTTGCGATCTGGTCGATGGCACACGAGCACTTGTAGACATACTCGTATTTCCCTTCGTGCTTCTTCATGCACTCGAGCACGTACTGAACGCGGTCGACGGTCGGATAGTCTTCGGCCGAGACAGCGAAGGGGACGAGCAACACTGCGGCGATGATCACGGGGCGGACCATGTGGACCCTCCTCTGGGATACAGGTGCCTCCTCGGCCGCCAATTCATTGGCGTAGCCTAGGGCAGTCCAGTTTCTGGCAACGTCCGCACGCTTAAGAATGATTAAGGCAGCAGACTGCCACCTGAGACAGGATTCCGGTCCCATGCGTTCCCCGGACCGGCTCGACCGCTACGCGTGGCCAGGTTCGAACTGCGCGAACCACTGTCCCGTGCCTTCCGGTAGGGATTTGTCATAGTACAGCGTGCGTAGCCGCAGGCGGCCGGCAGGCCCCAAGCGAGTACCCAGGCTCAGCGTGCTGAATCGCTCGCCACCGAGGATCTGGTGGGTCATGGTCAGGAACAGACGACCGAGCTGCTGCTGCCGAAGCATGGTGTCGAGCATGCGCGGCCCCGCGATCAGGTAGGCGCTTTGGTAGCCGAGCACCGACACCAATCGCGACAGGGGGAGAGCCTCCACGTAGCTCCCCTCGCCCGCAACGAGCACCTGAAATCCTTCGCGTTCGAGTCTTCGGATGCGGTCCCGAGGCGCTGACTGAACGGTGGCGATGGTGACCGGTTGGCCATGATCGCGTACCGACCTCGGCACGGTAAAGTCAAGGCTAGCGCTCGCCACCAGAATCGCCGGTTGGTCCGCCAAGCCCTCCCGGGCGCGCCAATGCACGAGATCCTCCGCACCCGCTGTACGCCCAATCTGCAGGATGTCATCGAGCGCACCGGATTCGATTGCGCGCAGGTAGCCCCCGTGTGTGATGAAACAGTCCGCTTGGGCCATTAACTCCTGCAGGAGGCGGAAATCGTGGTCGGTGACGATAGCCTCCGGTAATGCGAGTGCCCCCGTCGCGGGGTCGGCGAGGGCGATGCGACCGTCGAGGCTGGAGACGAAGCTCCCGAAAATGAGCGGTGACTCGGGACGGCCCAACCGGTGGAGCCGCTGCTCGAGCCAGGTACCGGGAAGGTCGCGGCTGCGTCCCGGCTCGGGGTACAGTTCGGTCAGTCGAGGGATCATCGCGATCAGGCCGAGATCGAGTGCCCCATTCTAGCTGAGCCGAAACGCGGCCTCTTTTTTCGCCCACGAAGACGCAGCCGGTAGAATGCGGGTATGCGCGACCATATCCTGTTCCTGACAGGCAAGCTCGCTGAGAAGAGCCTGCACCGGGTGCTGGACTCGATGCAGCCCACCGAGTTCACCTACGAAGTCCGCCAGGTGGGGATTAGCGTCGCGGGACTCATGACCGCCGATCTCATTGGAAAGCGCGTAACCGACCTCGGACCCGCTACCCGTGTGCTTGTGCCGGGACGGTGCCGCGGCGACCTTGGCGCCCTCTCCGTTCGATACGGCGTCCCCGTCCAGCGCGGACCGGATGAGCTGAAGGATATCCCTCTCCACTTCGGGCGCGAAGGCAGGACCACCGACCTTACCCGTTACGACGTGCTCATATTTGCGGAGATCGTCGACGCCACTGAGCTCGATGTCGAGCGGATTCTCGCGCGGGCGCAACGCTATCGCGACGATGGGGCAGACGTGATCGATCTGGGGTGCCTTCCCAACACGCCGTTCCCGCATCTCGAGGAAGCGGTGCAGGCGTTGAAGATCGCAGGCTATCGGGTGAGCGTCGATTCCCTGGACCCAACCGAGCTTCGGCGTGGAGGCGGCGCAGGCGCCGACTACTTGCTGTCCCTCCGGGAGGACACACTGTGGGTAGCGGAGGAAGTGTCCTCGACGCCCGTCCTGATTCCCGCTCAGCCCGGCGACCTGAGCTCGCTGGGCCGTGCGATCGCGCGCATGCAAGCGAGGGAGCGCGAGTTCCTTGCCGACCCCATCCTCGACCCCATCCACTTTGGCTTCACGCAGTCAATCCTCCGCTACGCCGAAGTGCGGCAGCACTTTCCGAATGCTGAAATCATGATGGGAATCGGCAACCTCACCGAGCTGACGGAGGCCGACACGACCGGCATCAATGCGGTCTTGATGGGTATGGTTTCCGAGCTACGGATCAGCGCGGTCCTTGCAACCGAGGTGAGTCCCCATGCACGTACCGCCGTGCGCGAGGCCGATCTCGCCCGCCGCATCATGTTCTCGGCGCGGGAAGAGTCGAGTTTGCCCAAGGGTTATGACCCGGGTCTCACCACCACGCACGAGCGCAAGCCTTTCATCGACAGTGCCGATGAGATCGCCGCACTTGCGCGGTCGATCAAAGATCCGAGCTATCGCATTCAGGTGAGCGAATCGGGCGTCCATCTCTACAATCGAGACGGGCTCTTCACGGCCATCGACCCGTTCGATCTCTACCCGCACATCAGCGTCGGCGGGGACGAGGGCCACGCGTTTTACCTGGGCGTCGAGCTCGCGCGGGCCCAGATCGCGTGGCAGCTCGGGAAGCGTTACAGCCAGGACGAGGAACTTCGCTGGGGAGTCGCCGTGAAGCGCCCGGTGGAGAACCTGGAATCGTTCAAGGCGCCCAGCGCCATCCTTTCGCACAGACTGCGGATCAGGTCCTGAGCGATGCCCCCCATCTGGGAAGTGATCGTGACCACCCTCTCGCCTGCTGGCGCCGTACACATCGCCCCCATGGGCATCCGCGAGGACGAAGGGCAGATACTACTGCAACCGTTTCGTCCCTCGACAACTTTGGAGAACATGCTCGCGACGGGCTGTGCGGTCGTGAACTACAGCGATGACGTGAGGGTCTTCGCAGGCTGTCTGACCGGACGGCGAAACTGGGCAACCGCCCCTGCATCGACGGTTCGCGGACGTAGGCTCGAAGATGCGCTGGCCCACCGCGAGGTGACGGTGGGGCGGGTAGAGGACGATGACGTCCGACCCAGGCTCTGGTGCACGAGCTTGGCGTTCGAGTCCCACGCACCCTTTCGCGGCTTCAATCGCGCTCAGGCAGCAGTCCTGGAAGCCGCCATCCTGGTCAGCCGGCTGCACCTGTTGCCCCGGGAAAAGGTCGACGCGGAGTTGAAGTATCTGGAGATCGGCCTCTCCAAGACGGCAGGACCCGCGGAGTTGGAAGCGTGGACGTGGCTTATGGAGCGGGTCGAGGCTTACCGCGCGACCGTGGGGACGAAATAGCGCCATGCTGCGCGTCCTGGCGAGCGTTCGTTCGGCATCGGAGGCCAAGTTGGCAGTGGCCTGTGGGGTCGACATCGTCGATGCCAAGGACCCCGCCCGAGGTGCGCTTGGCGCGTTGGCGACGGAAACCATCCGTGAGATCGTTGCGGCGGTCGGAGGCACCTGTCCCGTCAGCGCGACAGTGGGCGACCTACCGCCCGACCCCCGTGCGATTCTTTCCGCAGTCGAACAGGTTGCAGAAACCGGGGTCGATATCGTGAAGGTCGGTCTGGTCGCTGGTGCCGAGGGCAGTGCCTGTTTGCCGCCGCTGGTGCCGATCGCGCGGCGCCAGCCGCTGGTCGCGGTACTGTTTGCCGACCAGGACCCGGATCTCGATCTCCTGCCCCGGATCGCTGGAGCCGGCTTCGCCGGGGTGATGCTCGACACCGCAGACAAGCGCGGCGGTTCGCTGACCGCCCGGACGCCGTTTCAGTTCCTCGCAGGTTTCGTTGCGATGGCACGCCGCAACGGGCTCTTCGCCGGGCTGGCAGGGTCGCTGCAGCTCGCCGACGTGGCACTCCTGGGCCCGCTGGGGCCGAGCTATCTCGGCTTCCGCGGCGCGCTCTGCAGCGAAGGCAATCGCCTCGATGCACTCGATCCGGCGCGATTGGCACAGATTTTGCGTTCTGCGAATAGTGAGCCGATCGGAGTTCCTGTCACCGGCGCCCGTTCGGCTTCCTAGCTCGACGGGCTTTGCTCTTTCTCGCGTTATTGCAAACAACCAGTTGGCGTCTCGATTGAACTGCTGCATGATCGGCGCTATACTTTTGTGCACTGCAACAAAGCAGAAACGAAGCGGTCTAAGGTTTTCGATAATCAGCGTAACCCCGTTGCGCAAAGGCACTTTTTGCCGGTCAGCGGAAAAGGAGTACAGGCATGTTTCCCGAACCGAAGATCCTTCCCTGGTTAGCGAGGAAGTCGGGTGTCAGCTTGCCCGCAGCCCGCGGGATGTGGCGGGATATCGCGCGCGAGACGGCTGCGGAGTATGGCGATCAGTCAGACGGTGAGATCGCGAAGCGGCAAATTTGCGAACTCCGGCGGCGGCTGGAAGACGCGGGCGCACGCGCCCAGCAGGAAATACCGGAGTTTGAGGCCCAGTTGGAATGGATGTTTCCGTATCCGCTGTTCAAGACGCTCGCAGAGTGCCAAGCGCGCATCGCTCTGCAAGGCTGGCTCATGTGGGCCAAAGCCACCCAAACCTTCAGCCAGTGGTCCTGGCGATGGGCCCCGGCCGGACGTTGACGGCGCTGACCGTCTCGACCTGGCAATATCACTCGGCTCCCCGCCAACGCCGCAAGCCGAGGCCTCGCGCAGCGCTCACCGTGCGGACGACGAAACGTTCGTTTTCCGTCTCCGTGTCCTAGAGCTGGGGATGCGCCCGCTCCAGTCTGCTGTGGAGCTTGTTGAGGGCGGACAGATACGCCTTGGCTGACGCCACGACGATATCTGTATCGGCACCTTGCCCATTCGCGATCCGACCATCCTTCGCAAGCCGCACCGTCACCTCCCCCTGGGCATCTGTGCCACTCGTGATGTTGTTCACCGAAAAGAGCTGAAGCTGCGCGCCGCTCGCGACGAGGCTCTCAATCGCCTTGAACGATGCGTCTACCGGCCCACTCCCCTCCGCCTCCGCGTAGCGCTCCGACGTGCCGTCGGCGATAACGATCTTGGCGAACGGCCGCTCGCCAGTTTCGCTGTGGACCACCATCGAGAGCAGGCGGTAGTGCTCGTGGTCCGGCGTGATCGCTTCGTCGGATACAAGCGCATGCAGATCCTCGTCGAAGATCTCGTGTTTCTTGTCTGCAAGCTCCTTGAACTTGCTGAATGCGATGTTTATCGCATCCTCGGACTCCAGCTCGATGCCGATTTCAGAGAGCCGCTTCTTGAAGGCATTCCGCCCGGAAAGCTTGCCCAGCACGAGACGATTCTCCCGCCAGCCCACATCTTCGGCGCGCATGATCTCGTAGGTCTCCCGGTGCTTGATGACACCATCCTGGTGAATTCCGGACTCGTGAGCGAAGGCGTTCGCGCCCACGATCGCCTTGTTGGGCTGGACGGCGAATCCGGTGATGCCCGCCACGAGGCGGCTCGCTGGAACGATCTGCGTGGTGTCCACCCTGGTTTCGCAGCCATAGATGTCACCGCGCGTGCGTACAGCCATCACGACTTCTTCAAGCGCGGCGTTACCCGCGCGTTCGCCGAGGCCATTGATGGTGCATTCGACCTGCCGAGCGCCGTTGCGAACCGCGGATAGGCTGTTCGCTACGGCGAGTCCGAGGTCGTTGTGACAGTGAACGGAGAATACTGCCTTGTCGGAGTTGGGAATTCGAGCGCGTAGCGTACGGATCAGCTCGCCGAATTGATCCGGAACGGCGTAGCCGACGGTGTCAGGAATGTTGAGCGTCGTGGCACCCGCATCGATTACTGCCTCGAGAACTCTGCAGAGAAAGTCCACGTCCGAGCGCCCTGCGTCCTCCGGGGAGAACTCCACATTGTCGGTGAACTGCCGCGCGAACCTCACCGCTTTGACCGCATGGTCGAGCACTTGAGACGGCTCCATGCGGAGTTTCTTTTCCATGTGTATGGGAGACGTCGCGATGAAAGTGTGAATGCGCCCCGACGCCGCTCCCTTCAGAGCGTCCGCAGCACGGCGGATATCCGCCTCGGTGGCCCGAGCCAGGCCACATACCGTACTATCCTTGATGTGATCCGCAACCGCCTTGACGGCGTCGAAGTCGCCCGGGCTGGCCGCAGGAAAACCCGCCTCAATGACATCGACGCGCATGCGCTCCAGCTGGCGTGCGATTCGAAGCTTTTCCTCCCGGGTCATGGATGCGCCCGGACTCTGCTCGCCGTCGCGAAGAGTGGTATCAAAAATGATCAATCGGTCAGACATGACTGCCTCCGGTGACGGACCCGTCGCCGAACGGGTCGATCCCGAATCAACTTGAGGCGTACGGGTGATTATCGATCTGCCGCAAGCGTCCAGTGCGCTTGCCGCGTGCTATGGGGAGGAAAGTGGAATCAGTGTGCGCGCGGACCGCGCAGCAGGGGGCCACCCAACGGGACGCTGGTGCAGCAGTAGGTCGTGACGGTGTCGAGCAGTGCAACCATAACTTGGACTATAGCGACAAAGAAATGCAATCGCAAGGCGAAGACCGCCCGCCAGCAAACGCCGGTCCCGGTTGCTAGCGCGTGGCCGAGCGGGCACGGCCCCAGCGATTGGGGGGCTTGGGGAGAAAGCGGGAAAGCTCCGTTAGCGCCTTGTGATAAACGTCGCGCTTGAACTCAATCACCGCGTCGAGTGGCACCCAGTACTCATGCCACCGCCAGGCGTCAAACTCGGGCCGCGTGCTGGCACGCAGAGAAACGTCGCAATCCCGCCCAACCATCTTGAGCAAGAACCAGATCTGCTTCTGGCCGCGGTAACTGCCGCGCCATTCACGCCTTACCCAATGTTGCGGCACATCGTAGCGAAGCCAATCCCGCGTGCGGCCGAGGATCTGCACGTGGCAAGGTGACAGACCGATCTCTTCCATGAGCTCTCGGAACATCGCCTCCTCGGGAGTTTCGCCCGGCTTAATGCCACCCTGTGGAAACTGCCAGGCGTGCTCTCGAACCCGCTTGCCCCAGAAAACCTCGTTCCGGTTGTTGCACAGAATGATACCGACATTGGGTCTATACCCATCCCGGTCAAGCATGCCAACCACCTGTAAATTCAATACAAGTTGCCGAAATTTTGGCACACTTCCGAGGCAAAAAAAAGCCGCCTGTACCCGCCATTCGCGTTGCACTGGAACTGCGCAGCGCACCATTCGGAATCAGATGAACAGGCAGCTGGCATCATGGGGATTAACGTCCCTAAGTCTTCCCACAAAGGCCGGGAATTCGAGACCATAATGCTGTGCAAGCCGCTCGGCACGTTCCCCTAGCAGCCTCCACCTTGGCCGACCCTGGCTCCGGACAAACGCCATCACGATGAGGTTGCCGCGCCGTTCGTCGCGCAGGCAAAGCAATCGTCCCGAGAAGATGCGGTCCAGCAGGCACAGTTGGGCTTCAACCCGCGGCCTGCCGGAAAACAGGTTCAATACGAGAACCCCATTGTCAGACAGGGCGCGCTCGCAATCCTCGTAGAAGGCCACGGTCCCCAGTTCAGGGGCACCGCAGTCCCCGCCGTAGCCGTCCACGAGGATTGCGTCGGCAGAACCGGACAGGCTCTGCACATATGCCGCCCCATCGTCGACCTTGACCCTCAGTCGGTCTGAGTCATCGGGGAGCTGGAACAGCCGGCGCGCCGCAGCAACGACCTGCGGGTTAATCTCGACGGCGGTCACGCGCGTGTTTGGCAGTCGAAAGTGAATGAACTTCGCGAGGGATCCACCCCCAAGCCCGATCAACACAACGTCCTCTGGAGCCGGAACGAACAGCAGGAAGGCCATCATGCATCTGGTATACGAAAGCTCGAGCTCGTTTGGACGAGCGAGGCGCATGGCGCTTTGGATGATGTCGCTGCCCAGGTGGAGATAGCGGATGCCGCATCGCTCGCTCACCTCGACGCTTGCGTGCGTGGAGACCTGCTTCTGGATGCGAAAGCGGGAAGAGGAGGCCATGCGGTTAAAGGCTCGGAGAATAACACGGGGGCCCCCGCGGTGCTTCACGCAGTGTTACTGCCACGAGCGTGGCGCGAAGAGATCCTAGAATAGCGCTTTTCCCAACGGGAGCAGTGGATGCGTGTTACCCAGTTCTTCATCTCGACTCTGAAAGAGGCGCCTGCCGAGGCCGAGTTGATTAGCCACGCCTTGATGCTGCGCGCCGGCCTCATCCGCCGGCTTGGCAGTGGCCTCTACACCTGGATGCCGCTCGGCCTTCGCGTGCTGCGCAAGGTCGAGGCGGTGGTGCGGGAGGAAATGGATCGCAGCGGCGCGATCGAGCTCCTCATGCCAGCGGTCCAGCCAGCCGAACTCTGGCAGGAATCCGGGCGGTGGGACGTGTTCGGTCCCCAGATGCTCAAGATCCGGGACCGGCACGACCGTGACTTCTGTTTCGGCCCGACCCACGAGGAAGTGATCACAGACATCGCGCGGCGCGAGATTCACAGCTACCGCCAGCTTCCGCTCAACTTCTACCAGATCCAGACCAAGTTTCGGGACGAGATCCGGCCGCGATTCGGCGTGATGCGCGCCCGCGAGTTCGTCATGAAGGATGCGTACTCCTTCCACGTCGACGTAGCGAGCCTGGAACAAACCTATCGCCTCATGTACGAAACCTACGCCAGGATCTTCACCCGCCTCGGGTTGCACTTTCGGTCCGTCGCCGCCGACACGGGTGCCATCGGCGGCACCGGGTCGCACGAGTTCCACGTGCTGGCGGACTCGGGCGAGGATGCGATCGCCTACTGCACCGAGTCCGGCTATGCCGCCAACGTGGAACTCGCCGAGGCAGTGGCCCGCGGTGTGGCACGCCCCGCTGCCACGAAGACGTTGCAGCGAGTGGCGACGCCGGGCCAGAAGACCGTCGACGAGGTAAGTGTCCACTTAGGTGTGGCCCCCGAGGAAATCGTGAAAAGCCTCTTGGTCGTAACCGGCGACGGACAGGAATACCTCTTGCTGCTTCGGGGCGACCACACTCTCAACGAAGTCAAGGCCGGCAAGGTGTTCAGCCAATGCAACGGGTTCCGATTCGCGACCGAGCTGGAGATCCGCAATCGCTTCGGTGCCGGCGCCGGCTCGATCGGCCCCGTAGGGACGACCATCCCCGTCATCGCTGACCGAGCCGTCTCGGTAATGGCGGATTTCGTCTGCGGCGCCAACGCTGACGACTACCACCTCGCAGGCGTCAACTTCGGTCGGGACTTGCTCGAGCCGGATCAGGTGGCGGACCTTCGCAACGTGGTCGCCGGCGACCCGTCGCCGGACGGGAAAGGTCACCTCGAGATCTGCCGCGGCATCGAAGTCGGCCATATCTTTCAGCTTCGCACCAAGTACGCTGAAGCGATGGGAGCGACCGTGCTCGACGACGCCGGCCAGACCCGACACCTCGAAATGGGCTGCTATGGCATCGGCGTATCGCGAATTGTCGCCGCCGCCATCGAGCAGAACCACGATGGGCGCGGCATCATCTTCCCCGATGCGATGGCACCGTTTCAGATAGCGATCGTTCCCGTCGGCATGAGCAAGAATGCGGAGGTCAGGGAAACGGCCCTTCGCCTTCACGACGCCCTCGAGCGGGCGGGCTTCGAGGTCCTGCTGGACGACCGGGACGAACGACCCGGCGTCATGTTCGCCGACATGGAGCTGATTGGCATCCCCCACCGGATCGTGGTCGGTGCGCGGGGATTGAGAAACGGTGTTGTGGAGTACCAGGGGCGCCGCGAAGCCGCCGCCCATCCGGTGCCGCTCGCTGAAGCGGCAGCGTTCGTCAAATCGAGGCTATGCACGTCCTAAAGCTTATCGCGCTCGGCGCACTCCTGGCTCCGGGTGCCGCGCTGGCGGGCGCCCAGGCGGAGGAACCGCTATCAGCCAGTGTGGAGGCGTCGCTTCAGAAAGCCGTCAGCGATCGGGCGGTGCCGCACCTAGCCCTCGCTGCAGATCCCGATGCCCGCAGGTGGATGGGCGCCATGTCCCAGCGTCTTGCGCAGCGAATGCCGGACGAAACGCTGCGCCTCGACTTCCTGCGGACGGTCCGGTACGAAGCGACCCGTGCTGGGCTCGATCCCGAACTCGTGTTGGGTCTCATCCAGGTGGAAAGCGCCTTCCGGAAGTACGCCATCTCAACCGCAGGGGCACGCGGTTTCATGCAGGTAATGCCGTTTTGGGTCACCGCGATCGGGAACGTCGACCACAACCTCTTCCACCTGCGCACCAACCTGCGTTACGGCTGCACCATCCTGCGCCACTACCTGGATATTGAGCGCGGGAACCTCTATCGCGCCCTGGGACGCTACAACGGCAGTCTCGGCCAACCCGAGTACCCCACTCTCGTGCTTCGCGCGTGGGGAAACTGGCAGCTGCCCGCCATGCGCAACGTTGACTTTAGCGTCGCCGCGCGCCCTTCCCCGCTCACGCCCTGAGGCGGTGCTGGCCGGTTGGCGCGCTCACCGGGGTGCGCCAATGATTCAAGGCAAAGCGCCAGCAGCAGGAACACCGACGTCTTCACAAATCCCTCAGTGATCAGGCTGGCTCGACGATCCTGCGCTCCCAGCTGTCGGCGCGGCACGGGCGCGGCTATCGTGCGAGTTTTCGCTGCCATGTGATTCGGACTGGTGACTGAGAAACAGCGCCAGGCCGATCAACGCTGCCGCGCCGGACAGGAGAATGAGGTCGGTTGTCGTCGCAATCTTGAGGCGCACGGCCTGCTCGAAAATGCGCACGATGAGGATCATGAGGATCACCTTCGCGAGACGGTTCTTCAGGTCATCAAGACTCTCGATCACCAGGATCTTGCTCGCCATCTCCTGGCCACGGGCGAGATCGATGTCGCTCACGAAGAGTTCGTACAGTCCGAGCGAGAAAATGAGCAGCACCGTCGCGAGTAGATAACCGTCGACGACCTCGACCACGTGGGTCAGGGTAAGCGCCCGGATTTCGGCGCGCTCGTCCGCCGAGACCGACGCGCTGCCGTAGTGCAGCGCGTGCTCCGCGATGCCGATCACATCGATGGTAACGATAAAGAAGACCGCGAACGCTGCGATCATGCTGGCGACCACGGCGAACAGGACGACAAAGCGGCTGTTCCAGAGCAGACTCTCGAAAACGCGCGCGATGATCCGCAATGGTTTCTCCCTCTCGTTATGAACTTATGTCAGGCGACCGCCGTGTGGTCCTCGGCCTCTCTGGACCCAAGCTCACTCGCGGCCTCAGCGAAGAACAGCGCCGCAAGGGGAACGGCAAGGTCCCCGCCCGAGCTCGACTCCACGCGCACGAGGATTTCCCGCACGGCGCTGAGCGCCGGCGGCGCGGGAACGTCCAACGGCGCGAAGACGAATGCTTGAAAGACATCTGCAAGCATGATCATGCTTGCGTCCCGCGCGAGCACCCAGTCTCCCCGAACCGCCTCGCAGACCCAACCACAGCGCGCAAGATCCACAAGCAGCGCTTCCGTATCGGCGATGGTAAACCCAATGGCCTTCTGCAGTCGTAGTGTAGGCAGAACGCCGCCGCTGCGATGTGCAAGTGCAAGCTCGCGCAGCAGGGCAAGGGCTCGATAGAAGCGATGGCCCGCGTGCTGGCGTCCCGCCTGTGCACCAGCGCGCCAGTCCGGCAGCACCGCCACGACCACCGCACCAATCAGCACGATCAGCCAGGACAGATAGATCCAGAGAAGAAACGCGGGCAGGCTGGCGAACGTGCCATATACAAGTTGGTAGGTAGGAAACAGCGCGAGGTACCGGGCGAAGGCGACCTTGACTAATTCGAACACGAGGGCGGACAGAGCGCCGCCGATCAGCGCGTCGCGAAAGGCGACAGAACGATTGGGCATGGTCGCGTAGACGAAGGCAAGGGCGAGCATCGTGAGGAAAAACGGCACGCTCTTTAGCAATGGTCCCCGCATGCCAGGCGCAACAAGCGCGAGGTCGCCGGATAGACTGAGCAACCAGGACGTGACCGACAGGCTCCCTCCAACGAGAATCGGCCCCACCGTAAGCACCGCCCAGTACAGTGCGACGCGCACGGCAAGCGAGCGCGGTTGCCGCACGCGCCAGATGCGATTGAACGAGTGGTCGATGGTATGCATGACGAGCACCGCGGTGATCGCCAGCCCGGCGATGCCGAACGCGGTAAGGCGCGCCGCGTTATCGACGAACTGACGCCCATAGACCGTAATCAACTTCGAGGCGGCCTCGGGCACCAAATTGGCGAGCAGAAACGCCTCGATGTGAGCGGTGAAGGACGCGAAGACGGGAAACGCAGAGAATACAGTCAGCCCGATGGTCACCAGGGGAACCAGTGCGAGAAGTGTGCTGAAAGTGAGGCTCGCCGCGGTGTCGAGCAGCCGCTCCTCGCCCACGCGCTCCCCGACCAGGGCAGCCAGGTCACGCATGCGCGAAATGGTGACGGGAACCCACACGGAAAGTCGCTGCCTCATGACGCTAGATATAATAACCGCTATTCCGGGCTCGACCCCCGTGCTCGAAATTCTCGTCCTCTACTACAGCCAGAATGGTGCCGTGCGCGACATGGCGCGCCACGTTGCGCGGGGCGTCGACGAGGTGCGCGGCTGTGCGGCACGAGTCCGCACGGTGCCGAAAGTCTCCACAGTCTGTGAAGCCATCGCACCCGCAGTCCCCGATTCCGGGGCACCGTACGTTGAGCTGCGGGACCTCGAAGAGTGCGTCGGACTGGCTCTCGGTTCACCCACGCGCTTTGGCAGCATGGCAGCGCCGCTCAAGTACTTCCTCGACGGTACTTCATCGCAATGGTTGGCCGGAACACTCGCGGGCAAGCCTGCTGTACTCTTCACTTCAACCGGAACCCTCCATGGTGGTCAGGAAACGACACTGGTGTCGATGATGCTCCCGCTGCTCCACCATGGCATGCTGATCGTGGGTCTTCCGTATACGCTGCCCGAACTCTGCTCCACAACGAGCGGCGGTACGCCGTATGGGGCGAGCCACTGGGCGGGACTCACCGGCGAGCGCGCGCTCACTGAAGAAGAGAAGCGGCTCTGCGTCGCCCTCGGTCGTCGCCTTGCCGAAACCGCGACGCGGCTCTCCCGATGACGCCAGCGATTAAGGCGCGCCGCCTGCTGCGGCGCTGTCGCTTCGGCGCGCTCGCCACTTGAATTTCGACCAGGGCGAGACCCTGCTCGACTTCGTCCGCTTCTTCCAAGAGCGAGAAGTGTTCGAAGCGACGATGATCGGCGTCGATTGCGACGGGTTTGACTTGTGCGCCGACGGGTCCTTGCTGCGGTTCGATTTCTCGGCACCCGCGACGACAACGGGGATAGTGCGCGCCACGCTGGACGACCTCGCGCGCCGGGCACGCCGCTCCGGATGAATCGGACCGCGGCCCGCTACGCGCACGCGGCGTCCGCCAACCTCATGGCGTTGGCCCTGCTCATGGTCGTATGGGAAGGTTGGGTCGCTCCCATCCGCCCTGGCGGCTCGTGGCTGCTTCTCAAGGCGCTGCCGCCCATCCTGTTGTTGCCGAAGATCTGGCGCGGCACCGTTTACACGTTTCGGTGGGCACCCCTCGTCATGATGTTCTATTTCACCGAGGGTATCGTGCGAGCATGGTCCGAAGCGGGCGTATCTCGGCTGCTCGCGAGCCTGGAGATCACTCTTGCCGTCGCCTTCACCGCCTGCTGCTGGCTGTTCATCAAGGCACTCGGGCGTCCATCGGGCTGACCGCTTCTGCAGACAGTATCGTCGCGAGACGCACCGATTCCCGGCAATTCAGCACTCGCACCTGGAACGGGGCGCCGACGCAGTAACCTGGAAATGCGGCGTCCACGAGTCCCCGTACCGCGATTTGAGCCGGGTCTTCGTCGGGTACCGGGCACGCTTTCACGACCCAGAGCGTCGCAGCGCCGATTTCCCTCGCGAGCCATGCGGACAGGCTGTCCGACGTGACCTCCCAGCTTGCTGCGATGCCTTCCCGATTCGCGACGGAGCGAAACGGCATCCAGACCGGCACGCGGTGTCCCCGCAGCGCCTCGCGAATGGCCACCACCGAGTCGGCCGGCGTAAGGAGAGGTTCCATCGAG
>Ga0209253_10000539_pt1 | contig 32781 bp, 29 predicted proteins | sample FrelakmetBRP12BR_FD_187145 | JGI IMG/M metagenome (GOLD analysis project Ga0209253, IMG submission 187145) | Freshwater lake sediment microbial communities from the University of Notre Dame, USA, for methane emissions studies - BRP12 BR (SPAdes)... | ecosystem: Environmental > Aquatic >... | reverse complement strand
CGCCCGCCCTATGGAAACGCAACGTGGCCAAAATCTCAAACAACCCAAAAAGCCAGACAATGCACGCCAAATGGCGCCACGGTGCTGCTTTTATACTCTGAGCCACAAACCCACTGGTAGTGAGCAATCATGCCTTACTGCAGGAAATGTGGAACTGAGGTGAAGGAAGGAGCAGAATTTTGCCATGTCTGCGGGGCACCCATGGCGCCCGAGGTCTCCACCAAACCGCTGGAAAGACGGCACTACGTGCGCTTGATCTGGTCTGCCTCGCTCCTGATCGCCCTCCTTGTCACTGCCGTCATTGTCGCTTCCGTCGTCTTCCTGCCCATCCACCGAATAGACCTTGCCAAATCCGAAACCGCCCCATTCCAAGCAGGCATAGACACACTCAAACTCGACTTCAGCGCCGATGTCGCGCAAATCAACGTGACCTTCGAAAACCAGCCAGACACACTCGTGGTCCTCAACGTGTCCGCCGTTGGAGCCGTAGGCATTCTCGCACTACCCGACCCCGTCAGAATATCATTCAACGACACATTCATTGGCCACACGCTGACCGTGAGTTCCCAAGTCTACAGGGACGGTGACTGGAAGTGGTATCCGGGCCTCAAAGTCGCTTGCGTCCTCCACATCAACCCATCCCTGAATATGACCCTCAACATCAAAACCACAATTGGCGAAATAGTCATGAACACAAAAACAGCTGTGACCTTCGACTCGATGACTCTCGAAGCAACAGCAGGAGCCATAGACGCCAGCCTAGCCCAAGGCGTCATCATCAACGGCGACGTCTCAATCCGAACAACAACGGGAGGCATCAACTTCACATGGGACAACTTGAAGGCCGCAGGCAACATCCAAATAGACGTCAGAACGACTACTGGAGGCTTAGACGTGAACGCCAAACAAACCACGAAGCTGCCTGGCAACGTCACTCTGAGCGCCGAAGTCACTACGGGCGGAATCGTATTCGCCATATCAATCACCGACGGCATCGCAGCCAGAATACAATCAAACACTGCAATCGGCGGAATAACAGCCGATAAGATCGGATTCTCTGGAAACAAGTCGCCGCTTCAGTCAGATAGTTACCCCTCAAGCTGCAACATCATTGCAGACCTCAGAACCAGCACTGGCGGAATCTACGTCAACGCAACCTATAACCCATAGAGTCGAGCCCTCAATAGAGCGACGCCAAGGCGATAATCGCAAACGGCGCAACTAGGCTCAGCACGAAGCCGCTTGAAAACGACGTTATCAAAGCCTCAGAACCGCTGTACCGCACAATTACAGGCAACGTCGTATCCATCGTCGTGGCCCCACCAACTGCCACAGGCACATACTTGCCGCCCCTCGAAGTAAGAGAAACCGTCAATATCGTAAGCAACTCTCTAAGAAAGTTCACCGCAAAACCTAAGGCACCCCACTCCGCGCCCAGAAGCTGCCCCACCAAAGGCCCAGCCAATGTATACCAACCAAAGCCTGCGCTCACGGTCATCGCCCCAACCACGTTGATCCCTAACACAAACCCTGCCACCAATCCGCCCAGAACCGTACCCAGGCCAACAGCAAAAGGAACCACCAGAATCTTGGCACCGGTCCTTCGAATCTTCGCTAGGGTCTCCCTGTCCACACCGAAAGTAATACCCATTATAAAAAGCAACAACAAGAGTGAACCACTGGACAAATAGTCCGAAACCCAAACATTCTCAACCACCCTTGCCCAGTTGCTGTTAAGGTAGCCAGCAGCGCCACCCAAGGCAAGGACCAGCAGGATGTACTTTATCAATCCAGCCTCACCAGCCTGCCCGCGGCCTTCACGAAGACTACGCTGAACCCGACAGCTAGTAACATGATCATCACTGCGGCAGCTCCCACCCTCGAAAGCGAACCCAACAAATCGTCGTTCGAACCTATGCTGAAACCCAACGAGAAAATCAGAAGCATGATAACGCCAAAAGTGACCCTGCTGAGGTCCACCCGTCTCTTCCCCCGCTGCAGCAAGTATCCTAGCACAATTCCAGCAATCAACGAACCGACAATGTACAGCAACATGAGGTTCGGCGCCTGCTTGACTAAGCACTCCACGGGTTTCGATTTTAATCTTTCCTAGGCAACCGAAATCGAAAAGGAAGAAGAGCAGGAGCTAGTACGTTTGGTCGCGCTAGGCTTCTTCGAAGAACTCCTGCGCTCTCGGCGGCACCGGATTCAGTCCTCTGCGTTCGCGTATCTGCTTGATCACTTCAGCCTGCAGCTGCTCTGGTACAGGCGCCCACCTGCTGAACTGCGTCGCCCAGAAGGCTCTGCCCTCGGTGGAGGATCGCAACTCCTCGGCAATGCCGAACGACTCAGCCACCGGCATTTCAGCCTTCACGATCATCATGTCCTCCTCATTGACCATATCTAGGATCTTGCCCCGACGCTTCTGCACAATAGCAATAATATTGCTCACGAAGACACTGGGCACCTTGCATTCGAGGCTCGTGAGAGGCTCCAGAAGTTTAGGATCGCTGAGCAGAAAAGCGCACCAGATCGGACGCCAAGTCATCGGCAGAATCTGCGCAGGCCCCCTGTGCACGGGGTCCTCGTGAACCGTTACGTCCTCTAGGTTGATCTTCAAGCCGTGTGCTGGCTCCTTCGCCAAGACCGACGTGTTTACGGCCTCGCGGAAACCTGACTTAATGTGATCCATTATTTCCTCAACATACTGCCTTCCCTTGATTCGGTTAACGAGAAGGTTGTTGCCTTCGATGGCGACAACGTTCTTGGCATCGTCAGTCTCCCAGCCGAACCCTTTGAGTGTCCTTTGTCTTTCTTCACGTGACTGCATCTCAGAGATCTTGTCCATTCTTATGGCCTCAATAATCTCCTCGGGCAGCTTCTCCATCGTTATCCAAACCTTGTTATGCTTGTTCGGGCTCTTGCCCATGATTGCCGGGCCCTTGTAGTCGTGGCTGATCGTTTCGCGGTAGATCACGATGGGCTTGCTGGTCTTGACCTTCAAGTTGGCTTCCTGCATTCGGTAAGCCGTAATCTCCAAGTGAAGCTCACCCATGCCGCTCAGAAGATACTCGCCACTTTCCTTGTTGATTATGAAACGTAGGTTCGGATCTTCAGTGGTCAGCTTGTGCATCACCTTGTCAAACAGCGGTAGGTCCTTAACGTCAGCAGGTTCAACGGCAACCGTGACCACGGGATCGGAAACGTACCTTAAGCCCTCAAAAGCATGCGTGTCCGAATTCTCTTCAGCAAGTGTCTCGCCAACGTGAATGGCCGGCAAGCCGGAAAGAGCAGCAATGTTCCCAGCTGGGACCCTGTCAATTATGACTCTGTCGGCAGCCATGCTCATGTAGACCTGCTGGATCGTGCCTTTCTGCCTGCTGGTAATCAGCTGGACAACCTTCCCCTTTTCAACTGTGCCGCTGAAAACGCGGCCAATGGCCACAAGGCCGCTGTGTGGGTCAACTTCAATCGTTGAGATGCACATGAGGACAGGTCCTTTTGGATCAACTTCCGCCATGGCTTTGCCTACTGGACTGTTGGGGTCACCAGGCCAGATTTGGCTCTGCCTGTATGGTTGTGCTTGCAACGGGTTCGGCAAATGCTCGCAGAACATGTCCAGAATAGGCTCATATACTGGCGCCTTCTTAGCTAAAGCATCAACCTTCCGGTCGATCTCATCTTTCTCGCCTTGGTAAGCATCGATGATTTCCTTGAAGGTGACTCCCTTAGCCTTCATGTGAGGCAGGTTCAGACCCCATTTGTGGAGTGCCGAGCCGAATGCCACCGAACCGTCTTCAACCTTAACCTGCCAATCTTTCTTGTGCTCTGGAGGAGCATACTTCTCGATGAGACCATTGACGCGCATGATGATCTTGGCAAATTTGCGCTGAATATCTTCAGGCGTAAGCTTGATCTCCTTGATCAATCTGTCCACCTTGTTGATGAACAAAATCGGCTTAACCCTCTCCCGTAGAGCCTGCATCAGCACCGTTTCCGTCTGCGTCATAGGGCCTTCCACCGCGTCTACAACCACCAGCGCACCGTCCACAGCGCGCAAGCTTCTAGTGACAGCCCCGCTGAAATCGATGTGCCCAGGCGTGTCGATCAGGTTTATCAAGTGATCCTTCTCATTGAAAACATGAACAAGACTGATGTTTGAGGCGAAAACCGTCATCTGTCTCTTTTGCTCAAGCTCCCAAGAGTCAAGCACAAGTTGTTGGCCTGCCCTCTGCTCGCTGATAATGCCAGCCGCAGCAAGAAGACTGTCTGACAACGTCGTCTTGCCATGATCCACATGAGCAATAATGCTCGTATTCCTGATCATGTCTGGATAATTCATCAGCTTCTGGATTTCTTCCGTTTGTCTATAACGAACCATATACTAACCTTCTCTAGACTAACAAAACGCTCCGAGCACATGCATACGAAACGAATTCGAAGCCAAATTGCCTGAGCATTTGCAACATCACTACATGAATGGGCTACATGGAAGAGAAAACTGTCTCCTATTAACTTTTTGTTGGGATAATCAATCTCCTGCGAATTCAGAATAGCGCGCGCTGCATCTAACAACGTGTTGTAGATGTATTAATCTGCCAGACTGAAAACTTGCCACGCGCGAGGAGGTCACAGGCTGTCCGATTGGTTTAAATCCGACATTCTCAATGTTAAGGGGAACGAAATATCGGCTGTACGAAAGCTTCGCAAGGCCTGATATTTGAACTGAGCTGAGGATTGAGATGCGCGATGCATGCACGATGTTCTCGGGGGCAGATTCGCCTCTTACGCGTGTTTTCCTAGCGCAGCCCCAGACTAAGACTATCAGTCCAAAAGGTCCGTAGTCTCTACCATTTCTAAGACAGCGTTTTGGATGGTGCCAATTATGAAGCAGATTGTCCGTTTGAATGCCAAAGAAACTTTTGAGGCCCTGCAGTCTTCGCCTTCGGGGTTGACGAGCGAAGAAGCTGCACGACGCCTTGCCGAACACGGATCTAACACGCTGGTCGAGAAGAAGCCCGTCCCAGTCGCCTGCAGATTTCTCGCCCATCTCAAAGACCTGTTCGGAATATTGCTGCTGTTCGCCAGTATGCTGGCCGCTCTTGGCGGCATGGTCGGGCTAAGCGTGATCATCCTCGCAGTGGTTCTGGTCAATACCTTCTTCAGCCTCTTTCAGGAATGGCGGGCAGAGAAGGCCATGGAGACTCTCAGGAACTGGATGCCAGAATACGCCAAGGTCATTCGAGACGGCGAAATGGAAAAGGTCCTTGTGAGGGAGATCGTTACCGGCGACTTGATTGTCATGGAGGAAGGCGATCGCGTGCCTGCTGACGCACGACTGGTTGAGGCGTACGATTTGTGGACCAACAACGTACCACTTACGGGCGAGTCTGAGCCGCAGCCGCGAACTTTGAAGCCTGCCAGCACAATTGGTGCATCGTATCTTGATGCGCCGAACATTGTCTTCATGAGCACCAGCGTAGCGCGAGGCAACGGCAAAGCCGTCGTGTTCGCGACTGGAATGAAAACCAAATTCGGCGAGATTGCAGGGCTGACTCAAGAGATAGCTGAGGAGCCAAGCCCTCTTCAGAAGGAAATCGCCTACACTGCCAAGTACGACTTCATCTTGGCCGTGACCGTGGGAGCGGTCTTTTTCCTAGCCGGCTTCGTTGTGCTTCACATAAGCATCTACGAGAGCATTCTTTTCATGATTGGAGTCATGGTAGCATGCGTCCCCGAGGGCCTCCAAGTCACCGTGTCAAGTGCGCTCGCGATAAACGTCCTCAAGATGGTCAAGGAAAACGTCCTCATCAAGCGCCTCTCCGCTGTCCAAACACTCGGCAGCGTTACCGTAATCTGCACCGACAAAACTGGAACCATAACTCGTGGTGAAATGACAGTTACAAAGATCTGGGTGCCCAGTAAGACTCTAGAAGTTACTGGCGTCGGCTATACTCCGGCTGGTGATTTCGTGCTTGACGGCAAGACATTGGACGGGCCAGTGCCTAGTGTCCAGAAGCTGCTTGAGGTCTCTGCACTCTGCAATGCCGCGAAGGTTGATCCGCCCTCGGACCGGAATAAGACTTGGAGCATCATCGGCGATCCTACGGATGGGGCGCTACTCGTTGTTGCCCTCAAGTACGGCTTGAACCTGGAGAGCCTTCTTGCGCAGAAGCCTGTCATCTCTATGATACCGTTTGACTCCAAGAGAAAGAGAATGACCACAATCCACAAGCATGATGGCGGGTCCTACGCCTACTCGAAGGGAGCACCCCGCAGCATCCTTTCAATATGCAGCAGAATGCTTGTAGAGGGCAAGATAGAGAATATGACGGAAGAACATGTGCATTCCGTGGAAGCCAAGATCCGCGAACTAGCAGGCGAAGGTTTGCGCGTGATCGCGGTGGCTTACGCGGACTCGCCTTCAAACAAACCGTTCAAGGCAAGAGACGTCGAGCAGAACATGATTCTCGTCGGCCTAGCAGCCATGAAGGACCCACCTAGGCCCGAAGTCAGCCGCGCAGTGGAACTGGCAAAGCAGGCAGGAATAAGAACTGTGATTATAACAGGCGACTACGGCCCAACAGCCCAGGCGATCGCGCAAGAAGTTGGAATCGTTGAGCCTGAAAGCTGTCGAGTGGTTCGCGGCGTCGACTTGGAAGCAATGAGCGATCAGGCAATAGTTGACGAGGTCGAGAAGGGAAATGTGATTTTCGCTCGGGTCTCGCCCGAGCAGAAGCTTCGAATAGTGACCGTGTTGAAAAAGAGCGGCGAGGTCGTGGCAGTTACGGGCGATGGTGCAAACGATGCGCCTCCGCTAAAGGAGGCGGACATTGGCATTGCGATGGGCGTCTCAGGGACAGACGTGGCGAGAGAAGCCTCTGACATGATCCTGCTTGACGACAGCTTCGCCTCAATCGTCAAAGCCGTAGAATCAGGGCGCACAATATACGAGAACCTGCGCAAATTCATCGTCTATGTCTTCGCGCACAACTGGGCCGAACTCATTCCCTATGTGCTGTACGCTACTCTTGGAATCCCCCTGCCGCTTCTTGTGGTTCAGGTCCTGGCTATAGATCTGGGTATCGATGTTATTCCATCTTTGGCTTTGAGCCGTGAGCCTCCGGAACCGGGCATAATGCAGGAGCCTCCTCGAAGCATCAAAGAAAGGCTCTTCAGCTTAGGCACCTTTCTCCGTTCGCTCTACGTAGGGCTGATAATCTCGACGGGCGCCATGGTCGGCTGCCTCATGGCATGGTCGGCAGGAGGCTGGCATGTTGGCATGCAACTGCAATCCACTGATCCAATATACATCAAGGGCACTACCATGACTTTCGCAGGCATTGTAGTCGCCCAAGTCGGCAACGTTCTAGCTTCCAGAACCAGCAAAACCTCGATCTTTGGAACAAGCCTCAGGACCAACAAATGGATATGGATCGGCATAGCCGCACAGCTATCAATAATATCCGTACTTGTCTACGTCCCATTTATGCAGAATCTATTCGGCACGTCAGCCCTCGGTATGGTTGACTGGGCATTCCTAGCGCTGCTAGCCTGCTTAGTCATGGTGGCTGAAGAGGTACGGAAATGGTTCTCAAGACGGCTGACCAAATAGTCTTCAGCCACGTCGAAAGGATGATCGCTAAGCTTTTTACAGGCAAATCTACAATTTGACCTCAATGTCCGGCAGAGATTTTTTCACGCGGCGCTATGAGCAACTGGGCTGGAGGTTCAAAAACGTGGAGCCAAGGCAAGCTATCAGGATCAACTCTGCAAAGGGCGAGAAGGCGGGGACGGTTCAGCGGCTTGCCCAGCGAGGCGTCGAACTCGAAAAGATTCCGTTCCTGGAGGACGGCTATTGGGTTATGGCTTCGAGGTTCTCGGTAGGTGCCACAAGTGAATACCTCGTGGGCCTCTACTCGATCCAAGAGGCAGCAGCCCAAATCCCAGCAACACTCTTTGAAGACCTGAAAGATACAATCGCCCTAGACGCGTGCGCCGCGCCGGGAGGAAAGACAGTACAGCTCGCTGACCTCATGCAGAACGCAGGCGCGATAATAGCCCTAGACGTTGACAAGCGAAGGCTGACAGTTCTCTCGAATCAGCTGGAAAGATGCCACGTTAGGAACACGATTGTCTACTGCAGGGACGCCAGAGAAGCCTCGAAGTTGAGAGTCAAATTCGACAGAATACTCCTAGACGTGCCCTGTTCAGGCAACTTCGCAATAGACAAAGCATGGTTCAGCAGACGAACACTTCGGGATGTCCAAGAAAACGCAAGGGCTCAAAGAGAAATACTCGCAGAAGCAGCCCAAGCCCTCAGAGATGATGGCGAAATCGTCTACTCAACATGCTCCTTGGAACCGGAAGAGGATGAACTCAACGTCGACTGGGCCATACGAAACCTAGGCCTCAAGACAGTTAGCATCGAATGCCACGGCGAAAAGGCCTTATCAAACGTGCTCGACAGACAGCTGGACCCAACAGTGGAGAACGCTAGGCGAATTTGGCCAGAACAAACGCAGGGCTTCTTCGTCTGCAAACTCACAAAACAGGGGCAGCCCTCATGAGGCCCATAACGGATTTCATGAATAGCATCCACGCCCAGATCCAACTAGATGAAGCGCTATTAGTTAAGAAGAAAGACCGATACTACCTGCTGAACGACAAACTGAAGAAGCTCGTGTCAAGGGACTTCTTCCACGCAGGCACATATTTGGGCAAAACGAAAGACGGCACATTCTTTCCAAGCTTTGCCCTTCTAACCCAAATCGCCGAAGGCAAAGCAAACAAAGTAATGGTCGGCGACAGAGCCGAATGGCTCTTCATCTGTGGGAGGGACATTTTCGCAAGAGGAATCACAGAAGTCATCGGTTCGGGGAGAAAAGGAGGCTACACACTGGTTATGAACAAGCATGGCGAATGCTTAGGGTTCGGCAGAATAGCTGGAAACCTGCAGGCGAAAAGCAACGTGGTTGCAGTGAAGAACATCTCAGACGTTGGCGACTTCTTGAGAAGGGAAAGGCGCCGCGCCTAGGCCACTATTGCCTCTGCCAGACCTTCGATCTTGACTGTGGCCTGCTCCCTCTTCTCAAGCTTCTTGAGCACTACAGCTCCCTCTCTCAGCTCTCGTTCACCTACTATCACTACGCAGTCGATCTTCCTCCTGTCTGCGTCCTCAAGTGCTTTGCCCATTTTCCGCCCCATGACTTCCACCTCAACGCGGATGTCTTGATTTCTCAGCTGCTGCGCGATCTTCAGCGCTTCTGGTCTCAGCTCCTCCTGAACAGGAACAACCATGACAGTTCTCTCTTGCCCAATTCCTTCCATTGCCTTCTTCTCCTGCATGCCCAACATTATCCGGTCAAGTCCGTGAGCCACACCTACCGCAGGCGTTGGGTCGCCGCCAAAAAGCTCTATGAGCCTATCATATCGCCCCCCTCCGCCGAGGGCCATATTCATATCTGGAACGTAAACCTCGAAGATCATGCCTGTATAATACTCCAAGCCTCTTGCGAAACCAGCGTTAACCGTCATATCAATGTTGGTTCCGCTTAGCGAGATCAGCTTGAGGATCTCATTCAGGTTCTCAGTAGCCCCAACAGCCTTCTCGTAGCCTGCAACAGTTGTCATCATCTTCGCCACCACGTCAAAGACGTTGCTACCCTTCAACTCCACCAGCCTTCGGATAATCTCTAGGCCTTCGTTTGAAATTTCAGCATTCTCCAGCCTTTCCATCGCATCGTCGTACAGCTGCTTGTCCATTAGCTGCATGATTGCATTCTGCGTCTTGTCCTCCAGCTTCTCTTGGTTGAAGATTCCTCTGAGCACGCCGACGTGGCCGATTTTCATCGCGGGCTTCAAGCCTACTGATTTCATGAAGCTGTCAGTCAATAGGATGATCTCGGCGTCTGCTTCGGGCCTATTCGAGCCAATCAGTTCGAAGTTCGACTGCCAGAACTCTCGATATCGCCCCTTCTGGGGCTCATCGTAGCGGTAGATACTGCCCACAGAGAACAGCCTGAAAGGCTTCGGCTCGGTCCGAAGAGCTGTGGCAACAAGCCTCGCCACCGAAGCCGTAAACTCAGGTCTCAAAGCAATCATACGGTCGCCCATGTCTTTGAACACAAACATACGTGACCGCACTTCGTCGCCGGCTTTCGCTGAAAGCAGTTCATACGACTCCACGATAGGTGTGATGATCTCCTTGAAACCGTATAGCTCGCCGGCCCTTCTGGCCTTAGCCTCGATATGCTTCATTATCCGCGCTTCTTCGGGCAGAAGGTCCCGCATTCCGCGAACGGTCTTAAACTCCGACATTCCCCTTTTCCTCGCTATTTCAACGTTAGTTGCGAGACTGAATAGTAGACGATTTCACCTCGGCGGTTCATAACCGCTAGGACGAGTTCCTTCTTGAGGCTTTGGCTTTGTTTTAGTGCGTTTATCAAGTCTTCAAGTGAAATCGGCTTTCCCTCTTGAATGCTCAGAATAAGGTATTTCGCGGTGTCCTTGTTGTATTCTCCTCGTTCATAGACGCGAAAGTCAACGCCTGAGCCGAAGCCTTCTCTGACCACGTACCCTCGACTTCTCAAATCGCGGTAGACCAAGTACTTGACCCACGCATTTTCATCAATGGCCTCGTAACGTCGCAGGAGCTTCTTGAAGCCTTCGTTTCTGCCTTTCTCGTCTTCGATTTCTAGCATGCGCTTGTCCATGAGATACATAGCCTCAAAGAACGTCAGAAGGAACTCCTTGCCTTCGCTCGTGCCGTAGCCGCCTGAAGACAGTTTGTCCGCAGCTTGCTTCTTGGATATCTTGACTCCTCTTTCTGTGACTGTGCCTTTGACGGTAAGCTCTGACTCGCTTGGGACGCCACTTTTGGTGTTGCTCATTCAAATCCTCACTGTAATCGGATTGTGACTTAGTCGTCTTGTTTGGCTTTAAACTTGCGGAAGTCATCCTCATACAAGATGCCGCTTTCGCAGATGATGGCGGCCACGTATTCGAGCGGGGTTATGTCGAAGGCTGGGTTCAGGACGCTTATGCCTTCTGGGGCGATTCGTTGCATGCCTATATGAGTGATCTCATCAGGGCTTCTCTGCTCGATAGTGACCTCGTCAGAAGTTCGCGTCAGGTCAAACGTGGATTTCGGAGCTGCAACGTAGAAGGGGATTTTGTGTTCTTTTGCAAGAACGGCAACTGCAAAGGTTCCGATCTTGTTGATCACGGCGTCTCTGACTATTCTATCCGCGCCTACGACAACCTTGTTAACGAGCCGTTTGCGCATTATATAGCCAACCATGCTGTCCGTGATCAATGTGACAGGAACACCATCCCGTCTAAGCTCGTAGGTCGTCAGCCTTGCACCCTGCAACAATGGGCGGGTCTCGGTGGCAAATACCTTGACCCTTTTGCCCTGCTCCAGCACTGCACGCACCACACCCAAGGCCGTGCCATAAGCCACGGTCGCAAGCGCGCCAGCATTGCAGTGAGTCAGAAGAACGTCGCCGTCACGCACAAGCTCTGCTCCATGCACACCGATAGAGCGGTTGGCCGCTACGTCCTCGTCAGCTATTCTCTGCGCCTCGTCTGCAACAAAAGCTGCCAGGCCTTCAAAGCCATCATTGTATCCTGTTGCCCTGTCCAGAATTCTGTCAAGTGCCCAGAAGAGATTCGCGGCTGTCGGACGTGTAGCCCTGACTGTGGTCGCTGCCTTCTTCAAGTCGCTCATTAGATTCTCCTTTGTCTTTGCTTTCGAGTTGTAGGCTGCCAGAGCCAACGCGAACGCTGCGGCAGCACCTAGAAGCGGAGCGCCCCTTACCTTCATGGTTCTTATTGCCTCTGCCACGTCATAGTGATTCTCCATTTCCAGAAGGACAGTCTCTTGAGGCAGCTTCGTTTGATCTATTGTTATTACTGTTAGTTTGGGCGTGCGACGTAGGACTATGGTTCGGTTTCCGAGATCTTTGAGGCTCATACGCTTGTCACCTAGTCTTTGACCTAACAATTCTGATTTCAAGTGAATGATAAAGATATTGCACAGTCATTTATCGTGTACTAAGCGCGCGTGATGGCAAATGAAAATCAGAATGCTTGGCGACATAAACGGTGATGATAGGGTAGATATCTATGATGTGGTTCCGGCTTTGCAGGCGTATGGCTCAGCACCCGAAGACCCAAGATGGAGCCCCTACGATGATCTGGCACCCCGATGGGGTAAAATAGAGATTTACGACATGGTGACTCTCGCGTGTCACTATGGTTCAAGGTCTGATTAGTAGCGTGTGGTTTGCTCGTGGGGTGATTTGAGGTAAGTTATGACTTCTATTGGGCAGTCGCTTGAGGGCTTCAGTTTTCTCTTCCATTCTTCACCTACGGCGATGAGTGAGAAAATGCCCGAGATTTCCGCCTTGGCCTTGCGAACCATGTTGACCAGCGCTGCTTGGGTCTCGCCGGTCTTAATCATGTCGTCCACAATCAAGATGCTGTCTCTTTTCTTGACAGATTCTTTCGGAATGTAAAGCGTCATGGTTACGCCGGAGTCTCTGAGCGCGTAGGTCTCTTCTAGGAATGATTTGACACCGACTTCCTTATTCCTTTTGGCGACCACGAGGTTGACGCCTAGCGCGTTGGCAACCATGGTGGCAAGCGGGATGCCATCCACTGCGGCGGACAGCACTTTCGTTACTCTTTTTCCGGCGAAGTTTGCCAGTGCGCTGTTGGCAGCCTGTTGAAGGATGTTGAAGTCGCCCACGATGTCGGTGTTGTCAAAGTAGCCTTCCTCATCAAACTTGATTCTTCCCCGCAACTCTGTCTCCAAGCCCACTAGCTTGGTCAGGACTTTCCAGAGCTGTTTCGCCCTAGCCGTGTTGGGCAGGACGTGTCCTTTGGCGTATCTGCTCAGAACTGTCACGGGCAAGCCTGTCTTGGAGGCCAGCTCACGGTACGTGATGTTCCTCTTGTATTTCGCAGTTCTAAGCAGTTCAATAGTCATTAATCGAAGTTTTAGGTCGTCTGCGTGTGTGCTCATTTCAATCCCTTATACACTGACCAGTTAAATGCTGAAGCATTTACCCTTTATTATTGACTTGGTAATTTATAATTTCCGCTTGCCAAGTTGGCAAGCGTGGCGGGTCCGCTGGGATTTGAACCCAGGACTTTCAGCTTTCGTCGGCTCCCAGCCTTAGAAGGCTGACGCGCTTTATGGCCTGTTGCGTGTCCATGCTGCGCCACGGACCCTGTTGCGTTCTCATTCTAAGGGAAGTCAAATATAGTCTTATCTGCCAAATCAGGCTTTCAGGAGTGTCTGGAGAGAGAAGTCTGCTCTAGAATTACATACCTTAAGCTTTTTAAACAAAGGCTATACATTAGTTATTTGGGGGAGGCCAGGTGCACGAAGGCCAAGTGAACGGGGTTCCGATTCCTTTAGTTAACTATGTGCACCTGATTCGTAACCGTAGGTCGCCCTATTATGACATAGTCACATTTTTGCTCAAGGATATGGAGAACCACTATCAAAGAACCGGTCAGAGCTCAGGGACAGTTTACACCATTAATCCGCGGATTCTCCAAGAGGAAATTGAGAAGGTAGTCAACGATGACAGACTGACGACAGTCAACGTGTGCCGTACCATCTTGGCGTTGCTGTACGGGAGTAAGCTTTCAGAAGAGAGGGACTTCTACGTCACGACGACGAGTAGCGGACGGAGAAACTATCACATCAGGGTCAACACGAAGACGTTAGTCTCAATGAATGGAATGTTGTGAGTTCTAGCTACTCGATATAGATTGCAGGTTTTAGCGGCGCAGATAGCGTGGCTCTCATTCGGGGGTCACACTTTTCCTTTTCTTCCTCATCATAGATCACGACTTGGGCCTTGAACCGTTCGGCCAAGAAGCCCTGTGCGGATTTCAATGTACATTTCTCGTCTAGCATTTTCATCTGCAGTGCCTTTTCCCTTTGTTGCTGAGGCATTCGGCTTGTTTCTTTTAGTGTTTTTGCGGCGAATTTCGCGACCTCTGCCAAGTTTTCCTTCATGTCGCCGTCTTTGGCGAGTTCTTTCATGATTTCGTTCATTCTTGCTTCTCCGTGTTTTGTCTTGTCGAGTATTTTCAGGTAGGCATTCCATTTCCAAGGGCTGGCCACGTAGTAGCATATTTTGCGCGGGGTGACCTTCGTGGCCTTCAGTACGTTCATGGTGTCCTCGATGACGTCTCTGATCAGTTCTTCCCTTTCCTCGGCTTCAGCGTCCTTGAGTCTCTCGTTCGCTTCGGGCCATTCTGCGGCTGATATGAAACCTTCCTCTCTCGTTTCGCTCCACAGCTCTTCGCACAGGTGTGGCGCGAACGGAGCAAGTAGCTTCAGCCACGTTGTGATTGCTTCTTTCAGGATTTTGGCGTCTGGTTTTCCTCTTCTGTTGGCATACCAACGGAAGTCGTTCCAGGTTTCGAACAGTGCAGTGGCTAAGGCGGTTCTGGTCTTCATCTCTTCGAGGCTTTCCGTGACTTCGCGTATGCGAGTCTGCATTGTGCTCATGAGCCACTTTTCCATGTGGCCGCTTTCGTCGGACGTCGCGTTTTCGATAATGCTCTTGACGAATGTGTAGAAGGATTCGAGTTTGCCCTGCATTTCCTTGGCGTTTTCGCCTCGCCAGTCGGGGTCGTCCATGCCTTCTGCGGCCATCAATAGCACGCATCGGGTGGCGTCTGCTCCGTACTGCTCTATTGCATTTTTCATGGTGACGAAGTTGCCTTTGGACTTATGCATTTGTTTGCCCTCGCTCATGAGCATGCCGTTTACGCCAATGGCTTTTGGCCAGTGTCTGGGTGGGAACATGGCTGTATGGTGGAATATGAAGAATGTCAGGTGGTTTGGCACTAGCTCTTTCGCCGAAACACGTAGGTCTACGGGGTACCAGTACTCGAATTCGTCGTGCATGTCCTTCAGTACATGCGCCTTGATTCCCGACTGCTTCGACACTTCGTTCAGGTCGCCTTTTTCGTAGAAGATGTAGTCGAACACTTCTTTGGTGAGTGCTTCGGATTTGATGTTGTGTTGCTTGATGTGTTTGTTGATGGTGTAGAAGGCCATGTATACGGTGGAGTCGCTGAGGGTTTCGACGATCCAACCTTTTCCCCATGGTAGTGGCGTGCCGAAGCCTGTCGTTCGGGCGCAAGCCCATTCCTTCAGCCAGTCAATGACAGACAGGAACCACTGAGTAGCCGTATCTGGGTAGATCGTCATCTTGCTCAACGCTTCTTTGGCTTTTGCTTTCCATTCCAGGTCTGAATAGTTCAGGAACCACTGGTCCTGCAGCACTTTGACTATGCATCTTGTCATGCACCTGCATACAACTTGCTGTGGCAGGTCAAACATCGAGTCTGCTAAGCCTCGTGTTTTCAAGTCGTGTATCAACGTGTCTTTGACGTCTCGGACTCTTTTGCCTGCGTATTCGTGGCAGTTTTCGTTCAGTGTTCCGCTGTGGAATTCCTTCTTGTAGAGCATTTTCGTGGCTTCGTCGGCTTTAGGGTCGTCTTGGTTCTTAATGCCCAGTTGTTTGATGATTTCGATGGCGGGGTATTCTCCGTAGCCTTCAACTTTGATGAGTGAGATGGGTTTGATGTTTTTTACGGCGTCTGGGGCGACGTTGAATTCTTTGAGCGTTTCGGGTTTCTCTTGAAGATCCTTGAGTGCGAGCCAGTCATAAGGTGCATGTGCGGGTACGCTATATACGACTCCAGTAGCTTGTTCCGCGTCTACGAACCGTCCTGGCAGTATAAGTAGCTTGTCTTTGGTGGCTGGGTTTTCAAACGTTTTGCCTATCAGCGTTCGGCCTTTGAGGAGTCGGTTTACTCTGACTGTTCGACCTTGTTCTTTCAACTTTTCTGCGGCTTGTTCGCTTATGATCCATCTCTGACCATCCACGTGGGCCTCGACGTAGGTGGCGTCTGGGTTGAGCCAGATGTTGGTCACGCCGAAGATGGTTTCAGGTCTGAATGTGGCTGCAGGCAGAAACGTGTCCTCATCGAGCTTGAACTTGATGAGCGTATACTCTTCAGGCATTACGCCTTCGCCCACTTGCCTGTCGTGGTCTCCTGTGGGGCTTTTGCATTTGGGGCACCACACGACCGGATGTGTGCCTTTCGAAACATAGCCCATAGTGCGCAAGCTTTCGTACTGCCAACTGATGAACCGCTGGTACGTAGGCATTACAGTGTTGAATTCGCGTCGCCAGTCCACTGAGAAACCCATCCTCTTCGCCGCTATGCGGCCTTCGTCTGTGTAGTAAGTAGCCATGTAAACGGGGTCAACAAACCGTTTCAGATCCTCCTCGGGAACACCGTCGACTTCTCTGAGTACATGTATCCATTCTTGGTCGCCTTTGGCTACGCGGTTGCTTGCGCCTACGAGTGGCTGTCCAGTCCAATGCCAAGCCCATGGGAAGAGCACGTCGTAGCCTTGCATGCGTTTGAAGCGCACGTAGGCGTCCACGCGCGACGCTGTAAAAGCATGGCCAGCATGAAGTGGGCCATTCATGTACGCATACGGGAATGTGACGAAGAATTTGCGTCTAGCCCTGTCGGGGTTTGCCTCGAAAATCTTGGCGTCTTCCCACTTTTTCTGCCACTTTTGCTCGACTTGTTTCGAAAAGTTCATGAAACTGGTTTGATGGGTCTGTGGAATATTAAAGGTTTTGTTCTTACGGACAGAGAACGCTATCCCACATACATAGCACCATAAAGTAGAGAAAGCACGCGAGGATTAAACCTTTGCTGCTCTGCAGATGGAGATGAGCCTCGACTAGCGCGCGCTTTTAGGCGAATCCCGCATGTGAAAAAAGACCATGCCTCAGGCGGCATGGCCAAACCACTTATCAGACTGCATGAACCCCCAGAAAGAGCATAGAAGCTCGCGGGAAAACTTTGACTTCACGTGTGACCCGACGCTTCAAAGACTCAGAATCACAGGACGATTGCCACTGAAACAGCAAGTGTATCCTCGCGCATACTCCGCGGTAGACAGGGCATGATTTGCATAAACTATAAATATCCACGGAAAGCATCTATGTCCACAAAGGTGACGCATGTTGGCAGAGAAGATAGCGACCGGAATCCGAGGATTGGACGAGCTTGTAGGCGGCGGAATTCCAAAAGGAAGAGTAATACTTGTAATTGGAGGCCCAGGCACTGGAAAGACCATTTTTGCGGCACAATTCCTGTATAAAGGAATCAAGGACCACAACGAAAGCGGAATTCTGGTCAGTCTGGACGAAGGAAAAGACCACTTCTATCGTGAGATGCAGCAATTCGGATGGGATTTCTCTAAGGCGGAAGGAGACAGGAAATTCGCCTTCATCGACGCCACCAGAATATCCCGAGTGGCTATGCTAAAGGAAAAGCTGTACAAGGAAGAAACAAGTAGCCTACAAGGAAAGCAACTCCCAATCGAAAAGCTCATCGAGCAACTGCAAGCTAAGATTCAGCAAATCAAAGCAGAAAGAGTCGTAGTTGACACACTTGCCGCCCTCTTTTACCGGTTCCCAGATCCAGTGGAGCGGAGAACCGCAGTGGTGGAACTGATTGAGTCACTGTCCGACCTACCAGTTACGAGTATAATAACGACCGAATTGGGCCACCTTGGCCTTGAAAGGAGCGCAGTCGAGGAAGAATACCTTGTCCATGGAGTAGTCATGATGCAGACTCTGTTCTCAGGCGGAACCACAACAAGAGCCATCCAAGTTGAAAAGATGAGGGGCGCCAAAGTCAACCCGAACCTCGTGCCGTACTCAATAGACAAGAGCGGAATAGAGATCTACCCTAACATGCCCCTGTTTGGGGAAGAATAGGCTCGCGCGCGCTAGACCAATCTGCTGTCTTCTTTTCACATGTCTGCTATCTTCGATTCACCTCTATCTCTCCCAGATTCTGCGCCGACAGTTCTCAGAGTGTCAACGAAAAGCTAATTCAACCATCATCAAGCCAACCAGAGTGTTTATCTTAGACTAGGGAGCAGAAAGGCGCACACTGCAAAGCTAGTAGTTGTGATATGTCCATTTCTTGGACGTACCCATAGTAGTGAGCCTATTTTTGCTAAGAAGCAAGTCGTCGCCTATGTAGTTCTGTCCATACATCTTCTTTATTCGCAGAAACTTCCTCGATTCCTTTTCGTATACCTCTATTTCACCATCAAACAAATCGACAACTGCCTGGGCTTCCTCAAGAGTATGCATATGCGGGTTCATTATTGCCAAGGTCGTGAATCCTCTCGATTTCAGTTCGGTAGTCACACCAACTAGCCATCTTCTAGTCTGGGCCGCGTGGTGTTGTAGTAAGATGTCTGAGATGATGTCGATACAGATCCTTCTGGGCTTTTCGTCGGACGCCTCCAGTTTGCGTAGGGTTGAGAACAAAGGAATACTGATATCAGTCAGGTTCTCCACTCCTCTGAGCTTTACGACGTTCGGAAGCGATTTGACTGCGATCTCTGCTTGCGGGTTGCACACGAAAAGATAGAAGTTCGGAAACTCCTCGGCAAGTCTCTCCCATCTGGTAGCTTCAACGGTAATAAGAAGTGTGATTCCTCCTTCTCTGGCCCCTTTTTCTAGAAATCGGTTCATGATGAGCATTGTTTCATCACAAGAGACTGAAGTAAGTACAACAGCATATTTCTCAGGTATTCCACCAAGAAGCATATTGTCAAGGTCTTTGTATCCGACGCTCACACGATCAGGCAGATTGACCTCTCTCACATTCACGATACCAGATTCAAGATCCATGATTTTCTGAGATCCTGCACTATCAATGTACACAATCCTTGGCGCAATCGCGTAGGTACCCTTTTCTAATGCTCTCATCGTGAATCTGAGTTTCTCAATCTTTGAAGGCTCCAACACCTTTCCATTCAGGTCAAAGTAGGATTCTTCCACGTCGCGCTTGCCTGGGCTATTCGTCAATTCCAGTCCACAACAAGGAATGATTTCCTCAATTCCATCCAGTACAATGGGAGCGCGACCAAGGTTGGCAATTTCGATTTCAAAGAGGAAACTCTCTCCTGCTGCAACGTCCGGTTTCTCAATGGTGACCTTTCCCTGCAGGAGTGCGTCCGTTTTTTGCGGTGCCTGTTTCTTCGCGTATACCTTATTGCCTATTAACATCATATCCTCAAGTACAGCAAGCTTCTTGAGGAGAAAGTCTAGCTTTTCACCAGGATTCTTGGAATTGCGGCCTTCCTGCGTCACTATTTATCACCGTACGCGCTCGAAGTACCTACAGCCAGCACGAAATTCTCTGCGAAGCTCTACAGAGTCAGTTTACCTCGTTCAATAACCGCCTTACCGTCAAGCTTCACCGTAGGTTTCGCAACAGTCGTTGCGAGAGCAAAATCGCTATCGTTGATTCCTTCGAGCTCTTTGTTGGAGCCAATTCCTATCGTCGCGGTACCAAGAACAATCTGGTTGTTAGTGAAACCCAATTTCGCCCTTGGATTCAATCCTAGCGATAACCATCCAATCTTGTCTTTATCCCCCGTTCCCCTTTTCCACATGTTCTTCGTGACATCAATGTTCTTATCTCCCTCAAACGAAGTGAGCTTTCCCTTTTCGAACCGGAAACACATTTTGTGAATAAGCATTCCTGCATTTGCAAATGGAATATCAGAAGAGAGAACACCGTTCGCACTATTCTCAATAGGGGCCACTGCAACGTAGCCATCTGGCAAACTCACATACGTGGAGCCCATCTCGACGTCTTCCTCGTCGATTACGCCATCATAGATATGGGCTTTTCTCTCGCCAAGCATAAAAACCAAATCAGTTCCGCCAGAATCTGTGATCTTCACCTCGCGCGACTCTTCCAAAATCTTTGCCAATTTCCTTCCAACACCTTGCATCTTTTCATACTCCACATCCACAGCTTCCTCGACGCTTTTCTTCCAAATCTCATAGTCAAAGCCATAGGTTTTCGCTCGCTGAGGAGTGACGTAGCCAAGACATATCTCGACCCAACGAACTCTCCTTTCACGGAATTTTTCGTAAACCGGTCGATCCGCTCTTGACAAGGCCATCCACCTCTCAGCGGATACCGCTTTTAGTCTCTCAGGATCTCCCGGACCAGATATGAAAATGGCCGCAGTCGCAATTCCCGCCAAGGCAAGCTCAAATGGGTCAGGGGATTCCAGGTAATCTATGGAATTATTAATCACTGAGTCATACCACATGTTATCTGTTACGAATTCAGTGTGGACGTCGGCTCCGGCTCTCCTGCACTGGATGGCCAATGCCTCAGCAAGATCAAGCATGTGTCGCCAAGCAAAAATAGTCACTCTTTCGTCCTTGCCAATTCTGAGGCAGTTTTTGACTACTCTTTCAACAAACGAAGGAACTATCATACTCTCCCTCTTTTCGCGCAACTTATAATTCGTAGCGGTTCCTTATTACGGTTACCGCGCGTCCATGGCAATATGAAATAGCGCTTGAGATAGAGATTCTCCTATTCCTAGTTGTGTTAAAGTCAGGAGCTTAAGTCATTCTTGACTAGGCCAAACTAAGGAGAGGAAGCACGACTAGTTAGCGCGGGAGCCGAGTCGGTGATCTCTCCAAGAAGTCTAGTGCACACGGGGTCCGGTCTTTAGGGTTCGAGCTGCTTTCTGAGAGTCACAATCGCCTTTTCGATCGCATCCGAAAGCTTGTCAACTCGCGTTCCTCCGCCTTGGGCGAAAGCAGGCTTCCCTCCGCCTCCGCCCCCAACCGTCGCGGCAGCCTCTCTTACGATGTTGCCTGAGTTGACTCCTTTACGAAGCGCCATCTTGCCTGCCATGACCATGATTCTCGCGTTCTTTTCATCTGACCCGTAAAACAGCGTAACTGTGGTTTCGTCCTGTCTGATCATTTCGCTTGCAGTCTGCACCATTCGGTCTACGCTGATTTCTTCCTTGAAGTCGCGCTTGACTAGCTTGATTCCATGAATCTTCTCGATTTCTTCAGCGATTTTGGGTCCAAGACCTGAGCTTTCACGTTCGGCCAGTTCTTTAATGAGCTTGCGCCGCTCCACGTTGGCCTCTTTCAGTTCCTTCGTAAGTCGATCGACAGTCTTGTCCAGCTTCTCCAGTGGCGCGTTCAGCATTTCGGCCACCTTCATGAGTAGCTCCTCGTTCTTCTGCACAGCCTTCACGGCCGGGATGCCTATCGCGTATGTGAGCCTCTCCACGCCATCCTGTACCCGCTCCGTGTGAGTCACCTTGATGAACCCTACTTCGCGCGTGTTTTTCAGGTGCGTGCCCGCGCAGGCCTCGACGTCCCAGTCGCCCACGTTGACCACGCGGATCTCCTTGCCTGGAATCGCGCCACCCTGATAGAGCCTAAACCCGTAGCTGCTTTCCGCTTCGTTCCGGGGAAGCCAAGTCGTCTCAACATCGATGCCACGTAGCACTGCCTCGTTGGCTAGCTGCTCGATCTTATGCGTCTCGTCAAGCGTCAATCGTTTGTAGTGAGAAATGTCCAGCCTGCTGCTTTCGACGCCCTTCTGCGTGCCGTACTGCCATACGTGCAGACCCAGCACACGTCTTGCCGCACCGCCAATAACATGCGTGGCTGTGTGATTCTTCATTAGGCTGTACCGCTTTTCCCAATCGATTTCACCTTTGACCCTACTGCCCACTTTCGGAGTCGTTCCCGAAAGTTTGTGCAGGATAATTCGGCCAACCTTCTGGACGTCAACGACTTCAACCTTGCTCATGTCGAAGCATAAATGGCCGCCGTCTGCTGGCTGTCCTCCGCCTTCAGGAAAGAAGCATGTTCGATCAAGCACAACATAGTCCTGGTCTATTGTTTTCAGGGTTTTCGCTTCGAACTCACGCAAGTACTGGTCTTGGTAGTAGAGCATCTCGGTCGGCGGCAGCCCTTCAACTGCCTTTTCGAGCCACGCATTATGCTTGGCCTCTTCCTCCTCCGCAGGCTTTGAAAGCTGCATGTGCCTCTGGGCAATCAACGCGTAGAAGTTGTCAGGCACTTCAACATGTATCTTCTCTTCCTTTGCCGTTTGCTTGACAATCTCAGGCGGAAGTCCATGCGAATCATAAAGCTCCGTCAGCGTTTCAATCGGAATCTCGCTCTTCTTCTTCGCCTTCAGCTCAGCAGATATGCGTCTGACCATGCCTTCGCCACGAGCGATGGTCTCCTCGAACTTTGCCTCCTCGCTTTTGAGCATCTCCATAATCTCGCTCTGCATTTCCTTCAACAGTGGAAAGTTGCCTGACCAGTGAGCGATCTGCATGTCCATGATATCGTACAACCTGTCCTGGATACCGAGCATTTTGAGCAGTCGGTAGACCCTTCGGAAGATGAGCCTTGCGAGGTAGCCTTCCTGAATGTTCGAAGGCACGACACCCTCGGACAGAATGAAGCCAAGGCACTTCGTGTGATCTGTGACCGCAAATGCGTTCTCGATAGGTGCCAGAAACTCTTCCAACTTCTCCACGCTTATGCCCGCAAGCTCCGCCTCGCGCTTCCTCGTCTCAAGCCTACTCGCCGTCTTATCTAGGCTCACGAGGCCAGAGAATCTCGCTATCCTCGCCAGGAGCTCGCCGTCGATCTTGGTGAGGCCAGCCATTTCGAATATCTTGTCGAGCAGGTCACCGTATATCGCGTGGAAACCGCTGGGCACGCCTTGGCTCAGCCACGTATAGCGATCAATACCGTAGCCCGTGTCTACCGTGCGGATCGGCAGCTTTACGAATCGGCCGTTGACGACCTTGAACTGCATGAACACGAGGGTGGCCACTTCCAGACCCCGGATGATGCATTCCACGTCAGGACCCGCGTTCCCGCCGCCGACCCACACGCCCTCCTTGTAATCGATCTCCTCGCCCTTCACGCCAAGATCGCGAGTAACCCAGTCATGATGATATCGCACCGTCTGGTCTTTCCAGTAAACCTCCTTGTCGGGATAGTTGAACGCGTGCGCGCCGCCCATTTCGAAAATCGTCATATGTCTCCCGAACGTAGGCCCCGTGTTCGCAATGTCCACCATCCGAATGCAGGGTTGAGCAATCACAAGCGGATTCGCAGGCGGCGGCGCGATGCCCTCGGTCACGTAAGGCTGAAAATCAATAATGCTCGCATGCGTAAGGTAGATGTCTTCCCGCCATCGCGCCACCACTGGATAAGGTTTGATCCGCGCGTGGCCATGCTTCTCGAAGAACGACAGAAATGACTCCCGCATTTCAGCCAATGAGTACTTGCGCTTCGTGGCCGGATTGCCTATGAACGTGTAGTCTGCACATCCAGAGGACGAAGCCTCACCGCAAGTCTTCTGGTCAGCTTTCTGCGTCCAAAAATACTCCCCGCACCTAGGACACGATTTCCTGACGTAACCGGTCTCGTTGAAGAACGGAAGACTGTACTCTTTAGCAGGGAACTTTTCCAACTTTCAGGCCCTCCAATGGCAGTGCAGTATAGCTTTTCAGAGGATAGACAAAGTTCGCGAATTTAAACTATTTCGCTAGCCGAGTTTGAAGCCCAGCAGAAAGCCGACGACAAACGTGCCGGCGAAGGGCAGGAGGGATATTATGCCGACGAGCCACGAGAATCATGAGCCTGCGAGGTCCAGCGCGTTGCCAACCGCATCCCAAAGCGCGCCGTAATTGATGTTGATTATGCCCTGGCTGCCCAGATAGATCAGCGCGACAAGGAACAGGCCTATGACAATGGCCACAAGCTTGCTGATCTTCTTGACAGCATAGCCAACAATGAAACCGCCCACGGCGCCTGTGCCTACTTGGAAGCCTAGCTGCGGAAAAACCTCACTCATGACTCCTCGCCCGATAGGCTATTCAGGCGAGTTTGTTTTAAATGCGTTTTGCACGAATAGCATAAGAGCAAACCACACCACGGAGGTGAACGATCATGGACCTGCTGGATATATACTTACTCAACCTCGTATTCACGCTCGGGATGTTCGTCGTGCTGATCTTCCGGGCATGGCTCGAACTCGGAAACTACAAGCTGCTCTGGAAGGAGTTAGAATGGAAGCAGACGTACAAGAACATGGGACGAATACTCAAAGCCGAGAAAGAAATGTTCTCAAGAGTGGAGGGTGGCGACGAACTCTATCACCTGCTGTGCGAAATGTTCAAAGCTGAACCGGACTGACGCCACGGAGAATGCCAGCCCTCAACCATACCCTCAAACGACGGTCGGCGTTTCTCAAGTCCATAGCGCCTCAAAGGCTTGGTCAGATGCCGCTGCGACCGGGTGGACGTGAAGTAGAGTCCCTTCTTGAGGTCGCGTTCGATGCTGAGGGCAGTCTTTGTGAGGCTCGGGTTTCTCGAGCCGCACTTCTCGCATCTGAAACCCTGACCTTTTCCCATAGACTTGAGCCTTTTGCCGCATTTCGGGCAGACAGGGTTTTGATAAGTCAGTTTAGGCGCAAGCCTGATCACCCGTATCTTCTCCAGATTAACTGTCAAGGGTCTGCCTCCTGCGGAGGGTCGCACGGCACCATATACTTCCACAACGTCTCCACCGATGAGCCTCATGGTGACCTTCCGAAGCACGCCCGTGGGCTCGTACGCCGCACAATCAATTCTTCTACTCTCATCCTTCAAGGCGAATATGACGTGCCTCCCCCGGATCATCGTTGGATTTGCAGATACAGTTCCTCTAGCAATGATTGATCTGAACGGCTCAGCTTGGCTGAGGCTAGCGATTCGGCTCAGATGCGCATCTGTTCCCTCATTCGTCCTGAAAACAACCCATCTCTCCACAGACTCAAGAGGCCTAACGATTCTGAAGGCCTTCTTGACGACTTCAGCCGTCTCCCCCCTGATGCCAAACAGAATAGGGTCAGGGCCTCTCGGCGTAATCACTACCCTGACCTTTTCTTCATCCACATTGTTGAACGTGCGGGGCGCGGTGGCCTTGTCCATCTCGAAAATCGAGGCCTCATCAACCTTCCGCTTTGTTCCGCAGTTTGCGGGAGCACGGTACGCGAGAGCTTCATAGGTGTGATCTCTTTCAAGAGTTTCGCCGATTGCTGCTAGGCCGCCTATTATGCCTCTGCCCTTCTTGTAGCCAACTGCCTCAGCGCCGATCTTTCTCAAGATCATCAAGGCATCTTTGAGAGTCACCACATCTATTGTCGCTTTTCTCGCAAAGGCCTTGGCCTCTGTTGGGATCTTCGCCCTCGGAAAGAATACTGCCCCAGGATCGGTGCCCTTCCATTCGAAATCAGAGTTCTCTTCAACCGCGTTGAGTACGGTCTCTTTGATCTCTTCTTTTGCGTTTTCGTCGTGTTCTATTCTGAGGCAGAGGGCGCCGTTTCCACGGGTCTTCCATGGCACGTTTGGGTTGAGCCTTATCAAATTCGGGTAGTCGATGAAGGTAGCGCCAAGCCTCTCGAGCCTCTCTACAAGCAGGGCCGCAACGTAGGTTGTGCATCCCATTCGCGTTGAGTCCGTATCGTCGAATCCAATGTGCATTGTTTTCCTGTTCATGTGGTAGCCTGCTTTGCTCTAGTCTGGAGGGGCAAGGTTAGGACTGGAATGCTAAAAAGGTGTCTGCTGTCCTCACTAATAAAAAAGAAAGGGTGGTCTGCTACTTGTTTTCTTCGACCACTATCATTGTTAGCGTTGATCGGACTTTGTCAAGTCTGCGCACGCGCCAGGTGACTATTTCCTTGAGTCTGTCCATAGTGTTTGCCTTGACTCTTGCGATTATATCGTAGACTCCGTAGACCGCATAGGCTTCTTCGACGCCCTCAACCTTCTTTAAGTCCTTTAATACGTCAGCTTCCGAACCTATTTCGGTGTTTATCAATACGAACGCTGTAGGCATACAGGTTACCTCAGCCTAATCTTAGCCTTTGTGTGTTAAAAATTTTGCTACACTTAGCAACTAATTTGACATGATAACTCCGCGAATGCCTTCGCGCACGTCTTCCTGAGTCCGCACACCCACAAGGATACGCTTATTTCCTATTCCAGCGAATTAGCCTAAGAGGATTCTGACATGTCACAAAAGGGCTCTATCACGAGCCTTGAAACGCGCACTCTGGAGATGAATGCGGAGTATTTCGGTGTTCCACGACTGCTGCTCATGGAGAACGCGGGAAACGCCGTAGCCTCAGAAGTAGTTTCACGATTCAAACCAACAAAATCAGTGGCCATCTTCTGCGGTCTAGGAGGGAACGGAGGCGACGGCTTCGTGGCAGCGCGACACTTGCTTTCATCGGGTTTCAGAGTAACAGTAATACTTGCAGGCAAAGCAGAAGACATCGTTGACAGTTCGGCACAGGCAAACTGGGAAGCCCTCCAATTCCTAAGAGGCGCGATCACGGTTCACGAGGTCTACGACAGTAGCCTCAAACCGGAAACCGACGCCGACATAGTCATAGACGCATTGCTGGGTACAGGAACCAAAGGAACGTTGCGTCCGCCAATCCTACAGCTTGTCAAACACATCAACAGCATCAAAGCCTATCGCGTCGCTGTCGACGTGCCTACGGGAATAGACTCGGACACGGGCGAAGTCCTCGGAGAAGCAGTCAAAGCAGACCTCACAGTAACATTTCACAGAACGAAGAAAGGCCTTGAAAAAGCAGAGAAGCATGTAGGCAACCTGGTGGTCAGGTGCATTGGTCTGCCGGGACAGCTGGAGAAGCTCGCAGGCCCAGGGGATGTTCTAGCGGTCGCGAGACTTAGGCCTTCAGAGTCACACAAAGGAGACTTCGGGCGTTTGCTAGTCATCGGTGGAAGCGAAACCTACTCAGGCGCTCCTGCTCTGGTGGCGCTGGCCGCCCTTCGTACGGGCGTGGACCTAGTCTACGTTGCAGCACCCGAGAAGACCGCGCAAGCGCTTTCTTCAATGTCGCCGGATTTGATAACTGTGAAGCTGGAAGGGGGTCACCTGAACGAGCGCAACCTGTCTGTCCTTGGGACCTATGTCGAACACGTTGACGCCGTGGTCTTCGGACCTGGCCTAGGTCTGCATACTGAAACCAAGATAACCGTCAAAGAAGTCGTCAACACTGTGGAGGCTGCTGGCAAACCGCTGCTCTTGGATGCTGATGCGTTGAAGGCATTTGCAGGCTTCAAGAGGAAACTCGAGATACCCACTGTCCTGACTCCGCACGCAGGCGAGTACGTCGTCCTCACTGGCAGGAAGCTTCAACAGGATCTGCGAGAAAGGGTCCCCGATGTGCAGAAGACGGCCGCAAGGCTCGGCGCAGTGATTCTGCTGAAAGGCGCGGTAGATGTGATTTCTGATGGCGGACGTGTCAAGCTTAACTATACGGGTAATCCGAGCATGACGGTAGGGGGCACGGGAGACGTGCTTTCAGGTATCGTTGCTGCTTTTCTGGCGCAGCATGTTGAGCCGTTTGAGGCGGCTGTGGCAGGCGCTTTCGTCAACGGTGCTGCCGGAGACTTTGTCTTCGAGGAGATGGGACCGCACATGGTGGCCACCGATCTCATCACGTGGATTCCGCAGGTCCTCAACGATCCTATGAGTCACCTTAAGGTGCGAAGAACAAGTGCCATGCCAGACTAGGATCACCATCTACAATGCGAGGCAATGTGACCCCCGAAAATGCTCGGCACTAAGACTTGAACGCCGCGGTTTCGTTCGTACGGTTTCGCATTTGCGTTTTTTGCCGAGGCAGGCCATCGTACTTAACCCATTTGCTGAGAAGGCTCTTTCGCCTGAAGACAGGAGGCGCATGGAGGTCTTCGGACTAGCTGCCTTGGACTGCAGTTGGGAGCATGCTGAAAAGGTGCTGCGAGGCCATGTTAGGGGAACCTCGCGCTGCCTGCCCTTCCTATTTGCTGGCAATCCCGTCAACTTCGCCAAACCGAGCAAGCTCTCCACCGTCGAGGCCCTGGCGGCAGCCTTGTACATTGCAGGCTTCGCAGATCACGCCCAACAGCTACTTTCAATCTTCGCGTGGGGACATACTTTCATCGAAATCAACCTCGAACGCCTGGAAAGTTACGCTACGGCGAGGAATAGCGCGCAAGTAGTAAAACTGCAGAAGGGCTTTATGGAAACCCTAAAACACATTGAAGGCTGAGGCTTGGCGCGCGCTATCTAGCAAAGTATCCGGATGATCGCGATCGATTAGAACACCAAACCAAGATGGATGCCTGTTCATGCAACCTGTCAACGGCACAATGTGCATTGGATCACCATTCTAGGGGCTATGGTTCAACGTATTCAGTGCAACAGAAGTCTTGACGAAAAAAGTTGCTTCTCGATTTGGTTACCACTGCAGGGTAAAAGCAGCGTGCTAGAACAGCCTGCGTTTCTTCTTTTCTTGGTGCCTTTTCATTTCTTCCGCGAGGTTCTCAGCTTCTTCGACTGTTTGGGGTTCTTCGAGAGGCATTACGGCAACGTCCGTCTCTATCGTTTCTTCCTGGGCTGGTTCGTTGGCTTCGGTGGGTTGCTCATTTGTCGGGGCGGAAGGCTCTGATTTCGTGGTTGCGCTCGTCAAGTGCCTGTCAAGTTCATCTATTTTGGACTCCAGTTGCTTTATGCTTTCTCGCCTGTTTTGGTTGTTGTTTTCGAGTTCTCGGATTGCCAGTTTTTCTTCAAGCACTTCTGTTCTTTCGGTCAGTGTTTTTTGTTTCTGTTCCAGGGCACGAGATTCTTCTGCCAGCTCTGCTTTTCTGATTCGGAGTTCTTCCAGTTCGGGCGATGTGCTCATTGTCTTCACCAAGTGCTTCTTTCTCGTCATCAAGGGCTTAATTGCTTTGTGAATTTGGAATCTGGATTGCTGTGCTATTCGCTACTTGCGTTGCAGGTTGTCAAATGTCTATATGTGTCAAGCGTGGACTTCTATGTTTGCGGCAGGATCATTCACTAGGAACGATATGGATGATGCCTGCAGCTTTCTCATGCGGTTTTCAATGCTTCTACATATTCTCTTTCTCGTGCGGTCATTGTTCGAACGAGGAATTCTGTCTATATTATGGGCGAGTTCTTGGTCTCCGAGTGTCTTTTCAATCCAGTTTTGGAAGTCTTTTCTGTGGAGATGGAACAGTAGAGTCTCCAGCCTAACAGATCTTGCCTTGCCAAGGAAATCGGAGAGGCTTTTGGCGCTTTCGCCTGTTGGTTTCCCCATGGCTTCGTAGAAATAGAAGGCTTGTTCATTGCCTACCGTCCTGAGGATTCTATCTGCTTCGACGGTGATCTCCAGGTCGTGCTTCTTTTTGGCTTTCCTTCTCTTGTCGCTTTTTGAAGGCATAGTGATCAAGCGCGTGATACTCGGGCGGTGAGATAATCTTTGTGAATTCTGAATCCAGAGTCTATATCAATGGAGCTGAACTGACTGACATAACTCAGACAGGAAAAAACAACAACCTACAAATCACTTCAGGTTACATCTGGACAAGCGCGCGCGCTTGACCTTAGAAGTTTTCTCATTGGCTTGCTGAATCAGGTTCCCTAGTTTCTCTAGATCGAGGTCATCAACGTTTTTGCCTTTTATTCTTATGGTTCTTGAATTCTCGTTGAGCGCGCGCGTCACGTATTAAGTTGAAGTGGCTAGTTTTATATAGAGACAGAAGTAATGGTAGACGACATGGGGAACAAGTGTCATGCCAGATGAGCAAACTAAGTTTAGGCAAATTTCTGCGAAAATCGTTGGCAGCAATGTTGTGTGTTTTCGCTTAGAAGATGACACATTGGTAAAGGTTCATGTTGAATTGGGCAGAGTAGGTGTTGCGGTAGACAGAAAAAACCCAGATGGCACACCCATATACACGTTTAATGCAAATCTAAGGATGGATTTTGAAACAAAGGACAAGATATTCTATGCTCCAATACCACCCGTGCCAACAAAAGGCACGAGCGAGAAAAAAGCTGACAAAGACTATACAGCCTGACAAGGAAAGAGAAAAGGCATTTCATCAATTATTACGTAAATTGCGTATCCGACGAAGAGGTCACGAAACCTTGACGCGCGCGTGACGCGAGCGCGACTGACGGTTAAGCATGATGAGCATGGTTCTATGAGGTTGCTTATTCATGTTGAGTGGAGATATCTCGCGCGCTAGTGGGTATCTTTATCGTCTGCTGTTGTTGGTCTCTGAAATGCAAGTTGTTATCCATTGTGTCACATTTTCGTCTGCTTCTCTTGGGTACGGATAGCTCAGATTTGTGGCTGTCTCGGCTGCTAGCCGGCGGAACAGGTCAATAGTGGATACTAGTGCGCGTTTGATGTCTTCCTTGTCATAGTGGGCAAATGCCTGACGCAGTTCCTTCACCGCTTTGGGGTGCGCCCATTCTTCTAGAAAGCGTCCACGGAACCATGTGTCACGTTTCCAGTCATGAGTTGCCAGAGCGTGCCACTCTATCATTCGCAGCAATAGATGCTGCATGTGACAGTTTAGGCATGTTGCAGTCCACCATAGCTCGCCTCGTCGCATATGTTTCGCTGTGAAGACGGCGTGATAGAGAAAATCGCTCACTACGCCTAAAAACTCGTCTTGTGTCGGTTGAGGCGAAGGCGGCTCTTCAATCGAAGCGCTAAACGTGCTCACTTGGTTTGTCAATCCATCTTTATCTATGAGAACGCGCACTCCGCGACCTAACAGGTTCGAAATCTGAGCTATGGCTCGCGGATCTGATCTGCTTAGAAGAAGCCCTTGAATTTTTTCCTGAGGAATTATGGCAAAATCGACATCAAGCATGTTCTCGTAGAGAACTCGACGTTCTTTTTCATTCCCAGTTGACGTAGATTCAATAAATGTCAGTAGGGGTTTGCCGAAGTTGTTTACCCAATCAGATGCTGACACGTAGTGCTCGGAATCTGTCGTCACAATCACCATGTCTAAGTCTGCCCATTCATCAGCAGGGTGGTCAACTCGAGCCCTTGACCCTACAATAATCACTGTCCTAATGTCAGAACGGTTTTCAGCCCATTTGCGGAATCGTTCTATCAGTTCTCCATATGATTTTTCGATTTCTGACATATTCCTGTTTATCATCGTCACAATCCCATAGTCCTTACTTTCGCGCGCTATAAATCCATCCTGTGTCGTACGTTAGCGCGCGCTACATGCACAGACGTGTGTACGACGAAAGGTTCTTCCTTTCCCTAGTCCGTACGACGAAGGATAAGGCGCGCGCGGGTCTTTGAGTTTGTCAGCTAGCTTGTTTCTTATTTGGCGGTATTGTTTTCCGTAGTGGTCAGAGTCTGTCCCACTGAACAGTAGGTCGTTTGGCGTCAGGCTTTCTCGCATCATGTGTTCATGGAGCCTTTGCGTCGGGGCTTGCGACATAGGTATCGTTCTTGGGTTTCCTCTTTTGGCTGTCGTTGGATTGACGGTTCTATGTTCGAGGTCTAAGTCTCTGACTTGAAGTCTAGCAAGTTCTACGGATCTTAGTCCCGTTTCCATGCTTAATGTCAGCTTGATCGATAGTAGCTCTCCCGCGTCTGCTATGAGCATTTGTATCTTTTCTTTGGTTGGTACTGCAATGTTTTTTGCTGGTTCTCGGTATTTGGGCATATTCCAATTGATGCCGTAAAACTTTGCGTATTTGTTGTATGCTATGCATAGGTTTCGTTTGTATCCGTCTGAGGATTTGAGTTCGGCGATTAACATTTTTACTGCTTCGGGTTCTGATAGGGTCGTGTGTTTGCTCAGGAATACTAGGGCTTTTCTCCTGAAGTTTATTGTATAGTCGCTTTTGTTGTTTTTCTTCATTTGGATCAAGACGTTAAGGGTTTTGGGGTCTGTCTTTTGTGGTATTCGGAAAAAAGCATGGTCTTTGGGCCGGTGTGTTGGTTGTAACCCGCCTTTTGCAGTAACTGACAAGTTCATATTAAGCAGTAAGAATTGGGGTCATGATCGATCGGTCAGATATGGTTTCGCGTGTAGCCTCAAAACAAGTGCTTGCCAGTTTCCGCGCAAGCTCTAATCCTCTCTGAGGAGGGCCTTCAGGGGGATAAGTAGCAGGTTCTGCGCAATCAGATTCGCGATCAAGGGCGGCAATACAGCGGGTCCGAACATGTCCAAGCCGACAACTAAGGCCAAAGCAGCATTTTTGACGCATGCCGCAATTCCAAACATGATCGCCTGCTTTCTGCCGAATCTTTTGCCGACAAGGTAGGAAGCTGCAAATGCTAGCCCCAAAGTGGCGAGCATGAAAATGCTCAAAACCAGAAACTCCACGGCGTCGCCTCGAGCACTCGCGGCGCCGTGCGCTATGGAACCCCAAACCAAAAGCACAAGAATCGCCAGTTCTATTTTGGAACTGAACTTCTTCGTTTGTACAACATTGATGTGAGATGCTTTCTTAAACAGGAAGGATGCGGACACTGGAATGAGGATGACTTCGGTCAGGTTGAGCATCATCCACGCGACGTCAACTGAAACCATCGAACCGACGGTCAAAAACATTGTTAGAGGCATTGAGACTACTGCCAACAGGTTGGAGCTTGTGCTAACTACTATGGCGGTGGCAACGTCGCCGTTGAAGATGCTGGTCCAGAAAGGCGTAGCGATCGCGGATGGGGAACTGAAGGCTAGGGCTGTTCCTACAAATGTGTCGGAAGAAAAGAAAGGTCTGGAGAGAAACGCCAGACAAGGTGTGAAAACGAACACCATGAACAAGGCGAGCAACACCACTCGGTAGTCTTTGAAGGATTCTTTGATCTCCTTTGGATCTGTGTCCAACGAAACGAAGAACATGAGTATCATGAGCAGGACCGACAAGTAGGGTCTCCACAATTCACCGATCTCCGGTAATAGGAAACCCAAAGCTATGCTCACGACGATTACTATCG
>Ga0209253_10000538_pt1 | contig 32783 bp, 26 predicted proteins | sample FrelakmetBRP12BR_FD_187145 | JGI IMG/M metagenome (GOLD analysis project Ga0209253, IMG submission 187145) | Freshwater lake sediment microbial communities from the University of Notre Dame, USA, for methane emissions studies - BRP12 BR (SPAdes)... | ecosystem: Environmental > Aquatic >... | reverse complement strand
TCAGGATATTATGTTGCAAAACACATAATTACATATAATGGTGGTTCAACAAATACCGAAGTGCTTAACGATAGTAGCGCGGATATTTCTATAAATTCCATATTATTTACAGACTGGACTACTGCCGATCCTTTCCACTATGTTGATTTATGGTGGTATTTAGGAGCTAATCCGACTGTAACCCCGACCCGGACCCCGACACCGACGCCAACCTTAGTTCCTCCGACAGCGCCGACTTTATCATGCGGCGACTATAATTCCGACTATCGTTCTTTCAAGGTTGACATAAGCTGGACAGCTGCTTCAGGAGCAGTAAATTATCTTCTCCAGTCTCTTGATTCAACCAATACTTATTGGTATGTTAATGAGTGGACACAAAATTCGGGTACTACTTATGAAATTCCTAATGCTAATCCTAGATCTGGAGTTAATATGGTGATTGTTCCTGAGGGTCAGTCGTCTATAACTCCCAAGGCTCGTATCAGTTATTTAAATGGTTCCAGTGCCCAATCATCCTTTTCTACTTATGGACAGGTTACTTGTACAATCCCGATCGTAACACCCACCCTGACCCCGACACCAGCACCACCTGTCTGCAGCACCACCCGCTACGGCTGTACAGTTGGTACCTCAGGTAGTAATGATGGATCAGGTTGTAGTGATTACACCTGGACCTGTACCAGCGGAGCGTCAACGATAAACTGTTCTGAACAAAAAACTCTTTCCACGCCATCAGCTTCTTGTGGAACATATAGTTCCGGATCAACACCAATGACCTGGAGCTGGTCTGTTGGCTGCGGACTTCAGGCAAAAAACAACTCTTTCAGTACCGGAGGAACCTGGTATTACAATAATGCTGCCAGTTCTCCGGTCGCGCTTACCGGTATTGCTCCGGGAACCAATGTTTGTGGCCGAACCGGCGATTCAGCCAGTCCATTCTCTAGATTTTCCAGCGAAAGCTGTATCACCTGTCTGACGCCAACCCCCACACCCACCCGGACGCCGACCCCGGTCGGACCGACTGCCACCAGGACACCAACTCCCACCCGGACGCCGACTCCGACATTGGCGCCCCTAACCGTTCCCACTTTAACCTGCCAAACCTATATTCCGGCCAGCGGAACAACTCCGGTCAGAGCCACCTGGACCAACGGCACCGGACTCCAGGTCTGGCACGGCGCCAGCCAAATGATGTGAAATGACAGTCCCCTGCCAAATGACAGTCATGTCATTTTTTCCCTGACCTTTACCCGCAGTCCCTCCACTTTGCTCGGCGAGGGACTCCTGTCCCCGCCGAGATTTTGACCGCAGGTCTCCCACCAATCCTGAGCGGATAAAAAACCATCATTCGATTTCAATCGCAAGCCTTCAATCACCGAGCCCTCCCCCATTCCACCAGATTGCGGGCTAATCCCTTCCATACAAAGTTTCAGATGATGAGGAGACCTCCGGTCAGCCTCGGTGCTGTGGTCAGGAGACCACGGCACAACCGGGGTGACCACGGCACAACCGGATAGCACAGCCGGGTAATGCGGGTACCATTATTTCTTTCTTACCTTCAGCCGCAATCCCTCTACTTTCACGACCTCAACCGTATCCCCCTTGTGGATCTTCCGCGAGCCTTCTGCGACATCCGCGCTCCAGAGCTCGCTGGCCACCTGCACCTGCCCGGATGGATCAATTTCGCTGATGGCAAGACCAGTCTGGCCGCGCATACTCTCCATCCCGGTAATGATCGGCCTCCGCAGCGCCCGCAGGGCATAACCCAGGATGACTGTAAAGATCAGCCCGATGAACACCCCTACAAAAATGACCAACGGGAGAGAAACGCGTTGGAATTGTGGCGCCCCGGTTGAATTGAACAGCACCAGTGCACCAATGATGAATGATACGACGCCAGCGATGGTCAAGGCGCCATGTGTTGGTGTTTTAATATCCAGAATGAAAAGAACAAATGCCATGATGATAAAGATCAGTCCAAACCAGTTAACCGGCAGGAAGCCCAACCCGTAGGCTGCCAGGGAGAGGCAGACCACTGCGAAGAAGGCCGGCACCCAGGCACCTGGATGGGTCAATTCGATCAAAAGAGCCTGCACACCGATCGCCAACAACAGGAAAACGATATTGGGATCCACCAGCAATTGCAATAATTGCTCGATGAAGGACATCGGCAAGGCTTGCTGAGGTGCACCAGACGTATGCAGAACGCGTGAACCATCTGCCATCTGGACCGTGAACCCATCCAATTGCTTGAGCAAGTCAGGAACATCGCTGGCGATGAAATCCACTAGGTGGGCTTTCAGGGCCTCCGTGGCGGAGACGGCCTTGGCACTTTCTATGGTCGCTTCCGCCAGGGCCACTGCCTCCGGTCCGCGCCGTTCGGCCAGCGAGCGCACGGTGGCCTTCATGATCTCAGTGGCTTTGGCCTGCTCGGTGGTGCCCAGGTTTTCCCCCTGACTCCCCACCGGGCTGGCTGCGCCGATGGCCGTCTCGGGCGCCATCGCCGCGACGTGTCCGGCCAGCGTAATGATCGTTCCCGCAGAACCAGCCCAGGCACCACGCGGCGATACGTACACCACCACCGGCACACGGCTGGCGCGGATAGCCTCTGCCATCGCTTGCATCGGAGTCAGCCCCCCTCCAGGGGTATTCAATTGCAGTATAAGCACCTGGCTATCACTTTGTTCAGCCGCACGGATGCCTCGCTCGAGATACCCCTGTGTGGCCGGGGTGATGGCTCCATCTATGGTCAGGATCATTGCCACCGGTCCGGAGGCGGCTGCGTGAATGGGGTGCAGCAAGAAGAGACCCAGGAAAAGGAATGCCAGACTAACGCGTATGATTTTCATTTGAATAGCTCCATCTTGAAGCCATTATAAACCCGTCAGTTAAGAGAATGCCATGAAATTATCCTGCTTGTCCATCAGAGTTACCTGGCTTATACTAGTTGCATGCCCGCTATAGATCCCAAATGGAGCGACCTTGCTGCCGGATACCAATCGGTCCAGGCACTTCAAGCCAGATTGGAGAGCGAATTTGGCCGCGCCTTTCAGGCAAGTCACAAGCTGAAATATCATAAGGAATTGATCGGATGGCAGAAGAAACGCCGGATCTTTATCGCGCTGGTGGTGTTGGCTCCGCTGTCGATCATAACCCTTTGCCTGGCAGCATTTTATTTCCGCGAAGCAGCTTGCGTGATCCTCTATTGGACGATATTGGTCATGATCATCCTTGTCACGCTGGCGGTATCCGGGCGCAACTATATCCAGGCGGTCATGAATCACCCCCGCCTCGAACAAACCGGGATGATTCCTGTCGATCTCGTGCAACGCTGGTGGGTCAGTCTTTCCCCGGGAGGGCAGGCCATTATGAAGGTGGAGGAAAAGGGGAAAACCGATTATCTGGCCATGCTCGACCGGAATCTGCCGGATGCCTGTCTGGTCTCCCATGAGCCCTTCTTATGGATCCTCAACTTTGCCGGGCTATGGCTTTTTCAGATCGCGTCATGGGATGGGACGATCGTCCGCCAGGATGGCGTATGGAAGCAGATGAAAACAATCCGGGACAAAATGGGAAGGAAACAACTTCAGGAGCAAAGCCTTGAACCAGCTCCCGACGAAGAGTGGCTTCGATATAAAAACGAGCTGGTCAATCTCGTGAAAGAGCGGCTTCCACAACAAGCCTGGATCGCAAGCCTGGTCCAGGGTGGCGTTATATTTACACACCCGGGAGTCAGCCTTGACAAACCCCATATCCAGGGCAATACGGCTGCCTATGGCACGCTGAGTGCCTGGGTCGAGCGTCTTGGCCGCGCTCCTGCTGCAGAAGGATTCACACTGGATATCCAACTGGCGCTCCTGGATGCCCTACATGAAAACCAGGATGCACCGGATGCCTCAGCCAAAGATGAGGCGGAGAAGTTGTACCAGGAAGCGGTCACGGAATTACGGCAATCCATCACCAACTTTGTGAAATGACAGGTTGACCGTGCGTGCCCGTCACGGTAGAATAAGACGTATGCGGGCGTAGTTCAGTGGTAGAACGCTTGCCTTCCAAGCAAGATATCGTCGGTTCGAATCCGATCGCCCGCTCTGCTCCAAAGGAAAACACCGCCAACCATCTGGAATTGGCGGTGTTTTGGATTTAGTCAATAATCCTTGTAGCCAAGGATGCCTGGCCTGGTTTAACCTAATTTGTGCTTCTTCACAAACTCATCCAGCACGTCCGTCAGATTGGGCCGGCCGATTTCCTGTAAATTGTAATTAACCCTGGTGAATGGTTTATTGATCTGGATGATCCGGCTCAGGTCGATCGGGGTGCCGATCACTACCGAGTCGCATTCTGTTCGATCTATCGTTGCTTCCAGGTCTTTCAACTGTTGCTCACCGTAGCCCATGGCAGGCAGGAGTATGCCGATATTGGGGTAAGTCTTGAAGGTATCGCTAAGCTTCCCAACCGTATAGGGGCGGGGATCCACAAAACTGGCTGCTCCGAATTTCTGGGCGGCCACCACTGCAGCCCCAATCTTCATCTCGCCGTGGGTGAGAGTGGGGCCATCTTCAATCGCCAGGACTCTTTTCCCCTTGATCACGGAAGGATCATCCACATCCAAAGTGGAGGCTGCGTCTACTACGATGGCACCCGGATTTACAGCCGCGATGTTCGTGCGAACGGTCTGAATTCCAGCTGCATCCGCGCTATCCATCTTATTAATGACAGCAACATCCGCCAGGCGCAGGGAAATTTCGCCGGGATAATAGGTCAGCTCGTGGCCAGGGCGGTGCGGATCCACAACCGTGATCTGCAGATCTGCTTGATAGAACGGGAAGTCGTTGTTGCCCCCATCCCACAGAATTACATCACAGCCTTTGGGATCCTTCTCCGCCGCCCTCAGAATGGCCTCATAATCGACACCCGCATAGATGACATTGCCCCGTACGACATGCGGCTCATACTCTTCCATTTCTTCCACCGTGCACTTATACCTGGCCAGATCGGCAATTTCAGCGAAGCGCTGGACCTTCTGCTCGACCAGGTCCCCATAAGGCATGGGATGGCGAATGGCGACAACCTTCAAACCTTTGCCCATCAGGATCTCAATGACCCGCCGGGAGGTCTGGCTTTTCCCGGATCCGGTCCGGACTGCACAAACAGAGATCACCGGCTTTATGCTCTTCACCTGGGTGTCTTTTGGGCCCAGCATGCTGTAGCTGGCCCCGGCTGCTTCCACGATAGCCCCTGTAGACATCACCTTCTGGTACGTGACATCACTGTAGGAAAAGACGCATTCGTCTATGTTTAATTCCTTGATTAACCTGGGAAGATCCTTCTCCTCGTAAATGGGGATCCCTTTCGGATAGAATTTCCCGGCCAACTCGGCCGGATAGGCGCGCCCGGCGATATCCGGGATCTGGGCTGCCGTAAATGCCACCACTTCATAATATTCATTGTTGCGGAAGTAGGTATTGAAGTTATGGAAATCCCGGCCGGCTGCGCCGATGATGATCACTTTTCTTTTATTCATAGTTTCTCCATAGTAAGGTAATAGGTATTGATTCTGGTTGAATTGGGTAGACAGGCCGCCAGGAATCAGCTGCCCAATGTAGCCAGCATGACCGCCTTGATCGTATGGACGCGGTTCTCAGCTTCATCGAAGACGACCGAGGCGGGGCTTTCAAAAATCTCTTCAGTCACCTCCATTGACTCCAATCCGTATTTTTGGTAGATCTCTTCACCAACCTTGGTTTCACGGTTATGGAAAGACGGCAGGCAATGCAGGAATTTCACCGTTGGATTACCGGTTTTTTTCATCACGGCAGAATTTACCTGGTATGGAGAGAGCAATTTGATACGTTCTGCCCACACCTCGGCAGGTTCACCCATCGAAACCCATACATCGGTCTCAATGAAATCGCAGTCCTTGACTCCGCTATCCAGATCTTCAGTCAAGGTGATTCTGGCTCCCGTATCCTCCGATATCTTCAAGGCAGTCTCCACCAGAGAGTTGGCAGGTTGGACAGATTTTGGTGCAACTATGCGAAAATCCATCCCCATTTTGGCCGCGCCGATCAGAAGGGAGTTGCCCATATTATAGCGGGCGTCTCCCAGGTAGGCCAGCTTCACCTGGTTGAGCGGCTTATCGCAATGTTCCATTATGGTTAATAGGTCAGCCAGGATTTGAGTGGGATGGAATTCATTCGTCAGGCCGTTCCAAACCGGAACGCCGGCATATTTTGCCAGCATCTCGACGCGCTCCTGGCCGAAACCACGATATTCAATGCCGTCATACATCCGGCCCAGCACCCTGGCAGTATCCTTGAGAGACTCTTTACTGCCCAATTGGCTTCCGCTTGGTTCCAGGTAGGTGATATGCGCGCCCTGGTCATACGCGGCGACTTCGAAGGCGCAGCGTGTGCGGGTGGAGGCCTTCTCAAAGATGAGAACTATATTCTTGCCCTTCAGCCGCGCCTCTTCAATTCCTGCATATTTGGCAGCCTTTAAATCTGCCGAAAGTTTCAGCAGGAACAGCAGTTCCTGAGAAGTGAAGTCAAGTTCTTTAAGGAAATGTCGATTTTTAAGGTTGAATGCCATATATCACTCCTTTTCATGAATTAAAAGCCGGCGATTTGCTTGGGGAAGTAATCCTCAAGATTACCCTCGCGATGGACGTCAGCCGTCGCACAATGCAGCCCTCCACCGAAGGCGGATACTTCCCAGAAGGGGACGGGAATAACATTGAACCCGAGTTTGTCAAACTGCTCCATCTGGGCAGTCTCGGAGGCTTCCACGCAGAGCGTCTTCGGATCAAGCACGAGGACATTCATCGAGAGCCAAACACTGCAGAAGGAGAGCGGTGGCTTTTCTGAATGGGCCGGGGCGGCGCACTCGACGATCTGCCAGTCGTTCATCTTGAACAATTCCACCATTTCCGAGGTGAGCGGGACACGCTGCCGGTTGCTGATCGCCAATCCGGGTCTAACCGGGACAAAGGTCGCGTCAATATGCATGGGATGCGCTTCCTTGAAAAGTACTTCGTGGATGCGGTGATCGGGGAAGTGCCGCCGCAACCACGACATGCCGGAAGCATTCGTGACCGTCGAACGCTGGACAAACAGGTCTTTCCCAAATCGCCCAATATCAGCCGCATCAAAAAGCGGTTCCTCTTCTGTAAGTGCCCATTGTTTATTCAGGGTATATTTCTCGATCTGTTCTTCTTCAGTCAAAGTCTCAACTTCATCCCAAAAACCGATCTTATAGGCTCGATCCGTCAAACGCGGCTTTGGTGCGGCCTCAAAGCGAAAATATGGATCTTCCTTGAAATAACGGTTGAGCAGAGGGCGGTAACAGATGTACTCGAACCAGCGGCTGCGCTGGGACATGGTCGCTTCCAGGATCTCATTGCCAACGGTCAAGAGCAGATCGCGTGGCGGCATCACTCCAAACATGGATTCCTGGACCCAGTCTGGGGTCCGGACGGTTTGGGTAAAATCGATCGGGGTCGGTCGGTCGACCCGGATGCCCCGGTTTTCCAACAGTTTGGCAAAGCCATCCAGTTCTTCATTGGCCTTTTCTTCCATTTCCTTGGGCAATGGCCCGGAGGTTCCCTTTGGGAAACCATATTCAGGCCAGTCGCGCACAGTGGCTGGTTCAGGAGCCTGGACCACAGTGCCATCCGCCCGTCCAACGATCACATGCTTGAGCGGATCCCATTCGTTCCAGGAGCATACCACCGTCTTGTTTTCTTCTACAGTTGCCATACTTCATCTCCTTATGCGATTTATGGTAATGATCTAGCTATCTCTTCAAAATTTCACAGCCGAAATCGTCATAATGTCAAATTTGATTTATTTTTGGAATTGAATGATCAGACCCATTTGCGAAACATGCTGGGTCAAAAAATAATAAATAATTCCTGCAAATATAACCAGGGACAAGACCAGTGCGAACACATCTGACCGGGTGGGTCGAACATCCTGTAGATAGGTACGTTTGACCGGAGCACCAAAACCGCGTGACTCGATCGCCACATCCATGTCTGCGGTACGCCGCAACAATGTCAGGACAAGCGGGATGAATAAGGGCACATAACCCTTGATCAATCTTTTAAAGTAATTCATCTCGGAGATATCGTGCCCGCGCAAGCGCTGTGAAGCCATGATATCAAAATAGGTGCTGGTTACCAGGGGCACCAGGCGCATGGCTACACCGAAGGTAAAGATGAATTTATACGGTAGGCGAATCACTGCAAGTCCCGCCATAAGCTTGGGTAGGGTTGTCGTGCTGGTTATCAATGGTATCAACATAACCACGGCCAGGATCTTCAAACAGACGGCAAAACCAAAAAACATCCCCTCCAGAGTGAACGGCCACTTGAAGAAGTAAAACAAGGGAGTTTTGCCTCCATAGAACATGAAGCCGTTAATTACGATAAAGATCACAAATATCGCTGCCATGATGGTGAGAATGATCCGCAATGTTCGCAGGGGGATATGAGAGATTGGATAGAGCACCAAAGCCAGCGCGGTCATCACCAGCAGCACAGGAATATTAAAAGTGAAGAGCGCCGTTCCCCAATACAATAACATGATGAATAACTTGGTCAACGGACTGAGCCGGTGAACGACTGAATTTAATTGTGCCAATCGTAAGGATTCCATGATTTTTTCTACCTTTCGCCTGGTACGGTCTGTTTTCTGAGGCTTTGGATAGCTTCAAGAACCTGGTCGATGGATAGCAACCCGGATGGCAGGCCGCACCTGCGCAGATCCTGCGCGAGCTGTATGATTTCTGGAGGATCGATGTAGGTTTCACGCAGCAGGGAAACATGGTCAAACACCTCGCTCGTGGGAGCATCCAGCAGGAGCTTTCCTTTGCCGACCACCAATGTACGCTGCGTGTACCTGGCCACCAGCTCCATATCATGTGAGATCATGATCACAGTATGCCCAGCCTGGTGCAAATCTTCCGCCAGGTTCACCAGTTCATAGCGCCCTTTGTGATCCTGTCCGGTAAGAGGCTCATCAAAGATCAAGACCTGGGGACGCATCGCAACGATGGATGCCACAGCCACTTTGCGCCGGTCTCCCAGGCTGAGTTTGAATGGATATAATTGTCGAAAAGTTCCAAGTCCCGTGATCTTGAGAGCATCCTCGGTCCGGCGTTCTATTTCCTCAGGGGGCAGGTGAAGGTTTTCCAGCCCAAAGCGGATTTCTTCCTCCACGGACATGCAAAAAAGCTGCGTGTCCGGGTTCTGCAGGATCAATCCGATTTGGGTGGCTATCTCGCCAACTTTTTGTCCTTTGAGGGGTTTATTATCCAGGGAGATCTCCCCCTGGGAGGGTTTTAGAAGGCCCACCAGGCATTTCATGATGGTGGTTTTCCCACCACCGTTCTGCCCGATAATTCCAACAAACTGCCCTTTTGGGATTGCGAAAGTCATGTTTGAGATGGCAGGAGTTGAGGTACCTGGATAAGAATATGTTATGTTTTTGACCTCCACTGCCGGGGTATTTATTGAGCTATCTTTTGTGAGCTCTAGCCTGGAAATGGACGGTTCCTCAAAAGCCTTTCCGGATGGGATTTTTCCACATCCCAACCAGTCACCGATCTGGGCGGCAGCCTTGGGTATTTCCAGACTGAGAGGTTGACCACCACCAATGTTGAGAGTCTTCCCCAGGCGAGCCAGGTCTGGGACGTGCACAAAAATGCGATCCAGTGTCTCAACCTCACGAAATACCTGATCCGGGGGACCTTGCAGGATGATACTGCCATGATCGAGAACGATCACCCGGTCGGCAAAGCGCTCGATTTCGTCCACATCGTGGCTGGCGATAACCACCGTCATTCCAAAATCCTTATTGAGGGAAGACAGGGTGGAAAAAACCTCGCCCTTCCCGATGGGATCCAGTTGTGAAGTGGGTTCATCGGCAACAAGGATCTTCGGTCGGACGATCAGGTTGGCGGCAATGGCAAGGCGTTGTTTTTGACCACCTGAGAGCTCATCCGAAAGGCGGGAGGCAAGTTCCTCCAGGCGTACGATCTTGAGCACCTCACCCATGCGCGCCAGAATCTCATCGCGTGGAACCCCGCGGTTCTCTGCCGCAAAGGCGATCTCAGAGCGGACATCTGCAGAAAACAACTGGGATTCAGGGTCCTGAAGTACCAGACCGACATTTTGTGCAATATCATAGACATGGTGCTCGAATGTATCCATCCCACATACATGCACATTCCCGGAAACGCGTCCACCAACCACATTGGGGATGACACCATTGAGAAACATGCATAGTGTGGTCTTACCGGCTCCATTGGCTCCGACGATTGCCAGGTATTCCCCGGGAAAGACTTTTAAAGATACCTCAGTCAATGCCTTGGTGGCGCTGGGGTAGGTATAGGAGAGGTTTTCAATCTCGATGATGGGATCAGCCATGTTTTCCTTGTCTAAGAAATATTCTCAAGTCGCCAGAGATTGGCTGGATTGTTACAGATCTGATGGCCCCTCCAGCCTCCTCTGGAACATGGAGGCTGGAGGTGACAATATGCATATTACGCCTTCGGTTTTACAAAGAACCGGAAAACCGCCGCGACTATCAGCCCCACAACCAGGATGATCACGGAAGGCACAATGCTGTTTTTTCCCAAAAAGCCAGTGGCAACATAATCCTTCACATCCGGTGTCCAGAAACTACTGATCAGAGCTAGAAGACCGATCGCAGCAAGCATGATTCCGATCGCCGTACCCCAATCCTTCGGCGAGCCCCAACTTGTTCTCTTATCAGCACTCATCGCATTCCTCCTCAATCAGTATTCGTATCCAGGATGCCGCCCGGCACGCGCCGCAGACCGCTCTTTTCAAGGGCGCGAATGAGCAGCATCGCAACCAGGCCGGTCGCCACGGAAATCGGCAGGATATAGAAGTACCAGGCCACCCAGTTGTTCAGTTCAGCAGTTTGCGGTGGGTACTTGAGCGCCCAGAAGTATACCCCGATCCAGGGTAGCAGCCAGGCAGAGCAAGGTGCGACCATATACAGAATGTAGCCAGCCAGGCGCTTTCCCGTTTTTGGTGCTTTCATCCATTTCAACAAGGTCTTTTGCATCAGGATGTGGAATATCAGCCCGAGTGGACCCCAGATGAATGAGAGCGTGTACATCGGCTGTCTTACCGCACCAAATCCCGCCGCCTGTCCAGGGAGATAGAATGGTGTTAGGAAGTAGTAAACGATCCACAACAGGACGAAGGGAATATAGATTTTCCGGTAATACGGCTTTGCCAGTCCCCAGAAAATTGGCAGCAGCGTTCCCGAGAGCATGACATCGATCAGGCCCAGCGGGTACGAACCCGGGGAGATGAACATGCCGATCAGACCTCCGATCAGACCGGCGATGGCGCCCGCCCAGGGACCCAGGATCAATCCTGCCAGCGGGCCGAAAACCAGCATGCCCGCCGAGGCAAAACCACCACCAAATGGGTAGAAGATCATCGGCACAATGCTGAGAGCGCCCATTAAAGCCCCAAATAGCGCAATCCAGGAAATAGGAGCGCCGAATATGGTCGCCATGCCGCGACCAGTAAATTCGCGATCCCCATCTTTTGGTTTTTGTTCCATTGTTTCCTCCAAAGAGTAGAACCAGGATATGTTCAGTTATTTGTTGATCCAAATAACTGTGCAGTCTTGCAGGCTTTGCTCAAAACAAAACAGGCGATTTTGATCTGTTTTTTTTTCTACACCGGGTTATGCCTCCTTCCTCTCATGCCAATCACCAATTTCCCAGGATTTATGTCTCCTCAACCTTGCTTCTTTGGTTAAATGATCATGGCCTGTTCCAGGATCGCCTGGTAATCCGATGCTTTCATGGGAACGGGGTTACTGGGATTGGACACATTCGTTTCTGCCAACGCAGCCAAAATTGGCAGATCAGTTGACTTGACACCGATATCCATCAAGGATGGAAAATTCATTGAACGGGTTAATTGCATTACCCGGGTTACCGCCGCTTCTGGTGTGGGTTCGGCGCCAAAAGCTTCGGCAATATGGGTGAAGCGCTCAGAACAACCATTTTGCCAGAAGGACATGAAGTATGGCAGCAGGATGGCATTCAGAAGGCCATGAGGCGCATCATACCGGCCTCCCATTCCTTCCGTCAGACAGTGCACACCGGCAACATCCGCGTTGTTGATAGTAACTCCCCCCAACAGAGAGGCCAGCATCATGCCTTCACGCGCAGCCTGATCTTTTCCTGCAGAGACGGCTCGATTCAAATTGGTGGCAACCAACCGGATTGATTCCAAGGCCAGCAAGTCATTCATGGGGCTGGCCAGGGTGCATAAATATGCTTCGATTGAATGTGTCAAGGCATCCATGCCGGTGGCGGCTGTAATGCCTGCAGGCAGGGAAATCGTCACAAGTGGATCCACCAACGCAACAACCGGAGCAAGGTTGGGATCACCGATCGCCATTTTGGTGTGCGAATCGCTATCGGTGATCACCGCCCAGCAGGTGGCTTCACTACCACTGCCTGCTGTGGTTGGAATTGCCACCACTGGCAGGATCACACCTGGTACCTTTGCCCAACCGGCGTAATCACTTGTCTTCCCTCCGTAAGTGGCAAGCAGGGAGGCGCCCTTGGCAGTATCCAACGCACTGCCTCCACCGATGGCTATGAGCACTCCAGAATTACTCTCTTTCACCAGGGAAGCGGCCGCGAGGACATCCTCATCCCTTGGGTTTGGTTTGACCTGCTCAAATAAATGGAATTGCAGATCGTTTTCAATAAATCCGTCCAGGATATCCTTCAGCCAGCTCATTTCCCGTATCCCCGGGTCAATAATGACAAGGACTTTTGCCGATGCAGGAGATGTGCGGGTAGATATCAAATTATGAGAGATCTGGCCGGCCTGCCTAGACTTGCCTGCTCCAAATTGGATTTGGGTGGATACGGAAAAATTAAATTCCATCTTTCACTGTGCTTTTTTACTCAAGCATGCGAATAGAGATCCGGTCTGCGGTCAGCCAGGTAATCGGCATTCTGTCTGGCTTGATCTGCACGCCGCAGATCGATATCGGCAAAAAGAATGGTCTCATGATCATCTGCCTGGGCAGTCAACAGGCCGTTTGGATCGGCAACTGCAGAACCGCCAAAGAATTCAAGATCATCTTCGTGGCCGACCCGGTTGGCCACCGCCACCCATAGACGGTTCTCTGCAGCACGCGACTGAATGAAGATTTCCTGTATGTGCTGATTGGGTGTCATATTGCCGGTACATGTTGCAAGCCACCCGGCTCCGCGCAATGCCAATTGGCGCACTGTCTCTGGAAATTCAAGGTCATAACAGATCAATACACCGGTGCGGCCAAGACCGAAGTCAATGATCAAGAGCTGGTCACCGGCCAGGAACCATTGCTTTTCTGAATGAAACAGGTGGATTTTATGGTAACTGCCGGATATTCGGCCTTGTGCGTCCACCACTAAAACCGCATCGAAAGCGTGTTGTTTATCCGGGCTGAGTTCGGCATATCCCATCAATATGGCAATATGATAGGAACCCGCCAGTTCAACCACTCGTTTTACCGATGGACCATTCATCGGTTCAGCCATCTCTACCACACGCATCCCCAAGCGGTAGCCGGTCAGGAACAATTCCGGAAAAAGGATGGCATCCGTGCCTTGATCAGCTGCCTGGTGGATGACTTGCTCTGCCTTTGCCAGGTTGCTCTCTTTATCGAACAATTTTGAATCGAGTTGAGCCAGGGCAATACGGAATTGATCCATGATTGCAGGTTTCTCTCCACATACAATTTTTCAGTATGATCCTCCTCGTGTAAAGGAGGATCACACTGTGGAACCGACTCTAAAAAACTGTTTATTCTTTTGGGATTTCCTTATAACTCACCGAAACATCCACACCGCGGCGGGCCTGAATCCATTTTGCAATGTAATAGACTAACAACCCGCTCAGGAATATCACAACATTGAAGCCAACCATGAAGGGGGTCATACCCGACAGTGGGTCCAGAACGAATACGACCGCCATGAAAATGCATGAAAGCAAGCTGAGGATACCTATGATGGTGATCACTGGAATTTTCCCCAGGCGCTGGTTCACCGCGGAGGTTTCAAAAACATCCGGAAGCCGGAAGGGCAGGAGAATGGCTGCAATCGATACCATGCTGAAGCTCAAGATGAACCCGAATATCCCGACCAGGGTGGCGAAGAGCGGAGTGAACACATATATCGCCAGTGCGATGATGCTCATAATACCCATTGTCAGCAGGGCCGGGACGGGGGTGTGCAGCTTGGGGTGCACCTTGCGGAACCAGGCTGGAAACAGTCCATCGATCGAGTAGGCCAGGATGTTGCGCGAGCCATTGATGATCTGGCCGGGCAGCCATGCATAGCTCCAGAAGATAAATCCAAATGTGATCAGGAACGCGATCACGATATTGTTGCTCAGGTAGGAGGCCAGCTCGGTATAAAGCGGCGTGGAGCTCAATCCAAGGTCTGTTGGGGCCGCGTTGGTCAGAGCGCCCAGGAATTCATAACCGGCGGCATGACCAACCAGGAGGACGGTGAGCAGAACACCCACCCCCACCACAAGCAGTGTTACTGGCATGGACCAGAGCTGCAAGCGACGGGCATCCTTCACTTCGCTGCCGATGTAGGCGGAAGACGACATGAAGGACAGGTTCAGGTAGATCCAGGTCATTGGCAGAAGTGTATTTTTCAATGAAAACGGTTCCACCACATAACCCAGGTCCTTGGCGGCTGTTAAGACATATTGGGCAACATCGGATTTGCCCGACAAGGGTCCGAGGAAGGCATTGAAAGCCGCCATGACATCCGCCGGGTTCTTACCAACAAAGACCAGTGCGCTCAGGATGGTGCTGATGGAGGCAAAGATGATCAGGATATTCTGGATCCGGAAGAAGCCTTTCATTCCCCTGGAGAAGATGTAGACAAGCAGGGAGATCAGCAGGACGCCGAAAATGAACATTCCTGCCGGGCTGGCAAACCAGTTCCCCACTTCGATTAAATTCTTGTTTTGGGCAAACAGGCCCATCGTTCGGAAAAAGGGTGCCAGCCCATAGCGAGCAAGGAATGCCGAGGGCACCCCGCCGTAGAAAAACCACCACATGGTATTGTTGAAGTTGGACATCATTCCCCAGGCCGGCCCAAGCACACGGCTGACATAAACATAGTCTCCACCGGAACGTGGCATGGTCGAAGCCAGGTAGCCGAACACCAGCGCAAGGGGAACCAACAACACCGTGCAAATGATCGCACTCCAGGCCATGCTAATGCCCGGGTAAAACGCCGGTCCAAGCATGATCAGGAAGATCAGCAGCAGGCCGATGCTGGTGAAGTTTATGTTATACGCCAGCACGTCCCAGATACCTGCAGTGCGGACCAGGCCACTTGCCTTGCGGACAAAAACTTCAGGTTGTTTAATTTCTCCAGACGTTTCCATTGCTTGCATTCTCCTTTAGTGTGAATAATTTGAATTTTGATTGCCATGCCACTGCCCGGATTGGAGAGCCGTCCAACCCCGGTAGATTTATTGGGAGGAATGAAAAATGGACTATTCGCCCCGGTTTGAGTTTACTCAGTTGGGTAAGATTTTCTACGATAAGAATATCGTTCTCCATTAGGGACTGGTGGGCATGGGTGGTTGATTGAACGGTAGAATCGACATTCAGGGCATCGATCCCCACCAGACTGGCACGCGCTTTGATGAGAAGCATGCTTGCCGCTGGCGAAAGGTAGGGATGGCGCAGGTAACGATCTGTTTTCCAAAATCGATCCCATTGCGTTTGGACGAGAATTGCACCTCCTTCTGGAAAATTCTTTAATCCACCTGAAAGACTTTCCTCAGAAATGGACTGATCTTCAGATAAATCCGCCACTGGTAGAACGATTCCCGGTAAAATGAAGCGATCGATTGGGTATTGATCGATGGTTTTTCCAGTGGGGAGATAGTGTGAGGCCGAATCGATGTGCGTTCCGCTGTGTGTGCCCAAGTGAAGATCCGATACCCGCCAGGGCGCTGTCACTCCCGCCGCCGGTTGAATGCCTGGCAGTGGATCCCCGGGAAAAATGGTCATGCCCGGTTCGATCGGTTGGCTCAGATCAACGTAATGAATCATCTTTTACCCTGAGGTCATTTGTGTACTCTCAACTTTATTACCATTAATGGAAACAATGATACCTCTAAGAACACCCTCACCGTACTCGCTGCCCGGGTTGACTGCGGTGGTTCTGCCGATCTTGGTGACATTGCGCGATTCATGGATGTGGCCATGCAGGGATAGCAGAGGTTGGTAATGTTCAATTGCCTCCCGGACAGCCTGGCTGCCAGCTCCGAACAGCACAGGTTCCCCGCCAGATGTGATCACAGTGGGAGGATCTGTGGAAGTGTCCAGTTGGGGGCAGGTATCCAGTGTTGAGTTCACAGGAGGAACATGCATGTTAAAAATTAACTTCTCACAACTTTCCACCCCTTTGAAGGCCTCCGTAATATGGCTGGCCAAATCAGCTTCATCTACTTCCCGTGGAGTTTTCCAGGGAGTGGGATTACTATATCCCAAGCTTACCATGCTGTGCCCTTCATTACTCACGCTGACGAGTTTTTCTTCACAGGCAATCACCCGCTCTCCAGCCACCCGATTCAAGGTGTCAACAACTTCCCTGGCATCATCATTCCCGCCAGTTACAAAGCATTTCAAATTGGAACCGGCCAGTTTCTCATCCGCCCAATTGATCCAGGCGATCAGGCGTTCATTGGCTTTTTCCAGGTATAGGCGGTTTACCCGTTCAGGATCTTCAGCCAACTTGGCATATTCCTGTTCGCTCATTTCGCTGCTGTAGAAACCAAGCTTGGAGAGCCTGTTCATGAATTCTGGTAGATCCTCCTCTTTCAAATTGTAAAGGCGGCTTTGAAGCGTGGCACGGTAGCTATGATTCCCCAGCGCGATGATAGGTACCATCATTTTCCCGGTGATATCACCGCCTAGTATCAGAACATCCACATTGTAGAATTTCCCCGCATTAACGAACTTGCGGAAGGTCGGTTCAGAGCCATGCACATCGGTGGCAAAGAAGAGGCGGAATCGTCTGGCGCTATTTCCCTTGGACCAAAATGGCATGCAATCCTCCTTGATTAAAACTGGTGATTAAGAAATATCATCCACTTCTTGATACCATCTAGCACGGTCGCCGATTTTCGACCGCATCTTCCAGGAAAACGTTTTTGGCTCCGCATCGATCCACTCAAAAGCTAAATCCACTTGGGAGGTAAGATGTTCCTTTTCTTCGGCTGTGAGTTGTTCATACGCCTGGCCCAGCTGTGCCACCTTGCGCAGATTCATCGTGATGGTCCGCCATAAACCCCAATCGCGTGCACACAATTTACTGATGCGGGCTATATGGATGGTTTCATGATCGTGATCGCCAAATGGATGTTCCAGCAGCAGGATCATGGTGTCGATGATGTCTTTTTCGTTGATCCTGACAATTTGCATTTTCTCCAACAACATTTCTGCCAATGGGATGGTTGGTTGATCCACTTCCAGGCGCTCAATCCATGAAATTTCGTGACAAAAGTTCAACTTGTCAAAGAAGATGTCGATATGCAGTCCATTGGATGGATGGTTGTAGATAAGGCGTTCTCCCGCAAACAGAGTGTTTACCTCAAGATCTTCCCGGTACCCCATTTGTGATAGGAATTTCTCAATTCGGGCAGCCTGTGCCTTGTAACCAGCGTAATCAATGTCGGTATAGGCACGTCCAAGTTCCTTTTGAAGGCGGTTGTATTCCGGGCAGTGCAGGTGAAAAGCCAAAGAGCCCAACAACCGCAGGGTTAGGCCCTGCTCGACCGCCTTGTTCACAATCCTGACCGCTTCCTGCTCAAAAAGGAGGCGCTGTTCATCAGTCTGATTGCTCATTCCTATAGCTGACATGTTTTATACCTGTATTAGCTGTCTTTTAGATATCCCAACTTTTCCGAGAGCTTCCTGGCCGCATCTACAACCAGGGGTATGAGTTCTTTTCGCCTTTCTTTAGAACAACGGGCTGTTGGGGTGGTGATCGATACCCCAGCAATGATTTTGCCCTCATGATCAAAAACCGGTGCACCAAAAGCAAATGCACCGATCTCAAAATCCTGCTCATCCACCGCAAAGCCCCGCATGCGGATCTCAGTCAAGGTCTTTCGGAGTGAATCCTTATTTGTGATCGTATTCGGAGTAAAAGAAGATAATTCCATATCATTTATTACGCGTTCGCGCTGTTCTTCAGGCATAAAAGCGAGTAAGACTTTGGGAGCCGCACCGGTATACATGGGCAACCTGGCTCCAATTGGAGCGGCCAACTGTAGCATGTTGTCACCCGAATATCGATCCACGACTATGGCAGAGTTGCCGGATGCTACGATTAGGTAGGAAGTATCCCCCGTACTCGTGGCGAGATCTTTTAGTACTTCTTCGGCTTCACTTCGCAGGCTGAGTCGGCTGCGAATATTCTGGGAAATTCCCAAGAATTTTAAACCCAGCCGGTACATTTCAGTCTTTGGGTCATAGTTGACAAACCCCCTCCCTTCCAATGTTTTAAGGATCCGGAAGGTGCGGCTTCGATTAATATTGAATTGTCGCGCGATGGAGGCAAGGGAATGGTACTCTTCTTGATCAGACGCCATCTTGTCGATGACGTTCAGGGCAACATCCAGAATTTCGATGGTATATCGATCATCCTCTCGCATGTTGATCCATTTGTTTTACTGTGTAAACTGATGTTTTATTAGAAAATTATAGCACGCTCACAATAAAAGTCAATAAGTAATTATTCTCTTCTGGATGATTTAAGGAAATACATCCTCAGAGAAGCAGTCGTTGATATTCAGCGAATAATTGACTCGTATTTAGAATAAACACCCCAAAGGCATACCTCGATACGCGCCTCAAGATATGATTGATTTCTCCTGTTATTAAGGATAATTGAAAGAAGAAATAACATAGTCTCCTGCATATTTCCTCATGGAGGAAGGTAGGATAAGGTAGGATTATGAAAGTTCTGGTGGTTTTTGCGCAACTACGCCGCGCTTCCTTTACCGGCGCTTTGCTTGACCGGTTCGTAGGCGGTCTCCTCGAAGCAGACCACGTTGTCGAAATTGCCGACTTATATCGCGAGGGGTTTAATCCTTGCTTCAGGGAAGAAGATTTCGCGCAATTCAGGGAGGGCGGCATGATGCCCGCCGACGCGCTGCGTGATAAGGCCAGGGTCGAGGCAGCCGATGCCCTGGGATTTGTGTTTCCGGTATGGCGGTGGTCCTTCCTGGCTATTCTCAAGGGATGGATGATTGCGTCTGTTCTCAAGGCTGGGCTTATGATTTCAGATTGGAGAAGACTGTTGGTTTCCTTCGCCAGCGAAAAGCCGAGCTGCTTGGCAGTGGCGGGACCAACCATCCGACTTATCGCAGGGTTGGGTACTACGGCACGATGCAGCGCCAACTCGATACCGGGATCATGAAATATTGCGGTATTGGACAAACTGCGATCTGCATTTTCCCGGGTGTTGATGATTTAGTGGCTGCCCGGCCGATCTACCTGTCGCAAGCCAAAGTGATTGGGCGCCGGTTCGACGAATCTGAAACTTACCCGATCAGTAAATTGACTTGAGCTCATGGTGGAGTAAGACAGATTGCCTCCTGGTAGTTCCTTTGGCGACATTATCAGAACAAGACCGGCTGTATCATTGCATCGATCTCTCAGAGGTGATTGTTGTTTCTGTTCTAGCTTATATCCCCCATCTTATTGGAATTCAACTGCTACCGCTCTGACGGGAGAACCATCACACCCGATCAGCTTCAGTGGCAATATTATGATGAAAGGTGTTTCAAAATCAACCTGATCCAGATTGGCAAGGTTTTCAGCAATGATGCCGTTGGCTGCCGAGAACATATCATGGATTGGGAATTGTGTACCGCCAGTAGCATCGAGATTAATTACGTCAATTCCGGCGGTTCGAACGCCTTTTGATAAAAGGTATTCCCCACCCGCCTTTGAAAGATAAGGATGTCCATAAAATTCGGCGGTGCCAGCTTTCTTATACCAATTGGTTTTAAACAGGACAATATCTGCTATCTCAATTTGCCTTTCATAATTTTTAATATCATCCAGCAATATTTCTTCTTTACCCCTTTTATGAGATACATCAATTATCAATCCGTTTCCCATAAAATACTTCAGGTCCATCTTATCGATGGTCGCACCTTGATTGCTGAAATGATAAGGAGCATCCACATGGCTGCCCGTTTGAGAACCCAGGAATACATTGAACAGGTTGTAGCCTTCATTCTCAATGGTAGTAGCAACCGAAAAACTGGGCACAGGATCCCCAGGATATACCGGTGTGTTCGCCGTAAGCGCGTGAGATAGATCGACGATCTTCTTGATTGTAGGCATTTTCTAAAGCTCCATTCCTAAAGGTTTGGTCACTGGAATTCCCCAAGCTGGGGTATCTTTTCATGGATGAACTCATTCCGGCAGGCGCAGTCTACCCTGAGGTGAGAACAAAATTCTTGATCTTATTCTTACTCAGGAATGTAATCACCCCTCGTAATACACCCTGGCTGTATTCGCTTCCCGGGTTGATGCAAACTGTCCTTCCGATCTTGCAATCGCCCCGCGATTCATGAATATGGCCGTGAAGGCTCATCAGCGGTTGGTATTTCTTGATGGCGTTCAATACTGCAGTGCTGCCGACATTGGCTTCCATAATAGCCCCGTTCACCGTCACAGCTTTCATGGTCTCATCGAGCTTGGGAGCTATATCCAGAATGGTATCAAAGGGTGGGCAGTGAAAATTGAAAATACAGCCGCTCATGTTCTTAACCGTTCCGCACAACTTTTCCAGCTTCGCCGTGAGTTCCTCTTCCGGTATATCCCTCGGGCAGTGCCAGGGCGTAATGTTCGTAAAACCCGAACTGATCATCTCGTGGTCCTGGTCGAGTGCGATGCACTGTCCTTCCGGGTTGATGATGGTACTGGATCTAGACAGGATGTCGTCGATAAAGAACGGGTCGTCATTTCCAGGGGTGATGTAGCACTTGATCCCGCTGCCTTTCAACCTCTCCTCGGCGATCCTTACCCAGCCTTCGAGCGATTCAATAATGGCCTGCTCAAATATGGCGGCTTTCTTCTGGTCGTCGGATTTTATTTGGTTGAATTTCTCCTCATCCATCGGGAATGGATAAAAACCATTATTTTTAATCGCCCATCTCAGCTTCTCAATGGCCTCTTTATCGTTTGCATGCACAATCTTCCTCTCGCCCAAGAAGTCGGTGATCAATGTGCCATCGCTGCGTTCGACGATGGGCACCACGATTTTGCCGATAATATCACCCCCGAGGATGATCGCGTCGACTCCATAATACTTGCCTGAATTGATAAATTTTTTAAAGCAGATCTCTGATCCATGGATGTCTGAAGTGAAAAAGATCCCTAAATCAGTCATTGAACGTCTCCACCATCCTCCTGACCCTCAGTCCACCTGCCGGTACCACTTCATCTTCGTCCCGATTCTTGCCCTCAATTTCCATTTCAGGCTCTTCTCCGAGCTGTTGACCCTCTCTAGAATTTCTTCAATCCTTTGACGGATGATTTCCTTTTCATCCTCGTCAAAGTTTATAAATTCGGCCAGCATATCCTTCAATTTAACAAGATTGGTGGTGAATGTGTGGAAGAACCCCCAGTCATTGCTCATAATTTTTCCTATATAACCAATGTTGATCGTGGTGTCATCTTGCCCAATTTCGTGTTCCAGAAGAAGAACGGCCGTATCCTTAAAATCCTTCCTGCTGATTTCGACGATCTGCATCTTCTCAAGAAGTAGATCGGGGAGTGAGATCGTACAACTGTCGATGTTCAAGCGGTCCTTAAAAACCACCGTGTGGCACATTTCCAGCTGGTCAAAAAAGACATCGATATGCTTTTGGTTACGAGGGTTCTCAAAAATATACCGGTACCCTCCGCCAATTACGAGGGCATTTTCGTCCACCACGTATTCCTGCTTCTTAAAGAAAGCCAGCAGTTGATCACGGTTGCTGATGGATGCTGCATAATCGATATCGGTAATTCTGCGCTCCAACGCCTCGAAATGAGCAGTATTTTTGGGGCATTGGTAGCGGAAGGCTAGCGCACCCAGCATCCGCAGGTGTAAACCAACTTTCTCCGCTTCGCTTTGAATCCGGATCGCTTCCTCAATATACTCTCGGTCTTTTTCATTCTTGAAGGAATCGAATAAAACCTGGAATTTGTCGTTCATAACTCTCTTTTCTGACCTGGCCTGATTATATCTTGGTACTTAAGCAGATCTGGGGAACACAGGTGTCCGGCATCCACTCTTCTCGATTTGAAAAATAACACCAACACTGGCTGGTGATGGCCAGCGTTGGTGTTCTCACGTGCTGTAAAGAAGATCTCAGGAAGGTCCTAATCCTGCGGGATTTCACCTAACACTTTGTTCGTATCTACGCCTTTTGCCTTGTTGATTCCCACCGCCGCGAAGTACCAAACGAATCCCAGCACATAGACCAGGACTAGGAACGTCATCGAAGGTACCGTCCATACGAACATTTCAGCTCTCCACAGGAAGAGGAAAGTAATGACAGCCATCACAATCAGGGAAATGATCCCAAACAGGCTCATTAAGGGGAATTTCCCTATCTTCCATTGAGCCGGGGAAAGTTCATAAAGACGTTTTGTCTTCTTGGAAAATGGGAAGATGATGGCCGAGATGGCCACGACCATGAATGTTATCGTTCCTCCCCCGATAAACGCATTAGAACCGTAAATGGAGAAGATCTGTCCAGGCCAGCAGAATCTCGCCAGAAAGGCGATCGCAATCACGCAGGCCACAATGATGGATACATCCGGGACATGGCTTCTTCGGCTCACATGCTTGAGCACTTTGGGCGCGAGACCATCGATCGACCAGGCGAAAAAGCACCGGGATACCATCGCCAAGGATGGCTGGACGTAGAGGAATGTCCATGCCATCAGACTCAGACCGATGATCAATTGGATGATCGGGCTTTTCGCCAGCAAAGCAACATAGAAGTAAGCATTGTTGATCATCCCACCACCAATATCTGCAAAGTTGGCATAGTTCAGGCCGGCCGCTCCCAGGAAATTGTAACCAAGCACACGGATCAGCAAGGCTCCGATGACAGCCAATGAAATGCCTGTAAATAGAAGACTTCCAACCATTGACCACGCGTGAACTTTGGCGCTGTTTGCATTCTTTATTTCGCCGGAGAGATAGGAGGACCAAACGCAAAAACCGAGTGGTTGGAAAGCAAACATCAGGACAATCAGGGTGGGCAGCGAGAAGAAATTGGCGGAGCTGCTGACAAATCCGAATGTATCGGCGGCATTCTTCATCACCGCATCAAAATAATTGGGGGTATTGGTGGATGCGAGAGCATACTTATTGAATACATCCATAAATGTCTGGTTATTGCTCATGAGCAGAACAAAGATCATGACCACCACCCCAAGCAGGCCAACGATGAACACAATCGTCATCGTCCTGAAGAATGGCTTATTTCCCCACAGAGCGAGGGCTCCTACCAGGATAATCGTAAAGGCTCCGATGACAAGAGCAAGGATTGGTGAGGTCGCTATAGAGCCTCCGAAATTGATCAGCGCAGTGTTTGAAAAGAGATTTCCGAGCAAGGAAGCTGTTGTGGCAACCCCGGCAGTGGCAAACTGGTACGCGGTGAACCCCATCCAGAACATATTCCAGACGACCATGCTGAAGTTTACGGCAAAGCCGATCGAAGGGCTCAGCGTCCGGCTGTTAAAGACATAGTCTCCGCCAGAACGTGGCATTGCTGCGGCAAATTGGGTATATAAAAGGATGTGGGGAATTAGCAGAATGGCCATTACGAAGAAGGCACCGATCAGGCTGCTTCCGGGAAACAGGCCGATCGCCCACATGAAAGAATAGGCGATCCAGAAGAGATTCATCGTTCCAGTATTCGCCAGGAATCCATCCCACCAGGATAACTGGCGAACCATACCGCTTGTCGTTCTCTCAATAACCATATTCTTATTCATGTTCAGTTTCTCCTTTCTTGTTTTTCTGATCTTCATGAGAAAAAATATAACCGTACATGTGCAAAAATGAATAGGATCTTACAGACTCACTATCAGATCATCAGGTTATAGTGGGATGCTTTTACATAAGCATTGGGATATTGGATGCGGGCTTTTTCCATGGGTTTGATATAATCATATTAGCATTCTTCAAATCCCTTGTCAACAATCTGTTTTTTCCTCAGATCAATTTTTTTGAAGTGCCTTCCAAGCAATTTATCATGGGGTCGACTCCCCTGCCGCTTCCTATTTGTGATCGGATAATGGCACTTGGTGCTTGTTCCTAAAGCTAATTCTTAGTCGCTTTTATTATCCTCCTATGAACTATTCCGTTGTCATCCCAGTCTATAACGGCCAGGCCACTCTTCCTGAGCTAGTGGAGAGATTGGATAAAGTGCTATCCAGGCTTTCGGATACTTATGAAGTGATCCTGGTAAATGATGACAGCCCCGACCAGAGCTGGGAAATGATATCAGCCCTTTCAAAGAAAAATTCACATGTGCGCGGGATCGATCTTATGCGGAATTACGGACAGCATAACGCCACCCTGTGCGGAGTCCGGCTGGCCCGCTACGAAATCGTTGTTACGATGGACGATGACCTCCAGCATCCGCCAGAGCAGCTGCCTTTGCTCCTGGAGAAACTGGCAGAGGGCTATGACGTGGTATATGGTGTACCTAAAAAGCTCCCGCACTCCTGGTGGCGTAACCTTGGATCCTCCCTGACCAAACTGATTATCGCTTCTGCGATTGGTAACAAAAAGATGCGCTATGTAAGCGCCTTCCGCGCCTTTCGTACGGACCTGCGTCAGGCGTTCGGCGGTTTTGACAGTCCGGATGTGATGATCGATGTGCTGCTTTCGTGGGGAACCACGCGTCTTGCATCGGTCCAGGTGGAAGAACAGCCGCGCAGTATCGGAAAATCCAACTACACCTTCGGCAGGCTCCTGCGCATGTCACTGATGTATTTGACCAACTTCAGTACAAAACCGCTCCGTTTTAGCAATATCGTCGGTTTCCTCTTCACACTGATAGGTTTTTTTGGTTTCATCTATGTAATCGCCATCTATTTCGTGGCTGGTTCAGTACCGGGTTTCCCATTCCTGGCATCTGCGATCATGGTATTCAGCGGCGTACAGCTGTTTGCACTTGGAATCATTGGCGAATATCTGGCACGTATCTTCGAACGGACTGCCGGCCGCAAGCCCTACACGATTGAACGCACTACCTCCGAGGCACCTACAATAAAGTCATGAATTGTGTCATTCTGCAGCCTTCTTACATCCCCTGGCGCGGTTATTTTGACCAGATCAACCGGGCGGATGTATTTGTTTTTTACGATGATGTTCAATATGATAAGCATGGCTGGCGCAATCGCAATCAGATTAGAACAGCGCAGGGCCGGCAATGGCTGACCATCCCGGTGCACAGTCATAACGTAATTGAAAAATCACTCTCGATCAGACAGGTTGAGATCGATTGGAGCAAACCCTGGAATACGACCCATTGGAAGGCATTAACATTCGCATATGGGCGTGCGCCTCATTTTCATACCTTTGCCCCTCTGCTCGAATCTTTTTACCAACGCCATGATATCTTCCTGGCCGATTTCACCATAGACCTGACCGTAGCACTGGCAAATGAAATTGGCATCCATCATACCCGCTTCATCCGCTCGTCAGAAATGATTCTGACCGGTCGAAAGACAGATCGCATCTTACAGATCCTGACACAGTTGGGGGCAGACCACTATATCAGCGGTCCATCTGCCAGAGATTACCTTGAAGAGGATAAATTGGCTTCCGTCGGGATCACATTGGAATTCATGGATTACAATTACCCGGAATATCCCCAACTCCATCCGCCTTTTGACCCTTTTGTCTCCATCCTTGATCTGCTCTTTATGACAGGGCCTGATGCCTCTAAATACATCATTGGAAAAGGTAAATGACAAAAATTCCTGATCTTGACATCGTAAAGAGTTATTTTGAGAAGTGTGTTGAAGTTCATGGAGCTTCTCCTCAAGGGGTAGACTGGAATTCGAAATTCTCCCAGGAAATCCGATTCGAACAACTGCTTAAAATATGCGACCCTTCCATTTCATTCTCGATCCTTGATTATGGTTGTGGTTATGGGGCATTGGCCGATTACCTCGCTGATAAGGGTCTCCAGGCTAACTACTACGGCTTCGATATTGTGGAAAAGATGCTCATAATGGCACGCGAACATCACGCCGGGAAATCCAATCGCACTTTTATATCTGAAAAGAACTTGCTTCCAGTGTGCGATTATGTGGTTGCTAGCGGCATCTTTAATTATCGTGCAGACATCAGCTATAAAGATTGGACAACTTATGTCATCACTGTATTTCAAGAATTCACTAAATTAGGCAGCAAGGGATTTTCCAGTAACTTCCTGACTGAATATTCAGACACCGATCACATGCGCGCTGATCTGTATTACGCTGACCCGTGCTATCTCTTTGACTATTGCAAACGCAATTTCTCCAAAAATGTGTCGTTATTGCACGATTACACAATTTACGATTTCACAATCCTTGTCCGTAAAGGCTAACATGGCTGAACCAAATCTCATTGTCGTAGATTTCAATCGCCCCGTGACAGTTGGTAAAGAGAATGAATACATAGCACAGTCCATCGCGACTGCCAAGTTTTCCGGGGACGGCTCGTTCACCCGCAAGGCCAGTGCATTGCTCGAGCAGCAGCTCGGCATCCCAAAGATTCTGTTAACTACTTCCTGCACCCATGCCTTGGAGATGTTTGCTATCCTGCTTGACATTCAACCTGGTGACGAGCTCATCGTCCCTTCGTTTACATTCGTTTCAACCGTTAACGCCTTCGTTTTGCGAGGCGCCCGCCCGGTTTTTATCGATATACGACCAGACACCCTGAATCTTGATGAATCCAGGCTCGTTTCGCTTATCACTCCAGCCACAAAAGCCATTCTTCCGGTTCACTACGCCGGGGTGGGTTGCGAAATGGATGCGATCCTGGATGTCGCCAACCATCGCCATATCGCCGTGGCGGAGGACAATGCCCACGGGTTGTTTGGTAAATATAAAGGTCGCTATCTCGGTACTTTCGGTGTCATGGCCGCACAGAGTTTCCACGAAACCAAGAATTTCACCTGTGGCGAGGGTGGAGCGCTGCTGATTAACGACCCTGCCCTGGTGGAACGTGCCGAAATCATCCGGGAAAAAGGTACCAATCGCAGCCGTTTCTTCCGCGGTCAGGTGGACAAGTATACCTGGATGGATATTGGCTCCAGTTACCTGCCTTCGGATCTGCTTGCCGCCTTCCTGTACGCCCAGCTTGAACAACGCCAGAAAATCCAGGCACATCGTCAGAAAGTCTGGAATTTCTACCACGCGCATCTGCATGACTGGGCGATAAGGCATGCCATCCAACTACCTTACGTTCCTGCATATTGTGACCAGGCTTACCATATGTATTACATGCTCCTGCCAACCCTCGCCCTGCGCCAGGAATTGATTTCCCATTTGCGCCAGCGCGGCATCGAAAGCGTTTTTCATTATCTGCCCTTGCACCTATCCGTGATGGGCCGGCGGTTTGGCGGAAAGCCCGGCGACTGCCCGGTCACCGAACGCGTGAGTGACCAACTGATCCGCCTGCCGTTCCACAATGCACTGACTGAGGCTGATTTGACGAAGGTGGTGGAGGCAGTTCTGGAATTCAATTTCTAGATCGCTTGGCATAACAAACTGCCAGTCATGCTATAATCGCAGCCGGGGCCCGTGGCGCAGTGGTTAGCGCAGACGACTCATAATCGTTTGGTCGCAGGTCCGACTCCTGCCGGGCCCACCTATATCTAACGGTTAGCAAGACCATAACCCCATGTCAGGGGGTTTTTGAATGGGAGATTTCCTAAATAGGACTCATGTTCTAAGTGTATTTGCAGTAGTATGGCGGTTTTCACGTAGCTTGACATACTAATGGAATAAGATATATTTACAATCAGTTTCGTGAGCAGGATGGAGATATTACCAATGAATGACGTTGTAGATAAAACATTTGAATCGTTATTCGCGTTGGAAGATATTAGGCAAATTTGGCGTGATACTGCTCCAACGCACAGACTTTCTCCAGAACAAATAATGGAACTTACTAAATTATTAGAATCTGTAAAGTCCAACGCAGACTTTATCTTGGAGAATCTAAAAAATTATGAAAATCACACCAACGCTTGAAGTTCGAGATAGGGAAGAAAATTATATAAACATAAATCCAATTCAGTCTGCAGGCAGATTGACCCCTGCAGCCAGGAAGGCATTAATTGCCTACGGTGATGGCTATTCGGCCTGCGATAATTGTATCAAGCCGTTTCGTTTGGATTGTATAAATAAACCACCCATATCCGAATTTTGTAAGGATATTGCTCAATTTGTCAATATGGATGTGGCAAGGGTAATGCCGGGAGCCCGGAGGGGCTTTCAAGCCGTAGCCCAGTCTTTATTAAAGGCAGGCGATGTGGCTTTAGTGACAGCAGCAGCTCACTACAGTTTATGTCTAGCCATTGAAGGAGCCGGGGCTACCTGGAAAGAAATCCCTTTAAATTCTGGCAATATTGCCACCCCCGAGGCTGCGGAAGCAAAGATTCAAGAAGTGAAGCGTTCAACCGGTCAACTTCCAAAATTGATCGCGATCTGTCATTTTGATTACTTTCGTGGAAATGAGCATGACGTTTACGGGATTGCCAAAGTCGCTCAGAATTATGGTATCCCATTTCTATACAATGGGGCTTATACGGTTGGCGTTATGCCAGTAAATGGGAAGGAAATGGGTGTTGATTTTGTGATTGGTTCCGGCCATAAAAGTATGGCATCACCTGCTCCTACAGGAGTCCTTGCTACAAGCACAAAATTCGCGGATATTGTATTTCGAACAACTGCGATGTTGGGAGATATTACGGGGAGGAAATTTGGAATCAAGGAAGTGGAATTACTCGGGTGTACTGTCATGGGAGCTCCGTTAATGGCCATGATGGCCTCTTTTGATACTGTAAAAAAGCGTGTCAATAATTGGAATGAAGAAGTGGAGAAAAGCAACTATTTTATCAATCAGCTGCTACGAATTGAAGGCACACGTGTGGGCAGCGAAATGCCTCGCAAGCATACCATGACAAAGGTGGATACTACTGGTTCTTTTGACAAAGTTGCACGCAAACATAAGCAGGGAGGATATTTTCTATATGAGGCGCTTCGCAGGAGAGGCATTGTTGGAGGCTTCCCTGGTGCTACACGTGAGTGGAAACTGGGTACGTATGGATTGAGTTGGGACCAGATTAAACATCTTGGGAATAGCTTCATCGAAATTGCGGAAGAGAATGGCTTAAGCATAGCACGGGATGTGGATACGGACCTTCCCCATAATGAAACACATACAGAAATCAATACAGTATATTTAAGACACGAGAGGACTCCTATGATAAAAAGAGGAATTTCCCACCCGGTTTGTGATCTCAATCAGAGACTACGAGAGATCTTCCTGGATCTAGGTTTTAATGAGGTGATAAATCCTGCGATCGTCCCGGATGAAGAGGTATATAAGCAATATGGCCCAGAAGCGTGTTTAATCTTGGACAGGGTGTATTATATAGCCGGGCTACCCAGACCTGACATTGGGATCAGCGATAAAGAGTGGGAAAAGGTTCAATTACTCGCCCCAACCATTCCCTCCCGGGAGGCGTTGGCAGATCTCTTTCGCGACTATAAAAAAGGATTGATCGAGAGCGATGATCTTATCCAGGAAGTCGTCTCCAGATTGAAAATTGAGGAACACCAGGCGATCAGAGTTCTAGACGAGGCATTTCCTCAATTAAAGAATATGGAGCCGATACCTACGCGAAAAACTCTGCGTTCTCATATGACCTCTCTTTGGTTTCCTCTTCTAGCCAAGGCTCAACACATGGAAACGCTCCCACTGCGGCTGTTTTCAATTGGAGCAAGGTTCCGTCGCGAACAGAGGGAAGATCCCCGTCATCTCTTTGAAAGCACTACAGCTTCCATCGTGGTAATGGATGACGGTTTTTCACTTGAGGATGGAAAAGAACTTACTAGAAACATTTTATCCCGGCTAGGGTTTGAGGATTGCTGGTTTAAGCCAAAAGCGGTGACAAGCAACTATTATGAACAAGAAACGGATACCGAAGTTTACGCGCGCTTTGAGGGTAAGGATTTAGAAATTGCCAACATTGGTTTTTATGCTGCGTTGCCGTTGGGAAAGTATGGCATTACCCATAGGGTATTCAATGTCGGGTTCGGAGTGGAACGATTAGCGATGATTTTTCAAAAAGCGGCAGACATCCGGCAACTCGTTTACCCATATTTCTATGGACAGGAAGAGTTTGGCGATGATGATATAACTCAAGCACTTAAAGTGAGTAGACGCCCCGCAACCCATGAAGGTGAGGTGATTGTCAAAGCACTGGTAAATATCGCGCATGCGAATGAAGAAACAATTGGCATCAAGGAATTACTTGCCTATGAAGGCAAACTTATAAATGCAACGGTAAACGTGTACTTCTACAATTGGGATGAGGGCAGACCCATGTTGGGACCAGCAGCAATGAATGAAATAGTTGTTCATAATGGTAACATATATGCTGTGCCTCAGAACGATAAGGATCTAGCCCCAGCTGTTCAAGAGGCTTTTACATTAGGTCGTCGGACTGGACTAACCCTTATTGACCTTCTATTGCAAGGAGCTGTTGCATCTTTGGAGGAAGTAGTTCGCAAAGGAGAGACAGAGTTTGACGAAAGATTTAAAATGATTAAGGGCTTCGCTCAGGTGAATGTGGATATTCCGGAGAACATCCGTGAGTGGATTCGTGGTCAACACAAGGCAATTCAGTTAGGTGGCCCAGTTTTTTCTGGTGTTAAAGTTAAAATCGTGTATAATTAAATCGCTTCAGTGATCATGAAGTTGTATAGCGGCGGTGTAGCTTAACGGCAAAGCCAGGGTCAAAAGACTCTCTATATCGGTCCAAATCCGGTCACCGCCTCTGGGTAAATGGATTTGTTGGTGGTTCCCTGTTTCAGGGGTGGGCGTGTGTCCACCCTTTTTCATTTCCAGATCAACAAAACTTCTGGTGATCGAATATTGAAGGCTGGAAAACTTGATGCTTTGACCGCCTGTACGACCACCAGGAGGAAGTTAACGTATGAGGTCGTAAATATGTTACAATTATTTACTGGACGGACGCAAAGGATTAGTTGTCCAACTTTTGGATGACATTTAGAATTACAATCGGGATATAAACGCTACCGGGCAGCGCATGAATTTCACATCCATGCCAAAGGGTTACTACTTAACCAGTAGCCTTCCATGACGAATAACGGAGCTATAAGGCGACCTATCCTTGCAATGGGAGGCTATTGATTGGGCACACGCACGGAGCGGTGGAAAAAACGACATAGCGACATCTCCATAGAAGCGAAAGCCGATTTCGATCTGACAACATGATCCCATTTACCAGCACTCCCAGATCCTGGAACGAACTCGTCGCTTCCTTACCCCTTGCTCATCTATTGCAGACCTGGGAATGGTCGCAATTCAAAGTCCAACACGGCTGGCAGCCCATGCCGTTGGTCTGGCAGGATGCAACGGAAAAACCTGTCGCGGCTGCGATGGTGCTCAAACGTGCACTCCCTATGATTGGGGCTGCTGTAAAAATGTGTATTCTGTACGTCCCGAGAGGTCCACTCATGGACTGGCAGGATGCCGCCTTGCGCCGCCGGGTATTGGAAGATCTGCAGACTCTCGCAAAACGCCAGGGTGCCATCTTTATCAAAATTGACCCGGACGTGCCCCTGGGGACGGGCGTTCCCGGGACGGAGGATGCTGTCGAGTTTATAGAAGGGCAGACCGTCTGCTCCGAACTGCAAGAGTATGGGTGGCAATTCTCAAAGGACCAAATCCAGTCCCGTAATACTATCTTGATTGACCTGACTCCCTCTGAAGACGAGCTATTGAACGCCATGAAGCAGAAGACGCGTTACAACGTTCACTTGTCACAGAAAAAGGGCGTCATGATAAGAGCAGGGACGCTGAACGATCTGTCTCTGCTGTATCGTATGTATCAAGAAACTGCAGAGCGGGATGATTTTTCCATCCCTAATGAAGATTACTTCCAGACCTTATGGCATAGTTTTATGGGTATCGACCCGGACGCATCCGGCCTTCAGCCATTCATGGAAAACCTGGTTGCTGAAGTGGATGGCGACCCGGTGGGTGCGATCTCGCTGTTCTTTTTTGCCGGGCAGGCACTTTATTATCTGGGAATGTCGCGCGGGATTCATCGCGAGAAAATGCCAACTTACCTGCTTCAATGGGAGGCCATGCGGCGGTCAAAGGCGCTGGATTGCAAGATTTACGACTTGTGGGGGGTGTGTAACGAGTTCAGCGAGAGTGACAAGTCGTGGAATCTTTTCCGCTTCAAAAAAGGATTGGGCGGAGTGGTTTCCCGCACCATCGGGGCCTGGGACTTCACCCCGAATCGGATTCTGTATAAGATGTATTTTAAGGCGCTACCGTTTATGGATGGTATCATGCAGGTGGCAGCCAGGATCGCACCCGGCCACCATATCCTGATCTAG
>Ga0209253_10000537_pt1 | contig 32795 bp, 33 predicted proteins | sample FrelakmetBRP12BR_FD_187145 | JGI IMG/M metagenome (GOLD analysis project Ga0209253, IMG submission 187145) | Freshwater lake sediment microbial communities from the University of Notre Dame, USA, for methane emissions studies - BRP12 BR (SPAdes)... | ecosystem: Environmental > Aquatic >... | reverse complement strand
GTGTCTCGCTGTAGAAAGTCCTCGTCCGGTACTTCATTTACAACACCCTCCGCTCTACGATCAGAGTCTAGGTGTTGCATCGACCGGTTGAATCCACAGCCGAACCCGGAAGTCGGCCAACGTCCGCTTCGTACCCGAAAAGCCGGCTCGTACTAATATGGGTTGGTGTCGGGCCGACATCTATCTAATGTGCAGATTTGGAGAAGTTCGGCGAGTCGGACTACCGCCAGGGAGGAGTAAGCCAAGGGCCTCCGCCTGACTCGAGAAATAGCGCGCAGTGCACGCCGTGCCGACTGGTGGTGAACGGAGGCGTCGGAAGGGGCCTTTTGCGGTTCCGTTCCCGTGCTGTGAATCGCCAGCAATTGCGCCGCATGGGGCAATCACCGTCGACACAGGGTCGAAGGTCTTCGTCGGCGATTCTCTTGCCCACGACTTTGGTCATCTTTGACTACCGCAGAGGCTAGGGACCGAGCGAAAGCGCCGTCCTGGTTGACCCGATGCTAGGCACTGCGAGGGTCACGAGGTGAGCCTTATGTAATTGGGCTTCTGAGCGACTTATTAGCCTCAAGGGGCGGGGCGGGTCCCGAAACGTGTCCCAAAAAGGAGGCCCCGGTTTCAAACCTCATACACAAGCTCGTAGGCTGCCTGGCGCGAAGTCGCCCTGTTGCCGAAATTGCCACCCCGGATTCTCCAGAATCCGGTTCTCCGGGCATCGCGACCGCGGGATTACATGGGATTCGACCTATTCCGGGCCGCGATGCGGATACGCGAAAACTCCAGCGTTTCTGCGGTCTACCGTTACCGAAATCGACCCACAGCTACATGAGCGGCTGCTTCTGGCCGAATGGATCGCCGCAAACTTATCCTCGCTGCGCTAGACCACTGGCGAATCCCAACCGACGTTTCGGACGAACCCGTGCGACACTGTTACGCCGCGTTTTGAATCGACCAATGACGCCGGCGTCTGTCGTCCACTTGATTGCACAACCACCCGCGCTTCGACGGGTCCCTGGAGAGCGTTTCCGATGACCAGCCTCTTTGAACCGACCACGCTTGCCGGCCTCGCGCTGCAGAATCGCATCGTCATGGCGCCGCTGACCCGGAGTCGGGCTGACGCGATGGGCGTGCCGAAGCCGTTCGTACGCGATTACTACGTCCAGCGCGCGAACGCCGGACTCATCATCTCGGAGGGCACCCAGACGAGCTTCGCCGGCCAGGGCTACAGCCGCACGCCCGGGATCCACACGCTGGAGCAGATCACGGCGTGGAAACGCGTCACGGACGCGGTCCACGCGCGGGGCGCGAAGATGTTCATGCAGTTCATGCATTGTGGTCGCATCGCACACCCGCTTAATCGCCAGACTCCGGATGCGCCCGTCGCGCCCTCGGCGGTGAAGCCCGCCGGCCAGATGTGGACCGACCAACAGCAAATGCAGGACTTCCCCACCCCGCGCGCGTTGGAAACCACAGAACTGCCGGCGCTCATTGACGAGTTCGTCACCGCGGCACGCAACGCGATCGCGGCCGGGTTCGACGGCGTCGAGTTGCACGCCGCCAACGGCTACCTGCTGAACCAGTTCCTCGCCTCGAACACCAATCTGCGCACAGACGGCTACGGCACCTCGCTGGACGGACGTATCCGCTTCGTGGTCGAGGTCGTCGAGGCAGTTGCGGCTGCCATTGGTGCGGCACGCACCGCCATCCGCGTCTCTCCCGGACACATGTTCAACGACATCGTCGACGCCAATCCGCTCGAGACGCACCGCGCGCTGCTCGATGCCCTGCCGACCGCGCAGATGGCCTACGTGCACGTGATGCTGCCCGACGCCTTCAGCCCGCAGCTCAACAATGCGGGCGACCCACAGGCCGTGCTGCCCACCCTGCGTCCGCACGTGAAGGGTGCCCTGATCGCCGCCGGCAACCTTACCGTCGCGAGCGCCACCATGATGCTCGAGTCCGGCCTGATCCAGCTCGCCGTGTTCGGTCGGCCGTTCATCGCCAACCCGGATCTCGTCGAGCGACTGAAGACGGGCGCGCCACTTGTGGCCCCGCGTGAGAACCTGCTCTATACGGCGGACGCGGAAGGTTACAGCGACTATCCGGCGTTGAGGTCGTAAGGAGCGCTGCATCAGACTCCCCGCCATGACCTTTCACACGCTCGCACTCGTGACCTGCGTCGCCGCCCTCCTGCTCGGTATCGGCTGGCTGATCGCGGGAAAACTGATGCTGCAGCGCTGGCGAATCGAATCGAGTGCCGGAGCGCTGCTGGTTGGTCGTCGCATCGGCGTCATCTATCTCAGCGTGGCGCTGCTGTTCTTTCTTGTGCGCGCGACCGAGTCGCCGGAACTCATCACGATCGTGAGCACGTTCGCCGTGCTGGCCAACGCGTTGCTCGCGGGCCTGGGGCTCTACGAGTACCGCACCCGACGAGCAGGTCCCGCCATCCTGGTCAGCGTCGCTTTTGAGGTGCTGCTGGTCGTCGGCTTTGGCTCGCTGCTGCTCGCACCTGCCAGCACCTGACCGGAACAGGGGAACGCACGACGTTAGTCATCGCTGCAGCCCTTGCGGTGCCCCGCTCCAGCTGACTACATTCCCAATCCTGAGACTCAACGATTGCAAGGAGCCCGATCATGAGCATCACCGGTACCTGGAACCTGACCCTGAAGTCGCCATTGGGCGACCAGGCGGCGCAACTTGACCTTCACGAAGTCGACGGCTCGGTTCAGGGCACGCTGACTGGCAAGGGCGATCCGGCCGCGTTACAGGGCCTTGCTGTCGACGGTGCCAACCTGGCGTTCTCCGCCGATGCCGATACGCCCGTTGGCCGCATGAAGCTGGCCTTCACTGGGGCGGTCACCGGCGACACGCTTGCGGGTACCTACAGCACTCCGTTCGGCGCATTCGAGTTCTCCGGTAGCCGCGTCTGACTGCGCGCACTACGGCCGCTGGCTGCAGCTCGCCTGCATCCAGCGCAGGTTAAGGCCGAGCCGCTTCGCGCCCGGGTCCGCCCAGCTATAACTCACGGCTCGCTCCGGCTGCTCGAGACCCTCGTCGTGCACATACAGCACCAGTGAATCCTGGTTCGGCCCCGACGGCCACACCGGCCGCCGGATCTTGAGCCCCACCGGCGTCGAGCGTGCCTCGGTCTTCACCCACACCAGCTCGCCGCCGTCGTGCACGGCGATGTCGCGATCGAACGTCCACGCGCCCTGCGCATCCTCCGCCATGCCCTCGCGTTTCACCGACAGCCAGCAGCTGAAGTACCTCACCTTCCTGAGCTTGTTCGGGATGCCCGCCTTGTTGCCATACACGTAGCCCCCCTCGCTATCAACGGCCCGGTCGTATATCCAGACCTCGTCGTCGTCGAGATACAAGTCGTCCGACACCACGATCGTCTTGCCCGACCGCTCCGACTTGAAACTGCACGCCCCGGGCTTCATGTCGCCCAGGAATGCGTCGCCGCGCCGGCGCCAGTACACCTCGCAGCCCGGCGGACTGCGCGTCGCGGCCGGTGTGAGGCCATGGAGCTTCGACGCATCCCGATGGGCGCCGACCAGCGCCTTTGTCTCGCCCGGGATGTGGATCACCAGCTTGATGGCCTGCTCACGCTCATCGAGCGAGAACGAATACAGTCGCTGCCGATAGATCCTGGTTGGGTCGCCGTCGAGGTACTGCTCGACGTAGAACACGTGGGGACCGAACGCGGGCAATTCGACCCGCTTGAAGATCGAATGGATGCGCTCCGGCACCGCATCCCTCGGGATGCCGAGCTCGTCGGCGAATGCCACTTGCTCGCCACTGTCGAACTCACCCTCGAACCACGACAGGAACGTCCGAAAGTCCTTCTCCTGCACCGCGCGCGGCGGTGCCAGCTCACGCGGCGCCTCGGCCAGCGCCAATCCACACGACCCGATCAGGGCTGCCATCGCGATCATCCGCCCAGCCTGCATCATCGCCCGCTCCCTTCAAGCATGGCTGCGTTCAGCGGACCATACACTTGGATAGCCGCGCCTTGCCAGTGCCTGGCCTTAGGTCGAACGCAGCCGACGTCGCATCCAACCGCGCGCTTCCTGCGGATGGTCCACCGGCACCTTCTCTGCTAGCGTCGACGACTCCGCAGACACGCGACTCGTCCGGGAGCACGCTTCGATGTACATCGTCATGATTGCCTCCGAGTGTGCTCCAGTGGCCAAGGTCGGCGGTCTGGCGGACGTGGTGTTCGGCCTGAGCCGCGAACTGGAGATCCGCGGCCACGCGGTTGAGATCATCCTGCCGAAGTACGACTGCATGCGCGACGACCAGGTCTGGGGCCTGCACGTCGTCGACCACGAACTCTCGGTGCCTTGGGACGGCGGTGCGATCTCGTGTACCGTCTGGTTCGGGTTCGCGCATGGCCGCAAGTGCTTCTTCATCGAGCCGCGCTCGGCGCAGGGCTACTTCGACCGCGGCACCTACTACGGCTTCTGGGACGACCCGGAGCGCTTCGCGTTCTTCAGCAAGGCGGCCCTGGAGTTCCTGTTGAAGAGCCACAAGCGGCCCGACGTGATCCACACGCACGACTGGCAGACCGCGCTTGTGCCCGTGCTGCTCTACGAGATGTATGCGGGCGCCGGCCTCGCCGACCAGCGCGTCTGCCACACGATCCACAACTTCCGCCACCAGGGTACGACTGGACCCGGGATCCTGCAGGCCAGCGGCCTGAATCGGCCCGACTACTTCGGCGCGCCCGACCGGATGGGCGATGAGTTCGACCGGCACTCGATCAACCTGATGCGCGGCGCGATCCTGTACTCGAACTTCGTCACCACCGTTTCGCCGCATCACGCCTGGGAAGCACGCCACACCGACCTGGGCTTTGGCCTCGGCCACGTGCTGCACCTGCACCAGGACAAGTTCGTCGGCATCCTGAACGGGCTCGACTACGAGATGTGGAACCCGGAGATCGATCCCCACATCGCCCGGCACTACAACGCCGTGACCGTCGCAAACCGGGTGACCAATACCGAGGCCCTGCGCGAGCGCATGCTGCTACGTGCGGGCGCGCGCCCGATCATCGCCTACGTCGGCCGGCTCGACACCCAGAAGGGCCTGCACTTGATCCGCCACGCGCTCTTCTACGCGCTCGAGCACGACGCGCAGTTCGTGCTGCTCGGCGCCGGCTCCGAGCACGGTATCAACGAGGACTTCTGGCACCTGAAGCAACGACTGAACGACCACCCCGATTGCCACCTCGAAATCGGTTACGACGAGGAACTCGCGCACCTGATCTACGCCGGCACGGACTTCCTCGTGATGCCGAGCCTCTACGAGCCTTGCGGGCTGACGCAGATGATCGCGCTGCGCTACGGCGCCGTACCGGTGGTGCGGGCCGTCGGCGGCCTCAAGGACACCGTGTTCGACTGGGACTTCTCGGAGCGACCGCGCTGGCTGCGCAACGGCTTCGTCTTCGAGCACCCCGACCACGTCGGACTCGACTCGGCGCTCGACCGTGCGCTCGGCCTGTGGCACAAACAGCCCGGACTGTTCCGCGAACTCGTGGCTCAGGGAATGGCCTGGGATTACTCCTGGAACCATCCGGGCCAACGCTACCTCGACGTCTACGAGTTCATCCGCCACAAGTAGGCCGCGCGATGTCCCCGCTCCCCGAGTACGTGGACGGACTGCCGAACCTGAGTGGCTCGGAAGACCTGATCGAGCGCACCATTGCCGCAGCGCGCGATCGCCCCGTGTTCCTCGACGACAGCCGCATTCCCTTCGACCGGATCCGCAGCGCCTGCGCCCTCGCGCTGCACATGCACCAGCCGCTCACCCCGACTGGCGGCGAAGACCTGCGCACCGCGGCACTGATCGGCAACCTCCAGACCATGGCCGAGCACCCGGGGATCGGCGACAACCACAACGCTCCTGCGTTTCGCCGCTGCTACGCCCGCATGGGCGACTTCATTCCAGCGCTGCTCGCCGAGGGCCACGAACCGCGGATCATGCTCGAGTACTCCGGCACCCTGCTGCACGGCCTGCGCCTGATGGGGGCCGACGACGTGATCGACAACCTGATGCGGATCACCTGCGCACCCGAATACCGGCGCGCCGTCGAATGGCTCGGCGCGCCCTGGGGCCACGCGGTGGCACCGTCGACGCCCGTGCAGGATTTCCGCCTGCATGTGCGCGCCTGGCAGCATCACTTCGCCGCGATCTTCGGGTTGGACGCGCTTGCACGCGTGCGCGGCTTCTCGCTGTCCGAGATGGCGCTGCCGAACCATCCGGAGGTGGCCTACGAAGTCGTGCGCACGCTGCTCGACTGCGGCTACCGCTGGGTGCTCGTGCAGGAGCACACCGTGGAGGAGCCGGGCACCGGCGCGCCGCCTCGGCTCCCGCACCGGCCGCATCGGCTGGTCTGCCGCAATGCCGCCGGCGAAACGGCGAGCATCGTCGCGATCGTGAAGACGCAGGGCTCCGATACCAAGCTCGTCGCACAGATGCAGCCTTGGTACGAAGCGCAGGGCCTGCCGCGCGGCGATCTCGCCGGGCACCCCCTGCCGCCGCTCGTCACGCAGATCGCCGACGGCGAGAACGGCGGCGTGATGATGAACGAGTTCCCGTCGAAATACATCGAAGTAGTGCGCGCGGCCTCCGGCAGCGACGTTCCACTGATGAACGCGACCGAGTACCTCGAGCATCTGTTCGCCAACGGCGTCCGACGGTCCGACCTGCCGGAAATCCAGCCCTTGTTCCACAGTCGCATCTGGGCACGCATGCAGCCGGGCGACGGCGTCGATCGAATGGCACGCGTCATCGACGAACTGCGGCAAGAGGACGGCCGTTTCCACATGGACGGCGGCAGCTGGACGAGCAACCTGACCTGGGTGCAAGGCTACGAGAACGTGCTGGGACCCATGGAGGCCGTGAGCGCCCTCTTCCACGACAAAGTCACCCGCCGGCGAGCCCCGACTGACGAACGACGCTATCGCAACGCCCTGCTGCACCTGCTCGCGTCCCAGACAAGCTGCTATCGCTACTGGGGACAAGGCCAGTGGACCGAATACGGTCGCGAGATCTGCCGCCGCGCCGAGGAGATCCTGACGCACGACTACTGATTGCATTCAACGCCGGAAGAAGCGCACCAGTGGCGCCACCCTCATGGGCTTGCCGCGACCGAACCAGTGCCAGATCAGCAGCGCCGTCCAGCTCGCGACCGCCGCGATCGCGAGGACGACAGTCATGACCAGTTGCGGCGTCGCCTCTGCCGTCGCCGGTACCGCGATCGCTGCTGCGATCGTCGTTGCCGACGCGAACGCAGCGAGCGCAATGCGCCCGCCGAGCGCGTGCAGGTGTCGCGGCACTTCGTCGAGCACCGGCGTGACGGCGCGGACCATGATGTTGCCGGTCTCGAAGTCGTGCATCAACTGGTCGATCTGGCCGGGCACGGTCCGCAGCATCGAGCCCAGGCCCGACGCCTCGCTCGTCAGCTCCCCCAGGATCCGCTGCGGTGAGAGCCGGCGCTCCACGATGTCGTCGAGGAAAGGTCGCGCAATGCCGATCAAGTCGACCTCAGGGTGCAGCGTGCGGACGATGTCCTCGAGGGTCGCGGCGGACTTGCCCAGGATCGCCAGGTCCTTGGCGAGCTTGATCCGGTAACGGCCGGCTGCCTTGGCGAATTCCGCGATGAAGCCGGCGGAATCGTACTCGCCGAAACTGTCCACCATCAGGTGCTGCTGGCGGATGCGCACGATGTCGGCCTTCAGCTCGCTCAGGTTCACGCGCTGCATCGGCGTGCCCATCTTGAGCAGCACGCGCGCGATGGTTGTCGCGTCGTTCGCGATGGTGGCAATTGCCAGCGTGACGATGTCGTCGCGCTGCTCCTGCGACAGGCGACCGACCATGCCAAGGTCGATCATGCAGACGGTACCGTCCTCGCCGTAAAGGAGGTTGCCGGCGTGCGGGTCGCCATGGAAGACGCCGTCCACGAAGACCTGCTTGAGCGCCGAGTGTACGATCTCGTTGACCACCTCCTGCGCTTCAGTGCTCTTTGGAGTCAGCTTGCGGATCGGCCGGCCTGCGAAGAACTCCATCGTCAGCACGGTGCGCGTCGAGAGTTCCGGGTGGGGACGCGGCACCGTCACCTTGCGCTCGGGGTCGAGATGGCGATGGAACTCCAGCAGGTTCGACAGTTCCCGATTGAAGTCGAGTTCCCCGAGCAGACCTTTCTCGAACTCCTCGACGATCGACACAACGCCGGCGATCTGCATCTCGTCGATGCTGGCCTCCAGCACTTGCGCCGCCAGGTAGAGCAGGTCGAGGTCCGAGCGCATCGTCTTCTCGATGCCGGGTCGCTGGACCTTCACGACGACCTCCTCGCCGTCCTTCGTGAGCGCGCGATGCGTCTGCGCGATGGACGCGGTCGCGAGCGGCTCCTCCTCGAATGTCGCGTAGAGCTGCTCGAGCGTGCCGCCCAGGCTCGTCTCGACCTGTTCGCGGACCACGGAATACGGCAGCCGTGGCGCGTCGTCCTGCAGCGTCTCGAGCGCCTCGATCCAGTCCGGTGCGAAGATGTCCTTGCGCATCGAAAGAATCTGTCCGAGCTTGATGTAGGTCGGTCCCAGTGCCGCCAGCAGCTTGGCGAACCGGACCGGCGCACTCGCTCCGCGCAGCGCCTCGTCTCCCTGTGGCGCCTTGTCGAACAGCCGCTTGCCGAGCGGCGTCTTCATCAGCAGCGGCCCGAAGCCGTGCCGGGCCACGGTGAACGCGACGGCTCGCAGGCGGCCCAAGTCGCGCACCGCGACGCCGACGATCGACGGGTTGCCTTCGGTCATGCCCTACTCCGGCCCCCGCCTCGCTTCGTCTGCAATCAGCTCGCCTTCGATGACTTCACCGGACGCAGGCCGGAACAGCGATTTCGCCGTGCGCCCCACCATGCGGCAAACCACCGCATCGAAGGCGCCGCCGACCACGCCACCGACCACGGGGATCAGCTTCGGGAACTGCGCGATGCTGCGACCGCCGGCCTTGGTGAGCAGCTGCAAGCCGATGCGCTTGTTGACCTCGACGAGCGCCCGCCCGGGTACCTGCTTGATCGCGCGATTCGGGAGCTTGTCCCCCAGATCGATGCCGAGGTCCGCCATCGCTTTCCTGGCGACGTCGCCGGCGAGGCTCAACAGGATCATCGTGCGAACACGATCCTCGACGAGGTCATGTCCGTAGATCCGTGCAATCGCCCCGGCCATGCGCGCCTGGATCAGCCACGAGGCCGCGAGCGCCGACGGAACCCCGACCGGCAACGTGATGATCCCGCCGAGTCCGGTAATGAAACCGGTCGTGAAGTTCTTGGTCGTCTCCCAGGTGATCAGCGAGTCGACGCGCTGATCGTGGGTTTCGTAGCCCTGGTCGATCAGATATTCGGTGGCCAGGTTTTCGGCGCTCGACAACGGCGGCACCCCGCCGAGCCCCTTCTCGAGCAGGTAAGTCACGAGTCTGTTCGCCGACGCTTCGGTGGGCACGCGCTTGGTCATCTCGATCGGGCTCCCGTACCAGGATTCACCGTATATCTTCCATTTGGCAGGGCACTTGCCGCAATTCCAAGTGGATCCGCTACCATCGGAGCCCGCGTCTGTAGCCAGGCTCCCGATGAACAAGCGTCCACTCTGTGCCCTCTTGCTGCTGACCGCCACCGTCCACGCGCAGAGCCCAGGGGAGGATGCCTTCCGATCCGCCGCCGACTGGACCGTACAGGTTCGCACCTCCGTGCAAAGGCCGTTCATCCAGGATGAGCAGGGCTCCTGGGACGGTGCCGGCATGCTGGTCGATGCCAGCCGGGGCTGGGTGCTCACTAACGCCCACGTCGCCGGGTATTCCTACGGAAAAGTAACGATTGCCTTCCGCGACGGCAAGGCGATCGCCGCCGAACGGATCTATGTCGATCCACATCTCGACCTGGCCGTACTCGGCTTCGATCCGCGCGCCCGACGTACCGTGACGAGTGTGCCCTCGCTGGACTGCCGCTCGACTCCGCCGGTCGGTCATCCGGTGGGCGCCTTCGGTCATCCCTGGGGCTTTCGCTTCACGGGTACGCGCGGCATCACCTCGGCCGTCACCACGCGTCTCGGCGCAACCATGCTGCAAACCGATGCGCCCATCAATGAGGGAAATTCTGGCGGCCCGTTGCTCAGCCTCGAGACTGGCGAGGTCGTCGGCATCAACACCGCCAAGATCAAGGAAGAATCGGTCGAGGGACTGAGTTTCGCGGTGCCGATGCCCTACGCCTGCACCATCATCGAACTGCTGCGGCAGGGCCGCGACCCTTCGCCGCCCTCCCGGTTGGTGGATTTCGCGGTCGATGTGAACGACGAACAGACCCTGACCGTCGCCCGCTCGCGGCTGCCGACCGAAACGCTGGACCTGCGCATCGGCGACGAGATCATCGCCCTCGCCTCGCCCCGGCGGGACATTTCCACGGAGTCGGATCTCATGGACGCCCTGCGCGGCCACCTCGACGCAGTGAGCCTCGTCGTGATGCGCGATGGCAAGGAGATCGCTGTACAGGGGCACTGGCCTGCCGCCGACAAGGTGACCGAGCGACGCGGCCTCTGGGTCTCCGGCGCACTTTTCGCCGAAGCGGAGCCCCTGACCGGCGGCCTGATTGCCGGCGCGCCGAAGCTGATGATCCATTACGTCGGTCCGGGCTCCGAGGCAGAGGCGGCCGGCCTCGTGGCCTACGATCTGCTGATGAGTGCGGAGCGCACCGCCGTGGACTCGCTGGCCGCGCTAACGCAGCTCGCAAGACGGGCGGCAGCGGCCGATCGGCCGCTCGAACTTGTGCTGTTACGACTGGCGTCGGAGATGAAGGAAGATCTCTTCGTTCACCAAAAGCGGACGCTGTCCGTCACAGAGTTGGAGACAGTCGGGCCGTAGGCATCGCCATCAGCCGTCACCGGGCACTGGCCGATCGCGCCATCAGTTTTCCGATGCCGACGACGCCCGCGATCAGCACTCCGCCGCCGATTCCGGCCATGGCCATCCAGAGGTACGGGTTGGGCTGTGGCAGATGCATCGCGAGTCCGGTCACGGTCAGGTACATGAAGGCATAGTTGTTGAAGAGCATCGGCACCATTTCACCAAACGCCACGATCGCGTACACGATGGCGAGGACGTGTACGCGAGCGTCGCGATCTCGACGCCGAGCAGCGGGGCCAGGGGTAGAGGCCGAAGACGAGCCTCTGACGGTTGAATGCCGCCATGTCGATGCCGCGCTACAGCGAGACGATCGTCTTGAACCCGCCCCAGAACATCCGTTTGCCGTCGAACGGCAAAGCCTTCGGGTCCATATACTTCTTCAGCCGCGGGTCACTCATGAATTTCGCACTGATCTTGTCGCGCTCCCGGCGCGACTTGTAGACGATGTACGAGAACACCACGGTCTCGCCGGGCTTCAACTTCACGCTCTGCGGAAATGACGTCAGCTTGCCCGGCTTCACGTCGTCGGCCACCGCCTCGACGTACGCCACGGCGCCGAGCTCGCGGCAGATCTTGCCGGCCAGGCGTGCCATCTTGCGATAGTCGGCCAGGTTCTTCTTCGGCACCGGCACCACGAAACCATCGACGTATTGAGCCATTCTTGTTCTCCTCGCGTGTCAACGGGACTTGGATATGCGAATTTACGCTTCGGCGACGCCGCCGTAACGACTCTCATGGCTTGGTCGAATGGAACCGTGTCGATTCGACACGAACCGGGTGCTTTCGCTCCTGGCCGACCCGCTGCCCCCTGCCCCTTCCGGCTACGCCTCGCCGGCGTCGACTTCCAGTCGCTTGAGCTCTTTGCCGGTCGTAATCGACGGGTCCCAGCTGATCGCCCGGTTTCGTCCTGCGGTCTTCGCCAGCAGCAGGGCCTGGTCGGCCCGGTCGATGGATTCCGTCACGCTGACTTCCGGGTCCAGCAACGCGAGCCCGAACGATGCAGTGACATGCATCGCCACGCCATCAGGACCCAGCACCAGCAACCCCTTCGCCAGGCCCTTGCGGACGCGCGTAATCACTTTCTGTCCCGTCGGCAGGTCGGCCCCGGACAGGGCGATCAGGAATTCGTCGCCCCCGTATCGATAGATCTTGTCGTAGGGCCGCAGGTGATCGTTGAGGTAGCGGATCGTGCCGGCCAGCACGGAGTCCCCCACCGGGTGCCCGTGCGTGTCATTGACCTGCTTGAGCTGATCGATGTCCATGAAGATGATGCAGCACGGCTTGACCCCGCGCCGCGCGAGCGCGCGCAGTTCGTGAAGCTCAGGCAGCATCTCGACGCGGCTGCAGGCGCCGGTCAACGGGTCGCGATTCCGCAGCGCTCCCTCGAGCTCGTTGCGCAGCGAGTCCAGCTCGAGGCGCAGGCGCGCACTGCCCGCGACGAGGTCCTCGAAATCCTCGCGGATGATGGGCGCATCGGACCCTGCGTCACGCAGCAGGCGCGCCGCGATTCGATGCAGTCGCTCGTGCTGAAGTCCGATCGCAGCGAAGTCGGGTTGCTCCCGCAGCTCGACGGGCGCGTGCTCGTAGTACCAGAGGCCGAATCTGCATTGGAGGTGCGCGGTCGCGGCCAGATCGCCGAGATCGCAGGGGAGCCCGCACACCAGCGCCCGGAGCAGGTTCGCATGCCACTCGACGTGATCTTCGGTGGCCTGCTCGAGTTGCTCCAGCGCCTTGCGCAAGGTGGCCGGATCCATCATGAGCATCGGTGTTCACCCCCGTACTCGCCACGCAAGCGTCAGTCGCATCGACATCCGCAGCTTCCCGCTCCACCGGGAGCCATTCAAGGCCTCGCATCGGCAATTCGTGCCTGATTCGTGAGCAGTGGGTCACAGAAACGACAATCCCCGCGCGCGGCGGGGATTATCGTGAGCCTGGCGGCTCGTGGACTTCTGGCGGACCTACTGCACGATCTGGTTCAGCTCGCCCTTCTTGTAGCGCTCCGCCATCTTCTCGAGCGACATCGGCTTGATCTTGGCGGCCTGGCCCGCGCAGCCGAACGACACGTAGCGCGCCTTGCAGATCTCCTTCGCCGCCTTCTGGGCGTCGGCGAGGAACTTGCGCGGATCGAACTCCGAAGGCTTCTCGGCCATGTGCCGGCGGATCGCTCCGGTCATCGCCAGGCGGATGTCGGTGTCGATGTTCACCTTGCGCACGCCGTGCTTGATCCCGGTGACGATCTCTTCGACCGGCACGCCGTAGGTCTCCTTCATCTGCCCGCCGTGCTTGCGGATGATCTCCAGCCACTCCTGCGGCACGCTGCTCGAGCCGTGCATGACCAGGTGCGTGTTCGGGATGCGCGCGTGGATCTCCTTGATCCGCTGGATCGCGAGGATGTCGCCGGTCGGCTTGCGCGTGAACTTGTAGGCGCCGTGCGAGGTGCCGATCGCGATCGCGAGCGCATCGCACTGGGTCTTCTTGACGAAGTCGGCGGCCTGGTCGGGATCCGTGAGCAACTGCTCGCGGGTCATCGTCCCTTCGGCCCCGTGACCGTCTTCCTTGTCGCCGCGCATCGTCTCCAGCGAGCCGAGCACGCCGAGCTCGGCCTCGACCGTCACGCCGATCGCGTGGGCGAACTCGACGACCTTGCGCGACGTCTCGACGTTGTATTCGTAGGACGACGGTGTCTTCCCGTCCTCCATCAGCGAGCCGTCCATCATCACGCTCGAAAAGCCGGAGCGGATGGCACTCATGCAGACGGCTGGCGACTGGCCGTGGTCCTGGTGCATCACGACCGGGACGTGCGGATAGGCCTCGATCGCAGCCTGGATCAGGTGGCGCAGGAAGGCTTCGCCGGCATACTTCCGGGCGCCCGCGGAGCCCTGCATGATCACCGGGCTGTCGGTCTCGTCGGCCGCCTCCATGATCGCGCGGACCTGCTCGAGGTTGTTGACGTTGAAAGCGGGCAATCCATAGCCGTTCTCGGCGGCGTGGTCGAGCAACTGGCGCATCGAAACGAGGGGCATGACGAAACTCCTTGCTGGTCCTGAAGGCAATTTACTCGACGGCCGGGACGCGCAAAACGTGGACTTCCGCAACCGCGGCGCCGGGCGCTCACCGGCTCATGCAATTCTTTGCAGGCTGCGGTCGCCCGGTATGCGCCATCACGCGGTCCGTCCACGCGATTCCGAGGGCCGACAGGATGAAGAAGCTGTGGATGATCGTCTGCCACATCACGCCGGTCGCCGTGACCGTGGTGCACGCCTTGGCGTTGGAGCCGTCGCGCTATCGTGTGGATTCGCTGTCCGAGGGGCCGGTGCCTTCGATCCGGATCAGGACAAGGGTACCGCAGCGCGGACATTTGCCCGTGTCGACGGCCTCCAGTTCGAACCAGCGGCGACCACACTCGCAACGCACTTCCAGGATCCACTGACCGACCGCCCGGCCGACGCGCCGTTCGACCACCTCGATGCCCTCGGGCATCCGCATGACCTTGGGCAACGGCTCGAGGCCCAGTGTGTCGCCCTCGTCGCCTCCGTCGTCCTCGTGGAGCTGGTCGGCTTCGTCCGCAAGGAGACGCATCAGCTCCGCTGAACTGATCAGATCCTCGGGCGGATCTGCCTTGTCACGGGTCGTCATGAACAGGACCTCATTTGACGCAGTCGATCTTACGCTCGGCACGCACCCTGGATCATCGGGCGGGCATGGCCACGACACGTTTCGGTGGATACACGCTGAACGTGGCCAGGTGCCGCGCGATACCCTGCTCGTAGATGCTGATATAAGGTAGCTTACGAATCAGGAAGTTACGAGTTTCTTTTGGATCCAGCCAGAGGTTGTACAAGGCGCCGTACGCGAGGTTGGTGGCCGAACCGCCGAATCCGCCTTCGACGTAGTCCGTGGGAACCTCCCCGGAAATCAGCGTCATGAACTTGTACTCGCCGAAACGGATGCCAGAAAACCGGTCGCCCAGCCAGTAATAGACAAACTTCCGGTTGGACGTGCCCGCATCCGCCAGCAGGTACGACGTCTGGTCGATGCTGTCGATGTAGCGATCGGCGGGAACCTTGTCCTCCGCGCCGGCCAGCGTCAATGCGGTCGCGAACAGGTCGCTGAGGTCGAAGAGGCCGTCGGACTCCCGGCCGGGCTTGATGACGCCCGGCCAGTAGGCGATGCCGGGCACACGCACGCCGCCCTCCCAGGTCGTTCCCTTCGAGCCACGGAACGGCGTCACCGCCGAGTCCGGCCAGGTTTCCATTTCCGGGCCGTTGTCCGACGTGACGAAGACCAGCGTGTCCTCGAGTTGCCCGGTCTCCTGCAGCGTCCGGACCAGCCGCCCAGCGATGTCGTCGAGCTGCACCATCACGTCCTTGACCGGGTAGCCGGCGGGTGATTTGCCCTGCCACTGCTCCGCCGGGTAATTGTCGAAGTGCACGCCGGTGGTCGCGTGGTACAGGAAGAACGGCTGGCTGGCTTCCTTGCGCGACTTCAGGAAATCGATCGAATAGTCGGCAAACAACTCGTCGAGTTGTCGCATCGTCGCGATGTCGATCTCGCGCACCTTCTCGACCGTCCCGCCCTTCTTCGCCCTCACCAGGTCTTTGCTGAATGGCAGGCCCTTCACGAACGCCTGGCGCTCGGGCCGGGTCGCGATGTCCGGGTTGAAGTACGGATCGCGCCATTCGGTGTAGATGTTCGCGACTGTCAGGAAGCCGTAGAACTCGTCGAAGCCGACGTTCTGCGGTTGCGACTGCACGTTCTCGCCCATGTGCCACTTGCCCACGCCCACCGTCCGATAACCCGCGTCGGACAGTAGCTGTGCAAGCGTGATTTCGCCCTCGAGGCCGCCTCGCTCACCAGCCATCGGCGGACGCAGCAATCCGTGGCGCATCGGCAGGCGACCCGTCATGATCGTGGCACGGGTCGGCGAGCAACTCGGCTGGGCGTAAGTCGATGTGAGCTTCAGGCCCTCACGCGCCAGCCGGTCCATGTTGGGCGTCGGCGCACCGACCGCGACCCCACCGCCGTACGCGCCGAGGTCGCCCCAGCCGACGTCGTCCATGATGAACACCAGCACGTTGGGCCGGCGGCCGGTGCGTTTCGCGAAGGCCGCCAGCTTCTCCCTGGCTTCGGTGAGCTGTGCGGCGTGGACGATGACCGGCTCGCGATTCTTCGCGACCTCGACCAGCGGCTGGACCAGCGAATCCTCGGCTGCGGCCGAGGCGGTCGCGCCCCAGCCGGCGTTCGCTGTCAGCGCCGATACGCACGCGATCAGGCTGGACGCCGCCGTCCGCCAGGCTCCTGGTACCATATCGATCCCCCGTTACAGCCGTCGCAGCAATCTCTTTTCCGGGCATCGTAGTCATTCGGGCGCTGCAGCGCCACGGCGGGGCCACTGGATGTTGCCATTCAGCGTAAAATCGTTGGAGGACCGCGAAGCGCGCTGAACATCCGCTTCCGTCTTGCGCCCAAATTCCATGATCAGGAGACTGTCAATGAAACGCACGATTCTCGGCCTGCTGGCCGCCACGCTCGTCGCCACCGCCGCGCCGGCCCTTGCCGACAAGACCGCGGGTAACGTCATCGACGACAACACGGTCAACGCCAGCGTCAAGGCGGCCCTGGTTGAAACCAAGGGCGTGCCCGCCTCGCAGGTCAACGTCGAGACCTACAAGGGCGTCGTCCTGCTTGCGGGATTTGTCGAGACGAAGGCCCAGAAGGACGCCGCCGGTGCCGCCGCGAAGGGCGTGTCGGGCGTGAAGATGGTGCACAACGCAATTGCGCTGGCCCCCGAAAACACGATGGGCTCCAAGCTCGACGACACGATGACCACCAGCAAGGTCAAGACCGCGCTGATGGGCGACAAGGACGTGAAGAGCGGCCAGATCAATGTCGAGACCAAGGGCGGCATCGTGTCCCTGGCCGGCTTCGTGTCGGGCGAAAAGATGAAGAGCCGGGCTCTCGAAGTCGCGAAGAGCGAAAAGGGCGTGAAGAGCGTCGTCGACGCAATGTACGTCAAGCCGGAATAACGTCGTCCCACCACGCGACCATGTGAACGCGCCCGGTGCGGACGTCGCACAGGGCGCGCTTCACCTGCCCCTCGGCGCGCCATTCCTTGATGGCCACGCGCGCCGGCAGTTGCACCGGGGTCAGGAACTGCGTTTCGATCCGCACACCGTGCGGAATGACGGGCGCCGGCGCCTGCGCCAGGCTGCGCGCCAGCGACCACATGCCGTGCCCGATCGAGCCACGCAGTCCGAGGAACCGCGCCGCCCGGTCACTGAGGTGAATCGGGTTGTAGTCGGCTGCAACGCGCGCGTAGGCCCAGGCCGTGTGCAGCGAAACGTCGAATTGGGCCAGTACGGCACTGTCTTTCGGCGCCTTGGGTGGCCGCGGCGGGCGGCCGCCCTGTCGAGCCATGTCCTCGGGCCAGCGTGACAGGAACACGCAGGTCTCGCGCCACATCGGCCGGCCCCCGCTCGAGATCTCGGTGGCCATGTCGAAAGCAAGACCGGCGTCCGTGCGCTGGTAGTTGCGCGCCGCCACCATGATGTCGACGCGCGATCCGGCGGTGAGTTCGCCCAGGCTCTCGATCACGTTGGACAGGTGGATCAGGCCCATTGGGCGCAGCGGGAACGCGCCGTTCGCGAAGATCTTCAGGTGCAGCGGCATGGCCAGCACGTGCGGGAACGTGACCGGCACTGTCGCCGACGCGCCGAAACCGCACATCTGCGCGTAGCGCGCCACCGCGCCAGCGTCGAGCATCACGCCCGGGACGGACGCGGTGATCTCCGGCGGGTCGGTCACCGCGGTGATTGGCGGGCGCCGCACGAGCACGACGCGCGGATAACTCGCCCAGATCGAAGGCAGCCTAGCGAGTTCCAGCTGCAGGTGGCCGGTCACGTGTTTAGGGTGACACCTTGTCGATGACGACGCTGAGGTCTGGCGCCGCGCCCTTGCGGTGTCGGGCCTCGCCGACCAGGTCGCCACTCGCGAGAACGGCGGTGCCGCCAAACGCGACCCGTGCCACGACCTGGACCTCGTCCACGGACGAGAGATTGCGGCCCTCCACCATGGCATTCGCGTCGCTCAGGACCACGGTCGTCGGCAGTTCATCGCTGTTGAGGCGGACGGCCGCGAGCGGCGGGCCGGGAATGCCGGCCTCGCGCGCGCTGACGAAGACCACGCTGCCGGACTTCATCTTGCCCGCCAGCGCCGGGTCGATCGTGACGGCGACGCGAATGGTGCGACCGGAGGCTGCAGCAGCAGCACCGCTGCCCATGCCGCCACCCATGCTGCCCCCGCTCGTTGCGCCCATGGCCGGCCGCGACTCCGCAGCCGCCGTCTGGACCGGGGCGCTGCCACCGATCGCCTCGAGCTGCGCGACGACGAGTTGCCGGATTTCCTCGGGAGGATTGCCCTCGAGCAGCTTCGTCCAGCGTGCCTTGGTCGTCTCCGAGTCCCCACCGCGCAGCGCCATCAGCCCCGAATACCACAACGCCTTCTGGCTGTTCTCGTCCGCCGCGAGCGTCGCGTCGATGATGGCCTTGGCCCTCGGCACGACCTCCGGGCTTTCCGTCAGCACCAGTGCCTCGGCGAGGTCGAGCTCGACGTTGGGGTCCTTGCCGCCGGTCAGCGAGCTGGCCTTCTCGTAGGCCGATACCGCTTCGGTGGCGCGCCCGGAGACGAGCAGCGTGCGACCGAGCATCCGCCAACCCTCGGCATCGCCGGGACTGGCTTGCAGGCGAGCCTCGAGTTGCGCGATCACCTCTTCCATCGAGCCCCCGTCCTGCGCGTGCGCGCCGGCGGAAGCCGTCGCCGCGCCAGGGTTGTCCCACGGAAAGGTCGACAGGTTGCCGTACAGCGCCGCGGCGCCGAACGGCAACGCGATCATCACCAGGACCGCGATCGGCACGGCCCGCGGTGCCTGGGGCTGGCCTTTCGCGGCCGCCGGCTCTGCGCGCAGCAACGGGAACAGGACCAGGACGAGTGCCGCCACGATCATGGCGGCACTGAACAGCAGGAATATAGTCACGATTGGCCGGCCTCCGGGCCGTCAGCATCAAGGTCGGATTCCTGGGCGCGGCGGCGCACGACGCGCACCAGCACGACCGCCCCGATCAACAGCAGCAGCACAGGTGCAGCCCAGAGCAGGAAATTGCCAGCGGTCATGCGCGGCCGATACAACACGAAATCGCCGTATCGCTCGATCATGAACTCGCGGATCTGGGCGTCGGTCTGGCCCGCGGCGATCATGTCGCGGACTTCGCGCCGAAGGTCCTGCGCCAGCGTCGCATTCGAGTCGGCGATGGTCTGGTTCTGGCAAACCAGGCAGCGCAGCTCGCGGTTGATGTTCTCGTAGCGCTCCTGCAGCACCGGGTCGTCGAACGCGTCCTCGGCGTCGATCGCGTGGGCCGTGCCGGCCAGCACCAGCAGGACGGCGACCAGGCTTGCGCGCAGCACCGTGGGGATCATGACTGCGACCCCGTGGCCGCTCGCGACGCCTCGATGCGCGGCAGGAATTCCTTATTCCAGACCTCCATCGTCATCGGCGCGATGTGCTTGAAGAGCACGACGCCGTCCGCTCCGATCAGGAAGGTCTCGGGCGCACCGTAGACGCCCCAGTCGATCGCCGTGCGGCCCTCGCGATCCTCGGCCACGACCGCATAGGGGTTGCCCAGGTCGCGCAGCCACTGCTGCGCGAGAGCGTTGTCGTCCTTCCAGTTCAGGCCGACGATCGGCACCGTCTTCTGCCTCGCGATCGCGAGCAGCGTGTCGTGCTCCTGCCGGCAACCGCCGCACCAGGTGCCCCAGACGTTGAGCACCCACGGCTGGCCCAGCAGCTCCTGCGACGAGACCGGGTAAGCCGCATCCTGCAGGCTCGGCAGCGAGAACTGCGGCGCGGGCTTGCCGATCAACGGCGAGGGGACGTACGAAGGGTCGCGCTGCAGGCCGATGAACAGGAACACGCCGAGCAGCAGGAACAGTGCGAATGGGACGACGAACTTGGCCATCTTGGAATTCCTTGCTCAACCCGCCCGGGCAGTGCCTGCGCCCGGCACCGGAGCGTTCTCCGCGACGCGCCGCGTGCGATAACGCCGGTCGGTGACGGCGACGATGCCGCCGATCGCCATGATCAATGCGCCCAGCCAGATGTAACGGACCATCGGCTTGTACTGCAGGCGCACGCTCCAGGCGCCATCGCCGAGGTCCTCGCCCATCGCGACGAACAGGTCGCGATTCCACTTCACGTGGATCCCCGCCTCCGTCATCGGGCTGCGCTGCACGCGGTAGACACGTTTTTGCGGGTGCAGCGTCGTGACGAGCTTGCCGTCACGGGTGATCGTCACCTCGGACTCGATCGCGTCGAAGTTCGGGCCCTTGACCGGGCGGGTGCTGTTGAACGCGAAAGTATAGCCCTGCATCTCGACGGTCTCGCCGGGGCGCAGCGCGATGTCCTTCTCGATGCGATAGGTCTGCGTGACCGTGACGCCGATCGCGAAGACGCCGACGCCGATGTGCGCGATCGTCATGCCGACGATGCCGCGAGACAGTGACTGCTGCTTGCGCAGCCGCTGGAACGGCTCGTACAGCGACGAGAGGATGACCCACACGCCCGCGGTCAGGCCCACCACCGTGCTCAGGTGGAACGCGCCGTAGGCCAACGGTGGCACGAGCAGGCCGATCGCCAGCGACGCGGCGAACAGGATCGCGAGCGGCTTCTTGATGTCCGCGAGGTTCGACTTCTTCCAGACCGTGTGCATGCCGACCGCCATCAGGAACAGCAGCGGGATGGTCGGGATCAGGAACACGACGTTGAAGTACGGCGGGCCCACCGAGATCTTGCCCATGTTGAGCGCGTCGAGGAACAGCGGGTACAGCGTGCCGATCAGGATCAGCGCCGCGGCGACCAGCAGCAGCAGGTTGTTCGCGAGCAGGAACGTCTCGCGCGAGAGCGTATCGAAGCCGCCCTTGGTGCGCAGCCCCGGGCCGCGCCACGCATACAGCGCGAGCGAACCACCGACGCAGATGCCGAGGAAGACCAGGATGAACAGGCCGCGGCTCGGGTCGCTGGCGAAGGCGTGCACCGACACGAGCACGCCGGAGCGCACCAGGAACGCGCCGAGCAGGCTCAGCGAGAACGCCGTGATCGCGAGCAGCAACGTCCAGCTCTTGAAGAGGCCGCGCTTCTCGGTGACCGCCAGCGAGTGGATCAGTGCCGTGCCGACGAGCCAGGGCATGAACGACGCGTTCTCGACCGGATCCCAGAACCACCAGCCGCCCCAGCCGAGCTCGTAGTAGGCCCACCAGCTGCCGAGCGCGATGCCAATCGTCAGGAACATCCAGGTGACGGTGGTCCACGGCCGCACCCAGCGTGCCCACTTCTCGTCGAGCTTGCCCTCGAGCAGTGCCGCGACCGCGAACGCGAAGGCGACCGAGAACCCGACGTAACCGATGTAGAGCATCGGCGGATGGATCGCCAGCGCCGGATCCTGCAGCAGCGGGTTGAGGTCGCGTCCATCCGCCGCGGCGGGGAACAGCCGCTCGAACGGGCTCGAGGTCATCAGGATGAACAGCTGGAAGCCGATGCTGATGATGCCGAGCACGCCGATCACGCGCGCGAGGTAGGTCTCGGGCAACGCGCGGCTGAACACACCGACGGCCAGTGACCAGGTCGAAAGCGCGAGCGCCCACAGCAGCAGCGAACCTTCGTGCGCGCCCCAGACGGCGGCGAAGCGGTAGAAAGTCGGGAGTTCCGAGTTCGAGTTGTTCGCGACGTACAGCACCGTGAAATCGTTCTTGTAGAACGCCCAGCACAGCACCAGGAACGACAGCAGCACGAAGACGAACTGGCCCGTGGACGCGGGCCGTGCCGCCGCCATCCAGCGGCGATTGCCGAAGTGCGCCCCGGCCAGGCCGAACCACGCCTGCGCGGTCGACAGCAGCACCGCGACGATGAGCGCAAAGAGCCCGAGTTCAATGACCATCGAATACTCCCCTGCCCTGGCGGGCGAAGCTCAGGTGCCGTCCGAGTTCATCGCCTGCGCGGCGTCCGCGTGCGGCTTCAGGCTGTCCTTGACCTCGGGCGGCATGTAATTCTCGTCGTGCTTGGCGAGGACTTCCTCGGCGACGAACACGCCGTCGTCCTTCAGCTTGCCGCGCGCGATGATGCCCTGCCCCTCGCGGAACAGGTCCGGCAGCACGCCCGTGTAGCTGACCCCGACGGTGTTCGAGAAATCCGTCAGCGTGAACCGCACTTCGAGGCTCCCGGGGGCGCGCTGCACGCTGCCGTCCTGCACCAGGCCGCCGACGCGGAACGACCGGGAATCGGGCGCCTCGCCGGCGAGGATCTGGGTCGGGCTGTAGTAATAGAGCAGGTTCTGCTGGAACGCCTGCAGCGCGAACGCGGTGGCGATGCCGACGCCGGCAATGATGGCGGCCACGGTGGCCATGCGCTTCTGACGAGGGGTCATCGGGATTCTCCTTACTCTGCGCCTGAACGTCGACGTGCGCTGGCCTGCTCGTCCGCTTCGCAGCGGCGGGCACCCAACCAGTTCAACACCAGCACCAGGGCGGTTAGACCGTACGCGGTCCAGACATATCCCGCGTAGCCACCCATTCTAAGAAACTCTTGTAAGTCCATGATTTAATTGCTCGCCTTGAGCCAGGATGCGTTGCGCTCCCGACGCAGGATCTCCCCGCGCAGGCGCCGCGAGATCGCCCAGCCGTAATACAGCTGGAAGCCCACGATCATGATGAACAGCGGAATCAGCATCTCGATCGCGATCGATGGCTTGTCGATCTTGGTGACGCTCGCCGGCTGGTGCAGCGTCGTCCACCACTCGACCGAGTAATGGATGATCGGCACGTTGATCACGCCGACGATCGCGAGCACGGCGCTGGCACGGTCCGCGCGCTGCGGGTCGTCGAACGACGAGCGCAACGCCATGTAGCCGAGGTACAGGAACAGCAGGATCAGTTCCGAGGTGAGCCGGGCATCCCACACCCACCAGGTGCCCCACATCGGCTTGCCCCAGATCGAGCCCGTCGCGAGCGCGAGGAACGTGAACGACGCGCCGATCGGGGCGCTGGCCGCGGCGGCGGCGTGCGCGAGCTTGATGCGCCAGATCAGGCCGATGCCGGCCGCGACGGCCATCGCGACGTAGATGAACATGGACATCCACGCGCTCGGCGCGTGGACGTACAGGATGCGGAATGCGTCGCCCTGCTGGTAGTCGGCCGGCGCCTTGACGAGGCCCCACCAGGTCGCGAGCAGGATGAGCCCGAGCGCGGGCCAGCCGAACCACGGGGCCAGGTTGCCGAGGATGCGGTAGGCATGGGGCGGCGAGCCGAATTTATGAATCCAGGTCCACATTTGGGTTCTACGCGTGACTCTCTATGAAGACGTGATCAGCTCTCGACGCTGATGCGGATCGCTGCCGACATGGCGAGCGGTCCGAGGCTCAGCGTCAGGAAAAATATCGCGGCGAGCAACTGCAGCGGTCCGGCCGGCGAGTCGCCGTCCATGACCATGCTGACCGCGCGCGAGCCGAAAATCAGCAAGGGCATCGCGAGTGGCAATACCAGCAGCGACAGCAGCACGCTGCCCCGCCGCACGCCGACCGTGAGCGCCGCTCCGATGCCGCCCAGCACGCTGAGCGTCGCCGTGCCGAGCAGCAGCGACAGCACGAGCGTGCCCCAGGCCGCGAACGGCAGGCCGAGGGCGGTCCCCACGACGGGAGACATGACGACCAGCGGCAGGCCGGTCAGTACCCAGTGCGAGGCGACTTTTGCGAGGAGCAGCCATCCGAGCGGTTGTCCGGACAAGACCCATTGTTCCATCGTCCCGTCTTCGACATCGGAGCGGAACAATGATTCCAATGCGAGCAACGAAGCCAGCAATGCGGCGACCCAGACCACGCCACCGGAGATCACCCGCAACTGGCTGAGGTCCGGCGTCGTCGCCAATGGGAACAACGTAGTGACAACTACGTAGAAAATCAGCGGCTGGGCCACCTCGTCCCAGCGTCGCCACGCCAGCATCAGGTCGCGCTTGAAGACCAGGCCCGCCGCCGAGGAGACCGCTGCGCGGTGCATCAGCTGAGCTCCAGTCGGCGCAGGATCGGGTCACCGTCGAGCAGTCGCTGGTGAGCCGCCGCGAGCGCGAGGCCGCCGCGACCGACGTGCTCGCGTACCAGTTCCTCAACCAGGTCGACACCCGCGGTATCCAGGTTGGTGACCGGCTCGTCCAGGATCCAGAGCACGGCGCCGGAGAGCAGCAGCCTTGCGAGGGCCAGTCGGCGTTTCTGGCCCGCCGACAGCGAACGCGCCGGCAGGTCGCCTCGCGAGAGGATGCCGACCCGATCCAAGGCCCCATCGATGTCGGAGGGTCCGAGCGCCTGCCGCAGACCGGCGAGGAAACGCAGGTTCTCGCGCGCGGTCAGGTCGGCCTTCAGCGAGTTCAGGTGACCCAGGTAGACCATGTCGGTGTGGAACTCTTCGCTCGCGCCAATGATCTTCTTGCCGCGCCACGCGACGGAACCGCTCTCGGCCGGCAGCAGGCCGCAGACCACGCGCAACAGCGTGGTCTTGCCGACACCGTTGGGGCCGGTGATCTTGAGAAACTCGCCCGATCGCACGCTGAACGACACGTCCCGCAGGATGTGCCGGTCGCCTCGCCAAGCGTTGATCTCTCGAGCCTCGAGCAGGGCCCCGTCGGGCAACATCGTTCCTCCGCGCACCGTCAGTTCAGTTCGGTCGCCCGGAACACGGCCCGCGCGGCGACTTCAAGTGGCCGCGAAGTCTAGCAAAACGACAATCATTCCGGGTCTGCGGGTTGCCGCGACGAATCGGCCTGTACAGGCTCGAGCAGCACCAGGTCGGACCCCTCTTGTACGCGATCACCGGGCTTGACCGAGACGGTGGAAACTGTTCCGCGCCATGGAGCACCGAGCGAGTGCTCCATCTTCATGGCCTCGAGCACGACCAGCACCGCGCCGGCCTCGACGGTGGCACCGGGCACCGCCCGCACATCCAGGACCAGGCCCGGCATGGGCGCCCGCAGATGACCTTCGTGCTCGGCCGACGCGTGGTGCTCCGCCCCGGTGTCGGCGCGGAAGTCGAATCGCAGGCATTGGCGCCGCAGCGCGAAACCGTCCGCAATCTCCTCGACTCGCGCGCTGGCGGGTTCGCCATCGATCCGCGCGTTGAGACCGCCATCCGGGCCCACCGAGGCCTCGACCAGGTGCGTTTGACCGTCGTACTCGACGGCAAAGTCCCGCCCCACCGGCGTGGCACGCAACCACCGGCGCTCCTCGTCGAGCCGCAACGGCAAGCGCACGGTCGCCGGTCCGTTCAAGCGAAAGCCTGCAGCGCCGGCCCAGGGCGAGCCCACGGCGCCGGCTGGCACGGATCCCGCCTGGGGCGCGCGCAGGGCCGCGGCCGCGCCAATCAGCCAGGCCGTCGCCCGGTCGGCGTCGGTCATCCCGACGGGCTGCAGCGTGGTCTCGAGCAACCGCGTGCTGACGTCGCCGGCGCGCACGGTTGCCGCGCCCAGGATTTCCCAGAGGAACCGCGTATTGGTCCGGATTCCATCGACCTCGATCGCTTCGAGTGCAGTGCGCAGCCGGTCGATGGCCTCGAGACGGTCGGTACCCCAGGCGATGACCTTGGCCAGCATCGGATCGTAATGAACCGAGACCTCGTCGCCCTCCCGGACGCCGGTGTCCACCCGGACGTGCTCCTGCGCGTCCGGGAAACGCAGGCGCTCCAGACGGCCGGTGGAGGGCAGGAAGCCGCGCTCGGGATCCTCGGCATAGAGTCGGGCTTCGACCGCATGTCCCCGCCGGGTCAGCTGGTCCTGCCGCAGCGGCAGCGATTCGCCGCTTGCGACACGCAGCTGCCACTCGACGAGATCGATGCCGGTGATCATCTCGGTCACCGGATGCTCGACCTGCAGGCGGGTATTCATCTCGAGGAAGTAGAACTGGCTGCCGTCGAACAGGAACTCGACCGTGCCCGCGCCGACGTAGCCGACCGCCCGTGCAGCCGCCACGGCCGCCTCCCCCATCGCGGCGCGCGTCGCCTCGTCGAGTCCGGGCGCGGGGGCCTCCTCGATGACCTTCTGGTGGCGGCGCTGCAACGAGCAATCCCGCTCGAACAGGTGCACGGTGTGACCGTGGGCATCGGCAAACACCTGGATCTCGACGTGGCGGCCTTTCTCGACGAAGCGCTCGAGCAGCAGGCGTGAATCGCCGAACGCCTTTTCGGCCTCGCGTCGCGCGCCCGCAAGCGCCTCGCCAAGCTCCTGTGCGCTGCGCACGACGCGCATGCCTTTGCCGCCGCCGCCCGCAGTGGGTTTGACGAGCAACGGGAATCCCAGCCTGCGCGCCCCCGCCTCGAGCCGCGCCGCGGACTGGTCCTCGCCGTCGTAGCCCGGCAACACGGGCACGCCCGCCGCCGCCATCAGCTGCCGCGCCTCGCTCTTCGAACCCATCCGCTGGATCGCGTCGGCCGGGGGCCCGACGAAGACGACGCCGGCCTCGCGGCACGCGCGCGCGAAGCCGGCGTTCTCGGACAGGAATCCATACCCCGGATGGATCGAGGCCGCTCGCGTGTCCCGCGCGGCCGCCAGGATCCGGCTGGCATCGAGATAGCTCTGGCGCGCCTCGGCAGGGCCGATCTCGATCGCCTCGTCGGCGAGGCGCGTGTGCAGCGCACCCCGGTCCGCCGTCGAATGCACCGCGATCGTGCGCAGGCCGAGCCGGCGTGCGGTGCGGATCACCCGGCAGGCGATCTCGCCGCGGTTCGCGATCAGTACGCTGTCGAGCATGGGCGGGCCTTACATCCGGAAAATGCCGTAGGGGGTCTCGCCGTCGTCCGGCCGGCAGGTCGTGGCGGCGAGCGCCAGCTTGAGCACCTCCCGCGTGTCGGCCGGATCGATCACGCCATCGTCCCACAAGCGCGCGCTCGCGTAATAGGGATGCCCCTGGGACTCGTACTGGGACCGGATCTGCCCGCGGAAGTCTTCCTCTTCGGCCGCGGGCCATTCCTCGCCGCGCCGCTGCAGGCCATCGCGCTTGACGATCGCGAGCACGGTGGCAGCTTGCTCGCCGCCCATCACGGAGATCCGCGCGTTCGGCCACGTCCACAGGAACCGGCCGCCGTAGGCACGGCCGCACATCGCGTAGTTTCCTGCGCCGAACGAGCCGCCGATGATCACCGTGAGCTTCGGCACCGAGGCGCAGGCGACGGCCGTGACCATCTTCGCGCCGTCGCGGGCGATGCCGCCGGCCTCGTACTTGCGGCCGACCATGAAGCCGGTGATGTTCTGCAGGAACAGCAGGGGAATGCGCCGCCGGTTGCACAGCTCGACGAAGTGCGCGCCCTTGAGCGCGGATTCGGAGAACAGCACGCCGTTGTTCGCGACGATGCCGACCGGGTACCCGCCGACGCGCGCGAAGCCACAGACCAGCGTCGTGCCGTAGAGCGCCTTGAACTCGTCGAGCTCGGAGGCGTCCACGAGGCGCGCGATCACTTCGCGCACGTCGTACGGATGCCGCGTATCGCGCGGCACGACGCCGTAGAGCTCCTGCGCGTCGTATCGCGGTGCCCGCTCGACGGTCGTCGGCGGACGCGAGCCCGGCCGATTCAGGTGCGAGACGAGGCGCCGCGCCATCCACAGCGCGTGCGCGTCGTTGTCGGCCAGGTGGTCCACGACGCCCGATTGCCGCGCATGCACGTCTCCGCCGCCGAGGGTCTCGGCGTCCACCCGCTCGCCGGTCGCGGCCTGCACCAGCGGCGGGCCGCCGAGGAAGATCGTACCCTGCTCGCGAACGATGATGGCTTCGTCGCACATCGCGGGCACGTAGGCGCCGCCGGCCGTGCAGGAGCCCATCACGACTGCGAGCTGCGGGATGCCGAGCGCCGACATCTGCGCCTGGTGGTAGAAGATGCGGCCGAAGTGGTCGCGATCGGGGAAAACGTCGTCCTGCCGCGGCAGGAATGCGCCGCCCGAGTCCACCAGGTAGACGCAGGGCAGGCGATTGTCCAGTGCGATTTCCTGCGCGCGCAGGTGCTTCTTCACGGTGATCGGGTAGTAGGTGCCGCCCTTCACGGTCGCGTCGTTGGCGACGATCATGCACTCGAGGCCACTGACGCGCCCGATGCCCGTGACGACACCACCCGCCGGTATCCAGTCGCCGTACAACTCATGACCCGCCAGCTGGCCGACTTCGAGGAACGGCGAACCGGGATCGACCAGACGGTCGACGCGATCGCGCACGAACATCTTGTCGCGGCCTTCGTGCTGCGCGCGCGCGGCGGCGGAACCGCCTGCCGTGATGCGCCCGACGAGGTCGCGCAGTTCGCCGGCCAGACGCCGGTTGACCTGCTCGTTGGCCGCGAACTCCGGACTCGTGCGTTCGATGCGGGACTGGATCACGCTCATTGGACGGCCTCCACGCTCAGCGCCGCCGTGCCGCGGCGAGGATCCGCTCGGCCTGCCGGATGTGCGGCTTGTCGAGCATCCCGCCCTCGAATGCGACTGCGCCCGCGCCAGGCGCCGCGGCAAAGGCGGCCAGCACGCGCTCGGCCCAGCTCCGTTCGTCCTCTGTGGGACTGAACGCTGCGTGGATCGGCGCAACCTGGGCCGGGTGGATCGCGAGCTTGCCGACGAAGCCCTGGCGGCGCGAGTTGCGCGCGCGGCGCTCCACGGCGACGGCGTCCCGGATCTCCGTGTCGACCGTGTCGAACGCGGGCACGCCCGCCGACGCGGCGGCGAGCAGGCAGAACGAGCGCGCCATCGCGTAGGTCAGCTCGAACTCGCCATCCGACCCCTTGTTGCCGAGCGCACCGACATCGGCCGCGAGGTCCTCTGCGCCCCAGGTGAGCCCGGTGACTCGGGACGGCAGCGCCGTGAAGCTGGCGGCCTTGAGCAGCGCGCCGGCGCTCTCGGTGATCAGCGGCAGCAGCCCGATGGTGCCGCGCGGCTGGCCCAGGCGCGCCTCGAGCACCTCGAGCCAGTGATCGACGCGATGCACGTCCGCGCCGTCGCGTGCCTTCGGCAGCACGATGCCGTCGGGCCGCCCGTCGATGACCGCCGCGAGGTCCGGCAGCGCGTCGTCGGTCTCGACGGCGTTGATGCGCACCCAGACCGGCACCGGGCGCTCGGCGCTCGCGAGCCACTGCGTGATCTCGACGCGCGCGTACGGACGGCGCTCGGGCACGACCGCGTCCTCGAGATCGAGGATCACGGCGTCGGCGCCACTCGCGGCCGCCTTCGCGAAACGCTCCGGGCGATCGCCCGGCACGAACAGCATCGAACGCATCAGGTCACCGCCTTGCGCCTCATCAGCGCGGTCCGCTTGCACACGGCCACTTCCTCGTCGCGCTGGTTGAAGCATCGGTGCACGAACACGACGATGCCCGCGTCCGGGCGCGAGCGGCTGTCGCGCATCTCGTGCACGACGGTCTCAGTGCGCAGCGTGTCGCCCGGGAATACGGGTTTCGGGAAGCGCACTTCGTCCCAGCCCAAGTTGGCCACCGTGGTGCCAAGGGTCGTATCGGCGACCGAGACGCCCACCATCAGGCTCAACGTGAAGCAGCTGTTGACGATCCGGCTGCCGAACTCCGTGCCCTTCATGTATTCCTCGTCGAGGTGCAGCGCCGCGGGATTGTGCGTGAGGGCGCTGAAGAACAGGTTGTCCGCTTCGGTCACCGTGCGCCGCAGCACGTGCTCGAAGCGCATGCCGATGCTGAATTCCTCGTAGTACAGGCCGCCCATTGCCATCGTCGTGTCTCAGCCAGTGGCCGCGAAGATCTCGCGGCCGATGAGCATCCGACGGATTTCGCTGGTGCCGGCCCCGATCTCGTACAGCTTGGCATCGCGCAGGATGCGGCCCGCCGGGAAATCGTTGATGTAGCCATTGCCGCCGAGGGCCTGGATCGCGTCGAGGGCCAGCCGTGTCGCGGCCTCGGAGGCGTACAGGATGCAGCCGGCGGCGTCGGCGCGCGTCGTCTGACCGCGATCGCAGGCCTGCGCGACGGCGTAGACGTAGGCGCGGCACGCGCTCGTCGTCGAATACATGTCGGCGATCTTGCCCTGCATCAGCTGGAACGTGCCGATCGGCTGGCCGAACTGCTTGCGCTCGTGCACGTAGGGCAACACCAGGTCAAGGCTCGCACGCATCAGTCCGAGCGGGCCGCCGGCCAATACGACGCGTTCGTAATCGAGACCGCTCATCAATACCTTGGCGCCACCGCCGACAGGACCCAGCACGTTCTGCTCCGGCACCTCGCAGTCGACGAGCACGAGTTCGCAGGTGTCCGAACCGCGCATGCCGAGCTTGTCGAGCTTCTGCGCGGTCGAGAATCCCGGGAAGCCCTTCTCGATCAGGAAGGCCGTGACGCCGGGCGTGCCGGCGGACGCGTCGACCTTCGCGTAGACGACGAGCACGTCGGCGGTCGGGCCGTTCGTGATCCACATCTTGGTGCCGTTCAGCACGTAGCGGTCGCCGCGCCGCGTCGCAAGCGTGCGCATGCCCATCACGTCCGAGCCCGCGCCCGGTTCGCTCATTGCAAGCGCGCCGAGGTGCTCGCCGCTGATCAGCTTCGGCAGGTAACGCTGCTTCTGCTCCTGCGTGCCCCAGCGGCGGATCTGGTTGACGCAGAGGTTCGAGTGCGCGCCGTAAGAGAGCCCGACGGATCCCGACACGCGGCTGATCTCTTCCACCGCGACTACGTGCGCGAGGTAGCCGAGGCCGACGCCGCCCCACTCCGGTTCCACCGTGATGCCGTGCAGTCCGAGCTCGCCGAGCTTCGGCCAGAGATCGCGGGGAAACTGGTTGCTGCGGTCGATCTCTTCGGCGCGCGGCGCCAGTTCGGCTTCCGCGAAGTCGCGGATCGTCTGGCGGAGCAGATCGATGTCCTCGCCGAGGCCGAAATCGAAGTCGGGCACGGTGCTCTCCTCCACGGCTTGCCAGGTCGCCGGGCGCGGGTATATTGTCCGACAATCGGATGATTCGTCAAATGCCGTCCCCGCCACGACGCAAGCCGCCCGGTCCCCTGTTCGAGCCGCTGGTGCCCCAGCCGGCCTACGGGCGCGTTGCGGCGGCGATCGAGCAGAAGATCCTGCAGCGCAGCCTCTCCCCGGGCGACCTGTTGCCGGCCGAGACCGAACTTGCCCGCCAGTTTGGCGTCAATCGCTCGACCGTGCGCGAGGCCGTACGCCGTCTCGAGAGCGCCGGACTCGTCGGTCGCGAAAGTGGTGCGAAGCGCCTGCGCGTCACCCGGCCCGGTCGTGCCGAGACCGCCTCGCGCGTCAGCCGTGCGCTGGCGCTCGACGACGTCACCTTCATCGAGCTGTGGGAAGCCATGCTGGTGGTTGCGCCGCGCACCTCCGCCCTCGCCGCGTCGCACGTCACGCCCGGGGCGATCGCAGCGCTCGAGGTCGCGATCGCGGCGGTCGAAGTCGCGCGCGGCTCGGAATCCGCCGTGGCGGGCGTCGTCGATTTCTTCGGCACGTTGTCGGAAGCCAGCGGCAATCGCGTGCTGATACTCGCGATGCAACCCGTCACGCGCCTGCTCGCCCCTTCGTTGCGCCGGATGATCGACCGGGTGCCGCAGGCGCGCTCGCGCATCCTGGTCGCGCAGCGGTGCATCGTCGAGGCGCTCCGCAAGGGCGACCCAGTCGAGGCCGAGTCCTGGATGACCCGGCACGTGCAGGATTTCCGTCGCGGTTACGAGATCGCCGGGATCGCGCTCGATACCCGCGTCGCCGCGGGCTGACCGAGCCTCGAGCGGAGCGTACCCGTCATCGCTTGCGATCCGGCGTACATAGCCGTTGCACGATCGCGGCAGACATCGACCCTTCTGCGGCCGGACGGAACTTCAGTGCCTCCCGGTCGCTCGCTATGACCGGAATCTCTTCGCCGTCAGCCGCGACGTAGCTGCGGGATTCGAGCGCGAACGAGCCCTCGTCGCAACGCACCTGCAGGCGATCCACGGACGCGAAAACTGCCAGGCCGCTCGTCTCGTCCTCGCGGGGCGTGGCGTACTCGGTGCGCACGAATGCCTTGACCAGCGGCCCGTCGCGGATGATCCGGTCCGCGTCGACGGAATATCGGTTTGCAGCGTCGTCAACGGCGATTTGCTGCCAGTCCGCTGCGCTTGCAGGCGCGCAGAACCCGCCGGTCAAAGCGGCGAACGAGATCGCAAGCAGTCGTTGAGTCCGCAACATGGGTCACCCGATCGGCCTGAACGCTCGATCGTCGCTGGCCATTGGTGCCCCGGACAGGACTCGAACCTGTACACCCTTGCGGATAACGGATTTTAAGTCCGTTGCGTCTACCAGTTCCGCCACCGGGGCGTGGTCGCAGCTCGATCGCGCGGACAGTCTAAGGCATCCCTGCCGCCCGAACCTCCGGGCGGGCGCACGAAGGCTTATGTGAAAACCGGCGCACCGCGCCTTTGCGCCGGCGTACGCTCGATCGCAACAAGAACAACACGGGGATGCGGCCCATGGAAAACCTGTGGCCCGCGAAGGGAGCGCGCGTGCGGTGCCGTGAACTGGCGGCCGCCGGCGTGCAGCGCCTGGTCGCGAGTTCGCTGATGATCTACCTGATCGTCGCGTCGGCGCAGCGCGCGTGGGCGCTGTTGAACTCGGACGTCGGGATACTGCTCCGGCGGATGCACTGAGCACGGGCCGGGATGGAGGCTAGGGTCGGAATCGAACCGGCGTACACGGCTTTGCAGGCCGCTGCATGACCACTCTGCCACCTAGCCGCGATGGCGGAAAACCTGCCCCCAGAAAGACATGACCCCGGGAGGGCCCGGGGTCGTGCGACATTCTG
>Ga0209253_10000536_pt1 | contig 32816 bp, 27 predicted proteins | sample FrelakmetBRP12BR_FD_187145 | JGI IMG/M metagenome (GOLD analysis project Ga0209253, IMG submission 187145) | Freshwater lake sediment microbial communities from the University of Notre Dame, USA, for methane emissions studies - BRP12 BR (SPAdes)... | ecosystem: Environmental > Aquatic >... | reverse complement strand
CCGCACCGCGGCGACCAGTTCTGGATCGACGGGCTGGCGGAGCAGGCGCGCATGTTCGGCATCGCGAGCGGCGGCAGCTTCGTGCCGGACCGATGGCTCGAGGATGGTGACCTCGCGCAGGTCGGTGACATCGAGTTCGAGGTGAAGCACTGCCCCGGGCACACGCCCGGGCACGTAGTCTTCCACTCGCCCGCGGAGCGCCTGGCGTTCGTGGGCGACGTGCTCTTCGCCGGCTCGATCGGACGGACGGACTTCCCGGGCGGCGACTACGACACGCTGATCAATGCGATCCGCACGAAGCTCTTCCCGCTCGGCGACGACGTGCGGTTCGTCCCGGGCCACGGCCCCATGTCCACGTTCGGGGAAGAGCGCCGCACGAACCCGTTCGCGGGTGATGCAGCCGTGGGACGCGGGCGCTGATCGGGATCCCCGCCGGGCTCACTCGTCGGTCTTGCGGCGGCCGCGCCTTGTTTTCGCGCGATGCTCGGGGCCATCGTAGCCTGCGATCGAGGCGCCCAGGTCGAAGGCGCGCCGCGGCGCGCCCCGGCGATCCACGTAGTGCTCGTAGCGGCAGGTGCACGCGGGGTTGTCGCACTTCTTGAGCGGCAGCGTCGGCGCCGAGCGCGACAGGAAGCGCTGATCGCGGAGTTCGAGCGCGGCAGCGCAGGCGCGAGGCCCCGGCACGATCGAGACCGCGTGCCAGGGATTGATGGGTTTCTTCTTCACGGGCGCGGGCTTCGCCTCGGGCTCGCTGCGCCCGAACAGTGCCTTGGCCCGATTGAATAGGTCACTCACCAGTCGCTTACCCCGTGCCGGCAAAGATCTCCAATCTGCTCCAAGGCTAGCCCGGCGGCCGCGCCCGGGGATGTGACCAGCATCCCAGCCCCGGTCCCGGATTCGGACGCCGGATAGCCTAACGCGGATTAAGTCATATTGGAGTACCCGGGCGCGGGCCTTGCCGGACCCGCCCGGTGGGCCGAAACTGCCGGGATCGCCCCTCCAAGAGGCCCGAATGGCCAAGACCCGCCGCCCCCTGCCGGGGCCGCCCTTTGATTCCATCTACCGCCACGGATTCGTCCGGGCGGCCATCGCCACCCCGCGGGTCGAGGTGGCATCTCCCGCCTACAACCTCGGGCAGACACTGGCGCTGGCCCGCCAGGCGGCGGCGACCCACGCGGTGCTGGCGGTGTTCCCCGAACTGGGCTTGTCGGCGTATTCGAACGAGGACCTGTTCCAGCAGGACGCGCTGCAGGACGCGTCGGTCACCGCACTCGCGGAGCTGGTCCGGGCCAGCCGCGACCTCGCCCCCGCACTCGCCGTGGGCCTGCCGCTGCGCGCCGACGACCGGCTCTTCAATTGCGGTGTCCTCGTGCATCGTGGCCGCATCCTCGGCGCGGTGCCGAAGAGCTACCTGCCGAACTACCGCGAGTTCTACGAGAAGCGTCAGTTCGCGCCGGCCGCGCAGGCGCTTTCGACCAGCATCCGCCTGCTCGGGCAGGACGTGCCGTTCGGCAACCGGCTGCTCTTTTCGGCGGCCAACGTGCCGGGCTTCGTGCTGCACCTCGAGATCTGCGAGGACCTGTGGGTGCCGTTGCCGCCGAGCACGCTCGCTTCGCTGGCCGGCGCGACGGTGATCGCGAACCTCTCCGCCAGCGACATCACGGTCGGCAAAGCGGACTACCGGCGACTGCTCTGCGCCTCCCAGTCGGCCAAGTGCGTGTCGGCCTATCTCTATTCCGGCGCCGGCCCGGGCGAATCGACGACGGACCTCGCCTGGGACGGCCACGCGCTCGCCTACGAGAACGGCGAGCGGCTCGCGGAGTCGCGGCGCTTCCGGCTCGAGCCGGGACTGGTCACGGCCGACGTCGACCTCGATCACCTGCGGCAGGAGCGCGCGCGGCTCACGAGTTTCGGCGACAGCGTCCAGGTGAACGCCACGCTGCTCGCCGGTTTCCGTCGCGTCGAGTTCGAGCTCGACCTGCCACGCGGCCGCGTGCCGCTCGAGCGACGCGTGGAACGCTTCCCCTACGTGCCGGCGGACCACTCGAAGCTCGACGAGCGCTGCGCCGAGGTCTACGACATCCAGGTCGAAGGCCTCATGAAGCGCCTCGACGCGAGCGGGCTGCGAAAAGTCGTGATCGGCATTTCGGGTGGCCTCGACTCGACCCAGGCCGCGCTCGTCGCGGTACGCGCCTTCGACCGCCTCGGGTTGCCGCGCTCGAACGTGCTCGGTTACACGCTGCCGGGATTCGGCACCAGCCGCCACACCTTCGACAGCGCGCACGCGCTCATGAAGGCGCTCGGCATCTCGTCCGCGGAAATCGACATCCGGCCGTCGGCGGAGCTGATGCTCCGGCACATCGAGCACCCGTACAGCCTGGGCAAACCCGTGTACGACGTGACCTTCGAGAACGTGCAGGCCGGCGAGCGCACCTCGCACCTGTTCCGCCTCGCGAACCTGCACGGCGCGCTGGTGCTCGGCACGGGCGACCTCTCGGAACTCGCCCTCGGCTTCACCACGTACGGTGTCGGCGACCACATGTCGCACTACAACGTGAACGCCTCGGTGCCGAAGACGCTGATCCAGCACCTCGTGCGCTGGCTGGTGAGCACCAGGCAGTTCGACGTGCAGACGTGCAAGGTGCTGGGACGCATCGTGGCCACGCGCATCTCGCCGGAACTCGTGCCCGGCTCGGGCGAGGAGCCGGAGCACTCGTCGGAAGCCGTGGTCGGCCCGTACGAGCTGCAGGACTTCAACCTCTACTACCTGAGCCGCTTCGGCTACCGGCCGAGCAAGGTCGCATTCCTCGCGCATTCCGCCTGGGGCGATCGGGATGCCGGCGCGTGGCCGGACACGGTGCCGCCGGGCGAGCGACGCGAATACGACCTCGCGACCATCCGCCGCTGGCTCGAGGTGTTCCTGCAGCGCTTCTTCCAGGACAGCCAGTTCAAGCGCTCGGCGATGCCGAACGGGCCGAAGGTCGGCTCCGGCGGCTCGCTGTCGCCGCGCAGCGACTGGCGTGCGCCCAGCGACTCGCCCGCGACGGTCTGGCTCGACGAACTTCGAGCCAACGTTCCGGCCGGGCGCCGACGCAGGTCGTGATCCGGCGGTCCGTGCACACCTGCCGCGAACGCCACTGGTCCGCGCGAACGGCCTCGACGGTCCTCGCGATCGTGCTCGCGCTCGTCGCACGCCCCTCGCTCGGGCAGGCGCAGCCGAAGCCCGTCATCCCGGCCCCGTTCCTCGCCGGTTCCTCGAGCGAATTCCGCCAGCTCCTCGACGCGAAGGAGTACGAGAAGGCCGTGGCACTGGCGCGACAGGTGCTCGGCGAGGTCGAGAAGCGGCCGAACGCGGGCGGCAACGACCTGCAGGTGGCGCTGATGAACCTTGCGCTCGCGCAATACCTGGACGGGGACTACGCGGGCGCAGAAGCGAGCTACCTGCGGGTCATCGCATTGATCGAGGCGTCCGGCCGCACGACGGGCGCGCGGCTCGCGCGTGCGCAGGCGGGACTCGCCACCACCTACTACGCAGGCAAGCGCTACGACCTCGCCGTCGTGCGGTACGAGCAAGCCATCGCGCTCGCCCGCCGCGAGCAGGGCCTTTTCACCGAGGAGCAGATCCCCTTCCTCGAGAAATACGCCACGGCGCTGGTCGAACTCAGCCGTGTCGACGACGCGCTGCGGGCGCGCCGCTACATCCTGCGCGCGATCGAGCGCAAGTACGGCGCGGCGAGCCTGCGTTACGCGCAGGAACTCGAGTCCATCGGTCGCTGGTTCACGAGGATCCGGTCCTACGACGCGGCCCGCGCGTCGCTGCGCAGCGCCATCGCGATCGTCGAGGACGCGAAGGGGGAGAACGCCGCGGAACTGATCGGCCCCCTGACGGCGCTTGCCGAGTGCGCCCGCCGCCAGCTCCTCGACCCCTCGACCGCGAGGGCCGCGACGCCCGACGAGCAGCGCCAGTCCATGTTCCACGACTCGATGGCGCCGGTCCTGCCGTCGGTGTCGCCGAACACCATCGCGACGGAAGGACTGTCCTCGCTCGAGCGCGCGGTCGCGATCGCGGACAGGCAGGCGCCGCCGTCACCGGCCCAGGTCGCCGACGTCCGCACGCTGCTGGGCGACTGGTACCAGTCGCGCAACCAGGCCGAGAAAGCGTTGCCGAATTACCAGCTCGCGTGGCAAGCGGCCGCCAGCGCCACCGCCGACGGCAAGCCCGTGACCGAGCTGCTGTTCGGCCACCCGCTGCTGCTCGCCTACGTGCCTCCGGGATCGTGGAGCCGTTATGCCGGCCGGCCGGCGGACGAAGTCGTCCTGCGCGAAGCGCAGATCGCCTTCACGGTCACGGCGCGCGGCCACGTCGCGAACCCGAAGGTGGTGTCGGACGCCGGCGACCCCAGCCGCGGAGTGCAGGCCCAGCGTGCCGTGCAGGCCGCGATCTACCGGCCGCGGCTCGAGCAGGGAATTCCGGTGGATACGCCGGGAGTCACGCTCGATCAGCCGTTCTACGTGCTCATCGAAAAGGAGTCGGACGAGCCGGCGGGCGCGCCGGCGACGGAGGCGACTCCTGCGACGCAGCCTGAGTCCCTACCGGCGCCCGCGAATTCCGGCGGCTGATTCCTTACTGCGGAGGTGCCGTCGCTTCGACCGGCGCCTCGGTGGCGACCCCGGGCACCGCGGGCAGCAGGCCCCGCACCAGTGCCTGCTCGCGGAACTCGGTGGCGAGCTTGGCGGCCGCGTCGCGCATGGCGAGCTGCACTGCCTTCTTCAGCGCGTCCGACCCACTGCTGAGCATGCCCTCGTTCGCCGCGGCGCCATAACCGGTGAATGTCCAGGAGTCGGCGGCCTGCCCGTCCGGCCGGTAGCCGTTGAACCGGTACCTGAGGCTGACCGCGTACACATCGGAGCCCGAGTCCACGGGCGTGACGAAGGCGAAGTCCTCGAGCACGGGCTCGATCACGCCGCGGATCTGCGGATCGGTGCTTGCACCCGCGTCCGTACCGGTCACTGGAACCACGCGGTCGAACATCGCGTCCATCAGGCGCATGAAGCCCTCGGACTGGGACTTTCCGATGGCGATCTCGTAGTTCCCGCCGTCGCGTTTCTCCTGGTACACCTTGTTCCGGAACTCGGGCGTGATGTACACGCCCACGACCACGGGAATCTTCGTGACCAGCGGAGTCGGAATGTCCGGCTGCGCCTCGAACCGGGTCGGACCGCAGCCGGCGAGGAACGCGCAGGCGAGCCAGGCCGCAGGGCGGATGCACGCGATGGGGCTGGCGAGTCGCATTGCGGGAGTTGCCTTCATCGGAAGCATGGTCGCACGCGGACGCTCAACGGGCATAGCTGCCGGGCTCGTTCAGTCCGACGAAGGTTCCGCCGTTCTTCTCGCACAGCGCCCGCATGAGCGTGGCGTAACGGATGCTCGTGACCTGCGGCGCGTCGGGCCGCACCGGGAAGCCGAGCGCGTGGATCCTGACCCTGCGCGCGCCGGTCTTGTCCTCCCGGTTCATCATGTCCACCGTGCGCATGACCGACTCGACCGACGAGCCCGTGAACTCGTCGCCGAACACGTAGAGGCTGATGCGGAGCCCCGTCGCGTAGTAGGTGCGGATGGCCTCCACGATGCCCTCGACGGGACTGGAGTTGCTGAACGGGAACCAGTCGCGCATCCGTTCCAGCACCAGCTTCCGCTGCATCGGGGTGTCGGGCAGCCAGCGCCCGCGGTACGAGGAAAACATGTACGTGCCCTCGTCGCTCATCACCTGCCAGCCCTTGACCGTCGGATAGGCGTCGAGGACTTCCTGCAGCTTCTTCATCATGAGCGGCCACGCGTAGTTCGCCATGCTGCCCGAAGTGTCGATGATGAAGATGACGTACTCGCTGTCCACGGGCAGGCCGCCGATGGGCGAGTCGTCCTTGCGCCGGTACTGCGCGCCGAGCAGGCGCTTCATTTCCTCCGTGAGGTCCTGCTGCGCGGAGACCAGCTGTCCCTCGATGTCGTTCTGCACCTCCGCGTCACGGCGCGAGGACTCGTACTGGCCGCGCAGCGCGCTCAGGTCGCCGCGCAGCCGCGCGATCTTCAGCTGCTCCTCTGAGAGCTGGATTCGCCGCGCCTTGAGTTCGCGATTCAGCACCTCGCTGGTGCCGCGGATTTCCACGAGTTCCTGCTGGAGCTTCAGCAGCTGGGCCTTCAGGTCCTCGCGCGACTTCTCGATGACGATTGGTTCGCCAACCTGGGTGAGCACGAGCAGCAGGATCACGGCGCCGAACCCGCAGCAGATCGCGTCGAGGAACGAGAGGCTGAACACCTCGACGTCGCGACGGCCGAGCCTCGAGCCCCTCACGGCCAGTCCCTCGCGGGGCTCAGGAACGAGCCGTTGGTCCTGCGCGCCAGTGTCCAGTAGGCGGCGGGCGCCATCGGGTCGCCTTCCATGGGCAGCAGGATCACGTTCACGGGGATGCCGGACGGCAGCTTGCCGATCGCGTGCTCGAAGAGCTGCAGGCGGCCGCCGCCGTCGATGGTCTTGCGCACCAGCGGCGGGCTCGCGCCCTGCGTCGGCAACCCGTCAGTGATGAGCAGGATGTTGTCCGGTCGCGGCGAGAGCGACCCGGCCACTGCGAGCGCGTTCTCGAGGCTCGTTCCGTCCTGCGGTACGGTCTTGCGCAGCGCGCCCAGCGCGTCGTTCAGCGCCGCCGCGTCGTTCGCGGCGAGCCATTTGCCCGCGCTGCCCGGCACGAGCGGGTGCGCCTGCGTGTTGAACGCGTACAGCTGGAACTGCGACTTGCCGGGCAGCTGCGAGGTGATCCAGTCGACGGTGGCGACCGTGCGGCGCCATTTCGCCGCCGCCATGCGCCGCACTTCCGGCATGTTGCGGAGCCGGATCACGTTCACCACCGACTCGTCCATCATGCTGGCCGAGACGTCCACCAGGATCAGGATGCGCTGGCCGCCGACCTTGAGTCCCGTGAGGTACTGGCGGTCGCCGCTGCCGATGAAGCCCTTGATGCGCGTGCCCGGCTGGCCGGGGCTCGGCGTGCCGGCCTCGAGCCGGCGCTTGCCCTCGTCCAGCGATTTCAGGTCCTGCTTGAGGCGCTCGATCGCCTCGCGCTTCGACAGCGTTTCCTTGTCCGCCTCGGCGAGCTGCTGCTTGAGCTGCTCGGTCTGCTCGATGATGCGGTTCGCGAGACCTTCGGCGGGCACGGGCTTGTCCGTCCCCTCGAGCGCATTGCGCAGCACGACGAGGTTCTTGTAGCCCTCGAGGACCTGCTCCTCGACCCGGTTCACTTCCGACTGCAGCTCGTCGTTGCGGTGCTGGCGCTGCACGCCGGCCTGCGCGCTCAGGATCGTATAGAAGAGCACGACCGCTCCGAACCCGCACGCGATCACGTCCAGGAACGACAGGCTGAAGACCTCGGTCTTACGCCGCGCCATCGTCCTCGACCACGCGCACGAGTTCGCACTCGACGCCGGGGCTTCCGACGCGCAGGCGGTCCCCGGCGCGCAGTTCCACGCGCCCGCCGACGCGCTCCCCGTTGAGGAAAGTCCCGTACGTGCTGTGATCCTGGAGCCACGCCGCGCCGCCTGCCAGCGAGATGGAGCAGTGTGATCGGGAGATCCCCGGCCCCGGCGGAAGCGCGAGCGCCCGCTTGTCCACCGGAACGTCGGAGCCGAGCGTGAGCGGCCGGGACCCGAGCCGGTAGGCGCGACTCGCGTGAACGATGTGCGTGGGCCGCGCCTCTTCGGGCACTGCGGCCGAAGGAGACTGCAGGACTCCGGAGACTCCCGCCGGCAACGGAACCGGAAGATGCTGCACCAGCGTGAGGGCACGCCCTCCCTGCCGGATGTGCTTCTCCCAGGCCAGCGCCCCGAGCGCAGCCGCGCCGCGCGGCAGGCGCACGACCTCGCAGTCGCGGATCTCCGCGAGCCGGGCCCCGAGTCCCGGCATTGCCGCGAAACGATCGGACAAGCGCAGGTGCAGCGGGCCGCCGACCGGGCGTGCGCGCTGCAGGACTCGGGCGTACTCGTCGTAAATGCGACCGACGGCCTGCGCCAGCTCGCTCTCCGACAGCTCCACGGAGTGGGTCGCCGTTCCCGACTCGAGCTCGACCGACGCGTTGCCACCCTCGACCGCGGCGTCGAGCCAGCCCTGCAGCCCGTCGCAGAGAAACTGCTCGGTCGCGGCCTGGTGCAACGGATCGAAACGCGTCTTGAGCACGAAGGCCGAAGCAATCGCGTCCAGCCACGCCTGCTGCAACGCCAGCCAGCCGTGCTGCGGCAGGATCTCGAAGCGCGTGCGGCGCAGGCCCGCGGCGTGGTCGAGCACGGTGACTACGGCCCGGTGCAGACCGAGTTCCATCTGCAGCACGGTCTCGTGCGCGGGCTCCAGCGACGCGGCCGCGAGTCCCGCGTCCACCAGTCCGACCGGCTCCAGCCCGGACTCCCGCGCCACCCCGAGCAGCAGCCCGAGCTGCTCCCGCGTGTACCAGGGCGGAACCGCGATGAGCGCTTCCCTGCCATCGGCGAGGTGCGGCGCGACAAAGCGCGCGAGCTGCGCGTAGGCGACTTCGGCCCGGTTGGCCGCGGCGGGCATCGGACGGGCGAGCGGGTCCGTGCCGAGATCCTGCCAGTGGCGGGTCTCGGCGTAGAGCGGCATCAACCGCGCGCGACGCGAGGCCGCCGCACCCGTCTCGGGCGCGGTGCCGTCCAGCATCGCGACGCCCGGCTCCTCGGCGAGGATGGTGCCGTCGCGCGCCAGTACGAGTCCGGCGTCGTTGATCTCGAGGGCGAGGGTCATCTGCTCAGCGCAGCTGCATGTGCCGGATGAGGTTGCGGTCGAGGTAGGTCTCGCTGTCGAGCACCAGGCGCTCCTGCGCGAGCTGCAGCTGGTGCAGCAGGAACATGAGCACGATGCTGATGAGCAGTGCCGCCAGCGTGGAGTTGAACGCCGTCCCGAGCCCCTCCGTCACGCCGGACACGTCACCGGTCACCGCCTTGTGAGCCTCGCCGAGCGCGTCGCCGATGCCACGCACCGTCCCGATGAAGCCGATCGCCGGGATGGCCCATGCGATGTAGCGCAGCATCGAGAGTTCCGAATCGAGCCGGTCGGCTTCCCCCGAGCACACGCCGCGCGCGGCGTCGGAGACGTCCTGCACGTTGCGGGTGGCTGCGAAGCGGTAGAGCGCCACCAGCAGCGCGCGCGGCAGCAGGCACTCGGCCTCGAGCGGCGGCAGCGCCTCGATCGGACGCGCGTACTCGCGCGTGTCCTCGGGCAGGATCTTCATGCCCTCCGGAACGTGCACCAGGTCGCGGGCGAGCAACGCCCTCTCCTTGCGCGCTCGCCAGGTCTTGTAGCCGATGATGGCGAAGGCCCAGAGGCCGAGGATCACCTCCGACTCCTGCTCCCAGTCCTTGAGCACGACGTAGATCGAGCGCTCCGACACGTAGTTCGGATCCTTTTTCATCGCCTCTTTCTGCTCCGCCAGCACCGCGGTCGCACGTGGCCGCACGACGGTGACGTAGCTCGCGTGCACCACGATGGTGAAGACGATCAGCGAGAACACGCTGAACACCAGCTCGCTCGGGGCGCGCGCGTTGATCCTGGACATGCTTCGGGGCTCTCCGTACTCAGATGTCGACCGGGAAGGACACGTCGAAGTCGGCGCGCACTTTCTCGGTGGGTTCGAAATGTTCGCCGGACTTGCCGCGCGCGGGTGGCGTCTTGGCGTCGGCGGCGGGCGGTGGCTGCGAGGACGCCTGTGGCGGTGCCGCCGTTTGTCCGGCCGCAGTCGCCTTGGTCCCCGCCGTCGGGGCCGCAGCCGTCCCCGGCGTTGCGGGGGCCGGCGCTTCCTTCGCCGTGGCAGCCGGCGCCGGCTGGGCGGTTCCCGGCGCTTCCTGCGCCCCGGGCGCGCTGACCGCGACGATGCCGCCCGCGAGCAGCGCGATCGCCAGCCCGAGGCTGCGCCTACTGCGCGTAACGCGCGATGCGGAATCCGAGGTCATTGCGTCTGCCGTCCCCGTAGTCCCGATAGGCGAGCCTGAGTTCCGTCACGGCGGCGCTCTTCCAGCTCGAACCGCGGATGACGTGCAGCGCGCCTGCGCCGGTCGCCGCCGGATCCACCGCAGCTGCGCCCGAGCCTGGCTGTACAGTGTAGAGGTCGTGCGTCCACTCGGCGACATTGCCGCCGAGATCGAAGTAACCCGCGGCGCTCGCGCTGTAGCTGGCGACCGGTGCCGTGGCGGCATAACCGTCGTCGTAGTCGGCCATCACCGTTGGCAGGAGCGCCTGCGCGCTGCGGTCCGCGTAGTTGCCGGCGCCAGGCGGCACGGGCAGCGCGCTGCCCCAGGGATACTTGCGCAAGCCGGACCCGTCCCGGCGCGCGATCCACTCCCACTCGGCCTCGGTCGGCAGGCGATAACCGGTAGTCGCCGGAGCGACGGGCACGAACGAGCCGCCCTTCATCTCGTACGCGGCGGGAAGCCCTTCCTGTGCGCTCAGCCAGTTGCAGTAGGCAGCGGCCTCCTGCCAGCTCACGCTCACCACCGGCTGGCGCTCGAGTTCCAGCGTCGTCTGCAGGACGAACCCGGACCGGTGGTCGGGACGGAACTGGCGGTAGTCTCCATTGGTCACTTCGCTCGTGGAGACGTAGAAGCGTCGCTTGAGCGCGACCTGGCGCTGCGCCTCGTTCGCGCGACGGCCCGCCTCGCGGCGCGGGCTGCCCATGGTGAAATCGCCGGCGGGGACCAGCCTGAGTTCCTGTCCCGACTTCGTGCGCAGCGTCGGTGCAAGCGCGACCGGATCGGCGGCCACCGGCGCCGCGCCCTGCCCACCCTGTGCGCCCGCCGGCTGGGCCGCGACGATCGCCGGCGCCGCACCCTCGAGCAACGTCACCTCCACGCTCTGAGGCAGCCCCGACCGCGGTGTGACGGTGGTACGGAACGGCGCGTATCCGGGCCTGCGTATCTCGAGCGAGTGAGTGGTCGCAGGAAGCCGCAGTGTCTGGTTGGCGACGCCCTTCGACTCGCCATCCACCAGGAGTTCCGCGTCCTTTGGATTCGCACTGACGATCACCTCGCCCAGGATCGGAGTGAGCGTGACCTCCACCGTAGAGCTCTTTCCGGCGCCGACCGTCGCCTGGCGGCTGGCCGGCTCGTAGCCGTCGCGCGTGACCGAGACCGCCTGGGCGAGGTCCGGCCGCACGTCCACCGCTAGCGGCGTGCGCCCGCGGTATGCGCCGCCGATGGTTACGCTCGCGCCTGCGGGGTGGCTCCGCACCGCGAGTCTCCCGTCCGGAAGCCCGAGCTTCACCGGGCCGATGGTCAGCGGCTCGTTGGCCTTCACCTGCACGTCGCTCACCCAGGGCTTGAAGCCGGGGTGCAGCAGCTCGACGCGATGCGAACCCGCCATGAGCTCGAGCGCCAGTGGCGTCGCACCGCGCGGCTCGCCCGCGACTCGCACCGCGGCACCCGCGGGTTCGGTCGAAATGTTCACCACGGCCCAGGCCGGCGTCAGTTTCGGAGCAATCTGCTGGTGCTTGCCGAATCCCTGCACGTGGATGCGGGCCGCGTAATCGACGTAGCGCTCCGTGTCGATCGTGATTTCGTGGTCGCCCGCGGGGAGCGCGAACTCGCCGGGCGCCTTGCCTGCCACGCGCCCGTCGATCGTGACCGTGCCCGGCACGGGCAGCGCGATCATGAGGTGACCCGGCAGCGCCGTGAGCCGGTAGCGCAGCACCTGGCCGGACTCATGGCCGACGGTCACCGGGACGCGCAAGCGCGCGTAGCCCTCGCGCTCGGCCACGAGCGTGTAGGGGCCAGGGCGCAGCAGGTGGCTCGCGCCCAGGCGCAGTCCGGGCCAGCCGCCCTCGAGACTCACGCGCTCCGGCGTCGGATCGATCGCCACCTCCACCGGCGTGGAGGTGAAGACGAGTACCGCGACGCTCGCAAGCAGCGCGGCGACGCAGACGATCGCGACGCGCCGCCCGGACCAGCCGGACCCCGGCGCGCCCGCGACAGGCCGCCGGAATGCGACGGGATCGATGCGCTCATCGTCGTCCGCGCCCGCGCCAGACACGCTCTCGGAAGCCGCTGCAACCGGCGGCGCCGTAATGTTGTCGGCGCCGCCCGAGAGAAGATCGAGCACGCGCCGGCCGTCCTCCATGCGCAACTTCAGCCGGCCGCCGCCCACATCGAGGACGTCCCCGCCGCGCAGCCACGTCGAGCCTGCGACGCGCGCGCCATTGTGCAGGACCGCCGACTCATCGCCCGACGGCTGCACGAAAACCTGCCCGTCGTGCAGTGCAATCCACGCGATCGGCCCGGCCGAGGGCGCGGGCACGACGACGTCGCTGCCCTCGCCGCCGATCGACAGCGGAAAGTCGGCGGCGTCGAAGGGCCGCTCGCCCAACGGTTCGCGCAGGACCAGCTCGGCGTTCAAATCTGCTCCTCGCAGCGGATCACGAGTTCGGGCGGAGTCCGCCCGGGCATTATCGTGATCTCCCGCCGCACGTCGCGGAAGCCCGCACGCGTCCCGACGATCGTATAGCGGCCGGGGAGCAGATCCATGTCCTTGCGATCGAATGCGCCCAGCCTGCCGACGCGATAGATCGTCACCTCGGTCTGCCTGTCGGAGGCGATCACGAGGCGCACCGGCGTCTCCGCGGCGGCGAGCAGCACGCGCACATCGTTCACCTGCCGCGAGAGCACCGGTCCCGGATCCCGAATCGTGGCGGCCTGGGCGAGGGTCGCGCGCGCCGCGCCGCGAACCCCGTCGGAGAACAGGCGCTCGGGCCTCTCGAGGTACGACCCAAGCGCGGCGTCGAGCATGACGCGCGGCTCGACGCGCTCGACACCCTGCTGCGCGTCGAGCAGCATCGCGTCGATCGCGAGCGCGGCCCGATACTCCACCATCGCGTCGCGCCAGCGCTCCTCCTGCTCGGCCTTGCGCGCCGACTCGAGGTGCTGCGCGATCGTGCGATCGCCGAGCGCGCGCTGGACCTGCTCGAGCCCTTCTTTCACCTCGGGCGCGCCCGGGCGGATGCGCCCGGCCCGTTCGTAGGCGGCGCGGGCGCCGGCATAGTCCTTGCGCGACAGGGCCGCGAGCGCGTCGGCAACCGCTGCGGAGAAGGCGCTGGCCGCCTGCTGCGCCTCGACCCTGGCGAGCGCGCTGCGCGCAGCCACGGTGTCCGGATCGAGTTCCAGTGCCTTGCGCCAGGCCTGCTCTGCGGCCGGCAACTGGCCATTGCGCTCGGATTCCGCCGCTTGCGCCAGCAGCGTGCGTACCGCGTCCAGCGTCCCGGCACGCTTGAGTCCCTTGCGCGCGGCCGCGTTCGCCGGATCGATCTTTGCGGCGACCCCGTACTGCCGGCGCGCTTCCGCAGCGTCGCCTGCCTCGATGGCGGTCGCGCCCGCCGCGAGTGCGGCGCGCAGCTCGGCCGCGATGCGCTGCTCCTGCGCCTTCTTCTCTTCGAGCTCCCGCTGCGCTGCCGCCTGCGGGTCCTCGGCCAGTGCCGGCACGGCCGCTGCCGAAGGCGCAGGCTTCACCGGAGCAGCGGGCACCTGCACGACCAGCGCGCCTTCGTTGCGCGCGACCCATTGCGGGAGGGCGAAGAACACCAGGCCCGCGACCACGACCAGGAAGATGAACGCCCCGACGACCAGCCCGCGCCTGAATCCCTGCGAACGAAGCTCCGACGCGCTCGGGCCCGTAGCGCCGCCGCGTCGCCACATGGGCTCGATGGCCGCCGTGCCCGCCTCGGGCGCCCGCAGCGCGGGTGGCGAAACCGCGGCTCGCGAGGGCACCGACGCCGCTTCGTCGGCGGCGACGGCGCGCAGGCCATCGAGCACCTCGGACATGTCCCGCGGCCGGTCCTCGGCCCGCCGCGCGAGGCAGCGGGTCACCATCGTCTCGAGCGACGACGGCACGCGCGCGCGTCGCTCCGCCACTGCCGGCGGCGTCAAGGCCGTCCGCGCTGCGTCGGCATCGGGATAGAAGGGCGGATATCCGCCCAGCAGTTCGTACGCGAGCGCGCCGAGCGCGTAGACGTCGTCCGCGATCGCGGGCGGCATGCCTGCGAGCTGCTCGGGGCTCGAGGTGAACGGCGACCCTCCCGGGGCCGCCGACGGGTCGCCGATGGCGGCCGCCAGCCCGAAATCCGACAGCAGCGCCCGCCCGTCGTCCGCGAGGATCACGTTCGACGCCTTGATGTCGCGGTGGACGCAGCCACGCGCGTGCAGGGCCGCCGCGCCCTCCGCGACCTGCACGAGCGCGCGCAGGATCTCGCGCGAGGCGGCTCCGCGCAGCCGGGCCAGGTCGGTCGAACCTTCGAATGCGAACACGGCCATGACGGGGTCGTCTTCGTGCACGTCCGTGCACGCGAGGACGTTCGGATGGGAGACACCGTGCTGCAGGCGGGCCGCGTTCAGGAAACGCTCACGCTCCTCGCGCAGGGCCGACAACCCGGGACGCAGCACTTTCACCACGCGCTCCGCATCGCGGTCGCGGGCCAGCCAGGCCTCGGCCGTCCGGCCCTCGCCGAGCTTCCGCAGCAGCGCGTAGCGCCCGGCGAGAACCTGTCCGCTCTCGAGCATCATGCCTTGCACGCGGAGCCGTTCAGTTCTTCGACGCCGCTGGAACCGGGGCAGCGGGTTGCGGACCGCTCGCCGCCGGCAGGCCGGTCTCGTTCTCGTAGAGCTGCTTGAGCAATTGACGCCACTCGGCGTACTGCTCCTCGGCCGAGCCCTTGAGCTGCAGCGTGCGGCCCTCGACGTCCACCACCATCGGCTGCACCTCGGACTGGAACGAGTCGCCCAACTGCTTCAGCGACTCGGTGTGGGTCTTGATCTCGGCGCGCTGGTCGAGCCCGCTCTTGAACGCGTACATGCCGCCGATGACGGCCGCCGTGGACGCGGCGGACGCCGCGCTGCTGTTGCTGTTGGAGCCGGCCACGATGCCGCCGACGATCGCGACCGCGCCCAGGATCTGCCGCGTCAGCGCCTCGCGCTGCGCCTGCGAACGCGCCTCGAGTTCCTCGTAGCTGTACTTGCGCCAGTTCGTGTAGGGAACCGTCATGCTTCCGGCGAAGTTCGAGTAGTGCTCGTTCAAGGTATCCACCAGCGCGTAATCGCGCTCGCGGACGCGCTGCATGCGCTGCAGGACCGGATCGTCCGCGGCGGGCAGGCGCGTGATGGACCAGTTGCCCTTGCGGTCCTGCGCGAGGTACTGGCCGAACGCGTAGGGCGCGAGTTCCGCGTCGAAGCGCAGGTCGCTGATCTCGTGGAGCGCCACGCGCTCGGCGCGGGTCAAGCGGGCGCGCGCGGCCAGCATGTCATTGGCCAGCGTGTTGTAGACGTTCTCGAACGGGTCCGCGGGCTTCGACAGCGTGTCCTTGTAGGAGCGCGTGTCCGCCGTGCCTTCGTAGTCCTTCCTGTACCAGACGCGTCCCGCGGAGTCCCTCACCGTGACCTCGAGCTTGAGGACACGACCATCCGACTGCACGATCTTCCCGTCGACGTACACGTCCATGCCCGTGTCGTCGCGCGGCAGCACGCGCACCTGGCCCCACTGGCCCGTGCCCTCGAGCGTGTCGCGGATCTCGACCGGGATGTATCGGGACTCTGCGTTGCGCACGTCGGGGAAGATGCCCTCTTCCTCCTGCTTCTTCGGATCCTGGGGCACGTTTGGATCGAAGAGCCGGACCGCGACGTCGAGCAATTCATCCTGCGGCACCTCGGCCGTCGCCTTCTGCGCCATGACGCGGGTCATCGGACGCTGGTCCTGTACGACGCAGCCGGCGAGCAGCGACACGGCTGCCAGTACGGTCAACGAAATTGCCCGGAATGTGAAGCTCGTAGTCACTGCGTGCTCTGCTTGTATTTCCGGTATTCGTCCCACAGCTTCTCGCGCAGTTCCGGATCCGTCTCCTTCATCGCGGCCTCGCGCAGCTGCCTCGCGACGATGTCGTCGTCACTGCCGTCCGGGATGTCCGGGGGCACGGTGTTCGGGCCCGAGCCGCCCTTGGCGCCGCCGCCGTAGCCGCCACCGCCGCCCGGTACGCTCGACTCGCCACCGGCCGTCTGGCCGCGACCGCCGGATTCGCCGCCGCTGCCCGCGCCGTCGCCACTACCCGAACCAGCCCCGCCACCTGCGCCTTCACCCGGCTTGCCCTCGCCTCCGGACCCGGCACCGGCACCGTCGCCCGTCCCGTCCTCGCCGCCGGCGCTTGCGGCGCCCGCTTCGTCGCCGGAGCCGCCGCTGCCCGAACCCGAGCCGCGCGCGGCGCGCTCCTGGGACACCGCTTCCTGTTCCTTGCGCATGCGCTCGTCGAACACGGCGAAGGTTTCGTCGAATCGCCGGTCGATCTGCCCGCGACGATCGTCCGTGGTCATCGGCCCGCTGCCCGCGCCGCCGCCCTGTGGCGCGGTACCACCCGACTGACCGGAGCCTGCGGTCCCTGCGCTGCTTCCGCTCCCCGCGCCACCACCCGATCCCGACGGTTGCGGCGGCGACCCGGCCCCCGATCCCTGCTGGCCCTGGCTCGATGCCTGCGATCCGCCGGCCGCCGGCGAACCCGGTCCACCACCGGCCGGATGACCGCTTGAACCGCTGCTGCCGGACTGGCCGCTCGCCGTGCCGCTGCCGGACGGCGTGCCCGCCGATGGAACACCGCCGGACGAACCTGGGCTCTGCGTGCCACCCGCCTGCGGGCTGCCGGGCTGACCGCCTTGCGACGACCCGCTGGAAGTATTGCCTGCGGGCGCGCCGCTGCTCCCTGTACTGCCGGACGCGCCACTCGCACCACCCTTCGTCGGCTGGGACGGGAACGGCGATTCCGGCCCGCCGCCCTGGCTCGACGTCTGTCCACCGCTGGAACCCTGGCTGGATGACTGGCCGCCACCGCTGGACCCCTGACTGGACGGCTGGCCGCCACCGCTGGACCCCTGACTGGACGACTGGCCGCCGCCGGACGACGACGGAGCCGACGGCGGAGATGACGACGGCGATGAAGGGCTCGGCAGCTGCGGCATCGACGGCGACTGGGTCGAGGTCGTCGTCGCGCATCCCGCGAGGACCAGCGCACAGACGGCGGGCCAGAGCAGGTTGTCAGTGCTTCGGTTCCACATTCCTCAGGTCTCCCGCGCCCGTGACCGCGCCACACGCCCGGTGGCGCCTGCCTTGATCATGATTGGATCCGGCCGGCGGCGCGTAGGTTCAATGGCCGCCGCCACCAGTCGCGGCGGCCGGCGCAGGGCCGACGAGGTCCGAACCCACCAGGAACGAGCGCAACTGTTCGGAAAGCCGGTTGCAGGCCGTGCTCTGCACCGGCGTGATGATCGGGATCGGGGCGATCGCCCCGATGAGCACGGACGTGCCCGTCACGTCCGTCGTAACCGTGCCGAGTTCCGTCGCCGTCTGCAGGTCCCAGATCGTCGCGACATAATCCGCTTCCTTGTCCCACCAGCCGACGCCGAAGCAGCCTCCCCCGCCCGGCCCGATCGCGCAGGCGACGCTGCCGCCGCCGTTGGTCTTGCGCGTGGTCCCGTCCAGCCAGACGACGTAGCGCACGCCGATCTGCGTCAGCCGCTCGGTGACGCCCGGGCGCTCGAGCAAGGTCTTGAGACCGGCCGCATTGGCCGGCGCCGTGCTCGGTTCGAACCACGGGAACATCGCGTCGGTGAACTGCTGCTCGCCGTAGATCTTGAACGGCACGGCATCGCCCTTCGAGCGCTTCGAGGACTGGCCGTCGTGCGGGTGCACGAGCTCGCCGCCGACGCGTTCCTGGACGCAGCTCACGAAGTCGCCCTCGGTCCCGACGCCCTCGAGCTGCGGCTTCGTCAGGATGACGATGGACTCGTTTGCCTGGATCGCCGAGGCCGACTGGCGCGTTTCGTCCACTTTCGAGGTCATGCAGCCCGTGGCCGCCGTGGCCAGGATCGCAAGGCACAGGCTCGCACGCGCGCGGGACGCGCGGTTTCGCGATGCCTGCCTGGCCTGTGCAGTTACGTTCACGGCGGCAATCCTCGGCCCTGACCTTGATCGGAATCGCACCCGATCTGGAGGGTCGAGTATACGACACGGGTGCCGCGCCCTCGCGGGAGTGGTTCGCGACTCAGCGAAACAGGACGCCCTGCTCCGGCGCCGCCGGATCGCGCAGGAACAGGCTCGTGTCGAGATCCGGTCGGCGGCCGGCGGGGAAGCCGTGACGCCGGCAGGCGGCCTGGAACCGGGCGGAAAGCAGCTCCGCGTACGGCCCCTCGCCACGCATGCGGTGCCCGAACCGCGGATCGTTCAGCCGCCCGCCACGGGCCTCGCGCAGGAGGTTCAGCACGCGGTCGGCTCGCGCCGGGTAGTGCTGGCGCAACCAGTCCTCAAACAACCGGCCGAGCTCGTGGGGCAGCCGCAACATCATGAACGCCGCGCTCGTCGCGCCGTTCTGTGAAGCGGCTTCGAGCAGGCGCTCCATCTCGTGGTCGTTGAGCGCCGGAATCATCGGGGCCAGCAGCACGCCCGCCGGCACGCCGGCATCGCTGAGCGCGCGGACGACACCCAGCCTGGACCGGGGCGAGGCGGCGCGCGGCTCGAGCACGCGCTTCAGGTCGTCGTCGAGCGTCGTGAGACTCATGTGCACCTTCACGAGTCGCAGGCGCGCAAGCTCCGCGAGCAGGTTGAGGTCGCGAAGGATGAGCGCGCCCTTGGTCACGATCGTGACCGGGTGGCGATGCGCGAGCAGCACCTCGAGCAGTTCGCGCGTCGTGCGGTGCTGCCGCTCGGCGGGCTGGTACGGGTCTGTGTTCGCGCCGAGATTGATGGGCTTGCAGACGTAGCGCGGCGCAGAGAGTTCCCGGTCGAGCAGTTGCGCGAGTCCGGGCTTGTGGAAGATGCGCGTCTCGAAGTCGAGGCCCGGGCCCAGGTTCCAGTAGGAATGGGAGGGCCGCGCGAAGCAGTAGATGCAGCCGTGCTCGCAACCCTGATATGGGTTGACCGACTGGTCAAACGGCACGTCCGGCGACTCGTTCCGGGTGATCGCTCGCTTCGGCCGGTCGGCAATGAGGACGGTTTCGGCGCGGCGGGGTGGCTGGTCCGCGCTGCCCCAGCCGTCGTCCTCGGCTTCGAGGCGCGTAGCCTCGAAGCGGCCGGCCGGGTTGGTGACCGCGCCCCGGCCTTTCTCCACCTGCAGCCGATCCGCACTCCGCATCGGCGGAGAATACTGTATGTCTATACAGTCGTCACGAGTTCCCGCCCGGGAACCGGTCCATCCAGCGCAATTCCGGAAAGAGCCTGGACCAGGCGGCGGCGACCACGAGCGTCGCGCAGCCGCCCACGATCACCGCGGGCACCGTGCCGAACCAGGCCGCCGTGATCCCGGACTCGAACTCGCCGAGCTCATTCGACGCGCCGATGAACACGGCATTGACCGCGCTCACCCGACCGCGGATGTCGTCCGGTGTCTCGAGCTGCACGAGCAGGTGGCGGATGTAGACACTCACCATGTCGCCGGCGCCCATCACGGCCAACGCCGCAATGGACAGCCAGAAACTGGTCGACAATCCAAACGTAATCGTGGCGACGCCGAATGCGAGCACCCCGCCGAACATCCAGCGACCCACGTGTCGCGCAATCGGCGAGACGCCGATGGCGAGCCCGCACAGTGCAGCGCCCGCCCCGGGCGCAGTGCGCAGCAGCCCGAGTCCACCCGGACCCACGTGCAGCACGTCGGCGGCATAGACGGGCAGCAGCGCCGTCGCGCCGCCGAAGAGCACAGCGAACAGGTCGAGCGAGATCGCCCCGAGCACCGGGCGTCGCGACCACACGAACCTGAGCCCCGAGAGCAGCGTGTGCCAGCCCGGCGCCTCCGCTGATGCCGAACGCTCGCCGCCGCGCCGCACCATCAGCGTGAGCAGTGTGGCAAACGCGAGCAGGACGGCGACGGTCGCGTAGACGACCGTGGCCCCGGACAGGTAGACGACACCGCCCAGCGCCGGGCCTGCAATGGTGGCGACCTGCCAGGTCGACGAATTCAGCGCGACCGCGGTGCCGAACTGCTCGCGTGGGACGAGGTTGGGCAACAGCGCCTGGCCGGTGGGCATCGCGAATGCGCGCGCGATTCCGAACAGCACCATCACCGCGAACACCGGCGCGGCGGAATGGAGCCCGCGCGCCGCAAGCACCAGCAGCAGCAGCGCGCAAACGCACTCGAGGGCGAAACAGAGCGTGATGATCCGCCGGCGGTCATGGCTGTCTGCGAGGTGCCCCGCGGGCAGGATCAGGAGCACGAAGGGCAGGAACTGCGAGAGGCCGATGAGGCCGAGATCCAGCGGATCGTGCGTAACCGCGTACACCTGCCAGCCGACGGCGACGGTCTGCATCTGCACGGCGATGGTCGCGAGGAAGCGCGCCGCGAGAAAGAACGTGAAGTCGCGATTACGGAGGACCGCGAGGCGCGGGGCGTCGCTCACGAGGTGATTGCACCCGCCGACAGGGTCCGCAGCCGGCTCACGATGGCCTGGAATCGCGGGTCCGGCCGCAGCGGATCGAAATCCGGGTCCTTCTCGATCCACTCGAGATTGCCGCGACCCTGCTGGACGGCGTGGTCGAGCATTTCCAGCGCGTCGTCGATGTCTCCCAGCACCGAGTAGGCGCAGGCGACGTTGTAATAGGTCGAGAACGCGTCCGGCCGGGCCTTGAGCGCGCGCTGCGCGAGTTCACGCGTCTTGTCCCGCATGCCGAGTCTCGCCGCCTGCACCGTGCCGAGCTGCAGGGCCCGCCCGTCGTCCGGGTCGATGGCGAGTTGCCGCTCGAGCGCCTGCATGGCACGGACCGCCACGTCCGCGTGCTCTTCCAGTCGGCCGAGCTTGAGCAGCGCGCCCTCGAGCAGGCAGAGCGCCTGGTAGTCGTCGGGCCGCAACTTGATCGCCGCCTCGTAGAGCGGCACCGCGCGCGCGAAATCGCCGACCTGGAAGCAGTGCCGCGCATAACTGTAATGCGCCTCGAACGACGCGGGGTTGAGACGAATGGCTTCCTCGAAGTCCTGGTCCGCCTCCCTCGCCCGGCCCTGCAGGGAGAGCAGCATGGCACGCGCGACGTACGCCTCGGGCATGCGCGGCTCGAGCTCGAGCGCGCGCTGGCTCGCCGCGAATGCCTCGTCGAAATCCGCCTGGGTCATGCCGACGCGCCACAGGCCCTTGAGCGACTGGGCGTGCGCGATCCCCGCGTGGGCCTGCGCGAAGCGCTCGTCGCGCCGGATGGCCTCACGGAAGAACTCGATGGCCGGGCCCATCGCCGTGTCCGTCCCGTCGCGCAGGTGGGCCTGGCCGCGCAGGTAGAGGTCGTAGGCCTCGCCGTTGCTCGTGCCCCGGCGCTGGATCAGCTCGCGCTCCTGCTTGCTCAGCGAGACGCGGAGTGCCTGCACCATCTTCTGCGCGATCTCGGTCTGGATGGCGAACACGTCGCAGAGTTCGCGGTCGTAGCTCTCGGACCACAGGTGGTAGCCGTCCGCCGAACTCACGAGCTGCGCCGTGATACGCACGCGATCGCCCGCCTTGCGGACGCTGCCTTCCAGCACCGCGCCCACGCCGAGGGTGCGGCCGATCTCGCGCACATCCGCCGCGCGGCCCTTGAACTGGAACGACGAGGTCCGGGACGCGATGCGCAGGTCGCGTATGCAGCACAGCGCGTTGATGATCTCCTCCGCGATGCCATCGCAGAAGTATTCCTGGTCGCGCCCGGGACTCATGTCCACGAACGGCAGGATGGCAATGGAGTCGGGGGCCTCCGCAGCAGCGGCGGTCTCGGCCGCGGGCAATGCCGGCGCCGCGGATGCCGCCGGCAGCCCCTGCACCGCGGGTGCGGTCGCAGCAGGCAGGGCTGCCGGATCCGGCGGCGCGAATGTAGCTTCGGGCAATGGGACAGCAGCCGGCGTCCTCTCGATGCCCGTCGGCGTCACGTCGAACGCCCAGGCAAGAGCGCAGGCCAGCGGGAATCCCAGCGCCGCCAGCGTGATCACGAGCTTGAGCGTCCAGTGCGGCAGCCCCATGGGCTCGGAGATCGTGCCCGCCACCTGCACCAGGAGCCAGGCCACGACGAGATACACGGCGGCGACGCGCACGACCTTGCGGCGCCGCAGTTCCGCGAACCAATGCCCCAGCTTCGACCCGTCGTCGGACATCGCGCGCCACTACCCCCTCGCGCCGATTATAGGGGCGCCGGCCCTTCGGGTTGCCGCCCGTTATGTGCGGCCGAGGAACGCCTCGATCGCGCGGGCGAGTTCCAGGGGCCGCTCGTGGTGCAGCATGTGGCTCGCGTCCTCGATCACGCAGGGCTCGAGCCTGCGGATGATGCGCGCCATGTGCTCCGGCCGACCGTCCTCGCCGAGCCGCGGCAGGAACTCCGACTGCGCCGCGATCACGTACAGCACCGGCGCCACGATCTCGCTCCAGCAGGCCTCAGCTTCCTCGCGCCGGTACAGCACGGCATTCACGCGCTTGTGCCGCGGGTCGCCCAGCACCTGCACGGCGCCGCCTTCGACCGGCCGCGTCCAGGACTGCGCGATGAAGTGCGCTCGGTCCGGCGTGAGCCGGGGGTTGCGTCGCATGAGCAGGTGCGCGAAGGCCTCGAGTGACGGAAAGGTCGCGAGCCTGTGTTCGTGGCGCAGTTCCTTCAGCCATTCGCGGTAACGGCCCGGCGCCTGCGAAGACTCGGTGCGGGGCAGGCCGAAGCCCTCGATGCACACGACGCGGCTCACGCGCTCGGGGCGGATCCCGGCGTACAGCGTCGCGATGTTGCCGCCCATGCTGTGCCCGACCAGCGTGACCGGTGCGCCGGGCGACCAGAGGTCGAGGAGCGCGTCCAGGTCGCCGAAATAATCCGGGAACCAGTAGCCGTCGTCGGGCGACTCGCTGCGGCCGAATCCCCGCCAGTCCGGCGCGACGAATGCGTGCGTGTCGGACATCGCGTCCACGAGGAACTGGAAGGTGTCGCCGGTGTCCATCCAGCCGTGCAGCAGGACCACGAGCCCCTCGTCGCCGCCGGGCCAGCGGGTGACGTGGTGGCGCAGGCCACGCACTGCAACCTGCTCGTGGACCGGTGCGCGCCGGGGCTCGTAGATCTCGTGCATGGCTGGCGTACCGTAGTCGATGGCGTCGAGCATACCCGACGGCTGCGCCGCCGCGCCCGTTCGGTGCGGGGATCACAATTCCGCGGCGGCCCTATATAGTTCGCCGGCCCCGCACCACGCCCACCCATGCGCAAGATCCTCGTCTTCCAGCACGTCGCCACCGAACCGCTCGGCCACCTGGACCGGATGCTGCGCGAGTCCGGCGTGCGCATCCGCTACGTGAACTTCGGGCGAGAACCGCACGCCGAGCCCGACGTGCGCCGCTACGACGGGCTCGTGGTGCTGGGCGGGCCGATGAACGTGGACCAGGCCGACCACCTGCCTCACCTGCGCACCGAGATGGCGGCGATCCGCGAGGCCGTGACCGCGGGCAAGCCCATGCTCGGCATCTGCCTCGGCGCGCAGTTGCTCGCCGAGACCATGGGCGGGAAGGTGCATCCGAACCCGGTGCCGGAGATCGGCTGGTATCGCCTGCACACGACGCAGGCCGCGCACGAGGATCGGCTGTTCCGGCACTTCGAGCACCGGCCGCACTTCGTCTTCCAGTGGCACGCCTACACGTTCGCGCCGCCGCCGGGCGCGGTGCCGCTCGCGTGGACACGCAACTGCCGCAACCAGGCCTATCGACTCGGGGATTCCGCGTGGGGGCTGCAGTTCCACCTCGAGGCCGACGAAGCACTGATTGCTCGCTGGCTCGCGAGCGACGCCGGCCAGGCCGAGATCGACCAGTACTGGAGCCTGCGGAAGATCGCGCGCATCCGCGCCGAGACGACGCGCCACCTCGCGCTCGCGCAGCCGCTGAGCGATCGAGTGTTCGCGGAATTCGTAGAACTCGTGGGCCCGCGGGCGAAGGGTCTGGTGTTGCCGTCGCGTTAGTGGCCGCTCACTCCCGCCCAAGGAACATCCGGTAGGCCGGGTTGCCGGTCTCCTCGGTGTACGGATAGCCGAGTTCGCGGAGGTGCTGGGCGAACTCGTCCGCGTCTGCCGGCGCCACCTGCACCCCTGCGAGCACGCGCCCGTAGTCCGAGCCGTGGTTGCGGTAGTGGAACAGGCTGATATTCCAGCGCGCGCCCACGGCCTCGAGGAACCTGAGCAGCGCGCCGGGCCGCTCCGGGAACTCGAAGCGGAACAGGCGCTCGTGCGCGAGGCCGTGCGCGTGGCCGCCGATCATGTAGCGCACGTGCAGCTTCGCCATCTCGTCGTCGCTCATGTCGAGGACGCGATAGCCGGAACCGGCCACGAGGCCGACCAGCGCCTCCTTCTCGCGCCTGCCCTCGTGGAGCGCGACACCGACGAAGATCCGCGCGCTCGACGCATCGTCGTAGCGGTAGTTGAACTCGGTGACGCTGCGCCTGCCGAGGAGCTGACAGAAACCGAGGAAGCTGCCGGGCCGCTCCGGGATCTCCACCGCCAGCAGCGCCTCGCGCTGCGCGCCCACGTCGGCTCGTTCCGCCACGTGGCGCAAGCGGTCGAAGTTGATGTTGGCTCCGGAGTTGACGGCGATGAGCGTGCGGTCGGCGCAACCCTCGCGCACGACGTATTTCTTGATGCCCGCGACGGCGAGCGCACCAGCCGGCTCGGCGATGGTGCGGTTGTCCTCGAAGATGTCCTGCACGGCCGCGCAGATCTCGTCGGTGCTGACGAGGATCACCTCGTCCACGTATTTCTGCGCGAGACGGAAGGTTTCCTCGCCCACGCGACGCACCGCCACGCCATCGGCAAATATGCCGACGCGCTCGAGCGTTACGCGCTTACCGGCCCTGAGCGAGTCGTGCATGCTGGCCGCGTCCTCGGGCTCGACTCCGACGATGCGTATCTGCGGGTACAGGGACTTCACGTAGGCGGCAATTCCGGCGATGAGCCCGCCGCCGCCGATCGGAACGAAGATTGCGTCGATGGGTCCGGAGTGCTGGCGGAGGATCTCCATGCCGATCGTGCCCTGGCCGGCGATCACGTCCGGGTCGTCGAACGGGTGGACGAACGTGAGCCCGCGCTCGCGCGCCAGCTCGACCGCGTGCTCGAAGGCGTGGTCGAAATCGTCGCCGTGCAGGATGACCTCCCCGCCGAGGTCGCGCACGGCCTGCACCTTGATCTCCGGCGTGGTCTGCGGCATCACGATCACCGCAGGAATCCCCCGATGGCGGCCCGCGAGCGCCACGCCCTGGGCGTGGTTACCTGCCGACGCGCAGATGACTCCGCGGCGTGCGACCGTTTCCGACAGGTGGGAAATCTTGTTGTACGCGCCCCGCAGCTTGAAGGAGAAGACGGGCTGCAGGTCCTCGCGCTTGAAGAGAACCTGGTTGCCGAGGCGTCTGGAGAGCCTTGGTGCGGGCTCGAGCGGGGACTCGATGGCGACGTCGTAGACGTGCGCCTTCAGGATGCGTTCGACGTAGCTTTCTTGCATGGCATCGCGGGGGGTGGCCTGGCCGCTTACGTTAGCAGGAAAGCGCGGAGCGGAGCGTCCCGGCACTGCTTCTCGTTCAGGCCGGAGGGCCGCATACTGCGCCGCTTTCCAGGGCCCGGACCGTCGTCTTGCACATCGAACTCATGATGACCGTGATCGCCGGGACGAGCGGCGGACTCGCCGGCCTCGTCTGGAGCCGGCTCGTGTCGGCTCCCTGGATTACCAGAACCAGCGGCGGGGCCTACGGTGGCCAGGCCTCCGAGCCCGTTGTCCGGCAGGTCGCGGTCGCGCTGCTGTTCGCGGCCGCTGGTGCGGCGCTTGGGTTCCTGTTCTGGCTGGGCTGGGGACTGATCTCGCTGGTGAACGTGCCGTGGTACTCCGCGGGTCTCGTGTTCGGCACGCTGGCCTGGACCGGCGTCGCCCTGCCGCTGCTCGGCGTCCTCACGCTCAGGCTGCGCGGCCTTGGACGCACCGCGCTCGTGCTCGCAGTGGAGTGGTTCGTGACCTGCGTTGCGATCGGGCTGTCCTGCGCCCTCGCCTGGCACCGCTACGCCTGAGCGGCGTGGCGCGCCGCAGCGCGCCAGCCCTGCGTGTTCTCAGCGGTCGAGGAAATCCCGCAGGTGCCGCGCAACTTCGCCCGCGCCCGCGTCGAGCAGGCCACCGCCCTGTTCCGGGAGGTCCACCCTGTGGCACTCGCGGATCAGGCCATCGACCCGCCCGCTCATGTCCCAGAACTCGTCGCGAGGCCGCAGCACGAGGGTCAGTTGCCGGAGCAGCGGCAGGCGCTCGCCAGCCGAATAGTTCGCGGCCGCGGACGGGCCCCAGGAGGCCGCGTCGCCGGCGCGCATCGCGCCCGCAAGATCGTCGCCTATGCGTGCAATCGTCGCCTGCGCACCGCGCGAGCGACGAATGCGCTGCCACTCCTCGACGAGGTGGGTGCCGTCCTCGCGTGCCCGCGCCGGCCACGGGCGGGCGTTGAAGGCCTCCCGCTCCCGCGCGTCGAACACCGGCACGCCGGCCAGCACGACGCGACGGACCTGTTCCGGCCGCGCGATCGCAAGCTCGACCGCCGCGAGCGAGCCGGCCTGGTAGCCCAGCAGGTCCACCTGCCGCAGGCGCAGCGAGTCGATGAGGTCGCCGACCGCAGCCGCGTACTCCGCCATCGAAGGCGGTGAATCCGGCGCGTCGGACTCGCCGTGCCCGGGCAGGTCGGGCGCATAGACGCTGCGGTCCCTGCCGAGGTCGGAGAGCAGCGGACGAAACACCCGCCCCGACAGCGACCCCGGATGAATGCACACGAGCGGCGTCAGTTCGTCGAAACCGCCACTCGAGGGAAACGCGGTGTGCACGTGCAGCTGCCCGTACCGGCAATCGACGTACATCTTTCGGAGGTGAACGGTCACGGGCTGGGTCTTCCTGGCGAGGAGGCTGGAATTGCGCGCGGCGGCGCGGGTGCTTGAGCGTGTCACGGACGGTTGACCTCGGGATCTGCCTTCATTGCGGAGTGGATTCTCCGCGCCGCGGCCCCGGGTCACGTTGACTCAACTCTCACAAACGCGCCTGTTGACCTGACTTAATGCGCGCCGCACCGAGCGCGTCCGCTTATGTTGCACGACTCACGCCGATTCGAGGTACCACTCGTAGTCGCGGTCCGAGACCAGCGCACCGAATTTATCGCACTCGCGCCGCTTGATCGCGAGGAAGACCTTGAGGAATTCCGGGCCCAGCGCCCAGGAAAGGAACTCGGATTCCGCCGCCTTTTCGAGCGCGGCCTGCCAATGCGTCGGCAGTTCACCGCGCCGTGCCTGCTCGTAGCCGTTGCCCGTCACCGGCGGGCCCGGGTCGATGCGTCCCTCGATCCCCCGCTGCATCGCGGCCAGCACCAGCGCGGCCACGAGATACGGGTTCGCGTCGGCGCCCGCCACGCGGTGCTCGACGTGGCGGCTCGCGGGCGGGCCGGCCGGCACGCGCAGGCTGACGGAGCGATTGTTCACGCCCCAGGTCGGGGCCACCGGCGCATAGCTCATGGCGCGGAAGCGCCGGTAGGAATTCGCGTGCGGCGCGAACACCGCCATGCCGTCCGCCAGCGTGCTGCGCAGCCCGCCGATGGCGTGCCGCAGCAGCGGCGTCCCCGCGGGGTCCTCGCTCGCGAACGCGTTGCGCCCCTCCGCGTCCGCGAGGCTCGCGTGCAGGTGCATGCCCGTGCCCGCGAGCTCGGCGAACGGTTTCGCCATGAAGCAGGCGATGCAGCCGTGGCGGCGTGCAACGCCGCGGACGGCCCGCTTGAAGAGCACGGCCTCGTCCACGGCGCGCAACGCGCCGGCCCGATGCTCGAGCGTGATCTCGAACTGTCCCGGCGCGTATTCCGACATGAGTGTGCGCACCGGCAGGCCCTGCGCGCGGGCCGCCGCATACAAGTCGTCGAAGAGCGGCGACATGTCATCGAGCCGCCCGAGCCCGTAGGCGTCGATGTGCTTCCCGCGACGCGAGCTCAGCAGCCCGCGTGCCGGGCGCAACTGCCCGTCGTCGTCGCGCTCGAGCAGGTAGAACTCGAGCTCGACGGCGACCACCGGCGTGAGGCCGGCGGCGCCGAGCCGGTCGACGGCGCGGGCGAGCACGTGGCGCGGGTCCGCGCAGGCGGGCCGCCCGTCCAGCTCGAACATGGTGCCGAGCACCTGGGCCGTGGGCCGCTCGAGCCAGGGCGCGCGCGACAACGATCGCGGCACCGGGCGGCAACACAGGTCGGCGTCGCCCACCTCCCACACGAGCCCGGTCTCCTCGACGTCCTCGCCGGTGACGTCGAGCCCGAGTATCGAGCCCGCGACGTTGCGCCCGCTGCCGTAGAGTGTTTCAAGCTCCTCGCGCGCGATGTTCTTGCCGCGGCCGATGCCGTTCGCGTCCGTAATCACGAGCTGCACGGCCTCGATGTCCGGATTGGCGCCGAGGAACGCGCGTGCCTCGTCGGGCCCGCCGGTCGCTGGCGCTTGAGTGGCCTGGTCGCTCATGCCGTCGATAGTGACGGAACCGCTTCCGCAGTGGCAAGCTCGCGGATGCCGTCAGCACCGCTCATGTCGTTCCCCGCGCGCCACCAGGTGCGAGAATGGCCGACCAAGCGGTTCGCGCGGGACGAACATGACTGAAGTCTTCACCCTGGAACGCGACGCGTCGCTCCGCGACCTCAACACGCTGCGCGTCGCGGCGACGGCACGCTGGCTCGCGACCGTCGGCAGCGCGGCGGCGCTCCAGGAAGTCCTGGAGCGGCCGGAGTTCGCCGGTGCGCCGCTCATGGTGCTCGGCCAGGGCAGCAACGTGCTCTTCGCCGCGGACTTCGAGGGCCTGGTCCTGCGACCGGCATGGCGCAGGGCGCGCATCGCCCGCGACGACGGCGACGCGGCGCTGGTGCACGCCGAGGCGGGACTCGGCTGGGACGCGCTCGTGGACTGGACGCTCGCGCAGGGCCTCGCGGGGCTCGAGAACCTCGCGCTGATTCCCGGACTCGTCGGCGCGGCACCGATCCAGAATATCGGCGCCTATGGCGCCGAGGCCGGCGAGTTCATCACGGCCGTCGAGGCCTGGGATCGCCGCGACGCCGTTCATGCCCGGCTCCCGCGTGCGGGATGTCGCTTCGCCTACAGGGACAGCGTCTTCAAGCACGAGCCGGACCGCTGGATCGTCACCGCGGTAGAGTTCAGGTTGCCGCGCAGCCGCGAGCCGAACCTGGGCTACGCGGGGGTGCGCGAGGAACTCGCGGCCATGGGGCTCACGACGGCGACACCGACGCAGGTGGCGCAGGCGGTGCGTCGCCTGCGGCAGCGCAAGCTTCCAGATCCGGCCGTCGTCGCGAACGCCGGCAGCTTCTTCAAGAACCCGGTGGTACCGGCCGCGCTCGCGCAGGAGCTCGGCTCGGCGCACCCCGGCCTGCCCGTACACGCGTCGCAGGGCGGCGCGTGCAAGCTGTCCGCGGCCTGGCTCATCGAGGCCTGCGGCCTCAAGGGATTCCGCGCGGGCGACGCAGGAGTCTCGGCGCAGCACGCACTGGTGCTCGTGAATCACGGCGACGCAAGCGGTACGGAAATGCTCGGCCTCGCGCGTCGCGTCGCGGACTCCGTGGAACGGCGCTTCGGCGTGCGGCTCGAGCCTGAGCCGCGCATCGTCGGCGCGTCGTTCTAGACGCCGGCGAACCCGCGAGCCACGCCAGGGCGCCCGGCCCGCAGCGAGTCCGGTTGCCGCGGCCTACCAGGTCCCGACGCTGGGCATGCTCTGCCACGGCTCCTGGGGCGGAAGTGCCGCGCCCTTCTGCAGCAGCTCGACGGAGATGCCGTCCGGAGAACGCACGAAGGCCATGCGGCCGTCGCGCGGCGGACGGTTGATGGTCACGCCGTGTTCCATGAGACGGCGGCAGGCCGCGTAGACGTCGTCCACTTCGTAGGCGAGGTGCCCGAACGCGCGGCCCGTGCCGTACGGCTCCGGGTCCCAGTTCCAGGTGAGCTCGACCTGCGCGGACTCGTCGCCCGGCGCGGCCAGGAACACCAGGGTGAAGCGCCCCTGGGCGTTCTCGTAGCGGCGGACTTCGCGCAGTCCCAGCGCGTCGCAGTAGAAACGCAGCGACTCGGCGACGTCCGTCACGCGGACCATCGTGTGCAGGTATTTCATGGTTGCTGGCCCGTGAAAGTGCGCCGCGGCCGCGCGCTCAGAACATGCCGGTGGGACCGGACTCCTCTGCGCCGCGGCGGCCGCGCGACTCGATGAAGTCTCCCGTGATCATCTCGTCGTAGGCCTGGCCCGGACCGACCATCGGATACACGCCGGCATCCGGGTCGATGATGACCTCGAGGAACGCGGGGCCGGCGAACTCGATGAATTCCTTCACCACGCGCGGCACGTCCTCCTTGCGGTCGAGCCGCACCGCGAACCGGAATCCGTCGGCCTGCGCGGCCTTGACGAAATCCTTCTTGTGCAGCGACTTGTCGCTCGCCGACAGCCGGCCCTTGAAGAAGAGCTTCTGCCACTGCCTGACCATGCCGTCACCGAAGTTGTTGAGCACCACGACCTTCACCGGCAGGTCGTAGGTCGTGACCGTCTCGAGCTCGCCCAGGTTCATGCGCATGCTGCCGTCGCCGTCCACGTCGATGACGAGACGATCGCGGCGCGCAAACTGGGCGCCGATCGAAGCCGGCAGCCCGAAACCCATCGTGCCCATGCTGCCCGAGGTGAGCCACAGCCGGGGCTCGCGGAAATCGAAGTACTGGGCGGCCCACATCTGGTGCTGGCCCACACCGGTCGCGATGATCGCCGCGCCCTTCGTCAGGCGATTGATCTCCTCGATCACGTAATACGGCTGGATCAGCCCGCTCGCGCGGTCGTAGTTCATCGCGTGCTTCTGCCGGAGCGCATCGAGGTGCGCATGCCACGCGGACCAGTCGCGGGCGAAGCCCGCGCCCCTCGCGCGCCCGCGCAGCGCCTGGAGCGCCGACGGCAGCAGTCCGACGTGGCTCCACTGCACGCGCTTCACCTTGTTGATCTCGGAGGCGTCCACGTCGATGTGCGCGATCCGCCGCGCGTTCGGCGCGAAGCGCTCCGGAACGCCGGCGACGCGGTCGTCGAAGCGCGCGCCGAGCGCGATCAGGAAGTCGCAGTCGTCGACCGCGTAGTTCGCAAAGGCCGTGCCGTGCATGCCGAGCATGCGCATGGCGAGCGGGTGAGTCGTGTCGATGGCGCCGATGCCCATCAGCGTCGTGACGACCGGGATGCCGAACTCGGTCGCGAATCGGTGCAGCTCGTCCGCGCCGTTGCCGTTGATGACGCCGCCGCCGGCGTAGATGAGCGGCCGCTCGGACTCGCCGAGCATCGCAATGAATGCATCCGCCTGCTCGACCGAGATCGCGCTCTTCTCGAGGCTCGCCATGCGGTGGCGATAGCCGCGAACGTCGAGGTGTCCCTCGCCCTTGAACGGCCCCTGCCAGTTCTGCACGTCCTTCGGGATGTCGATCACGACCGGGCCGGGGCGGCCGGTGCGCGCGATCTCGAAGGCGGTGCGGACGGTCGCCTCGAGCCGCTCGGGGTCGGTGACCAGGAAGCAGTGCTTGGCGACCGAGCCCATGATGTTTGAGACCGGCGCTTCCTGGAATCCGTCACTGCCGATCGCGGCGGTCGGCACCTGCCCGCAGATGACCACGATGGGCACGGAATCGGCGGCGCAGTCGCGCACCGGCGTGACCGTGTTCGTCGCGCCCGGACCCGAGGTGACCATGCACACGCCGACGCGGCCGCTGGCCCTCGCGTAGCCTGCCGCCATGAAACCCGCGCCCTGTTCGTTGGCGGGCACGATCAGCGGCATCGGCGCCCCGTGGCCCGGCGCGGCCTGGGCCTGGTTGTAACGGAACACCGCGTCGTAGGTCGGCAGGATCGCCCCGCCGCTGTAGCCGAAAATGGTGTCCACGCCCTCGTCCGCGAGAACCTGCACGATGATCTCCGCGCCGGACATGACCTGGCCGGCCCTGGGATGGGCTCCGTGACCCACGGTGGCGTGGCTCTGCTTCACTTAGAAGTCCTGTCTGGCGAACCGCGAAAAATCGTGCTGCGGTGCAACGGAGACTAGCAGCCGCATCCGTACCCGTCCATCTAGGCGGACCCGGGCCCATCCCCTATGCTTCCCCAGTGGCCGGGGCGACGAGCCAGTCGCAAAAGGCCTCTAAATCAACTGGTTATGAAAGTGCGGCGGAATCGATCCGCAGGCGGGACCACCGTGAAGAGCATGCGCCACATCATTTCCGTCACGCTGCAGAACGAGGTCGGCGCCCTGAACCGCGTCGCCGGGCTTTTCGCGACTCGCGGCTACAACATCGAATCGCTGAGCGTGGCGCCGACCGACGACCCTTCGGTCTCGCGACTGACCGTCGTCACCACCGGAAGCGACGCCATCATCCAGCAGATCTCGAACCAGCTGCTCAAGCTGGTGGACGTGGTGGACGTCGAGGACGTCACCCGCGAGGAGCATTTCGAGCGCGAACTCCTGCTCATCAAGGTGAAGGGCAAGCCGACGCTGGTGGGCTCCCTGTGGTCCGCGACCCAGCGGGCAGGCGGACGCGTCCTCTGGGACGCGGCCGACAGCTTCACCATCGAGCTCACGAGCAACGAGGCGGAGATCAATCGCTTCATCGGCGAGGTCTCGAACTTCGGCGAGGTCCTCGAGGTCGTGCGCTCCGGCGCGCTGGCGATCCAGAAGGGCAAGGAGATCCTGGAGTCCTGACGAGTGACCCGTGACTGGTGACTCGTGACCAGTCGCGCCTGACGCCGG
>Ga0209253_10000535_pt1 | contig 32817 bp, 31 predicted proteins | sample FrelakmetBRP12BR_FD_187145 | JGI IMG/M metagenome (GOLD analysis project Ga0209253, IMG submission 187145) | Freshwater lake sediment microbial communities from the University of Notre Dame, USA, for methane emissions studies - BRP12 BR (SPAdes)... | ecosystem: Environmental > Aquatic >... | reverse complement strand
CAGCATGCCGAAGATCCACAGCAGCTCGCGCGGCTTCTGGTACGACCCGTACAGCAGCGCGCGGAACATGTGCAGGTAGACGACGATGAAGAACGCCGACGCGCCGGTCGAGTGCATGTAGCGGATCAGCCAGCCCCACTCCACGTCGCGCATGATGTACTCGACGGAACTGAAGGCCTCGGTCGCCGAGGGCTTGTAGTTCATCGTCAGGAAGATGCCGGTGATGATCTGGATGACCATCACCAGCAGCGCGAGCGAGCCGAAGTAGTACCAGAAATTCATGTTCTTCGGCGCGTAGTACTCCGCGACCTGCGACTTCCACAGCGCGGTCATCGGGAAGCGCTCGTCGATCCACGCGGTGAGCGCCCCGAGGCGCCCATTGCCGGCCTTCGCGGTCTGGCTGGTGCTGCTCATCACGCGTTCTCCGCTTCTTCAGCGCCGATCAGGATCCGCGTATCGCTCAGGTAGCGGTACGGCGGCACCGGCAGATTGGTCGGCGCCGGCACGTTCTTGAAAACGCGGCCCGACAGGTCGAAAGTCGAACCGTGGCAGGGGCAGAAGAATCCGCCCGGCCAGTTCGCGGTCACGGTCGCGTCGCCGGGCGTGAACTTGTCGAGCGGCGCGCAGCCGAGGTGCGTGCACACGCCGACGAGCACGAGGTACTCGGGCTTCAGTGCGCGCGCCACGTTCCTCGCGAACTCGGGCTGGTCCGACTCGTTCGACTCCGGATCGCGCAGCTCGCCATCGATGCCCTCGAGCTGGGCCAGCATCTGCGGCGTGCGGTTCACGATGAAGATCGCGCGGCCGCGCCACTCGACCTTGAGCATCGCGCCCGCCTCGAGCTTGCCGATGTCCACCTCGACCGGCGCGCCGAGCGCGCGAGCGCGCGCGCTGGGTTTCCAGGAGGCGAGGAAGGGAACCGCGACAAAGGCGGCGCCCACGGCGCCGGTCGCAACGGTGGCGACGGTCAGGAAGTGACGCCTGCCCGTATCGACTACTTCGGTCATCCAGCGATCTCCTCGGCGGAACCAGGTGCTGCCGAGGCGGTCTGGGAAGGCCGCAACGGACAGCACGGAATTATAGCGGATCGCGGATGGCGGATCGCGGACAGGGGAAGAAAAGACACCGGTTCTGGTGGATCGGCATCGCGCGCTTGCCAGAGACCGGATGCACCGGCCATCAGGACTATCCCCTATCCGCGATCCGCCATCCGCTCGTCCAGCCCTACTCCGCCACTCTCCGGATCTGCGCCCCCAGCCCCTGCAGCTTCTCCTCGATGCATTCGTAGCCGCGGTCGATGTGGTAGATCCGCTCGACCTCGGTGGTGCCCTCCGCGACCAGGCCCGCCAGGACCAGGCTGGCCGACGCCCGCAGGTCCGTGGCCATCACCGGCGCGGCGGTCAGCTTCGGCACGCCTTTGATGATGGCCGTATTACCCTCCAGGCGGATCTCGGCCCCCATGCGCCGCATCTCGAGCATGTGCATGAACCGGTTCTCGAAGATGGTCTCGACGATGGTGCCGACACCGTCGGCGACCGTATTGAGCGCGGCAAACTGGGCCTGCATGTCCGTCGGGAAGCCCGGGTGCGGCGCCGTGCGTATGTCCACCGCCTGGGGCCGCCGCCCGTGCATGTCGACCTCGACGAAACCTTCGCCGCGAGTGACCGATGCCCCCGCCTGCTCGAGCTTGGCGAGAACGGCATCCAGGTGCTCGGCCCGTGCGCCGCGTGCTCGCACCCTGCCGCCGGTAATCGCGCCGGCCACGAGGTAGGTGCCGGCCTCGATGCGATCGGGAAGCACTTCGTAGTTCGTGCCGTGCAATGTTTCGACGCCTTCGATGACGATGGTGTCGGTGCCGTGGCCCGTGATCCGCGCGCCCATCGAATTCAGGAACAGCGCCAGGTCGGCGATCTCCGGCTCGCGGGCCGCGTTTTCGAGGATCGTGCGCCCCTCGGCCAGTGCCGCTGCCATCATCAGGTTCTCGGTGCCGGTGACCGTGACCGTCTCGAGCACGATCCGGGCACCCTTGAGACGGCCCGCCCGGGCCTTGATGTAACCATTCTCGATGTGCACGTCGGCGCCCATCGCCTGGAGTCCCGCGACGTGGATATTGACCGGCCGGGCGCCGATCGCGCAGCCGCCCGGCAGCGACACGTCGGCCGAGCCGTAACGGGCCACGAGAGGCCCGAGCACCAGGATCGCGGCCCGCATCGTCTTGACGAGTTCGTATGGCGCGAAGGTCTCCCGCGTCGTGCGGGGATCGACCTCGATGCGCATCCGCTCGTCGATCGTGACGCTCGCGCCCATGCGCCCGAGCAGCTCGATCATGGTCGTCACGTCGCGCAGGTGCGGCACGTTGCCGATCGTGACCAGCCCGTCGGCCAGCAGCGCGCCGGCGAGGATCGGCAGCGCGGCATTCTTTGCCCCGGAGATGCGCACCTCGCCGTCGAGCGGCACGCCACCGCGGATCTGCAGCTTGTCCATGCGCCCGCCCGGCTCAGGCGCCGCCGGAGGCCACGCGCCACTCGTCCGGCGTGAACGCCTGGATCGAGAGCGCGTGGACCTCGCGGCCCATGCGCGCGCCGAGCCCGGCGTACACAAGCTGGTGGCGCTGCAGCGGCCGCTTGCCCTCGAACTGGCGCGCGACGACGATCGCGTCGAAATGCGTATCGTCCTCGGTCGCAACCCGGACCTCGGCGTCGGGCAGGCCCGAAAGAATCAGTTGCGTCACCTCGTCGGCGGTCATGGGCGGGCTCGCGGTCGGGAGTAAGGGAGCGGCAGTTTAACGCGTCAGGCGCCAGGGCGGGCCGCGGGCCACCCATCGCAGGCCGCGGGCTGCAGACGCCGGTCGGTAGTACACTGCGCCCCGGACGCCGCCACGCCACTCTTCACTATCCGCTATCCGCTATCCGCTTTCCGCTCAACACGCCCATGTCTCCCGCAGACCCATTGATTGCCCGCGGACGCCGGGTGCTGGCCACCGAGGCGCAGGCCGTCGCCGCGCTGGAGGACCGGCTCGGCGAGGAATTCGCCAGGGCCTGCCGGATCATGCTTGCCTGCGAAGGCCGCATCGTCGTCACGGGCATGGGCAAGTCCGGTCACGTCGGCAGCAAGATCGCGGCAACGCTCGCGAGCACCGGCAGCCCCTCCTTTTTCCTGCACCCGGCCGAGGCGATCCACGGCGACATCGGCATGATCACGGCCAAGGACGTCGTGCTCGCGCTGTCGAATTCCGGCGAGACCGGCGAGCTGCTGACGATCCTGCCGGTGATCAAGCGGCTCGACGTGCCGTTGATCGCGCTGACCGGCAACGGTTCGTCGACGCTGTCGCGTTACGCCACCGTGACGCTCGACGTCAGCGTTCCGGCCGAAGCCTGTCCCCTCAACCTCGCGCCGACGGCCAGCACGACGGCGACGCTCGCGATGGGCGACGCGCTCGCCGTCGCGATTCTCGAGGCGCGCGGCTTCACCGAACAGGATTTCGCGCGCTCGCACCCCGGCGGCAGCCTCGGGCGGCGCCTGCTGCTGCACGTGGAGGAAGTGATGCGCCGCGGCGCCGACCTGCCGGCCGTCGGGCCGGACACACCGCTCAGCGCCGGCCTGATGGAGATGAGCCGCAAGGGCCTCGGCATGACGACGGTCGTGGACGAATCGCGCCGCGTGCTCGGCGTCTTCACCGACGGCGACCTGCGCCGCGCGCTCGACCGGCAGCTCGACCTGCACGCCACGCCGATGCACGAGGTCATGACGGCCAGCCCGAAGACGGCGCGGCCGCGGATGCTGGCGGCCGAGGCGGTGCACCTTATGGACGCGCACCGGATCACGGCGCTGCCGGTCGTCGACGATGCCGGCACGCTCGTCGGCGCGCTCAACGTCCACGACCTGCTGCGCGCCGGGGTCATGTAGCCGATGGACGCAGTGCTCGAACGCGCGCGGCGCATCCGCCTGCTGGTGCTCGACGTCGACGGCGTGCTGACCGACGGCCGCCTGTACCTCTCGGCGTCCGGCGAGGAGTTCAAGGTCTTCCACGTGCGCGACGGCTCAGGAATCGTCGCCGTGCGCCGGGCGGGCATCGAGGTCGCGATCATCTCCGGACGGGATTGCGGCGCCGTCGTGCGCCGGGCCGCTGAACTCGGCATCCGCCACGTGCGCCAAGGCGTGGCGGACAAGGGCGCGGACCTCGACGTGCTGCTCGGCGAGCTCGGCATCGCCGCCGACGAGACGGCCTGTGTCGGCGACGACACGCCGGACGCGCCGTTGCTGCAGCGCGCGGGCCTAGCGATCGGCGTCGCAGACGCGCACCCGGCGCTGCTCGCCGCGGCGCACTGGGTCACTCAAGCGAAGGGCGGCCGCGGCGCCGTGAGGGAAGTATGCGATCTGCTGCTCAGCGCGCGCGCGTCCTGAGGCGCCGCCTGGCCACGGCCGCCGCGACGCTGGCCGGCGCGCTGCTGGCCTATGCCCTGTTCAGCGGACGCATCGACGAAGAGATCGATGCCGCCACGGCCGACGACGAGCGCGGCTATTATCTGACGACCGCGACGCTCACGGAAATGGGACCGGACGGATCGCCGCGCATCGTCCTGCGCGCCGATTCGATCGAGCAACGGCTGTCCGACGGCAGCGTGCTGCTCTACAACCTTGCCGTCGATTACCAGACCGCAGAGGCCGGCGCCTGGACCGTCACGTCCCAGCGCGGCCGCATGCCGCCCGATCATGGGTCGCTGCTGCTGTCGGGCGACGTGCTGGTCAAGGGGCAGGAGACGCGCGGCACGGCCGTGATCCGCACCGACAACCTCGCCTACGACACCGCAAGCAGCGTGATCCAGACGACGGATCCGGTCACGGTTCAATTCGGCGCACATCACCTCGAGGGTCGCGGATTGCGGGTCGTGCTGAACGACGCAACACTGCGACTGGAATCGAACGTACATGGCCGCTTCAATCCTTGACTCTGCCGGCCGCCGGGCCGCGCTGTTCCTCGGCTGCGCGCTGCTGACGGGCGCGCCCCCTTGGGCGGCAACGACGCACAATGCCCAGGCGCCGATCAACCTCGAAGCCGCCTCGACCGATTTCGACTACCGCAACAACACGCTGTTGTTCCGCCGGGTCAAGATCTCGCAGGGCACGCTGCAGGTCGAGGCGCAGGAAGCGAGCGCGACGGGCCTCGAGTTCGAGAATTCGCAGTGGAGCTTCAAGGGACAGGTGCGGATCACGGTGCCCGACGGCAAGCTCGCCTCCGACCTGGCGACGGTGACGTTCCGCAACAACGAGATCTCGCGTGCGCTGGTCCAGGGCGGGCCGGCCACGTTCGAGCAGCGCCTGGAAGACGGACGACTGGCGCAGGGGCGCGCGAAATCGATCGAGTACGACGTGGGCGCGGCGACGGTTCGGCTACTCGGCGACGCCTGGCTCAGCGACAGCCGCAACGAGATTCGCGGCAACACGCTGGTCTACGACATCGCGCGACAGCGTGTCGCTGCGAATCCCGACGAGACGGACCCGGGCGGCGTGCGCATCACGATCAATCCGCAGCAGAAGAAGCCCGTCACGCCGGAAGCGCCGCCACAGGAGCCGGCGCCGTGAGCCTGCTGCGGGCGGAGGCCCTCGGCAAGCGATATCGGTCGCGGCAGGTCGTCGCGAACCTCTCGCTCGAGGTGTCGTCAGGCGAGGTCGTGGGACTGCTCGGACCGAACGGCGCGGGCAAGACCACGGCCTTCTACATGATCGTGGGGCTGGTGCCGTGCGACGACGGCCGCATCTGGCTCGACGACCGCGAACTCACGGGCCTGCCGATGCACCGGCGCGCGCGGCTGGGCCTCGGTTACCTGCCGCAGGAGGCCTCGGTCTTCCGCAAGCTCACGGTCGAGGACAACATCCGCGCGATCCTCGAAACGCGCGACGACCTCGACGACGACTCCGCGCTCGACGCCGCGCTCGAATCGCTGCTCGAGGAGCTGCACATCGGCCACATCCGCGGCAGCTCGGGGATGAGCCTGTCGGGCGGCGAGCGCCGGCGCGTCGAGATCGCCCGCGCGCTAGCGGCCGAGCCGCGCTTCATCCTGCTCGACGAGCCGTTCGCCGGCGTGGACCCGATCTCGGTGGACGACATCCAGCGCATCATCCGGCACTTGAGCGCGCGCAACATCGGGGTGCTGATCACGGACCACAATGTCCGCGAAACGCTCGGCATCTGCAGTCGCGCGTATATCGTCAGCGCCGGAAGTGTGATCGCGTCCGGATCCGCGCAAGAGATTCTTGCCAATCCTCAGGTGCGTGAGGTCTACTTGGGGCAGGATTTCCGACTCTGACCACGGAGGGCACGCCGCCTCCCAGGCCCCGAACCTCGATGCTCAAGCCGGCCCTGCAACTCAAGCTCGGTCAGCAGCTGACCATGACGCCGCAGCTCCAGCAGGCCATCCGTCTGCTGCAGCTGCCCGTCCTCGAACTGCAGGCCCAGGTCCTCGAGGCACTCGAGAGCAACGTGATGCTCGAGGCCGAGGAAGAGGAGCAGATCGACCTCGCCTCGCTCGACCAGCCGGCGCCACAGGGCGAGGACGACGACGGCGTCGTCGAATCGACCGACGAGATCGTCGTCGAGATGGAGGATCCCTGGGCCGAGTCCTCGACGCCGTCCGGGGACGGCCGCGGACCGGACGACGACGACCGGCCGCTCGAGTTCACCGACGAGCGCGAGCGCGACCTGCACCAGCACCTGGTCTGGCAGCTCGAAGTGAGCCGGCTCGACCCGCGCGAGGTCTGGATCGGCGAGGCGCTGGTGGACGCGCTGAACGACGACGGTTACCTGACGGAAACCGTGGCCGACATCGCGCGCAGCCTGAGCGCCGACCTGCCCGTGACCGAGGACGACGTCGCGCAGGTGCTCGCGTTCATCCAGACACTCGACCCGGCCGGCGTCGGCGCGCGCAATGCCGCCGAGTGCATCTGCCTGCAGCTCGCGCAGCTCGAACCCGCAACCACGGGGCGCGACCTCGCGCTCGTGATCGCGCGTGACCACCTGCAGGAAGTGGCCGATCGCAACCTCATCGCGCTGCGCCGCCTGTGCGACGGCGACGAGGACCTGCTGCAGGCCGCGCTTTCGCTGATCCGCGGTTGCAATCCCCGGCCGGGATCCACCTTCGCGGGCGGCCAGGCGGAGTACATCGTTCCCGACGTGTTCGTGAAGCGCACTGACCAGGGCTGGTCGGTCGAGATCAACCCGGCCTCGGTGCCACGGCTCAAGGTAAACCAGGGCTACGCGAGCCTGGTGGCGCGATCGGCCGACTACGCGACGCTGCGCGCCCAGCTGCAGGAGGCGCGCTGGCTGATCCGCAGCCTCGAGATCCGCAACGACACGCTGCTCAAGGTCGCGCGCACCATCGTGAGGCGCCAGGCGGCGTTTCTCGAGGAAGGCGAAGAGGCGATGCAGCCCATGATCCTGCGCGACGTCGCGGAAACCGTCGGCATGCACGAATCGACGATCTCGCGCGTGACGACCGGCAAGTACATGCACACGCCGCGCGGCATCTTCGAATTCCGTTTCTTCTTTTCGAGCCACGTCTCGGGCGCCGGCGGCGAGGAGGTTTCCTCGACTGCGATCCGGGCCCGCATCCGCAAGCTGATTGCGGACGAAGAACCGGGCAAGCCGCTGAGCGACGCGCAGCTGGCCGGCATCCTGGCGCAGGACGGCGTCAAGGTCGCGCGCCGCACGGTGGCCAAGTACCGCGAGGCCATCGGCCTCGCGTCTTCCAGCGAACGGAGGCACGCGACGGCGCAGGACCGGGCCTGACCTCAGAAACTCGGTCGCCTGCCGTCAGTCGAAACTTTGCAGCACAACGAACAGCCAGGAGGAGAAGACGATGCGATTGCACTTGAGCGGACATCATGTCGACGTCACCCCGGCCCTGCGCAGGTACGTGGAACGCAAGCTCGGACGCATCGTGCGGCGTTTCGACCGGGTGATCGAGGTGCAGTGCACGCTGACGGTGGACAAACCGCGCTACCGTGCGGAATCGATCGTGTTCGCACGGGGCCCGACGGTCCACGCGGCCGCCGAGGCGGATGACATGTACGCGGCCATCGACGCGCTTGCCGACAAGCTTGGCCGCCGCGTGCGCAAACAGAAGGAGCGCATCCGCGACCACCGCGCGCCCGAGGCGCAAAAGCACGGCCTCGCGCCGGCCCACTGACCCTCGACAGCCGATGCGACTGATCATCGTCAGCGGTTTGTCGGGCTCCGGCAAGAGCGTCGCGCTCAACATGCTGGAAGACCTCGATTATTACTGCGTGGATAACATCCCCGCAGGCCTGCTGCCGGGATTCATCGCCTACACCGTGCGCACCAGCGAGCCCGCCTACCGCCTGACGGCGGTCGGCGTGGACGCGCGCAATCGGCCCGAGGACCTCGACGACGTTCCGCAACTGGTCGAGGGCCTGCGCCGCAGCGGCATCGAGTGCGAGATGCTGTTCCTGCGCGCCGGCAACGAAATGCTGCTCAAGCGCTTCAGCGAAACGCGCCGGCGCCATCCGTTGAGCCGCACCGGCATCGGGCTGCAGGAAGCCCTCGAGCAGGAACAGCGGCTGCTGGCGCCGCTCGCGAACGCGGCCGACCTGACGATCGACACCTCGCGGCTATCGGTGCACGAGTTGCGAGAACTGATCCGCGAGCGCGTCGTCGATCGCCGGTCGGGCGGTCCCTCGCTGCTGTTCCAGTCCTTCGCCTACCGGCACGGCGTGCCCGACGATGCGGACTTCGTCTTCGACGCGCGCTCGCTGCCCAATCCGTACTGGGAACCCTCGCTGCGGGATCACACGGGTCGCGACGATGCGGTCGCGCAGTTCATGGACCGCCACGACGAGGCCGCCCGCTTCCTCGAGGACGTCACCGCGTTCCTCGATCGCTGGCTACCGTCGCTGGTGCGCTCGAATCGCAGCTACCTGACGATCGCGGTCGGCTGCACCGGGGGCCAGCACCGTTCGGTCTACCTCGCCGAGAAGCTCGCGGCCCATTTCAACGGTCGGCTCGGTCGTGCGCTGATACGCCACCGCGATCTGGCGAGTCGGCGGCACGAGTAGACGCGGCTGCGTCGTTTCCGCGCCTGATCTGCGCGTATGGGGAGTCTTTTCCCGCTCCCGGTCTCGCGCGCTTCGGATCAATGGGTGCACAGAAAATCTGGGACATTCACCCTTTTTCGCGCAGCACAGCGAAAAAGGGTGAACGTCCCCTATTTTCTGTGCACCCATTGATCCGGCGGTCCCTTGCGCCGTCGGTCCCTCGGCGCCATGCCGGTGCCAGCCGCCGGGCGCGCGGCGGACGCCTCGGTCCAGCGACGGCGCGGCGGCACTCGACAGGGAGCGGGAAAAGACTCCCCATACGCGCAGCTCAGTCGCTGTGACGTAGCAGCATCACCGGCGCCTCGCGGCGCCTTCCGCGACAGCGTAAAGTCGCGCGCGATGACTGCCGAACCCCAGACACAAAACCTGACCCGCCTGCAGGCGCTGCGGCAGGCGCTCGATGAGGGCACGCGCCACAAGGTGCACCGCCAGGTCAACGCGATGCACCCGGCGGAGATTGCATCGCTGCTCGAGTCGTTGCCGCCGGCGCAGCGCGAGGTCGTCTGGGACCTCGTCGATCCGGAACTCGAGGGCGACGTGCTCGTCGAGCTGAACGAGGAGGTCCGGGCGGACCTGATCCGCGACATGGAGGCGGACGAGCTGGTCGCGGCCGCCGAGGGGCTCGAACTCGACGACCTCGCGGACCTGCTGCGGGAACTACCGGAGAACGTGCACCAGAAGGTGCTGCGCTCGATGGACTCGCGCGACCGGGAGAGGCTGCACGCGGTACTCGCCTACGAACCGGACACGGCCGGCGGCCTGATGAACACCGACACGGTCAGCGTTCGCCCGGACGTGACGCTCGAAACCGTGCTGCGCTACCTGCGCATGCGCGGCGACATACCCGACAACACCGATTCGCTGTTCGTCGTGAACCGCCACGACCGGTATCTCGGCGTGCTCGACCTCGCGGCCCTGCTCACCGAGGATCCGGAACGGACCGTCGGCGAGGTCATGGAGACCGAGGTACCCGGCATCGCGCCCGCGACCTCGGCGTCCGAGGTGGCGAGCCTCTTCGAGGATCGCGACCTGCTGTCGGCCGCGGTCGTCGACGCCGAAGGCCGCCTGCTCGGGCGCATCACCGTGGACGACGTCGTGGACGTGATCCGCGACGAAGCCGAGCACTCGGTCATGAGCATGGCCGGCCTCGACGAGGAAGCGGACATGTTCGCAGGCGTCGTGCCAAGCGCCCGCCGGCGCGGTGTCTGGCTGGGCGTGAATCTCGGCACCGCGTTCCTGGCCGCCTGGGTCGTCGGGCTCTTCGAGGCCACGATCGAGCACATCGTCGCGCTCGCGGTGCTGATGCCGATCGTGGCCAGCATGGGCGGCGTCGCCGCGACGCAGACGCTGACGCTGATGGTGCGCGGCATCGCGCTCGGCCAGGTCGAGCGAGCCAATGCGCGCTGGCTGCTCACCAAGGAAGTCGCGGTTGCGTTGTTGAACGGCGTCGCCTGGGCCACGGTCGTGGCGGCGGTCGCGTTCCTGTGGTTCCGCAGCTGGAAGATCGCGGCCGTGATCTTCGCCGCGATGATGGTCAACCTGTTCGCAGCGGCGCTCGCCGGCGTGATCGTACCGCTCGTGCTGAAGCGGTTGGGCGTGGATCCCGCGGTGGCCGGCGGCGTGGTCGTCACGACGGTGACCGACGTCGTGGGATTTGCGTCGCTGCTGGGGCTCGGCACGCTGGTGCTGATGTAGGAGAATGACCCATCGACGGTGCGATCGAAGCAGCCCGTGTGCGGGTGGAACGAAGGTGAGCGCCTCTCCCCGACTGGCGGCCGTCCTCTGGGACGTGGATGGCACGCTCGCAGAGACTGAACGCGATGGTCATCGCGTGGCGTACAACCGCGCGTTCGAGGCCTGCGGCCTGGCCTGGCGCTGGAATGATCGCGACTACGGCCCGTTGCTGCGCGTCAGCGGCGGCTTCGAGCGGCTGATGCACGACATGGCGAGCCGGGCGGATGCGCCAGCCAGCGTCGAGGAGCGTGCGGCGCTGGCGCGTGCCATTCACGCGAGGAAAAACACGTACTACGCCGAGCTGGTGCGTGACGGGGTCATTCCGCTGCGTCACGGTGTCATGGCTCTCATGCGGGAGTGTCGCGAGCGCGATCTGGCCATGGGCATCACGACGACGACGAGTCGGGCGAACGTCGATGCGCTGCTCACGGTGCATCTCGGGGAAAACTGGCGCCCGTGGTTTGCGGTCGTCGTGTGCAGCGAGGACGTTCAGCGCAAGAAGCCGGACCCGGAGGTCTATGTGCGTGCTGTGGCGGCGTTGGGTTTGAGCCCTCACCGCGCGCTCGCGATCGAAGATTCGCCGGATGGGGCGGCCGCGGCGATCGCAGCGGGTGTGCCCGTCATCGTCGCACGCAGCGCCTACTTTGCCGGCGCGCACATCGACGCGGCACTGGCCGTCGGGCCGGGTCTGCACGAGCGACCGGGATGGCAACCGACGCTGAGCTTGCAGAACGACTCTGGGGCGATGGTGGGTCTGGAGGACCTCGAGGCGTGGTGGCGGCTCACGCAGGATGCGACGCAATCGCGCCTCGAGGCGTATGGCGAGGGAAAGGACGCCGAACGCGGCCAGGGCGCCTGATCAGCGCCGCCCTGACCCGAAGATGACAGCGAGTCGTCAGGCGCGCGCGGCGTCCTTCAGCTTCTTCATCGGACGCACCTTGACCTTCACCGTCGCGGGCTTGGCCTTGAAGGTCGCCGGCTCGCCGGTAAAGGGATTGATGCCCTTGCGCGCCTTCTTCGCGGGCACGTTAGTGACGGTGATCTTCAGCAGTCCCGGCAGCACGAAGGTGCGCGGGCCTTTCTTGCTGATCGAGGCGTGGATCGTCTCTTCGAGCGCGGCGAGCAATGCGCGCACGTCCTTTGCGGCGACCTTTGCTGCATCTGCGAGGTGAGCGACCAATGCGGACTTGGTCAGCACGCTCTTGATCGATTGCGGGGCCTTCGGGGCCGCCTTCCGGGCGGGCTTCTTCGCTGACTTCTTCGCGGGCTTACGAGCGGATCTATTGGCTTTTGCCATGGGTAAACGATGACCTCTTGAATGATGGATGCATGCGATCGATTGCGATCGCGCGGGCGCACGTTATGGGAAAGTGATGGGAATGCCAAGCATTTCCGGCACCGGCACGCTGCAGGTTCAGCAGCGCGGCGGGCAGCATCGGGCCGCGGGATCCGAATTACCAGCCTAGCGCAGGTAAGCCTCGATCTCCTCCCGCCGCGCCAGGGCGTCCGCGTGCCCGAGGCGCATCAGTTCGGTCGTGTACGCGGATTCGAACAGCAGGTAGCTCGCGAGCAGGCCGCCACGCGCCTCCAGTGCGCCGATAGTGCGCAGCAGCGTGCGCAGGCTGCGTGGCATCGCGCGCAGGTGCTTGCGCGCGATCGCGGTGGGATCGTCGCTCGGCTGGATCACCAGCACCTCGATCGGCCGGCGCCGCGGTTCGGGGCCCATCTGGTCGGCGTGCAGGATCGTGTTGATCTGCCGCAGGCGCTCGAGGTCGATCGACAGCCCGTCTGTGAACAGCGAATCGAGCACGAAGCCGAGCAGGTGGCCGGGGCTGGGCGGCGTATCCACGGATCCATCCGCAGGCGACGCGGCCGACTCCGCTCGCGTGCCGACGACGAGCACGCGGTTTGCACCGAGGTGCACGGCCGGACTGAGTGGCGCGAGCTGGCGCATCGCACCGTCGCCGTAGTGGTCCCCGTCGACGCGCGCCGAAGGAAACAGGAACGGAATCGCGGAACTCGCCATCAGCACGTCGAGGTCGATGGTTCGCCGCACTCCGGCGCGGCGCACACGACTCCACTCGTGGATCGAAGGCACGGCCTCGAAGAAAGCCACGGCCTGGCCCGTCGAGTAACTCGTCGTGGCAACGGCGAGTGCCTTGACGGGACCGGCGGCGATGCTGGCCGGGATGCGCTCGAGCGGGATCACCTGCTGCAGCAGCTCGCGCAACGGCGAGGTGTCGAGCAGCGACCGCGGCGGAGGCAGCAGCCAGCCACCCGTGAGCATGGAGATCGCCCAGTGGAGGCCCGCCTGCAGTACGGTCCCGGCATCGGACCGGACGACCTGCGCGACCCGGAAGCCGGACCAGGTCTGCTCGAGCTGCCCAACCGCCTCGCCAAAGCGGCTGGCCCGTGCGGCCAACGCAGCAGCATTGAGGGCGCCGGCCGACGTCCCGACCAGCACCTCGAATGGGCACGGGGCGTCCGGCGGCAGCCAGTCGGCGATCGCCCGCAGCACGCCCACCTGGTAGGCCGCGCGCGCACCGCCACCCGCGAGAACCAAAGCCTCGCGGTTCTCGAAGAAGAGGTAGTCGGTCCCGAAATCCGGCGTCGCCATGCCGCGTCCCTCGCTGACAGCGTTCCGGGCGCAGATTTAGTATGGCACGCTTGGTCCGGTCGCCCCCTCAACCCCGGAGAGCCCCATGCTGAATCTCGCTGCACGTCACATTGCGACCGTCGCCGTCGCGCTTTTCGCCGTCACCGGCATCGCCAAGGCGGCGACTCCGGCCGTCGGGCAGCCGGCACCGGCCTTCAAGCTCAAGGACCAGGACGGCAAGGTGCACGATCTCGCCGACTACAAGGGCAAGTGGGTCGCGCTCTATTTCTACCCGAAGGACGACACGCCGGGCTGCACGACGCAGGCCTGCGGCTTCCGCGACAACATCTTCGCGTTCAACAAGGAAGGCGCCGTGATCGTCGGCATCAGCGTGGACGACGTCGCGTCACACAAGGAGTTCGCCGGGAAGCATGGCCTGCCCTTCGCGCTGCTGGCAGACAGCGACAAGGCCGTCGCGAAACGCTACGGCGTGCTGAAGACCTACATGGGCGTGATGGAGATGGCGCGCCGCGACACGTTTCTCATCGACCCGGACGGCCGCATCGCCAAGCACTACGAGTCCGTGGACCCGGACGGCCATTCCAAGGTGGTGCTCGAGGACATCAAGGCGCTCAAGGCGGCCGGGAAGACCGGCTGAGCCGGCCCGCGGCGTCGCCCGCGGTCAGGCGCCCAGCAGCGGATGGGTGCCGCCGACGCACTTGCTGGCACGGATCCGCCGCAGGTAGCGGCGGAAATCGATCGGCATTTCGCCCGATAAGCGCGCTGCGTGCGCCTCGAGTTGCGCCAGCGGCGGCAGGTTCGGCGGCGACGGGAAGCCGAACAACAGCAGGTTCCCCTCGCCCTCGACCGGCACCAGCAGCGTCCCGCCCGCGAAGGCCGTGCGCGCCGAATTCACATGGATCGCGTACCGGCTCCGGTAGCCTGAGAGGTTCATGATCATCAGTCCACCCGGCCGCAGCGCACGGCTGACGCTGAGGTGGAACTCGAGCGACGCCAGCGACGGCGCGACCCCGATTTCGTCGAACGCGTCGACCAGCACGACGTCGGGACGCAGCGCCGTCCGCGCCAGGAAACCTGCGCCGTCGTCGTGCACGACCTCGAACCTCTCATCGTCGTCCGGAATGGCGAACTCCCGGCGCAACGCGATCACCTCGGCATCGATCTCGACGGCGGTGAAACGCGTGCGGGGCAGGTGGTGGAGGCAGAACTTCGCGATGGAACCGCCGCCCAGCCCGATCATCAGCACGTGCTGCGGCTCGGGGACCAGCAGCAGGAACGACATCATCTTGCGCGTGTAGGTGCACAGCAGCTCGTTGGGATCGCCCGTGCTCATCGCGCTCTGGACAGCGTCCGCGGTGAAGCACAGCACGCGGCTGTCTTCACGCTCGAGGATGAACGGCTGCCCGAGCGAGCCGTTGCGCAGCCGATCGAGGTGCTCGCGCGTGAAACCGCCCGCTGGCGCGCGCAGCCGGATGTGGCCGGGCTCGACGCTGAACGGACTCGGCATCTCGACCCAGACCGCGGGGGCATTCGCCTTCGACCTGCCGCGTTTGCTCATGGACCCACGCCGCCTTGCCGCCGTGTATCGCCGGACAGCGCCGTGAGGATGCCCGCCAGGATGCGGGAAGGAGCCGGCGGGCAGCCGGGCACGATCACATCCACCGGTATCACGCTCGAAACGGGACCCATCGTCGCATAGCCCGTGCCGAACATCCCGCCGCACGCGCCACAATCGCCGACGGCGACAACGAGTTTCGGATCCGGGGTTGCATCGTAGGTGCGCAGCAACGCGACCTCCATGTGGCGCGACACGGGTCCGGTCACCAGCAGCAGGTCGGCGTGCCGCGGGCTGGCCACGAACCGGATGCCGAGCGACTCGACGTTGTAGATCGGGTTGCCGAGCGCGTGGATCTCGAGCTCGCAGCCGTTGCACGATCCGGCATCCACCTGCCGAATGCACAACGCGCGCCCGAGCACCTCGCGGATGCGCTGCTCAAGCGCCTCGCGAATCCGCAAATCCTCGTCCGCCGCCGGAGGAGCCTCCGTGACGATGCCGACCTTCGCGATCTGTCGCAGTGTCTTCAGCATGGCCGCGCGTCAGAGGTCCTGGCCGCTGTAGGAGAGGTTGAACGACTTATTGATCAGCGGGAAGTCCGGCACGATGTTGCCGATCACCGCATGCTCGAGCACCGGCCAGTTGTTCCACGACGGATCGTGCGGGTGGCAGCGGCGAATCCCGCCGTCCGGACCCGCCTCGAGAGCGACGGCGACCGGACCTCGCCAGCCTTCGATCAGGCCAATCCCGGACGATCCGTCCACAGGCGGGGGCACGACGACCGCGTGGTCGCCGGCCGGAAGCCTGCGCAGGATCGTCTCGATGAGACGCAGCGAGGCCAGCAGCTCGTCGAAGCGCACCGTGACTCGTGCGAGCACGTCGCCCGCGTCGCACACGCATTTCGTCACCGCCAACGACTCATAGGGCTCGCATGGCAAGTCGGCGCGCAGGTCGAACGCCTGCCCGCTCGCGCGCCCGGCGAGCCCGATGAGCGCGAGGCGCGCCGCCAGCTCCGGAACGACGGTGCCCGTCGCGAGAAACCTGTCGCGGACTCCGGCGTGCTCCTCGTAGATTTCCCGCAACGTGCGCGCCTCGAGGTCCACCGTCCGCGCCGCCTGGCGGAGCACCGTCGCGCCGTCGTCAGAGAGGTCGGCACTCGTGCCGCCCGGGACGACGAAATCGAGCAGGTAGCGCTGGCCCAGCGCTCGCTCGGTGGCGCGCAGCCAGCCTTCCTTGAGCCGCATGAACTGCGACAGGCCGAAGGCAAACCCGGCATCGTTGCCCAGCGCGCCGAGGTCGCCGAGGTGATTGGCGCAGCGCTCGAGCTCGAGCGCGAGTGCCCGCAGCCACGCGGCACGCGGCGGGATACGCGCGGCCGCCATGCCCTCGAGCGCCTGGCAGTAGGCCCACGAGAAAGCGACGGCCGAATCGCCCGACACGCGGGCCGCGAGCCGGTGACCCGCGAGGATCGGCAACTCGGTGAACCGCCGCTCGATGCCCTTGTGCACGTAGCCGAGCCTCTGCTCGAGCCGCAGCACCTTCTCACCGACGATCGAGAAACGGAAGTGACCGGGCTCGATGATGCCGGCGTGCACCGGGCCGACGGGAATCTCGTGCACGCCGTCGCCCTCGACCCGCACGAATGCATAGTCGTCGAGCGGTCTCGACGGTGGCGTCGGCAGCTCACGTGTCGCGAGCGGGAAGACGTCGCCTGGCCAGGCCGCATGCCGCAACCACGGGCGGGTGTCCGGGTCGGTGGAACGAATGCCCGTCAGGTCGTGCAGGGCCCGCTGCATGCGGCTGGCGGACGGGAAAACGTCCTCGATGCCCGGAACACGCTCAAGCGCGCGGTCGAGCGCCATGGTCACGACCAGTGCCCCATCCGGCACCAGGACGACCATGGCGACCTTGCAGTCCGTGTCGCCGCTCCGCCCGCCCCACAATGCAAGCAACCGCCCCCCCGAAGCGGCCACGTCCTGCGCGATGTCACGCCACCTCGACGCATCGACGTCGATCTGGCGTAATCCCGGGGCACCGGGCATCGCGCGCGCCTGCTCCAGCCAGCGACTCAGGGCCACGTCAGCCGCCTCCGATCATGCGTGCCGCCGCGCGATACCACTCGGCCAGGTACGGCGGGATGTACAGCCCGAGCAGCAGCACGATCGCGAGATGCGCGAACACCGGCAGCAGTGCCGGCTGGTGCGGCAGCCGGCGACCGGTCGGCGCGCCGAACACCATCGACTGCACGCGACCGAAGATCGCCGCGAATGCGACGCCGAGTGCGACGAGCAGGATCGGCGTGGCCCAGGGTTGCTGCTTCATCGCCGTGGTCAGGATCAGGAACTCGCTCGCAAAGACACCGAACGGCGGCATACCGAGGATCGCGAGCGAACCCAGCATCAGGCCCCAGCCGATCGTCGGGTTCATCGCCAGCAGGCCGCGGATATCCTCGATGCGCTGCGAACCCGCCTTCTGGGCTGCATGGCCCACCGCGAAGAAGATCGCCGACTTGGTCAGCGAGTGCACCGTCATGTGCAGCAGCGCGGCGAAGTTGGCCACGGCGCCGCCCATCCCGAACGCGAACGTCACGATTCCCATGTGCTCGATCGACGAGTACGCGAAGAGCCGCTTGATGTCCCGCTGGCGCCACAGGAAGAACGCCGCGAGCACCACCGACAGCAGCCCAAAGCCCATCAGCATGTTGGACGGCAGCGTGGATTGCAGGGAGCCCTCGACCAGCACCTTGCAACGCACGACCGCGTAGATCGCGACGTTGAGCAGCAGGCCCGACAGCACCGCGGAGACCGGCGTCGGACCCTCGGCGTGCGCGTCGGGCAGCCAGTTGTGCAGCGGTGCGAGGCCCACCTTGGTGCCGTAACCGACCAGCAGGAACACGAACGCGAGGCCGAGCACCGTGGGCTCGAGTTCCCCCTTCACGGCCGACAGGTGCGTCCACAACAACGCGCTGACGCCCTCCGCGCCCAGCACTCTCTCCGCGGCGAAATACAACAGGATCGTGCCGAACAGCGCCTGCGCGATGCCGACTCCGCACAGGATGAAGTACTTCCAGCCGGCCTCGAGGCTCGCGGGCGTCCGGTACAGCGTCACCAGCAGCACGGTGGACAGCGTGGCCGCCTCCATCGCCACCCAAAGCAGTCCCATGTTGTTGGTCGTGAGCGCGACCAGCATCATCGCCATGAAGAGCTGGTACATGCTGTGGTAGAGGCGCAGGCGGCGCGCGCTCAGGCGGCCGTGCTCGACTTCGACGCGCATGTACGGCCGCGAGAAGATTGCCGTCGTCAGACCCACAAAGGCCGTCAGCGCGACCAGGAAGACGTTGAACGGATCGAGGAAGAACTGCTCCCGCCAGGCGACCAGGTTCCCTTCGCCGATGACGCGGATCGTCAGTGCCGCGGCCGCGAGGAACGTGCCGAAACTCAGTCCGATGTTGATCTCGGCCGCCCAGCGTCGGTCGCCCCACACCGCGAGCAGCAGCGCCCCGGCGACCGGCGTGGCGAGCAGGACCACGAACTCCACTTACTGGTCCTCCTTCAGCGATTCCAGGTGGTGCAGGTCGAGGCTGTCGAACTGCTCGCGGATCTGGAAGAAGAAGACGCCGAGCACCAGCATCGCCACCAGCACGTCGAGCGCGACGCCCAGCTCGACGATCATCGGCATGCCGTAGGTCGCGCTCATCGCACCGAAGAACAGGCCGTTCTCCATCGACAGGAACCCGACCACCTGCGACATCGCCTTGCGCCGCGTGATCATCGTGATGAACGCGAGCAGGATCACGGCGACCGCGATGCCGATCGCGTTGCGGGTCGCCGTATTGGCGAGTTCGGCGATCGGCTGCGCGAGACCGAACGCAAACACGACCGTGACCAGCCCGATCAGCATCGTGCCGGGCACGTTGAGCAGCGGCTCGGTGTCCCAGTACACCTCGAGCCGCCGGATCAGGCGGTGCAGCAGCCACGGCAGCAGCACCACCTTGAGGCTGAACGTGAGGGCCGCCGAAAAATAGAGATGATTCTGGCCGGTGCGCCACGCGAGCAGCAGTGTCGCGATGCAGAGCAGCGCACCCTGCAGCGCCAGCAGATCCACCAGCGTCACGATGCGCCGCTGCGAGAGCATCGCGAACGACACCAGCAGCAGCAGCGCCGCGCAGGCATTCAGCAGTTGCAGGTCGAAGGGCGTGCCGCTCATCGCTCAGGCTCCCAGCAGCAGGTGCACGAGCAGGCCGAGTACGGCGAACATGAACGCGGTGGCCAGGAACTCCGGCGCCCGGAACACGCGCAGCTTGGCGGACAAGGTCTCGAGGGCCGCAAGCCAGACGCCGGCGACGACCAGTTTCAGGCCGAGCACCGGCACGGACAGCAGCAGCGCGCCCGGGCCGGCCTCGCCGGTCGACGCCCCCCACGGCACGAACAGCGCGAAACCGATGCACGCATAGTTGAAGAGCTTGAGCGCGGCAGCCCACTCCAGCAGCGCGAGGTGCCGGGCGGAGTACTCGAGCAGCATCGCCTCGTGGATCATCGTGAGCTCGAGGTGCGTGGCCGGATTGTCCACCGGGATTCGCGCGTTCTCCGCGAGCAGCACCATCGTGAAGGCGACCGCCGTGAACGCGAGGCTCGGGTAGAGCCCCGGCGCCTGGGTCATCAACCGCTCCGCAATTAGCGGCAGCGCGGTCGTCGCGGAAATCAGAGAAGCGACGAAGATGACCATCAGCAGCGCCGGCTCGGCGAGGAACCCGACCATCATCTCGCGGCGCGCGCCCAGCGTGCCGAAGGCCGTGCCGATGTCCATCGCAGCGAGCGACATGAACACCCTTGCAACGGCCAGCAGGCCCACCAGTGCGATCGCGTCGGCGGCCGACGTGAACGGCAGCCCGGTGCCCATCGAGGGGATGATCGCAGCGGCAGCCACCATCGCGCCGAAGACGACGTAAGGCGCTGCGCGAAACAGCGGCGACGCGTGCTCCGCGATCACGGCGTCCTTGTGGAACAGCTTGCGGATGCCACGATAGGGCAGCCACACGCTGGGCGCACGCCGATTCTGCAGCCAGGCGCGGCACTGATTCACCCAGCCGAGGAACAGTGGCGCGAGCGCCAGCGCTGCCAGTACTTCGAGGAACTGCGTCAGCCAGGCGAGGCCGTTCACAGCACCACCGCCAGCAGCACGACGAGCGTGATGAAGCTGTACAGCAGGTAGGCCGAGATGCGCCCTTGCTGCAGCCACGCGAGCGAATCCGCGATGCGCTGCACGATGCCACCGACCGGCTCGTACAGAGCGCGCCAGATCCGGTCGCCGACCACGACGCGGTACCGGGGGGCGCGGTCGAACGGCGCGGGCAGTTCACGCTCGATCGTGAAGAACGCCTGGAAAATGTGCCGAATGGGCTGGCCGAAGCCCTCCGCCGTGTCCTGCATGCGCGCGTCGACACGGCCGAAGCCACAGTCCCAGGCCGGGGCGCGTCGCACCTTGCGGCGGTAGACCCGCCGGACCAGGATCGAAGTGGTGGCCAGCACGGCGAGGATCACGGCCAGCAATACGAGCGGCGCGTAGGACACCTGCCGATCCGGCAGCGGCGCCAGCATCCACCACGGTGAGGCATCGGCGGCCGGCGCAGTTCCAATCAACTGGACGGTCGCCGCACCCAGCGCGCCGATGACCTGGGCCGGGAACAATCCGAGCAGCACGCACCCGATCGCGAGCCAGGCAAGACCGACCTTTTCGTAGCCGCCCGCGTCATGGGCGTGGGCGAGCGCGGCCTCGCGCGGCTGGCCGAGGAAGATCACGCCGAAGAATTTCACCATCACGTAGGCGGCCAGCGCAGCCGCCAGCGCGATGATCGCGGCACCGAGCGGCAACAGCATGTTCACGAACTGGTGAGGGACCTCGTGCGAGAACAGGAAGGCCTGCAGCAGCAGCCACTCCGACACGAAACCATTCAGCGGCGGCAGGCCGGCGATCGCGAGCACGCCGACTAGCGTCAGCCAGGCCACCCAGGGCATCCGGTGGATCAGGCCGCCGAGCCGGCCGAGGTTGCGCTCGCCGGTCGCGTGCAGCACGGCACCGGTGCCAAGGAACAGCAGGCTCTTCATGAACGCGTGGTTGAGCGCGTGATACAGCACCGCGATCAGGGCCAGCGTCGCGAGCGACTGCATGCCGACGCCCTGGAACACGATGGCGAGGCCGATCCCGGTGAACAGCACGCCGATGTTCTCGATCGACGAGTACGCCAGCAACCGCTTCATGTCGGTCTGCACGGCCGCGAAAACCACGCCGAACAGCGCCGTGGCCAACCCGAGCACTACCGGCGCCAGCCCCCACCACCAGGCCGGGTCGCCCAGCAGGTCGAAGGTGACACGCAGCACGCCGTAGATCGCGGTCTTCAGCATCACGCCGCTCATCAGCGCCGAGACCGGCGACGGCGCGGCAGGATGTGCCTCGGGCAGCCAGACGTGCATCGGCAGCAGCCCCGCCTTCGCGCCGAAACCGAACAACGCCAGCCCGAACGCTGCGGCCGCCCAGGCTGGCGACAGGTCGGCGGCGCGCATCGCGTCGAACGTGAACTGCCAGGTGCCCCCCTGCAGGATGCCGAAGCACAGCAGGATCGAGATCGCGCCGAGGTGCGCGATCAGCAGGTACAGGAAGCCCGCACTGCGAATTTCCGGAATGCCGTGCTGCGCCGTGACCAGGAAATACGAGGACAGCGCCATCGTCTCCCAGGCGACCATGAACGCATAGGCGTCGTCGGCCAGCAGCACGAAGCCCATGCTGGCGAGAAACAGGTGGTACTGCAGGCCGAGCACTCCGGGTGCGGTGCCCTGTCCCTTGCGGAAGTAGCCGGCCGCAAAGATCGACACGCCGGCCGAGGCCGCGCCCAGCAGCACGAGGAACACGCGGGACAACGGATCGAGTCGTGCGTGAAACGGCAGGTCGGGCAGCCCGATCAGCAAAGTGACCTGCTCGGCCGGCAGCGCGAGGCTGGCCCCTGCGACGATTGCCAGCGCGACACCGGTGAGCGCCCCGAGCGGAAACAGCACCCGGCCAACATACGAGACGCTGCCGGGCCGCAGCAGGCCCGCGGCCCCGATCACGAGCCAGCTCGTGAGCAGCGCGAGGCAGGCCTGGAGCGGGGAATCGACGACGCCCATGCGCGTGAATTCTACTCCAATGCGAATTGTATTATCATGCCGTTGGAATCCTGGACCCGGTCGCCTGACGAGGACCCCGCTTGGCGCTCGAAGCCCGCACCGCCCGCCTGACGATCCTGATCGACCCGCGCAAGAAGGCGCTCCTCGAGCGCCTGTGCGCCGAGGACGACACGACGCCATCGCAGGTGGTGCGACAGTTGATCCGCCGGTACATCGAGGAGCGGACGGGAAAGCCCTGGTCGGCCGGCGATGCTGCACCGGCAAAACCGGCGCCCAAGGCCGGCAAGCGCGCCTAGCCTGTGGCTCAGGCCTTCAGCGCCTTGATGCCGCGGTCAAGCCCCGCGATCGTGAGCGGGAACATCCGGTCCTCGAGCAATTGCCGCGTGATGCCGATCGAGGCGATGTACTCCCAGCGATCCTCGGGCTCCGGGTTGAGCCAGGCGTGTTTCGGGAAGCGCTGTGTGATCCGCTGCATCCACACCGCGCCGGCCTCGTCGTTCCAGTGCTCGATGCTGCCGCCCGGCTGCATGATCTCGTACGGGCTCATGCTGGCGTCCCCGACGAAGATCACGCGGTAGTCCGGCGGGTAGGTGCGGAGGATCTCGAGCGTCGGCGTGCGCTCGCCGTGGCGGCGGCGGCCGTCCTTCCAGACCGACTCGTAGATGAAGTTGTGGAAGTAGAAGTACTCGAGGTGCTTGAACTCGCCGCGAGCCGCGGAGAACAGTTCCTCGCAGACGCGCACGTGGCTTTCCATCGAGCCGCCCACGTCGAGGAACAGCAGGATCTTGACCGCGTTGTGGCGCTCCGGCACGAACTTGAGGTCGAGCAGCCCGGCGTTGCGCGCGGTTGATGAGATCGTGCCGTCGAGGTCGAACTCGTCGGCCGCTCCTTCGCGCGCGAACCGGCGCAGCTTGCGCAACGCGACCTTGATGTTGCGCGTACCGAGCTCGACGCTGTCGTCGAGGTTGCGGTACTCGCGTTGCTCCCAGACCTTGACGGCCTTGCGCTGGCCGCCGGGACCGCCCATCCGGATCCCTTCTGGATTGAACCCGCCGTGCCCGAACGGCGAGGTGCCGCCCGTGCCGATCCACTTGTTGCCGCCCTCGTGGCGCCCCTGCTGTTCCTTGAGCCGCTCCTCGAGCGTCTGCATCAGCTTGTCCCAGCCGCCGAGCGCCTCGATCTGCGCCTTCTCCTCCTCGGTGAAGTGCCGATCGATCAGCTTGCGCAGCCACTCGGCCGGGATCTCCTTGCCGAGGCCCGCGAAGGCCTGCTCGATGCCCTTGAAGTGCGCCGCGAACGCGCGGTCGAAGCGATCGAAGTGCTTCTCGTCCTTCACCATCGTGGCGCGGGCGAGGTAGTAGAAGTCGTCCACGCTGTAGCCGGCCACGCGCGCCTCGAGCGCCCGCAGCAGCGTCAGGTGCTCGGTCAGCGATACGGGAATGCCGGCTTCGCGCAGCGTGAAGAAGAATTTCGTCAGCACGTCTGCGCTGCCGCTTCGGTTCGTCGCGCTGTTGCGTCCGGTCGGGGCTGCCTCGCCGGGACGCCGTGAACCCATCCATGGGGGCTCCGGGCGCGGCATGGACGCCGCGCCCGGAGCCCACAGGGATGTGCTTGCGGCGTCCCGGGAAAGGCGCCTGACACACAAGCCGCGAAGGCGAGCAGCGGCGGAGCCATGCCAGCGCTAGGAGCGCGACTGTCGTCGCTGCAGGAAGATGAGCTGCTCGAACAAGTGCACGTCCTGCTCGTTCTTGAGCAGCGCCCCGTGCAACGGCGGCAGGCTCTTGCGCGGATCATCCGTGCGCAGCGCTTCCGGCGGCACGTCCTCGGCGAGCAGCAGCTTCAGCCAGTCGAGCAGCTCCGACGTCGACGGCTTCTTCTTCAGGCCCGGCACGTCGCGCAGCTTGTAGAACGCGTTCAGCGCCTCCGACAGCAGCTCGCGCTTCAGGTCCGGGAAATGCACCGCCACGATACGCGTCATCGTCTCCGCGTCCGGGAAACGGATGAAGTGGAAGAAGCAGCGGCGCAGGAACGCGTCCGGCAATTCCTTCTCGTTGTTGCTGGTGATCACGATGACCGGGCGGTGACGCGCCTGGACGAGCTCGCGCGTCTCGTGGACGAAGAACTCCATCCGGTCGAGTTCGAGCAGCAAGTCGTTCGGGAACTCGATGTCGGCCTTGTCGATCTCGTCGATCAGCAGCACGGCTTGGGCGGAGCTGTCGAACGCCTCCCAGAGCCGGCCCTTGACGATGTAGTTGCCGATGTCGTGCACCTTGGCGTCGCCGAGCTGCGAGTCGCGCAGCCGCGAGACCGCGTCGTACTCGTAGAGGCCGTGCTGCGCCTTGGTCGTGGACTTGATGTGCCAGCGGTAAAGCGGCATGCCGAGCGCGGCGGCCACCTCCTCGGCGAGCTGGGTCTTGCCCGTGCCGGGCTCACCCTTGACGAGCAGCGGCCGCGCGAGGGTGACGGCCGCATTGACCGCCATCATCAGGTCCTCGGTCGCGACGTAGCGCTCGGTTCCCTCGAATTTCTGGGTCACGATTGGTCCTCGGTCAGCCTGCGGAAGGCGGCGGTCCCGCCATCTTGCCAAATACGCCGCGTCCGCGGCGATTCGACCGCTACTTTTCGACCGTCAGCAGCTTCATCGTGTTCGTGCCGCCCGAGACCCCCGACAGTTCGCCGAGCGTGAGGATCAACTCGTCGCCGGGCTTGACGTGACCGCGGTCGAGAAGTTCCTTCGAGATGGCCCGGTAGAGGCTGAGCGGGTCGGTGTGGGTGATGTCGAACGGCACCGGATACACGCCGCGGTAAAGCGCCACGCGACGCTGGGTTCGCTCTTGGCGCGTGAACGCGAAAATCGGGATGTCGGAGCGGATACGCGACATCCACAGCGGCGTCGAGCCGGATTCGGTCAACGCCACGATCGCCTCGACGTCCATGTGGTTCGCCGTGAACATCACGGCGTGGGCAATCGCCTGGGCGAACTCGGTGACCTTGCCCTCGAAACGGTCGCGGCCCCGCTCGCGCGCGAGCTGGTACGTCTCGGCGCCCTCGATCACCTCGGCCATGGCCTCGACCGCGCGGCCCGGATACTTGCCGACCGCGGACTCGCCGGACAGCATGACGGCATCGCTGCCGTCGAGCACGGCGTTGGCCACGTCCGACACCTCGGCCCGCGTCGGCACCGGGCTGTGGATCATCGACTCCATCATCTGCGTCGCGGTGATCGTGACGCGATCGAGCTTGCGCGCGACGTGCAGGATGCGCTTCTGCAGGCCCGTCAGCTGCGCGTAACCCACCTCGACGCCGAGATCGCCCCGCGCGACCATCACCGCGTCGCTCGCCAGCACGATCTCCTCGAGGCGAGGAATGGCCTCGCTGCGCTCGATCTTCGCCACGATGCGCGCATCGCTGCCCGCGGCCAGCAGCAGCGCCCGGGCTTCCTGGACGTCCGCGGCCTGGCGCACGAAGGACACCGCGAGATAATCCACGTCGAGCGCGGCCGCGAGCCGCACGTCCTCGCGATCCTTGTCGGTCAGCGCTTTCGCCGAGAGCCCGCCGCCACGGCGGTTGATGCCCTTGTGATCGGACACCTCGCCGCCGGTCGTCACCTCGCACTCGACCCGCGAGCCCGACACCGACACGACCCTGAGCTCGACCTGCCCGTCGCCGAGGATCAGTTCGTCGCCGGGCTGCACGTCCTTCGCAAGGTCCGGGTAGGTCATGCCGACCGCTCGGTCCGTGCCGTCATGCGGATCGAGCGCGGGATCGAGCGCGAACGGCTCGCCCTCCGCAAGCACCGCACGCCCCCCTGCGAAGCGCTCGATGCGAATCTTCGGGCCCTGCAGGTCGCCGAGCACGGCCACGTGCTTGCCGACGACCGCGGCAACCTGCCGGACGCCTTCGACGCGGCGGCGATGATCCGCGGCCTCGCCGTGCGAGAAATTCACGCGGACGACGTCGGCGCCGCGGCGGATCAGGTCCTCGAGGACGCCCGGCGCGTCCGTCGCGGGACCCAGCGTCGCGACGATCTTGGTGCGGCGAAGCATGCGTCAGCCGGCCGCCCGGGCTTCCAGCACTTCCACCGCCGGCAGTTTCTTGCCCTCGAGGAACTCGAGGAACGCCCCGCCCGCCGTCGAGATATAGGAGATGTGCTCACCGATGCCGTATTTCTCGATCGCGGCAATGGTGTCGCCGCCGCCCGCGATCGAGAACGCTGGGCTGCGAGCCACGGCCTGCGCAAGGATGCGCGTGCCTTCCCCGAACTGGTCGAACTCGAAGACGCCGACCGGGCCATTCCAGACGATCGTTCCGGCACCCTCGAGCGCCGCCGCGAAGCGCTCGGTCGTGTCCGGTCCGATGTCGAGGATCATCTCGTCGGCCGCCACCTCGGCGGCCGGCTTCACGTCCGCTTCCGCCGACGCGGCAAACTCGGTCGCGACGACGACGTCACTCGGCAGCGGAATCCCGGCGCCGGACTTGCGTGAGCGCTCGAGCAGTCCCCGGGCGATGTCGATCATGTCCGGCTCGTGCAGCGACTTGCCGATCGGCTGCCCCGCCGCCGCCAGGAACGTGTTGGCGATGCCGCCGCCCACGATCAGCTGGTCGACCTTGCCGAGCAGGTTCTCGAGCACGGTGAGCTTGGTGGAGACCTTCGAGCCCCCGACGATCGCGATCAGCGGCCGTTTCGGGTTGCCGAGCGCCTTCTCGAGCGCCTCGAGCTCGCCCGTGAGCAGCGGCCCCGCGCAGGCGACCGGCGCGAACTTCGCCACACCGTGGGTGCTCGCCTCGGCGCGGTGCGCCGTCGCGAACGCATCCATCACGTAGACGTCACAGAGCGCCGCCATCTGCTTCGCGAGCTCGTCCTTGTTCTTCTTCTCGCCCTTGTTGAAGCGTACGTTCTCGAGCAGCACGATCTCACCCGGCTCGCAGGCGACGCCGGTCAGCCACTCTCGCTCGAAGCGCACCTTGACCCCGAGCAGCTCGGCGACCCGCGCCGCGACCGGCGCGAGCGAGAACTCCTCGTTGTAGACGCCCTCCTCGGGCCGCCCGAGGTGCGACATCACCATGACGCGGGCACCGGCCGCGTGGGCGGCCTGGATCGTCGGCAGCGATGCACGGATCCGTGCATCGCTGGTCACGACGCCATTCTTGACCGGGACGTTGAGGTCCTCGCGGATCAGCACGCGCTTGCCCTTGAGGTCGAGGTCGGTCATGCGCAGGACGCGAACCATGATGTACTCCCGTTACTTCGCGATGACGCGGGCCATCTCCAGCACCTTGCAGGAATAGCCCCACTCGTTGTCGTACCAGGACACGACCTTGACGAAGGTGTCGTCGAGCGCGATGCCCGCATCGGCGTCGAACACCGAGGTGCAGCTCTCGCCGCGGAAGTCGGTGGCGACGACTTTCTCGGTCGTGTAACCGAGCACGCCCTTCATCGGGCCCTCGGAAGCCGCCTTCATCGCCGCGCAGATCTCGTCGTACTTCGCCGGCTTGACGAGTTCGACGGTCAGGTCGACCACCGACACGTCGGAGGTCGGCACGCGGAAAGCCATGCCGGTGAGCTTCTTGTTGAGCTCGGGAATGACCTTGCCGACGGCCTTCGCCGCACCGGTCGACGACGGGATGATGTTCTCGAGGATGCCGCGGCCGCCGCGCCAGTCCTTGTTCGACGGGCCGTCCACGGTCTTCTGCGTGGCCGTCGCCGCGTGCACGGTCGTCATCAGCCCACGCTTGATGCCCCAGGTGTCGTTCAGCACCTTGGCGACAGGCGCGAGGCAGTTGGTCGTGCAGGACGCGTTCGAGATGATCGCCTGCCCGGCGTAGGACTTGTCGTTGACGCCGAACACGAACATCGGCGTGTCGTCCTTGGACGGCGCCGACAGGATGACCTTCTTCGCGCCAGCCGCGAGATGCTTCTCGGCGGTTTCCTTGGTCAGGAACAGGCCCGTTGACTCGACGACGATGTCGGCACCCACCTCGCCCCACTTGAGCTCGGTAGGATCCTTGACCGCGGTCAGCCGGATCTTGCGGCCGTTGACCACCAGCGTGTGGCCGTCGACCGAGATGTCGCCCTTGAAGCGGCCGTGCACCGAGTCGTACTTCAGCATGTACGCCAGATACTCCGGCTCGAGCAGGTCGTTGATGCCGACGATCTCGATGTCCTTGAAGTCGCGGGCCGCCGCACGGAACACCATCCGCCCGATGCGACCGAAGCCATTGATGCCGACCTTGATAGCCATGAGTGATCTCCCGGAAATGATGACGAAGGGCTACAGCAGTCCTTCCACGACCCGAATGACGTTGTCCCGCGTGAAGCCGAAATGCTCGAACAGCTGCTTGGCGGGCGCGGAGGCACCGAAGCTGTCCATGCCGATCACTGCACCGCCGCCGGAGACGTAACGCCACCACGCATCGCGCACGCCGGCCTCGACGGCGACGCGCGGCACGTCCGGCAGGAGCACGCTGTCGCGATACGGCTGGGGCTGGGCGTCGAACAGATGAGTGCAAGGCATGGATACGACGCGCACCTTGCGGCCCTTGTCCGCGAGTCCCTTGGCGGCGTCCATGGCCAGCGCAACCTCCGATCCAGTGGCAATCAGCACGCAGTCCGGGCGTCCGTCGCTATCGGCAAGCACATACCCGCCCCGTGAGATGTCGGCGACCTGCGTGGCCGTACGCAACATCGGCGGCAGCGCCTGGCGCGTCAGGATCAGGCTGGTCGGGCCGTCCCGACGCTCGACCGCATCCGCCCAGGCCACTGCGGTTTCAACCGTATCGCAGGGCCGCCAGAGCCGCATATTCGGGATGATGCGGAGGCTCGCGACATGTTCCACCGGCTGGTGCGTGGGGCCGTCCTCGCCGAGGCCGATCGAATCATGCGTGTAGACGAGAATCACGCGCTGCTTCATCAGCGCGGCCATGCGCACCGCGTTGCGGGCGTAATCCGAAAACACCAGGAACGTGCCACCGTAGGGCACGAAGCCGCCATGCAGCGCGACGCCGTTCATGATGGCGGTCATGCCGAACTCACGCACGCCGTAGTGCAGGTAGTTGCCGGCCACCTGGCGCGGCGTGATCGTGTGGTAGCCCTTGAAGTCGGTGTTGTTCGACCAGGTGAGGTCCGCGGATCCGCCAAGCAATTCAGGCAGCGTGGCACCGAGCACGTTAAGGACCTGCTGCGACGAGATGCGCGTGGCAACTGCAGCTGGCTTCTCGACCGCGGAGTCAATGAATTGCTGCAGTTGCTTGCGCCAGCCGGCCGGCAGCTCGCCGCGCATGCGGCGCTCGAGCTCGGCCGCGAGTTCCGGGTAGGACTTTGCATAGGCGGCGACACGGTCGCGCCACGACTGCTCCGTGGCGGTGCCGGCATCTCGAGCGTCCCAGGCCTGCCGCACCTCGGCCGGAATCACGAACGGCTCGTAAGGCCAGTCGATATGCTCGCGCGTTGCGGCCACTTCCGCGTCGCCGAGCGCAGCTCCATGCACGCCGTGCGTGCCGGCCTTGTTGGGCGAGCCCCAGCCGATGACGGTCTTGCAGCAGATCAGCGATGGCTTCTCGCCTTCGGCCTTTGCGGCCTCAATGGCCCGCTGGATGGCGGCCGGATCGTGTCCATCCACGTCACGCACCACGTGCCAGCCATAGGCCTCGAACCGCCGCGGCGTGTCGTCGGTGAACCAGCCGTCGACCTCGCCGTCGATCGAGATGCCGTTGTCGTCGTAGAAGCAGGTCAGCTTGCCGAGCTTGAGTGTTCCGGCAAGCGAGCAGGCCTCGTGCGACACGCCTTCCATCAGGCAGCCATCGCCGACGAAAACCCACGTTCGGTGGTCGATCACCTCGTGGCTCGGGCGGTTGAACGTTGCGGCGAGAAGCTTTTCCGCAAGCGCCATGCCCACGGCGTTGGCGAGGCCCTGGCCCAACGGGCCGGTGGTGGTCTCGATGCCGAGGTGCGGCTCGACCTCGGGATGGCCCGCGGTGTGCGCGCCGAACTGACGGAAGTTCTTCAGCTGCTCGAGGTCGAGCGGATAGCCCGTCAGGTGCAGCAGCGAGTAAAGCAGCATCGAACCGTGGCCGTTCGACAGCACGAAGCGGTCGCGATCGACCCACTGCGGGTTGTCGGGGTTGTGCTTGAGGTGGTCGGCCCACAGCACCTGGGCGATGTCGGCCATGCCCATCGGCATGCCCGGGTGCCCGGAGTTGGCTTTCTGGACCGCATCCATGCTCAACGCGCGGATCGCGTTGGCGAGTTGCCGGCGGGTAGGCATGAGTGATCCTCGTGGAAAGCCTAGTATTTTACCGAGGCGACGGGCCGGGGTTCACCCTATTTGCCGGGATTGTGTCCGCCGGGGCTTCACGATAGAGGAATTTCGTCACCACTTCGGGCTGCGGTCGCCGGTATACTCCGCGCCTCCCACGTCCGCCGGAATGCCATAGATGTCAAACAGTTACCTGTTCACGTCCGAATCCGTGTCCGAGGGCCACCCGGACAAGGTCGCCGACCAGATCTCCGACGCCGTCCTCGACGCGATGCTCGCGCAGGACAAGCGCGCGCGGGTCGCCTGCGAGACGCTGGTCAAGACCGGTGTCGCGATCGTCGCCGGCGAGGTCACGACCGAGGCCTGGGTCGACCTCGAGGAGATCGTCCGCAGCGTGATCATCGACATCGGCTACACGTCGTCGCACGTCGGATTCGACGGCCGCACCTGCGGCGTCTTGAACATCATCGGCAAGCAGTCGCCCGACATCGCGATGGGCGTGGACCGCGAGAAGCCCGAGGAGCAGGGCGCCGGCGACCAGGGCCTGATGTTCGGTTACGCGAGCAACGAGACCGAAGCGCTGATGCCGGCGCCGATCTGCTACGCGCATCGCCTGGTCGAGCGGCAGGCCGAGGTGCGCAAGAGCCACCTGCTGCCCTGGCTGCGTCCGGATGCGAAATCGCAGGTCACCTGCCGCTACGTGGACGGCAAGGTCGTCGGCCTCGATGCGGTCGTGCTCTCGACCCAGCACGACCCCGAGGTCAAGCAGTCCGACCTGCAGGAAGCGGTCATGGAACTGATCATCAAGCACGTGCTGCCGAAGGAATGGCTCACGAAGCAGACCAGGTTCCACATCAACCCGACCGGCAAGTTCGAGATCGGCGGCCCGGTCGGCGACTGCGGGCTCACCGGCCGCAAGATCATCGTCGACACCTACGGCGGCATGGCCCGCCACGGCGGCGGCGCGTTCTCGGGCAAGGACCCCTCGAAGGTGGACCGCTCGGCCGCCTACGCCGCGCGTTATGTCGCGAAGAACCTGGTCGCGGCCGGCCTCGCCGATCGCTGCGAGATCCAGGTCTCCTACGCGATCGGCGTCGCCGAGCCGACCTCGATCACGATCGAGACCTTCGGCACCGGCAAGGTCAGCAACGACCGCCTCGAGTCGCTGGTGCGCGCGCATTTCGACCTGCGCCCCTATGGCATCGTCCAGATGCTCGACCTGGTGCACCCGATGTATCGCGCGACCGCGGCCTACGGCCACTTCGGCCGCGAACCCGTCCACATGACCTACAAGTGGAAGGAGTTCATCGCCGGCAAGAAGGTGGACAAGAGCGAGGCGTTCACCGCCTTCACCTGGGAGAAGACGGACAAGGCCGAGGCGCTCAGGAAGGACGCGGGCCTTTGAGAAAAGCGGATGGCGGATAGCGGATAGGTTAAGAGGCTGAGCCCAATCGTTCGGCAGCACCTCCGACTATCCGCTATCCGCTATCCGCTATCCGCTATTCGCTATTCGCCATCCGCTTCCGCTTGCCCTGCAAGCGCCGGCGCGGCACAATCCCCGCCCGCCTGAGGAGCGCTGCAACGGGCCGTCTGCCCGCCAGGCTCAGGCCATTGGGACATCCCAACCGCGCTCGCTGACCTCCGTGGGGTCGGGCGAGCGAATCCAACACCGATTCCCGGCCCGAACCGTCACGGTCAACGAGAGGACCGCACGATGAACGCCGTAGTTACGCCCAGCCCGAATCGGGATTTCGTGGTCGCCGACCTGTCGCAGGCCGAATTCGGCCGCAAGGAAATGGCAATCGCCGAGACCGAGATGCCCGGCCTGATGGCCATTCGCGAGGAATACCGCGCCGCGCAGCCGTTGAATGGCGCCCGGATCGCCGGCTCGCTGCACATGACGATCCAGACCGCGATGCTGATCGAGACGCTGAAGGCGCTCGGTGCCGACGTGCGCTGGGCGTCGTGCAACATCTACTCGACGCAGGATCACGCCGCCGCCGCGATTGCGGCGAACGGCACGCCGGTCTTCGCCTACAAGGGCGAGACGCTCGACGATTACTGGGAATACACGCACCGCATCTTCGACTGGCCGAACGGTCAGTTCGCCAACATGATCCTCGACGACGGCGGTGATGCGACGCTGCTGCTGATGCTCGGCTCACGCGCCGAGCAGGACGCGTCGGTCATCGCGAAGCCGACCAACGAGGAAGAAGTTGCGCTCTACGCCTCGATCCGCAAGCGGCTCGAGACTCAGCCGGGCTGGTACTCGAAGCGGCTCGCGCAGATCCAGGGTGTGACCGAAGAGACGACCACCGGCGTCAAGCGGCTCTACGAGTTCGCGAAGAAGGGCCAGTTGCCCTTCCCCGCCATCAACGTCAACGA